>Ga0187843_10000350_pt1 | contig 33906 bp, 31 predicted proteins | sample SpaLakP09_SKY_43_FD_134516 | JGI IMG/M metagenome (GOLD analysis project Ga0187843, IMG submission 134516) | Oligotrophic lake water microbial communities from Sparkling Lake, Wisconsin, USA - SP09_SKY_43 | ecosystem: Environmental > Aquatic > Freshwater > Lake | place: USA: Sparkling Lake... | reverse complement strand
CACAGGTGCCAGCACCATCACCGGTGGTTCTGGTGTGGATATCATCAATTTGTCCACCACGGCAACTGGTGCAGATGTGATTGTGGCAGGCTCGAACATCAATGCCATGGATACTGTCAATAATTTCAAGGCAGCAGGTGCTGACAGTTTCGGGACTGGCGTTGTCGCGACCTCGCTGTTTAACCTGACTATTGCCAATGCTGACATCAGCAACCTGGCAGCAGCCATTGCGACTGCGGCAACAGCAGCGGGGGCGAGCCTTGCCAATACTGGCCAGGCCTATACCATCACCGTCAACAGTGGTACCGCAGCAGGTACGTATGCCTTCCAGAATTCGGGCAGTAGTGCAACAGCCGTGGATGGCAGCGACTTTATCGTCAAACTGGGTGGTACCACCGGCAGTATTGTGGCCAGTGACTTTGGTATTGCCAATGCCGTCAGTGTCACCCCAGGTGGCACGTTCAATGGTGTCTCTGGTGCCAATGACATCTTCATGTCCAGCATCCCTGGTCTCAGTGGGTCGACCATTGCTGGCAATGCGGCAGATAACGATGTACTGACACTGACCACGGCTGGCACTGTCAATATCAATAATGGCAGCACAGGTGGCACCATCAGCAACATCAAGGTTTTGAACCTGGCCAATGGCACCAATACCATTACCTACAATACTTCAGCAGGCTTCACCACCATCAATGGTGGCTCTGGCGATGATACCTTCATCCCCAACTCAGCCTTGTTACCTATCGTTGTGAATGGCGGCTCCGGCACTGACACGATCGTGCTGTCGGCAGCGTATGCGGCCACGGCATCCGGTTCCGGTACCTTTGCTGCCAATGTCAGCGGCTTTGAGAAATTGCGCCTCACTAGCGTCACCAACCAGACCGTCAACTTGCAGACACTGGGCAACTATAACGACGTCACATTCTCTGGCGCCAATGGACTGACATTGACCTTGGCTGGCAATAGCAATATCACGCTCAATGGCGCAGGAACCGCCGTTATCCTTGGCAATGCCGCCTTTACTGGTGGTGTCAACGATGTCATCAACCTGACGCTGACTGACGGCAGCGGTTCTGGCGTTTCTTTTGCGAATACTGGTATTACTGCAGCCGCTGTAGAGACTGCGAATATCACAACCGTTGATAGCCAGGCTACACCGACAGGCGCTTTCAATGACTCACTGACCTGGCTGGGTAACTACGTCAAAACCATCAATGTGAGTGGCAATGCAGGCCTGACCCTGTCATCATCGAGCACCGCGCTGACGACGGTGGATGCCAGCGGCATTACCCTTGGTGGCTTTACCTGGACATCCGGTGTCCTGGCAGGCGCAGCAACTGTCAAAGGCAGTGCCAGCGGTACCAATACGGTCAACATGAACTCTGCCACGGCGGGTGTTAACTACACTGGCGGTATTGGTAACGACAACGTCACAATCAACGCCACTGTTTCCAGCACGGCGGCATTGGGTAACGGCAACAATAGCCTGGCTCTCAATGGCGTGACCATCCTCGGCACTTATACTGGTGGCACGGGTACAGATAGTCTGGCGTTCTTCTCAGCGACACCCGATATCAGCAATGCCACGATCACCGGCTTTGAAAATCTGACAGTGACCAATAATGCCAACATCACGGCAACCATTGCCCAGATGTCGCAGTTTACCGGCGTCGTCAATGCCGCAGGAACCGAGACGCTGAACCTGGCTACGGCTGGTAGTTTCAATGCCTTCAACACGATAGAGAAGTATAACCTCGCCAATGGCACCAATATCTTCACTTCTACTAACGTGGCTGTCAGCGTAATCGGTGGCACAGGTGCTGATACCTTCAACTTCACTTCCAACCAGATCATCACCTACCTGACCACGGTGGATGGCGGCAATGGTACAGATACACTCAACATCGGTGCTACCACAACCCAGAACATTGATCTGAGTACCAAAGTCGCCAATATTGAAATCATTAACGTGGCAGGCAGTATAGGTACGGCCAGTCTCACCAACATGAATGGCGCAGGTGTCACGCTGAACTATACCAAGAGCACGGGTGACAACACCATTACCCTGGGTAGTGGTGGCCAGACATTGAACCTGTTGGGTTCCAGTCCTGCAGCGACTACCATTACAGGTGGTGCGGCGGTGGATACGATTAATCTGCAGACCGCTGGTTCAGGCTCGGAAACATTGATAGAAACTGGGGCCAATATGTCGAACCAGACACAGGTAGATGTGGTGGGCAATTTCAATGCGACGGGCACGGATTACTTCAAGACTGGCGTCAATGCGGCGAGCGTTGGCACCAGGATCATCGCAAATTCTACTACCGCCAGTTATCTGACCGACATAGGCGCTAGTTTGGTTGCCCTGCTCAATAGCAGTGACCAGGCTTACCTGATCACGATACAGACAGGTACGGCAGCAGGCACTTATCTGTTCCAGAACACCGGTTCAGATACCAGCCAGTTTGACACTACTGACTTCTTTGTACAATTGACGGGTACGGTTGGTACTATTACTACGGGCAATCTGATTGCATAAATCAGCGGCCTTTCCACTTAAAACGCCAGCTTGCTGGCGTTTTTTTATGGCAGCCTGTGCTTTAATGGATTTATACGGCTCTACCAGTTGGCATTATGCTGCTGCCTCAAGTGGCGCCTCAGTCTGTGCTTCTTCAATACGCAACGATGTACTCAGATCGTCGCAGCATCGGCTCCACTCTTTCACCCATTTGGGCAAGGGGGGCGAGACCAGTTGCGGATGCACGGTATCGACAAAAAATTGCGCTGTCATGGCACCGTCTGCATTGACCCACAAGCAACGTACCGTGACCACGCCGACCACTCTCCCATGGCGAATGAAACGCTGCTCGATAAAAATCCATTTATCATCCCAGCCCAGCAAACGGGTTTCCAAAATATAACGTTGAAATACCTTCAAATCACGGCGGAATTTGGCGATGGCATCACCGACTACGGGGCGGGCACGCAAGGCCATGGCAGTGCGGAAAACTCCCGTCCTGAATACAAAGTCGATGCGGCCAACATCAGCTAAAGTCAGGTAACGGCCATTGTTGACGTGCATATTAAAATCGAGGTCATTCGGTAGAACGGTCATGCGCAGCCTGCTAGGCTCAAGCACGCCCACTTTCTTTCTCCAAGCTAAAGTTAACAACAACCACAACAATCTACACCATAGATTCATTATCTTCTTTCTCAAGACCTGGGCTCGATGTCAGGTGCAACGCATGGCATCGGCCATGCACCACAGCTGCGGGCTGTCCGCAAATCTTGCTTTATTCATGTTTAAGGGGTGGCGATCAAGATGATGGTCTGACCAGCCTGGACAGCGTCCGTACTGTCTACGTTTGATGTACACGTGATGATCTGTGTACTTTCACAATCACGCTTACGCGCCTGGGAAAACCTTGTCTGTCGGATATTGCAAAGGCGCCGACATGATACGCATCCCTTCCGTAAAAAGCAATTTATTATCATAAAAGCCATGGAAATAACAATAAGACATGCACGACTGATCACAAGCCGCGAGCAATCCTCCGCTTGTTACAAAAGACCTGTAAAACAGTGCGCCATCATGTGCTGAAACCGCTAGAATTAGGCGGCATTCAGGCTTGGTTAGCTTCATCCCTCTCCAAGCAGGTGTCAATTGTCGATGCCATACATATTTGCTTCCCAGCGATTAGTCGTTGTTGTTACAACAGGAGTCAGGCATGAGCAGTTTGCAAGCGTCTACCACCAAGCCAGGCATCAAGCCGGTTTTTCATCTCCGCACAGACCTTAGCATGGCCGAGCATGTCGATGCTGCCATCCAGCTGCAAAGCAGTCTGGGCACGCTATGCGCGCTGGAGTTAATGAAGGCCAAGGGCATTCCCCATCAAGTCACTGCCCGCGTGCTGGGCCAGCCCCAGAAGCGGCGGCTGCGCGATTAAAGACGCGCTTTTCCCATTAAAAAATATGGTTTATGAATGCCTACCGGCAGGCGGCCACGCGCCCCTTTTCGCATCTTCTCGCATGGCGACACCAGGCTGGGCCTAAAGCCAGCCTTCTGACGACTCAGAATTGATCTGGCCCGGCCCCTCACCTTTGTTCAGGCTGGAATCTGAATACTCACGTTTCCGGCTGGCGCTGGCACCTATTAGCGAGGAATCCCATTTGGTTTCTCCATTGATGACTTTCTCATCGGTTGGTTTGCCGCCACGCTTGACAGTAATGATGATAGTGACGCTTGCCGCTTCAGTCCCCAGGGACCAATCAAGATCGTTTTTCAGCAGATGGTCGCTATTGACTGCCTTGTTTTATTTCCCGGTTTGCCTGCACTGTCGAGCTTGCTACGCAAAGCTTCTTTGATATGTGCGGCTCGAAAGGCAAGGTATGCACATATGCGCGTATGGTCAGGCGATTCACACCCATTTGTCTGGATCGCATGCTTCGCTATTTTTTTTGGGGGGGCACTGGGAGATTCCTTTTGTTTCTCACTTTCCATGGTTTTCTGCGGGATTGTGGTAGTTGGCAAATCTGCCAGCATATTTTGAAATTTACTTGAATTTGCAAACTTAGTGTATTACTATAATAATACACGTGAGGTTGTTGTATTAGTCATTAACCCCATGCGAAGCTACTGCAACGCGCTCATCCTCACGATGAAGGTGTTCAGGTATTCATGTAAACACGATGAGAGGCTGGAACATGGAGCATAAAACATGACGCCAGGCATGACGCACATCAAGCCGCGCCAGTTGGGCGCTGAAATATTTCAGGTAAGTACCGGGAGTAGCGAGCCTATCTATCGCCAGTTGATAGAACAATTGCGGCGCCTACAGGCGGGTGGGCAAATTGTCGCAGGTGATGCCATGCCATCTGTGCGCGATGTCGCCAGCGAGTTGGGCGTCAATCCCATGACGGTATCCAAGGCCTACAGCATGCTCGAAGCTGAGGGCTTGCTGGTGCGTCGCCGTGGCTTGGGAATGGAAGTAGCAGCCCAGGCTAAGGGCCATTCTGATCTCGCGTCAAGGCTGGAATTATTGCGTCCCAGCCTTGAGCGCATCGCACTCGAAGCCAGCCAGCTTGAGCTAGATGCTAAATCCGTCATCACTCTGTTGACCAGTATTCTCAAAGGAAAATGAACATGCAAGCTCAGTTAAATGCTCCGGTACAGATACAAGGATTGAGTAAATCCTTCAGTGGGCAAAGTGTCTTGAAAAATCTCGACTGGCAAATCGCCCCTGGCAGTATCGTCGGCTTGCTGGGGCGTAACGGTGCGGGTAAGTCTACCCTGATTGAATGTCTGCTGGGTTTGCGTGATATCGATGGCGGAACGACCAATCTCTACGGTGAAGATGCCGCCCAACTCAGTGCTGCGACCAAGGCCAGGATCGCCTACGTGCCACAGCGCAGTGATTTGTTTGAATGGCTGACAGCCAGGCAAATGCTGGCCTATTTCCAGCGGCTCTATCCACGCTGGAATGACGGCAAAGTAGAGTCGTTGATGCAGGGATGGGATCTACCTTTTGACAAGGCTATCAATAAACTGTCGATAGGACAAAAACAGCGCCTGTCCATCATTCGCGCCCTGGCCCATGAGCCAGAATTACTGATACTCGATGAACCAGTCTCCAGTCTTGACCCTGCGGGCAGGCGTGATTTTTTGCGTGAGTTGATAGACCGGGTGATCGACAAGCAAACCACCATCGTGTTCTCGACCCATATTCTGTCTGATCTCGAAAGAGTCGCCATGGATGTCGCTTTTCTGCATGCAGGACAGATTGTCCATCAGCAGGCGCTGGACGACATGATGGACAATACGGTGCGTATCAGTGCCAGCCCTGTAGTGCTGCAGCAATTGCAGCCACACAAAGTCTTGCGCCGTTTTACGGAGGGCGATGACAAATTGCTGGCTCAGTTCAGCACTGAACAATTGCAGGTCCTCCAGGCACGCACTGATATGCGGATTGACAAGCTCAGTCTCGAAGACATCTTCATCGAAATGACACGATAAAAAAGCATGTTGAAGCACACCATTCGTCAATTCAAACCGCTCGCGAAAGTAAGAATATGAAAGCCATCATCTCGGTATGGATGCAGCCTGTCTATGCGCGCAGCAATGCTGCTGGGTTAAAAATCTTGTATGCCTTGTTGGGGATAATTGCCTTGTTGCCCCTCATTCTGCTCTTGTTGGCACGCAAAGATGAATCAGATGCGATATCCATTTTAATGGCGCTCGCCATAGGCATCGGGGTTGCGGTCGGCGTGCTGCTGGTATTCTGGTTTGTTCTGCTGGTGCCCAGTGTGGCCTTGCAATATAGCCCGGCAAATGCAGGCCTGGTGCCGCAACTCAGGCGATACATGAAGGTGGCACTGGCAATACCTGTATTGCTGATGCCTGCTATCCTTGCATTGACCCTGGTCACCCACTTGAAGGGTCTGTTTTTCCAGTCTTGGCTGATAGGCGTGTTTGCCATGCTGGTTTATGTTGCGACCCTGCGCAGTAAATGGGTAGTGATATTCCTGGTGCTGCTCAGTCAGTTACCGATGTGGTGGGGTAATCGATTCAGCCTGGATCCGCAGGCAAGCTGGAACCAGCCTGCCTTGCTCATGCTGGTAGGGCTGGGCCTGACCGCTGCGATCTTGCACTGGGTTTTTGCCATTCATGGTGACCAGCATTTCAAGCGAGAAGAAAGCTTTAGCATGATACAAAAAGCCATGAATGGTGAGGAAGTGACCTCGACACACTATTCACTGCGCTTCTTTAATCCCTATAATTTGTTGATGCGCTGGTGTATGGTCAAGGTGGACAAGACAGGCAGAACACCGGCAGCCGTTGCGCAGCTAATTCCCTTTGCCTTCGGGGCGCAGGTATTCTGGCTGACCAGCTTTGTATCGGTTGCCTTGATGAGTGCCGGTCTGAGTATTTACTTTGCCGTCTTCTTGCATCATTCATCAAAATTTGCTGAGAACGACATGGGATTGGCATACGCTGCTGCCATGGTCGCTTTTGTCATGCTACCCGTGATATATGTTTCCATGCTTCGCGCCACCATGTACCAACGCAAAGGGGAGCACAGCTTGCTATTGCTGGCGGCAGCGTTGCCACCCCAGGCGGAGCAAACCAGGATCGTGCTACATTTTTTACTGCGCCAGTTCTTTGGCCTATGGCTGCTGACATTATTGATCGTGGCTGTCACCATGCATTTTTCACCAGCTTCCACGAATGCAGCAGAGATGGCCTGGCTTGCCTGCTTTTGTCTGCTGCCTTTGAGTGTCATGAGTTTGCATAATTATGCCAGGATCAGGTCCCGCTATGAAACTGCCTTGTTACTTGCTTTCGTACTTCCGGCTTTTCTGGGGCTGGTTTCGTTAGGCATGCTCAAGCTGTGGCCAGCATTGCCAGTCTGGCTGATCTGCTTGCTGATCGTGCTGGTGACGCTACCCATCTTGCGCTGGCGCTGGCAAATACTCATGCAAGCGAACGCCGTATTTCCGGCTGGTCGTGCTGCATGAAATGAGGGGTACTGCGTCTGCATTTCTTGCCAGGGTCATACTTTAGTATAGGGCACGGCAAGTCTTAAATGGCCTATATTCTCAGACTTACCGGAGTTGAATTTATCAGCTTAAGGATGTCAGAATGAGTATGGTCATGCAAATGTGTTCACAGATTACAAATAAAGAAGATGCCAGAAGTCTGAGTGCTATGGAACAGTATGAGCGGCGTCGCCAGGTGGTGCGAGCGCATGAGCGCGGTGCCAAGAAAGTTCAAATAGCGCGCGAACTGGGTCTCAGCTATACGGCGGTCTGTCTGATTATTACGCGCTATGTCAATCAGGGCGCTGATGCATTATTGCCGCATAAGCGTGGTCGCCGGGCAGGCGAGGGGCGCGCCCTTAGCAGCGAGCAGGAAGTACAGTTGCAGGAAATGATCAAGGCTAAGAAGCCGCGTCAGTTGCAGCTTGATTTTCCTGAATGGAATCGCCCGGCAGTGGCTGAGCTCATCACTAAGCATCTGGGTGTGCAAATGCATATACGCTCGGTCACCAACTATCTGAAACGCTGGAATATCGTTGTGGAAAGAGCCGAACCCAGGCCACAGCACGGCAGGTTGACAGTAGCTGCAGTACCCGCAGTCCTCACTGTGCCAACTGCACCGCTTGTAGTATCGGTTGCCGAGCCTGCCAGTGTAGAAGAGTCACCTATTTGATCCCCGGACTCATTTCATCTTTGTGATGAAATGAGTTTTACTTATTCAGTCCATCCCTCGGATTAGGTGTACCAGTCAGTTTCGGTTCATCCCGCCAACAAGCAGTTTTGTCACGCTATTCTGCGTTCCTTCAGTCTCTTCACATAAACCCGGCATCCAAGGCTAAAATGCCTTGGGTGGCTCGTCGGAAGCTTCAAGCCTGAGCCTATTTGCGCTTTTCTTGTCTTTTTCCTGGTTTCTGATGTCGAATACACTACGCCATTCAAAATGTCTGTTTCTCTTGCTGGCAATGTCGCTGATCTTGCTTTTTCAGACAGCTCAGGCATCTGCCTTACGTACCCTGCGTTTCCAGCATGTGGGTCTGGAGCAGGGCTTGCCTATGCAGGCTGTGCAAACCATAGGGCAGGACAAGCAGGGCTATCTTTGGTTTGGAGGGCAGGCTGGCCTGGTGCGCTATGACGGTTACCGCTTTAGCCTGTACAAGAATGTCACGGATGATGAGCATAGTCTCAATAGTGACTGGGTAAGGCAGGTTTACTTTGACAGGCAAGACCGTATGTGGGTTGCCACCGCTGCGGGTGGGCTGCATTTGTACGACAGGAAAAAGAATCAGTTCCAGCGTTTTATCATACCAGGGGAACTGGCATCGCAAGTGCAGAATAGTGCCATTAATGACGTGCTTGACGATGGTCAGCAAGGTCTGTGGTTGGCAACAGAAAATGGCCTGGGCCATTTTGTGCCAGCTACCGGGAAAGTACGCTGGTGGCATCATCAGCCTGGTCGTGAACAAAGCCTGGCAAATGAACGCGTCAATACTCTGGCGCTGGACGCCACTGGCAAGCTGTGGCTGGCGACCGATAACGGTCTCGATAGCATGGGACCCGGCAGTAATGATTTTGTTCACTACCGTGTGGACAGTACGGCCAGTGCTGAATCCAAAATCAATGCAGTCAATAAAATCCTGATCGATAGGCAAGGCAACATGTGGCTGGGTTTGCGCAAAGGCATGTTGTTGTGGAAGCACAAGCATGGCTGGGATACGCGGACAAGAATAAGCCTGCCTGACAAGTTGGCAAATATCAGCATCAAGGAACTCTATCAGGACCAAATGGGACAAATCTGGATGGTACCGCACGCCCAGGGAGTGTTGCGCTGGAATCCGGCAACGCAATCGATGCAGCATTTCAAGCGTGATCCGGGCGACAATAGCAGCCTGACAGACGATCAGGTGGAGGTGGTCTTTCAGGACCATAGTGGCAGCCTGTGGCTGGGCTACTGGACCAGTGGTGCCAGCCATGTCGATTTATCCGTGGCTGCCTTCCGGCGCTATGTCGCTTCAGACCAGGCTGGCAGCCTGAGCAATATCAAGGTGACCAGCATACTTGAAGGCGCGCCGGGCCAGCTCTTGCTTGGCACATTTGGGGGCGGCTTGAACAGCCTGGATTTGCAGACGGGAATCGCCAGCAATGGCAGTGCCACATATGGCCTGGATGGCAAAACCATACTCAGCATGTTTACTGCTAAAGACGGGCAGATATGGGCTGGCACTGAAAAAGGTATCTCGCGCATCGATCTGGCGAGCGGTAAATCCTACCCCCGCCAGATATTGCAAGGTGAGCCAGCAGCACACCAGATGCAAGCGATCATTGAAGATCGCGCAGGCATATTTTGGGCTGCCAATACCCGTGGACTGTTGAGGCTGGACCCGGTCAGCAATCAACTCAGCAGTCTGCGGCGCAATAGCGCTGACCCATCCAGTATCGCTCATGATGGCGTGATGGCGATATTGGAAGACAGCCAGTCCCGTCTGTGGGTAGGCACCCTCGATGGTCTGGATCTGCTGGACAGATCAAACATGAAGTTCAAACACTACCGGCATAACAGTAAAGAGTCAGGCAGCCTGGCGAGCAATGCTATCTCAGCCCTGTTTGAAGACAGCCAGAAAAATATCTGGATAGGTAGCAGTGCCGGTATCAGCAAAATGCAGAAAAATAGCCAGGGCATGGTCAGTTTCAGCAATTACGCCACCAATGCCGCTGTCGATTGCATCATGGAAGATCAGGCAGGAAAGTTGTGGCTCAGCACAGATTCTGGTATAGCACGCTTTGATACGTTGACAGAGAAATTCCGTTACTTCACAGGCAAGGACGGCTTGATTGACGGAGGCTACTACATGGCCTCCTGCTTCAAGGACAGGCAAAACAATATGTATTTTGGTGGTTTGAATGGAATGAGCGCCTTCCAGCCAGCAGATGTACGCGAAAATACCATCCCGCCCAAAGTCTTGATTACCGGTTTGCAGATTTTTAATCAGCCTCAGGAAGAAGGCAAGACCGCTGCCGGTTTTACTATGCGAGGGCAAATCCAGGACAATCAAGCCATCACCCTGGCACATACCCATAGCGTGTTTTCACTGGAATTTGCCGCTCTGCATTTTGCCGATCCACAAAGCAATCAATTTGCCTATCAGTTGCAAGGCTTTGACCAGGACTGGGTCTATACAGATGCCAGCCGCCGTTTCGCCACGTACACCAATCTGGATGCCGGTGAATATTTGTTTCGCGTCAAGGCCGCGAACAAAGAAGGAGTCTGGAATGAAACCGGGGCGCAGCTGCGCATTACCATCACACCACCGTTCTGGAAAACATGGTGGTTCAGGCTTTTGCTTGCCAGCCTGTTGCTGGCTGTATTGTGGGCGATATATCGCTACCGCTTGCACCATTTGCTGGTGCAGAAAAAGTTGCTGGAAACAGAAGTCGAAAAAAGAACCACAGAAATCGCCTTGCAAAAACAAGAGATAGAACAGAAGACCGCTGAACTGGAAAAAACCGTAGGCGTACTGGCACTGGCGAATCAGCAGCAGCTTGAACACCAGAGCGAGTTGACGCGCTTTCTGGCAGTGGCCAGCCATGATTTGCGCCAACCCATGCATGCCCTCAACCTGTATCTGGATGCACTGTCTTTCGAAGAATTGTCCAGCAGTTCCAGGGGTTTGCTCTACAAGCTAAAGAAGTGCGCCCACACCATGGATGGCATGTTCCTGTCCTTGCTGGACTTGTCGCGCCTGGACGCCAGGATAGTCGAACCAGAATTAAGCAAATTCCCGCTGACCTTGATACTGAAAAAAATAGAGCTGGAATTTGCTCCACAGGCGCAGGCAAAGAAACTCTTGCTCACGGTGGCAGAAACTCAGCTTTGGGTAGAGTGTGATAGTAATTTGCTGGAACAAATTTTACGTAATCTGGTCGCCAATGCCATACGTTATACCAACGAGGGCCAGGTAGAACTCAGTTGTGCAGAAGCCGGAGACCAGGTCAGGCTGATGATCAGCGATACGGGTATTGGTATTTCCTTGCATCAGCAAGAGACCGTGTTCCAGGAATTTTTTCAGGCGCACGGTGCAGTCATGCAGCGACGTGATAGCACCAAAGGATTAGGGCTGGGCCTGGCGATTGTCAAACGTCTGACAGACTTGTTGGCCATGCCCATGGTCTTGCATTCAGAACCGGGTCATGGTACCAGGTTCACTCTCTTGCTCAATAAAGTGGATGCGTCTGAAAATGCTGTCTTGCCCAGGCAATTTGAGAGTGATCATGCCAGTGTACTGAAAGGCAAACGCATCATCATCATTGATGACGACGAAGCCATACTCCAAGCTACTCAAAGCTGGTTAATGCAATGGCATTGCGTAGTGACGGCTGCCAACGGCAGTGAAGAGGCGATGGCAAAAATTGCCGATGACATGAGCATACCGGATGCCATCGTTTGTGATTTTCATCTGGCAGGCAATGTAGATGGTGTGCAGGCCATTATCAGTTTGCGTGACATGTTTAATCATGACATCCCCGCCCTGATCATTACTGGCGATATCCATGCAGATATCCAATTGAAAAATGGCAGTGTCAATATTCCAGTGTTGCACAAACCAGTCTCGACTGAGGTGTTACATCTAACTTTATGCAGTCTGTTTTTGCAGCCAGCGGGGCAGGACAGTAGTGGTAGCAATTCACCAGATTGAAATGGCACATCAATCATGTATACCTGATCCTGCCGTTGTCCGCAGCAGGATCTATCCCAGCCATTTCAGCAAGTCGCGCAGGCGCTGCTCATTATTGCCGGTATCAAATTCCTTGATACCCAATTGTTTGAGTACCTGCTTGCCGCTTTCACTTTCATTCAATTGACCCAATTCCTTTTTCAGGGACTGGATTTGTGCAGCGGAGATTTTTGCATGCGCAATCAATGGTTGGTAAGGTTGAGGCTGGCTGCTGTGGATGACCCTGTGCCCGGTTTTTTCCAGGTTTTTGGCTACCCCTGAGTACGAGGCAATGCCGCCTACGTCTGCCAGTTGATTGTCCAGATAAAACAGGACTGCACCTTGTTCTTTGGCATGTTGAATTTTTTCTGTCGCCAGCTTGAAGCCATTGTGTGTCAACTCTGCTGAGCAAAATTTCGACATATAGGAAATTTTCTCAGGCAGGGCGATGCGCTTGCCTTTGACATCAGCGATATTCTTCAGAGGTGATGCCTTGGGAACGATAAGCAGGCACTGTCCATCCGGTTTGGAAGTAGACACTAATTGATATTTGTAATCCCGCACACCACGTCCGGGGTAATCACTGGGCCGGGCAATCACAAAATCCATCTTGCCAGACTTCATGCCTTCTTCCAGCTGGGAAAACTCGCGTGTCACTACGACAGTCACCTTCTTGCCCAGCGCTTTCCCCATCACTTCTGCCAGACCAGTGTATTTTTCTATCACCTGAGCCGCATCCAGGCCACCAGATGTCCCTTCACTGACATACAGACTATAGTTGCTTTGTGCCTGCACCTGGGTGGCAATGCTCGCCAGGGCGAATGCAGCAATTGAGAGAGCTTTTTTCATATCAGTCATCCTGGAAAACTGTTAACTTCCTAATCCCATACGTCCCGCAAGCACGATATTTACGCAGACATCTATGCCAGCACCGGGGGGTAACTGTAAACTAGATATGTGCATTCAGGCAATCATTTTTAACAATTGCGATATTCAGGATTGTTTTATTGATATTGGTTTGGCTAAAAAACTTCATATTCAGGTTTGCCATAAATCTGATATCTTTGCCACATTGAGTTGACAATTGAATTGATTAAGGGAATGAACATGCGACAGCTTTTCCACATCAGCCGTAACCTGACTCTGGCCGTGCTTCTGGGTGGACTGGCGCATGCCAGTGTCATGGCTCAGCAGCAAACCAAGGTACAGGCAGCACAAAAATCCAAAGTCGTTTTCCAGGTCAGCGATGGCGAAAGCAAGAAATGGGAGCTGGCCCTGCACAATGTCAGAAACGTCATCAATGATATAGGCAAGGACAATATTGAGGTAGAAATCGTCGCCTATGGACCTGGCATAGACATGTTCAAATTCGAATCACCGGCAGCCAGCCGTATTGATGAGATCATCAAGATGGGAGTCCGTGTCGTTATCTGTGAAAACACCATGCGCGCCCTGAAAATCACCAAGGCAGACATGCTAGATAATCTTGCCTATGTAGATGCGGGCGTGTCGCAATTGATCAAGCGGCAGCAGCAGGGGTATGCATATATCAGACCGTGACTTTGCTGCGACACGGTCTTTTCTACTCAAGATACTGGGACCCCGGTGTCTGCGTGGGTGGCGGCAGCGGCATTGATGGATTGTGATAACCATGCCGCTTGGCAATTGGGAAAGAAATTGCTTTTGTCAAAAGTGTAAGCACAGGTGACAACTTAAGATTTTCCTGCTGTCAGGCGCATTTTTTTTCAGGAAATTTGTTACAAACAATTCAGCATATGCTGCTCTGGAAAATTAGAATGCAAGGCTCTATAACAGTCTTTCTTCACACCAGGACATACCGATGAAAATTTCTAAACTCGCCGCCATTTTATTAGTCTTGCCTTTGACTGCCTTCGCCGGTAAAGCAGAACGTGAAATGATGAGCAATGAAGTCGAACCAGCAGTCAAGGCCGCCACAGGCAGCCTGAAAACATCTTGCGGTTGTGACGTTAAGTTTGACATCAAGACAGACAGCTTCCAAACCACGGACGACATGTTCAAGATTAAGTATTTTGCCTCTACCATCAAGGACAATGCTGGCTCCTATTGCGCCGATGCTGCTTCCAAGAAAGCCATGTGCAAGATGAAGACCATAGAATTCAGCAAGGCAGCGACAACTTCCTTGAAATTTGCTGGCGGTAAAGTAGTTGCGACTACCGATGGTACTTCCCAGCCTTCATGGGAGATGCTGACCAAGGAAGTTGACAAGTAAGAGCTGGCTGACATTGATCTGGTTGTCGTGCATTTCCAGAATAGGACTTAGCTGAGAGGGGGGGAGCGATTCGCTGCCCCTTTTTTTATGCAAAATTTCCTGTTGAATACCATCAAGTCAAGGCGAAGTCAGCCGCACTTTTGAAATCAAGCCTGCCTGATATAGACGCAGCCTGGTCATGTCCATGACACAAATATGGAATAAATTTCTGTTTGCTGCTTTTTTGAAATAAGACGAAATTCCAATTCCACCTGATGACTCATACCATGAACCTGTCTGAAAACCGTCGCCACCAACGCGTACAATTCTTCCTGGTCCCCTTTGGCAACAATGATGTACGCCCAGTCTGGGTGTTCAAATCACCCGAACATGCTGATGCCCTGCCAGCTCTGCTGGTCAATCTCAGTGCAGGTGGCTTGCAAGTGCTGTCCGAACTTGAGACTGATATCCCGTCGGGCCAGTATCAAATCAGCTTCTTGCCAGATGAAACCCAGCCCAATGTGACACTGAGCGCTTGCCGCCTACAACTGCTGTGGACAGAACGTGAAGCTGGTATGCACACCAGATCAGGGTTTGCTTTTACAGGACAGATACCAGCGGACTTGCAAGGCTTGCTGACGCATGAAGATGCAGCGAAGTTGCTTTTGCGCTGCGTGATTATGCCGGTGAATGAAGTGGTGGATTTGGAGACGGTTTGAGGTTTTCTCGCTACCACGACGTAAGACCTGAGCTTACAACATGATAGACGGGCTACCAGCGGCCTGCGATCTTGAAATAGGATTAACGCCGCTGGTGCGTCAGCCAGATTGATTCCTGCCTCCGCAGGACTGAGCTTAATCCGGTTACTGCATGTCCGGATCAGTTAGAGTATAGGGCAGACATTGAAGCCTGCACTGCCCCTGCTGTTCTCAAAGAACCGAAAGCCTCAATCAAGCACATCCAGTAATAACTTCGTCCCGCTTCTTCTTCGTCAACCCCGACAAAGCTTTCTGGTAAGAATACTCCAACAATTCTCGCAAATACGCCTCAGGAAATTGCTCTACTGCGACTATCGTCACCCAGTGAAAGCGCCCCATATACCGCGCTGGTTTTACACCCGGCATATCAGTCAGCTCAAGAAAATGCGCAGGTGTCACCCGTATGCTGAAGCGCCAACGTACAGGCTCGCTGGTCTTGAAATAGGCAAAGGATTTTTCGCCCACGCTATACACCAACACATTGCTCGGATCTGCATGTAATCTTTCGCGGGCACCGGCATAACTGGCGCACAGTTTTTTGAGAGCAGCTAGTTTCATCGTAGTGATAGGCCAAATCGAAGATCAAATTGATCTGACTCGATAGTGTATTGTAATAGCGATAATTTTGCTTGAGCCGTTACCTGAGAAAAGGAGCAAATCTGCCTTGCCCCTTTTGGTCATATTGCTTAGCCACGCAAGCCACGATACTCGAGCACAGTAAAACCCAGCACCACCAGCGCCTGTATGCTGACAAAAACAAATCCCAATACGCTGGGTTCAAACCAGACTTCCATCGTCAAGATACTGGCAAGCACCCAGCCCAGGTTGCCTAGTATGACGACCCATACCAGAAAGGCAGGCGGTTTCTTCTCGCTGCCTGTGCGGCTGGTGAAGCCCACCAATGCAGCGACCGGGAACAGGCTGACACCCGCCATGAATAAAAAATCCTTGGGCAAGTCCAGCAAACCAGACAAAAGGCCAGACGTAGCAACCAGCAACAAGCCCATGGCAAGACCTGTCAGGGCATCGAGTGCCAGTATGCTTCTCAAGGACAGGGCAGGGGCATGCAATTTGACGGCAGTAGAGGCAGTAGACATGGTGTATCTCCAAAAACAGTTGAGGGGATTGCAGTTTCGCTCTACATTTGCAGCAAGTCGATTACCTCGCAGGTAATGGTGGTGGTGCGACAATAGGCTGATAATGCAGGTTCAGATCGCAGAAACTAACTCTGGAGCAGTAATTGACTCATCTCATCTCTACTACAGCAGACAAAGCGGAGGCACCAGTCGGTACCCTGATACGTGAATGGCGCACCCAGCGCAAGTTGAGCCAGATGGAACTGGCGCTGGACATTGATATCTCGCCACGTCACCTGAGCTTCGTGGAAACCGGTCGGTCCCGCCCCAGTGCTGAGCTCTTGATGAGCATCGCCAGCCAGCTCGACGTACCCTTGCGCGCCCGCAATACCTGGTTGCTGGCGGCAGGTTATGCACCACGCTATAGCGAACAGGGTCTGGATAGTGCGCGCATGGCCCAGGTCAAGGCGGCAGTGCAGCGCCTGCTGGATACCCATGACCCTTATCCTGGTGTCGCACTGGACAGGCACTGGAACGTGGTCTTGCATAACCGTGCAGCAGAAAAACTCATGGGTTTGCTGCCTGTAGAATTGCTCGCACCAGAAATCAATATCTTCAGGGCCAGCCTGCATCCGCAAGGCTTTGCCGCGTTTACCAAGAATTTCTCTGAATGGGGCAGTTATCTTTTGCAAGTCTTGCAGAGACTGATGCTCAGCGCCCGCGATGAAGACATCATCGCCCTGGTAGACGAAGTACATGCCTATCCCAATGTAATCGCGCTGAAACAGCAGACGGTAATAAGCCAGCCGACAGAACCTTCCTTGCTGATACCCTGCATCATGGAATTGCACGGGCAAGAACTTTCACTGTTCACCACTCTGACCACATTTGGCAGCCCACGCGACATCACCTTGCATGAGCTATGCGTGGAATTATTTTATCCGGCAGACACGCAGACGGAAGTCTTTTTAAAAAGCGCAGGCTGGATGACATAGGCATATTCATGCGCAATCTGCAACTTGTTGGTAAGATGCCTGTTCTCTTCACACCATAGGACACGCATCATGTACAAACTGCATAGCCTCTGCCAGTCAGGCAACTCCTTCAAAGTCGCTTTTTTATTGCGCGCCTTGAACCAGCCGTTTGAGAACGGCTATGTGGACATGTTCCAGGGTGTGACACGCAGTAGTGAATGGCGCGAACAAGCCAATGAAATGGGTGAGGTGCCGGTGCTGGAAGATGGTGAGCGCGTGCTGACACAGTCCGGTGTCATCCTCAGCTACCTGGCCAACAAGCATGGTGCTTTTGGTGGCAGGAATGAAGATGAAAAACTGGAAGTCTTGCGCTGGCTCTTGTTTGATAACCACAAGTTCACCAGCTATTTTGCCAGCTACCGTTTCAATAAATCCTTTGGCCCTGCCGCACCCGATCCCGCCGTCCAGTCCTGGCTGCTGGGCCGCATCGACAATGCCTTCAATATCGTCAACAAGCATCTGGCCAAGCACGAGTACATGGTTGGTGATGCACCAACGATTGCCGATTTCTCACTCAGCGGTTATCTGTTTTACCCTGAGAATGAAAGCGACTACAAGCTTGAAGGCCGCTACCCGCATATCATCGCTTGGCTGCAACGCCTGCGTGCCATACCTGGCTGGGCCTTTCCTTATAATATTTTGCCAGGGGAGCGGATTGCGCCCAAGTGGTAGAAGCTGATTTTATCCATTCAGATTGAGAGAAATGACTATGCCTGCACGGTTTCTTGCCTCTTGCTTACTGAGTTTGCTGCTCAGTTCCTTGCTCTTTAATGAGGCCCACGCTGACGCGCCTTTGCCTGCCCCTACTAAAACTGTTTTCAGCAGTAACAACAATCGCATTCAACTTATCTCGGATCCTGCCCTCGGCTCGAAAGTAATTGATCAGAAAAACAAAAACAAAGTCTTGTGGACTTTACCATCCTGGTTTCGGCTGGCGTTTATCAGTGATGATGGCGAGTATGCAGTGACAGTCTATGATGGCTTGAATCTCATTCCCCAGGATTATAGTGATGACCTGATCATGCTGAGTTTTTGGCAGCATGGCAAGCTCTTGCACAAAGTGCGCTTGAAAGAAATCGCTCCTGACAAGCACTTGTTGAAAAAAACAGCATCGCATTATGCCTGGGGCCATGTCATAGGTATTGATGATGAGAACAAATTCGTGCTGGAAAGAACCGATGGAAAGTTGCTGTATTTTGATATTCGGACAGGCAAGATGTCAGGCAATTAGCGGCATTTTTTCTTGCGCTCAAGAGTAATTCGCTACTTTACAGTAGCCGACAATGAAGCACACTTTCTTGGAGAGCACGAAAATGAATCCTAAAGTCGATGCATATGTAAGCAAAGCAAAAAAATGGAAAGAAGAAATTGAGCATTTGCGCAGCATCGTTCTTGAATGTCCCTTGACCGAGGAGTTGAAGTGGGGCAGCCCCTGTTACACACTTGAGGGCAGCAATGTTGTCCTGATCCACTTATTCAAGGAGTATGCCGCACTCCTGTTTTTCAAGGGTGCCTTGATGAAGGATGCCAAGGGTATCCTGATCCAGCAGACAGAAAATACCCAGGCAGCAAGACAGTTGCGCTTCACCAGTATCGGAGAAATAGCCAAGCTGAAAACCACCATTAAAGCTTATATCAAAGAGGCTATTGCAGTGGAAAAGGCTGGTTTGAAAGTGGAGTTCAAGAAGGCGGCAGATTTCAACATGCCTGAAGAATTTCAAATGAAGCTCGATAGCATGCCAGCATTGAAGACAGCGTTTGAAGCACTGACTCCTGGACGGAAAAAAGCTTATCTGCTGCATTTTTCCGCGGCGAAGCAATCCAAGACCAGGGACGCAAGGGTGGAAAAAGCGATCCCGCATATTCTTGATGGAAAGGGTCTGGATGATTAGCGTCTATTTTCCCAACGTGCTCTAAAACCTCAGCCCATCATAGCGCAGTTCTTGCGCCAGCTTACTGCCCAAATGGCGGGTAAAAATTTGTTCCAGCGTACCGTCATCTGCCATGCTATAGATGGCTTTTCTGAGCAAGTCACGCCGGGTTTTGCTAACGCGTTCTTTGGAGACAATAAGGCCATGCACAATGCTGTCTTGTGGCGCCCAGTCAAATAACTGAACCTGTTTATTGATTTCTTCTTTCTTCAGCAAGGGTTGCCATACTGTAGGCAGGGCGATGATGGCATCTACGCGCCGGGCCAGGAACAGGCGTAACAGGCTATCAAGATCGGATGCTTCATATACCCGTTTTTGTGCCCATAGTTTTTCCAGCCACTCATCAAACTTTGGACCATGTTTGAAACTCTTGATGACAGCGACTTTCAGATTGGGATCGTTCAAGAAACCAGCCATGCTCAGGCCATGCACCGGCATGTCTCGGTGTAGCAAAACATAATTTCTGGTGGAAAAATAGGGAATGAATTCGGCAAATTTTTCTCTTTCGGGTGTGGGAATGCCAGAGACCGACATGTCCAGGGTATTGTTTTTCAATTGAGTCCAGATGCGTACCCGCGATTCCAGCACAGTATCAAATTTGCAGCCACTGCGCTTTGCGACTTCTTCCACCACATCCTTGTCTATGCCTGTATAACTGCCATCGACATGGCGGTAATACAAGGTTCCCAATTCATAGTAGGCCAGTTGCATGCTGCCGCAGGCAGTGCTGTGCTCGGCAGCGCCAGCAGCAATGCAATTCAACCCCAGTATCAAGAATAAAAGTGCTATGCGCTGCATATACATGCTCCGAAACTACCCTGTCCTCAGCCTAGTGTCTTAAAGCAAGTTACGCAATAGTCGAAACGATAAGACTGACTACTGGCTGTCAGGATTCCAATATTGGATTGATCTATATTGGAGCAGGTGCCAGGGTATTTGTTGCTCGGCTACAGTGGGTTGCTCTGCAATGCTGGCTTGTCTGTGTTGTCTGCTGAAGATCTGCCTTGCTATTGCACACCAGACCATCATTGCTAACAATTGTAAATTAACACAAACCTGTGGCAGCTTTGGTCATACATCTTGCCTGCAATGCTATTCCGGCGGCCTGGTTGCCGGATAGGGATGCCAGGGTACTTCCCTGCGGGGGGGCTTTGTGTCTGCACTTGGGTGGCAGGGCGATGGCGTCGCCCTGCGCTATCCTTATGTCGGTCAGCGAGATTGCCTTCATCTATGACCGCCTCTAAGACATCTCTACTGGCTAACGCTGCTTGCATTCGCTAGCGCACTGTATGCACCTGTCCGGTTTGCGCGCCTTCCACACTTTTGGCATAGGCTAGGCCCACGCGTTTGGAAGACACAGCTTCAAAGCCTGGGAAAAAACTGCCAAGTTCAGCCACTGATTCTTCCAGCAAGCCAGGACTGACGACATTGATACGCAGACCACGCGGCAACTCTATAGCGGCACCACGCACAAATCCTTCCAGCGCCGCATTCACCATAGCAGCGCTGGCACCCATACGTATCGGCATTTCACCCACCACGCCACTGGTCAGGGTAATGGAACCGCCGTCCTGCAAATAGGCCTGGGCGATTTGCGCGACATTCACCTGGCCCATGAGCTTGCTATTGAGGCCGACGTGGAAATGTTCTTCTTCCATTTCAGCCAGCGGTGCAAAATGCACGCTGCCTGCTGCTACCACAACGCCATCGACCTTGCCTGTACGGCCAAACAGTTCTCGTATTTGCCCGCTCTGGCTGATATCAAGCTGGATGTCGCCGCTGGTTTTTCCAACGCGGATGATGTCATGACGAGAGCCGAGTTCATTGCTGATGGCGCTGCCTACTGTGCCGTTGGCACCGATGATGATGAGTTTCATAGCTTTCCTTGCTGGTCTAGGTTGAGTTAATTCAAAGGGCTTTTGGCCTGAAATTAAGTATCTTCCAATTTTTAATGTAGATAAATATTCAGAAAATGCATATATTCCTAACCAATAGTTAGTAATAAAGGGTGAACTCATGGATAAATTGCGCAGCATGGAAGTTTTTGTGGCCGTGGTTGATGCTGGCAGTTTTACTGCTGCGGCAGCGCAGTGCGAGGATATCACCTGTCATGGTGGGCAAGCACATACAGTTTCTCGAAAACCTGCTAGGCGCACGCCTGCTGACGCGTACCACTCGCCGTCAAAGCCTCACCGAGCTGGGTTTGCAATACGCCGAGCAATGCAAGGCCATACTGGTGCAGATCGGCGAGGCAGAATCTGGTGCGGCCAGAATGCGTGGCGGCGCGCGTGGCGTACTGAAGATCACGTCACCCGTGACCTTTGGCAGTGAAATGCTGGCCCCGGCCATGGTTGACTATCTGGCGCAGTATCCTGAAATGCGTGCCGACCTGCATATGAACGACAGGCTGGTGGATGTGGTGGAAGATGGTTTTGATGCCGCCATACGCATAGGCCAGCTGGAAGACTCCACTTTGATTGCACGTCCCCTGCAGCCTTACAGCATGATGATCTGTGCCGCTCCTTCGTACTTGCAACGCAAGGGAATACCCCGCACGCCTGCGGATCTGATTGCTCACGAATGCCTGGATTTTTTACACTGGAACAAACATGTACGCTGGCGTTTGACAGGTGAGGTAAGTGAAATCCCGGTCAGCCGTTTGCGCTCCAATAACGGTCAGGCATTGAAAAGTGCCGCAGTAGCTGGTTTTGGCATCGTCATGCAATCCGAGTTATTGCTTGCCAGCGAGGTTGCTGCCGGCAGGCTGGTGCCGCTGATGGAAGCCTATGTGCCTGCGCCACGCCCCATGCATTTGCTGTATCCGCGTGACAGGCAACCCACACCCAAGCTGGCTACATTTATTGAATTTGTGCTGAGCAGGTTTGGTTTGTAGCGTGGGCGCGAGAGTCAGATCATACTACCCCACCGCACGTATGCGCTGCCTGCGCTTCGGGACGGATAATTCACACTTTTCCCAATGGCCATTGACCAGAACTTCATAAGCTCGAAAGCGGCATTCCAGAGTTTCTGCATTGATGGGATTGGCCTGATTCATCAATTGAAAATGCAGATGTGGTGTCATTGACTGGCCAGAATTGCCAACCTCTGCCAGCTTTTGCAAGTGTTCTACTTGCTGTCCGGCTGTGACGCAAACCGAACCCTTGCGGGCATGCGCCAGAAACGCATAAACTTCGGTATCTTCTGCTGATTGCAAGATTACATGGTTGCCCGCGAAGTGACGGATGTCCCCAGCACCCGCTTCCAGCAATTGCTGCAATTCGGCATCCCCTTGTTTTGAGAATAGTGTGTTTATCAACGTACGCAGATAACTTGTAGCGATTTCCTCGCCGCCATCAATAGCTGCCAGCACCGTGCCGTGAAAAGGTGCAAGCATGGGCTGGCCCCAGGCATAATATTCTTCCAGCGGCACGGCCTGAAATAACTCTCGCCAGGCAGCACGTCTGCTAGCCTTTAGCTTTTTATCGACACGCAAAAAATCGAAAGCTCTTTCATGTCCTGCTTCAGTACCATCGGCACCGATCAGCCATTCTCCGGCAAGAGGGAATTCAACAGTGATGGGTGTTTTCATAGTCGAATTATTTGACCGGCAGGGCTTGCTTTCCAGGTATAAAGAAAATGCCGAGGCTGATGAATAAGCCCGCAACAAAGCCATATAAATGTCCGGCCTTGATCCCTGCGATAGCGTGCACGTCCAGCCCTACCTGTATCGCCACGATCAGGCTGACAAACCATACCAGTCTACTCCTTGGCAGCAAGATAAACGTGGCAGCACACAAGGCCATCAAGGCTTGTGATGCGCCGTCAGTCACCAGTAAAGGGTAAGCCCAGACACTGGCGGCCTGGCCTGTCAGGCCACCAATCAGGTAAATCCCCAATAACACCCGCCATCCATGTTTGCGTTCCATCGTGCTGGCAAGGATAAGGATGCACATGGCATTGAACAACATATGCAAAAAGTGCACATGCAAAAATTGCGAGACCAGCAAGCGCCACCATTCATGCGTGATATAAATGTCGCCCGTTGCTGCCCCCAACTGTGGCAGGCGCAAGGACTTTTGCGAGGCAAACAGCGATATTCCGAAATACTGGGTTGATATTAACCAGCCTGTCAAAATCAATATAAAGATGGATATCGCTGCGGGTGACCTGAAAAGAAAGTTCTTTTGATTCATGAAGAGGCGCGTTGGCAGCTAGAATGGAAGAGCAGAATCTACCATGATCATCAAGGCTTGACTTGTTTAATAAGGGTTTTGTGCGTTGCACAAAAGAAAGTATTTGCTTTTTCTCCTTCCTTATTTGATTATATGCGCAAATAGTATTATTTGAGCTTGATCAAGTTCGCATCAATAAAACTGTGCTTTATAAACCAGCGCTAGTGGATGTAGCATGAAGACAAGCTGGCACAGGATGAACCTAGTATCTCATTGGAAAGTTTCAGTCTCATGTCTATGCAGATTAAAAAGTCCGGTCTTTTGCGTCGTGCACCCGAGAATTTTTTGGATGCACCCTTGCGCCAATCCATCACTGAACAAGGCTTGAATGATGAGCGGCGTGGCTTCTTGCGCAAGAGCTTTGCTGCCGCTACGGCAGCTTTGGCAAGTGGCGTGGCAATGGCCAGGCCGGGCACAGTGCCCGAAGGCGATGGCGACCCGCTGATACTGAACTTGCAGGATCATGCCAAGACCCTGGGTAACCCTGTCGTCATGCAGGCTTATGGACAACCCTCAAAATTCGAAGCCAATTTGCAGCGCCGCCAGTCGCCCGGTCTGACGCGGGTGCCGCAGGCTTCGGTTTCATTTGCGCCCTTGCAAGGCTTCTTTGGCATCATCACCCCCAGTGGCCTGCATTTTGAACGCCACCACCAGGGCTGGATAGATATAGACCCTGAGCAGCATCGCTTCATGATCAATGGCCTGGTGCGCGAAGCCAAGGTCTACAACATGGATGACCTGATGCGCATGCCCTCTGTATCGCGCATGCACTTCATAGAATGCGGAGCGAATAGCGCCACTGAATGGGGCAATGTCGCCGTGCCGACGGTGCAATACACCCATGGCATGCTGAGCTGTTGTGAATTTACGGGCGTACCCTTGTCAGTATTGCTGGATGATTGCGGTATAGACCGCAAGAAAGCCAGGTTTGTACTGGCTGAAGGGGGCGATGGCTCTGCCATGACGCGCACCATCGACATTGCACGCGCCATGGATGACGTCATCGTTGCCTATGCCATGAATGGCGAAATGCTGCGGCCAGAAAATGGCTACCCGCTACGCCTGGTCGTGCCCGGTGTGCAAGGCGTGTCCTGGGTCAAATGGCTGCGCCGCATAGAAGTGGGCGACCAGCCATGGGCCGCCAAGGATGAAGCTATTCACTATATTGACCTGCAACTCAGCGGCCTGCACAGGCAATATACCTCGGTGCAAGAATGCAAGTCCGTCATCACCACACCTTCTGGCGGGCAAATGCTGCTGGAAAAAGGCTTTCACAATATCACTGGCCTGGCATGGTCAGGCCGTGGCAAGGTCAAGCGTGTGGATGTCTCTGCCGATGGTGGCCGCAGCTGGCGCACCGCCAGACTGGAAGGCCCGGTGCTGGGCAAATGCCTGACCCGCTTCAATATTGACTGGAACTGGGATGGCGGACCAGCGATCCTGCAATCGCGTGCCATAGATGAAACTGGTTATGTGCAGCCCAAGATCAATCAACTGCGCGAAGTGCGTGGCACCAAATCGATTTATCACAACAACGCTATCCAATCCTGGAAAATCAATGAAGAAGGCGAGGTCACAAATGTACAAGTGGCCTGAGTTAACAATGCTGACCAAAGCGATGACTATGCTGTTGCTGGCAACTGCCAGCATGGCCGCCAGTGCCGACAATTATTCTGGCGTAGGTCGTGCCGCCACGCCCAAAGAAGTAGCGGCCTGGGATATCGATGTGCGCCCCGACTTCAGGGGTTTGCCAAAAGGCCGTGGCAGTGTAGATCAAGGTCAGCAGATCTGGGATGGCAAGTGTGCTTCCTGTCATGGTACCTTTGGTGAATCCAACCAGGTATTCACACCCATCGTCGGTGGCACCACCAAGGACGATGTCAAGAATGGCCGCGTCACTGCATTGTCAGGCAATAGCCAGCCGCAACGTACCACCTTGATGAAGGTCGCCACAGTCTCGACACTGTGGGACTACGTTAATCGCGCCATGCCCTGGAATGCACCAAAGACCCTGAGCACCGATGAGGTGTACGCAGTCACGGCGTATATGCTGAATATGGGGGGGATCGTTGCCGATGACTTTGTCATGTCAGATGAAAACATTGCTGAAGTTCAAAAGCGCATGCCGAATCGTTTGGGCATGACTGAGAAACATGGATTGTGGCAGACCTCAGGCAAGCCGGATGTGAAAAATACAGCCTGTATGAAAGACTGTGCGAAAGAAGTCAAGATTACCTCTGAATTGCCTGCTTTTGCCCGCAACGCCAATGGCAACCCGGTCGAGCAAAACCGTAATGTAGGTGGCGTGCGTGGAGTGGATTTGAACAAGGCTGCGGTTGTCAAAGTCAGTGCACCAGCCGCCGAAGAAGGTTTGAAGCTGGCCAAACAATATGCCTGTATCGCCTGTCATGGTATCAAGGATAAAGTTGTTGGCCCCGGCTTCGCCCAAATTGCCGCGAAATACAAAGGCGATACCAATGCCGAGGCCAGCTTGAGCAAGAAAATCAAGCTCGGTGGCAGTGGTGCCTGGGGCGATATTCCCATGCCGCCACAAGGCCATGTCAAGGATAGCGAAATCAAGACCATGCTGGACTGGATCATGCGCCAGTGAGGCAGCAAGGTTTTTTTCAGCTTTGTCATATCGATGGAACGATTTCGCGTTAAGCTTATCGAATAGCAGTAAATAGTAGCAATAGCAGCACCGCAGCAATAGATAAATGCACCATTTCAGGAGACAGTAATGAAGCAGGCAATCAAGAGCAAAGACGACGGTCAGCAACGCCGTGATTTTTTACGCATATCCACGGTATTTGGCCTGGCCTTTGCGGCAGGCATGCTCAAACCATCGGATGTATTTGCTGCAGAATGGGATAGCAAGGCTTTTGAAGCCAAGAGCTTGCAAGATGTATTCGCCGCAATGGGCGCAGGTAGCCCGGTGATCAGTGCTGATATCACCATCACCGCGCCTGATATTGCTGAAAACGGTGCGGTAGTGCCAGTCAGTGTCAGCAGCAAGGCCGCGAACACTGAATACATCGCCATCCTGATAGAAAAAAACCCGAATGCCATGTCCGCGGCTTTCAATATCCCGGAAGGTACCGAAGCCTCAGTCAGCACCCGCGTCAAGATAGGTGAAACTTCGAACGTGCATGCTTTGGTAAAAGCGGACGGCAAGTGGCTGGTGGCTTCTAAAGAAATTAAAGTAACACTGGGCGGTTGCGGCGGTTAATTTTTAAGACCTCTCAACACAGAGACGCAGAGAAGTTTAAAGAGAAGCGGAAGTATTGTGCATAGGTTGGGTCATGCTGTAGGTTGGGCCGGGCCTCGCTAGGCTACGATTTCTTAGCCCAACACTCGGCCTAACAACAGTGTAAGACTTAATTTCAAGTCATCATTTTTACTGTTTTTCTCATGCCTTTCTATGTGCCTCAGTGTCTCTGTGGTGAGCTTTCAGGTTTTGATCAGATATTCATTTAAAATTAGCAAAAAAGGGAGACATCATGGGCGATCCTATGCGTATTCGGGCAGCGGTTACTGGCGACGTTGTTGAGGTAAAAGTATTGATGCGTCACGATATGGAAACAGGTCAGCGCAAAGATTTGACGGGTAAAGTTGTGCCTGCGCATTTCATTAAAAACCTGCAAGCCAAATGGAAAGACAAAGTCGTGCTGGATGCCCAGTTTGGCCCTTCGGTTTCCAAAGACCCTTTCCTGTCCTTCAAGTTCAAGGGTGGAGTCAAGGGCGATAAAGTATCGGTGACCTGGACAGACAATAAAGGTGACCAGCGTAGCGATGAAGCAGCCATAGCCTGATAAGGAAAACCCATGCCACGTCTTGCTCTTAAATCATTGCCAGGCTTGTCGCTTGGTGCCCTGTTGGCAGTATCTGTCTTGTCTTCTGCCCAGGCGCAGAATGCCAATCAATCTGCTACTGATGAAATCGCCAAGTACCGGCAAATGCTGGCCGATGGCAATCCCGCAGAATTATGGGAAATGCGCGGCCAGGAACTCTGGCAAAAAAAACTGGGCCCCAATCAGCAATCACTGGAGCAATGTGATCTGGGCAAAGGTCCGGGCGTGACCAAGGGCGCTTATGCAGAATTACCGCGCTATTTCAAGGACACCAATAAAGTCATGGACCTGGAACAGCGGCTCATGCATTGCCGCATGAGTCTGCAAGGCTTGACGCGTGAGCAGGCAGTGAAAACACCTTTTGGTTCTGCAGGCAACCCGTCCGATATTGAAGCGCTGGTCTCGTTCTTGACGGCAGAATCACGTGGCATCAAGCTGGCTATCAGCACCAAACATCCGGCAGAAAAACAAGCCTACGAAATCGGCAAGAAGATTTTTTACTACCGCGCTGGTTCACATGATTTTTCTTGCGCGTCCTGTCACTCCGTCGAGGGCCAGCGCATACGCATGCAGGATTTGCCTAACCTGAACAACAAGGCCAATGCCCAGGCAGCTTATTCCACCTGGCCTGCTTATCGCGTCTCACAAGGTGAAGTCAGGACCATGCAGCACAGGCTCAATGACTGCTTCCGCCAGCAACGCTTTCCTGCGCCTGACTATGCTTCAGACTCCATCACTGCACTGACCATGTTCCTGGCAAAATCAGCCGACGGCGCGGTCATGAATGCACCTGCCTTGAAACGTTAAGGAGACATGCATGAAAAATTTACGTGTACACCATGCCAGTGTTTTGCTGGCCGCAATTTTCAGCACGGCGGTGGTTGCTGCTGAACCAGACTATGCCAAAGCCGCACTGGAAATGATGAAGGCTGACTTCAAATCCAAAGGCCCGGCGACCATGGAGCGCATGGTGCAACAGGATGAAGCACAGGCGCAATGCAGTGCCAATCCACAAGGCTTGAAACCCAAACAAGCAAAAAAACTGGAGCAGGCACAACTGGCGGCTGTCAAATATCCTGCCGATGCCCAGTACATGGGCGACTGGAAGAATGGCGAAAAAATCGCTCAGAATGGTCGTGGCATGCAATCTTCTGATGCTGTCGGTTCAGTCAATGGCGGCAATTGCTACGCCTGCCATCAGATGAGCAAGGCAGAGATTTCTTTCGGCAATATCGGTCCTTCGCTTTATCAATATGGCAAGCTGCGCGGCAGTAGCCCAGAGATTGTGAAATACACCTGGGGCAAGCTGTATAACGCACAAGCCTATAACGCCTGTTCCAAGATGCCGCGGTTTGGGCATAACGGGGTGTTGACTGAGGAGCAGTTGAAGGATGTGATGGCACTGTTGCTGGATGTTGAGTCGCCGGTGAATAAGTAGGAGCTTGGCTTTATTGTTTTGATACCGCTGTTGTCGGAGCCCGTGACTCTCCATGTTACTGTAACCCGATTTACGTCGCTCCAGCGAAGGTTGGAGCCTAGTGGCGTTCGTTGCATACCGTGTGCTTTGATTAAAACGATTGCCCTTCGTAGACACAGGCCGGGTCTCGGCCCGGCGGCCGAATCCCTTTCTTTGCTTCGCCAAAGAAAGGAATCAAAGAAAGGCGACCGAGGCGTCGCTGCCCCCTAAAGGGGGTTCCCGATTATGCAGCACAAAAAATGGGAAGGCCCGAAACTCGCTTCGCTCAAACAGCGGTCCTTCTATTTCCATTTTCTGTGCTGCACAATCGGCATCGACACATCGGAAAGGCTAAAATAAAAAACAGCGGCAAGGTCAAAATCAACAGCAACCCCAACTTCAAAACCAGAAGCAACCCCAAACATCTACATCAGAAAGCAAATCATCATGGGTCTGAATCGTCGTGATTTTTTACAAGTAATGGCCATCGCCGCGGCTGGAGGCATGCAGATCGATGCACTGGCTGCTATTGCTAATCCTGCAGCAGCTAAGCTGTACGATCTGCCACGTTTTGGTAATGTCCATCTCATGCATTTCACCGATTGCCATGCGCAGTTGTTGCCCTTGTATTTTCGTGAGCCCAGCGTCAATCTGGGTATAGGTACGGCATTTGGTAAAAGCCCACATCTGGTCGGTGAGCATTTGCTGAAACAGTTTGGCATCAAACCCAATACACCTGAAGCCCATGCTTTTAGCTGCCTGAATTTTGAACAGGCCGCAGCGACCTATGGCAAGGTCGGTGGCTTTGCGCATTTGACGACGCTGATCAAACGTATCAAGGGCAATCGACCCGGTGCACTCTTGCTGGATGGTGGTGATACCTGGCAGGGGTCAGCGACAGCACTGTGGACGCAGGGGCAGGACATGGTGGATGCCTGTTTGCAGATGGGTGTGAATGTCATGACGGCGCATTGGGAAATGACACTGGGAGACAAGCGCGTCAAACATATCGTTGAAAACGACTTCAAGGGCAAGGTCGATTTTGTTGCGCAAAATATCCAGACTACCGATTTTGGTGATCCGGTCTTTGAAGCCTTCACCATGAAAGAAATGAATGGCGTGCCGGTCGCCATCATCGGTCAGGCTTTCCCGTATACCCCTATCGCCAACCCGCGCTATCTGGTGCCGGAATGGAGCTTTGGCATACAGGAAGAAAATATGCAAAAGACCGTTGATGCGGCACGTGCCAAGGGGGCGAAAGTGGTGGTCATCCTGTCGCATAATGGCATGGATGTCGATCTCAAGATGGCTTCGCGCGTGCGCGGGATTGATGCCATCCTGGGCGGACATACCCATGACGGCATGCCCGCACCTGTCATCGTTGAAAACGGTGGCGGCAAGACTCTGGTGACGAATGCGGGTAGCAATAGCAAGTTCCTTGGTGTGCTCGATTTTGATGTGAAAGAAGGGCGCATACAGGGCTTCCAGTACAAGCTGTTGCCAGTGTTTGCCAACTTCCTGCCAGCGGATGCAGAGATGCAGGCGCTGATACAAAAAATCCGCGCGCCTTACACTACAAAGCTGTCTGAAAAACTGGCAATGACTGAAGGCACGCTGTACCGCCGTGGCAATTTCAATGGCAGCTTTGACCAGCTCATTGTCGATGCGCTCATGGAAGTCAAGGGGGCAGAAATCGCCTTCTCTCCCGGCTTCCGCTGGGGTACATCTTTGCTGCCCAATAGCGCCATCACCATGGAACATGTGATGGACCAGACCGCCACGACTTATTCGCATACCACCATGACAGAAATGACAGGTGCCGCCATCAAGACCGTGCTGGAAGATGTGGCTGACAATCTGTTCAACCCCGATCCCTACTACCAGCAAGGCGGTGACATGGTGCGTGTTGGTGGTTTGACATATGCCATAGAACCAGCAGCAGCGATGGGTAAGCGCATACAGGACATGCGTTTGAACGGCCAGCCATTGGCTGACGGTAAAGTGTACAAGGTGGCAGGCTGGGCACCAGTGGCCGAAGGCGCAAAGGGCGAACCAGTCTGGGATGTAGTCGCACAATGGCTGCGTACGCACAAGAAAATTGCTCCGCGCAAATTGAATACACCACGCTTGATTGGCGTTGCTGGTAACCCTGGCATGCTGGCTTAAAGCGAGTAGATGTCTGGATGTTGTCTTCCAGGCATCTATGAGTATTTTACGGGTTTTGATCTTCTTCTTTCGCTAATTTCTGCGATTTTTCCTTTTGCTTGCTCGCTTCGCTTTTGTAGGGCTGGCCCGTCAGCAAATTATTTTTGCTGCAAAGCGCAAAAAACATCTGTTTTGGTTTATGTTATGACACTTTATTTGTTTTGAGCTTGGAATAAGCGCGGGAGTAGTGTCAGCATGATCATCGGTATTGATTTGGGAACAACAAATAGTCTGGTTGCAGTCTGGAAGGATGGTAAGTCCCAACTGGTGCCAAATGGCCTGGGGGACATGCTTACTCCGTCCTGCGTCAGTATTGATGAAGATGGCAGCGTGCTGGTCGGCAAGGCCGCCAAAGAACGTCTGCAGACTCACCCTGAACGTACAGCGGCGGTATTCAAGCGCTACATGGGCAGCGACAAGAAAGTCAGGCTAGGGCAAAAAGATTTTCGTGCCGAAGAATTGTCTGCCCTCGTCTTAAAGTCTCTTAAGGCTGATGCAGAAGCTTTTCTGGGCGAAGCGGTCACTGAAGCCGTCATCACTGTGCCGGCTTATTTTTCTGATACCCAACGCAAGGCGACCCGCACCGCGGGCTTACTGGCTGGCCTGAAAGTCGAGAGGCTGCTCAACGAACCAAGCGCTGCTGCACTGGCCTATGGCATGCACCAGTTGGATAGTGAAAGCCGCTTCCTGGTGTTTGATCTTGGTGGTGGTACTTTTGACGTCTCCATCCTTGAATTGTTTGAAGGCGTGATGGAAGTTCGCGCTTCTGCAGGTGACAATTATCTCGGTGGTGAAGATGTCACCAGTGCCATCGTTGACCTGTTCTTCCAGCGTAACAAGCTTGCCACGAGCTTGCGCAATAATCCCATGTTCATGCAAAGGCTGGGCGCTTCGGCCGAGATTGCCAAGCGCAGCTTGTCCGCAGGCCAGCAAGCGAAAGTACAAATCCAGCTGGATGGCAATGACCTCAGCATGGACATCGATGAAGAAGCACTGGACAAGCTCTGTGCCCCCTTGCTCAAGCGTATGCGCGAACCGGTCGAGCGCGCCCTGCGTGATACTAATATCCGCGCCAACGAACTCGACAGCATCGTGTTGGCGGGCGGTGCGACCCGCATGCCGGTGATCAAGCGTCTGGTGACGCTGATGTTTGGGCGCTTCCCGACCAGTGAAATCAACCCTGATGAAGTCGTGGCCCTGGGCGCTGCCGTGCAGGCTGGCCTGAAGATGAAAGATGCCGCGCTGGAAGAAGTCGTCATGACCGACGTGGCGCCTTACTCTCTTGGTGTAGAAGTCTGCATGCGTCTGGCCGATGGTAAATCGTCTGATGGCCATTTTTCGCCCGTTATCGAGCGCAATACGGCAGTGCCGGTCAGCCGCGTTGGCCATTACCGTGCTGTCGATGCGCGTCAGACCAGCGTGCAGTTGCGCGTTTTTCAGGGCGAATCTCGCCTGGTCAAAGACAATATCCTGCTTGGCCAGCTAGATGTTCCCTTGCAGCAGGACGGCAATGACGAGAAAGCAGTCGATGTGCGTTTTACCTATGATGTCAATGGCCTGCTTGAGGTCAGGGTCAATGTCAACAATAGCACTGAAAGCCATGTCCTTATCATTGAGGGCAACCCTGGCATGCTCAGCGATGAAGAGATCAGACAGCGTTTTGTCGAGCTGGAAAAAATCAAGATGCATCCGCGCGACACGCTTGAAATGCGTACCCTGCTGGCCAGGGCTGACCGCATTTACCAGCAGGTGCGTGGAGACTTGCGCTCCTGGCTGAGTGTGCAGATCGCCGAGTTTGAAGCAGTGCTGGAAACGCAAAACCCGCGCCTGATCAATCCGGCCAAGAACAAGTTTTCCGACATGCTCAATTCCATAGAGAGCGATAGCCACCTGCATTCGGATTTTGACCCGCAGCAGAATTAAATAGGCTATACAGATGCTTGTGAATTGAATCATGGTATATATTCCGCCGTTTTTTCAACAGCATGGGTTAGCTCCCGATGCTGATGAGCGCTCCGTCAAGCGCGCTTATGCAAAGCAACTGAAAAAGATAGATCAGGAAACAGATCTTCCTGGCTTTCAGGCTTTGCGTGAAGCCTATGAAGAAGCGCAGGAGTGGATCAGGTACAGAGACAGCGGCAGGCTGAGTCAGGATTACGCAGCTGAGCAGCAAGCTGCTGAGGCAAATAGTGAGTGTCAGACCCCGGTCCCGCAGCAAGAGGCAGTTTCTGCTTCTTCGGAAGATATGGCAGCCTTTGGCGCCATACGCTGGCCAGAGCCAGTACGCCCGCTGGCACCCCCAAAGCAGACGCCGGATACAGAAACCGGAAAGGCAAAATCACTACCCGATGCAACAGAGACTGCAACGCAGACCTTGCAGGATAGTGATGGCCAACTGGCTGCCAGCAAGGCAGAGCGTGTTTTTGCCGAAATGCTCATGGCAATGCGCAAGTGCGCTGGGGAAAAAGGCTATGCTGAAAATCAATTGCAGCTTGCCATGAGCGACCCGCGCCTGGGTAGCAGTGATGCACGCTACGCCTTTGAAACCCTGGTGGCTGCCTATCTCGCCAGAGGCTGGCGGCACGGCAACGGCGAGCTGTTCGATGCGGCCTTTGACATCTTTAACTGGGCCAGGGACAGGCGCCGCCTGTTGAGCCTGGGCCGTCCCGGCCATGTGCTGGAGCGTGCCTGCAAAGAGATGCAGGCATTCCTTGAAAGACCTGTCGAGGTACATAAAGCACAATGGGAGCTGCTGAAAAAATTCAGGCAGGAAAAAAATCCGGGTGATGGCTACCTGGAAGCCAATTTTAAAAAATTGCTGGTGCTGGATGAGTTATATCCGGTCTGGATATGGATGGTGACCAGCAAGGATAATTTTCATATCT
>Ga0187843_10000347_pt1 | contig 34078 bp, 15 predicted proteins | sample SpaLakP09_SKY_43_FD_134516 | JGI IMG/M metagenome (GOLD analysis project Ga0187843, IMG submission 134516) | Oligotrophic lake water microbial communities from Sparkling Lake, Wisconsin, USA - SP09_SKY_43 | ecosystem: Environmental > Aquatic > Freshwater > Lake | place: USA: Sparkling Lake... | reverse complement strand
AAGCTCAGCTTTTTGGTCAAGCTCAGCTTTTTGGTCAAGCTCAGCTTTTTGGTCAAGCTCAGCTTTTTGGTCAAGCTCAGCTTTTTGGTCAAGCTCAGCTTTTTGGTCAAGCTCAGCTTTTTGTGCAGGTTTATCCTTGCTGCGAATAAGATGTAACATTTTTCCAAAATAAGATATTGTAAAAGAGTCTATAAGTTCTGACTCTGATTATATGAAAGGGCTATTTCTTTTCAATTTTTTTATAGAATAAAAAAGCATTTTTTTTGCCTTTTTTATTTTTTGTAATATTTATTGGTCAAACTGGACAAGCGCACACATCTGAAAGATTTTCTCAAGCATGCGTTGCTTTTCATCCGCTTTTTGTTGAATTCTGTCGTCAATATTTGTAATTTGTTTGTTTTCCCATTCCTGAGATAAAATGAGATGATATACGCGCACCACCTCTTTTTGTCCCATACGCACAGCACGTGCAATGGCTTGGTTCATGAGCGCACTGGTCCACCAAGGACTCACAAAGATGATTCGGTCATACTCTTGCAAGTTTAATCCGACTCCTCCTGCTTGCAATTGAATGAGTAACACAGTAGTTTCCGTGCTTTCTTTGGACTTACGAAGGACTTCAGTCCGTTGTTTTTGTGTGAGGGAGCCGTTGTATTGAAGCACGTTATACTGGCTCAGTTCTTTGGACAACAATATCATCTCCTCCATGAATTGGCAGAAAATGATGTAGTTGTGAACTTTATCATCCTCACGAATGATTTCTTTGATGCGTTCAAATTTTGTAGAAGGTCCAGTCCAATCTTCACGATCGTACGTGGAATCTTCGCGGCGTTTTGCATTGATGTAGACTTGGGGATGAACAGAGAGTTGCCGAAGACGCAAAAGAAGCTTGAAGCTCTCAATGCTAGTCATAATGTCCATAGCGTATCCATCATCCGCATATCCATCTACGCATTGAACACCAGTGTAGAAGTCTTCTTCCTCCTGTGTCAAGAAGGGAAGATGTTCCTCAATGATCTTTGGCATGGGAGGAACATCGGCTACGATACCGCGAAGGGATTCAATGGAACGGTGAATGAGAAGTTGGGGAAGAACAACCTCCAAGTATGATGGGGACCATCCATAGAAGAGTTTTCCAGTTTTGGTTCGTGGAAGAGGCATGCCAACAAAGGCAAGAAGGCTTACCACATCTCGGTAGGAATTAACGAGCGGAGTACCTGTTACTGCCCAGCGAATGGGGGCTTTGATGCGTTGAATGGATTTTGCGAACGAGCCAAATGGATTGCGAATTTTGTGGGCTTCATCAAGAACGATGCGGTCAAATGCTGTAAAAGAGGAAGGATTATGGATAATCTTTTCATAATTGGTGATGTAGACAGATGGGCGATTCTTTCTAAAGTAAAAGGGAAATGAACCAGTTGTAACACATTTCCATTTGGAATCAAATGTATAGACTTGCATCCCTGTACGAATACAAATAGAAATCCAAGTTTCAACCATGGCAAGAGGGGCTACGATGAGCGTGGTTGGCTTGAAATGATTTACGATTGTACCGACAACCTGAATTGTTTTCCCAAGACCCATATCATCGCATTGAAATCCTCCATAGACAGTGGCATTTGATAAACGCGTTCCATGCATTTCTTTATCCATCATCCATTCAATTCCTTCCTCCTGGTGAGAAAAGTAGGTGAATGATTTCCAAAGGGTACGCATGGATGTAGTGAATTAAAAAGCTTTTATAAGTTTCACTTACTTATCTTTTTATCTTAAAATGATTTCAATTTTTTTCTCATGGAATAATATGTATAAATAAGCCTTATCCTTGGTTTATAATTAACAGATTTATTTGTGTTGTGTATAATAGCTAATAATATTATCAATCGTAGTATTCACATTGCATATACATGCAAGATCATATATATACTTATCTTTCCAGAAGAAGATAAATTGCTCTGGATATTCTTGGTAAAGAGCCGTGGCATGTTTAATGAAAGAGTCGCGGTATGCTTTTGTAAGGGAAGGAAACATATCTTCATGGGACATACTGTCTTTGAACGAGAGAATTGCATTCAGATTCATATGGATCACTGACATATCAAAAGAATGACCAAAAGAATGACCAAAAGAATGATCAAAAGAATGATCAAAAGAATGACCAAAAGAATGACCAAAAGACATGGATATACCCGTCTTAACCCTATGGTTTATTTCAATTTTATAAAGAAAAAAGCTTTTTTAGGGCTTTTTTCTTTTTTATTTTTTATGGGTTTTGTGATTTTCTGGATTTTTCTGGGTTTTTCTTACCAAAGGTAGCCAAAGGTAGCCAACAGTTACTCCAAGACAAATTCAGCGCAAACCGCCGCAATGTTGGTTGGTTGAATGGAGTATGTTATTGTTTCTTGTGCGACTTTGGTGAAAGGAAGGGATTGGTTGGTGACCATGGATTGCAACATAAAAGTGGAGGTGTAAATATTCATTGTGACGGGGTAAAGCTGGCATAATTTGTAGTTCATGATAAATTTGGTGATGTGATTGAGGGTAAAGCGAGAAGTGATGTCAATGGCGTAACAATCCAATTTGAGGATCTGAAGCACTTGAGAGAGAGTGTTTTTTACGGTTAAGGGGAGAATATAGAGGGAATCCTCAACATGAACGACGACCTTGTCATTGTAGAGGAGAACAGCATATGTAGTGGACACATAGAGTGATTTGTACAACGTAAACTGCACAATCTGGGTGCAATTCATGAGATATTTCATGTTCAACTGAGCAAATGCCATTTCAATAAAATCCAAGGTGACTCGGATTGACTTCCATTCTGTTCAGAACAAACTTCAATTTTTTCTGAACAGAATCTATTTTTTAAAAGGCTCGTTTCTGGGTAGCACGGTATTGTTGCCATTGTTTGCGAAGATCTTTTTCACGTGAAACAGCGCGTTCTTTGGATGCTTTTTTCACGGCTGCAAATTCTTCTTTGCGGACCTTCTCGTAGTGCGCTTTTGTATCGGCTCTCAATTGTCGTTCCGCAGCCTGTTGATCCTTCAGAGCCTTGTAGCTGGCTTCATGGTCTTTTCGGAGTTGGATTTGACGCTTGATCTCTCTGATCTGGGCAGGATGTCGGCATGTTGCGAGAAGCTCCTCCTCTTGATGGATCTTCAATTCAGCTTTCATCTGCAGATATTGCCTGTGCAAGGCTACTTCTACTTCTTTGTGACTCTTTTGAATGGTGGTGATTTGTTTCAGAAGTGCAGCTCTTTTCTGATTGGCCAGGTGATGATCTTCAATTTCTTTATTCCGTTGACGCATTCCTTTGGTAGCATAGTACATTGCAGGACGTTCCTGTTCTTCTGCTTGGAGAAACGCATTGTAGGCTCCTTTGTTTTTCAATAAATGGGCAAGACGGTTATGTTCAACAGTAAGAGCATCAGTGATGTTTTCCGTAATCAGCGCACCAAACACATTTCGGACATATCTTTCAGCAGGTTCAGCGCCAATGTGTATTTTGTAAAGGGAGAAATCAGCACGCATGTATTGTGTATAGATGCGTTCATGAATGCGTGTGTCATGATTGATGTCCATGTCCACAAAAGATAGCATGTGCTGGATAACATCGCTGGGAAATTCTTTCCAGACAACCTTGAGAGCACCGAAGAAGTAATGGCGCGCCAACATGTTTCGCAGAGTAACCACGTTCATATCAAAGATAACGATTTCGCCAAAGAGTTCGGACGCCATTTTGTATAGCGTATCTTTGGAAAGGAGGTTGAATGATTGGATCGCGGAAGCTTGCATGGCAATGATAGACATCGTGAATGGACCTTAGTGTGTTAGGCCCTGTCTTCTCACTCATCAGATTATGATTTCAATTTTTTTTATATATGTATTTGTCTGTAATTTACCCTTAGTATGAAAAAAGCGGTTCAGTTCGCCTTTTTTCTTTTTTATAGGGTTTTTTTGTGATTTTGTGATTTTTGGATGTTTCTGGTTTATTGGATTTGTATACAAGGGATTACTCGCTATTGCTAGGCTCAGGCCAGTTATTATCATTCCAGTTTACCTCTTCAATATGTGAAAGCCTAGAATGAATGGTTTCATTAATAGGCATTTCATCAGGGACTTCATCAGAAACTTCATCGGAAACTTCATTGAAAACTTCATCAGGGACTTCATCAATCATAGGGATAACTCCCATAAATAGCGTTTTAAGGGAAGATGATGCAATCCATGAACCTTCGCTAAAGCACCGAAGATCGCCTAAACGATACATTTTACCATCTAAAGGAAACGATCCCATTTGAATGAAATGGAAGATGGAGTAGTTATTAAACACAGAGGGATCATATGGAAATGTAATTTGTTTTAGCTGAAGGTCCTCATTTGTTTGGTAGAAGAGTGTCATAGTAGTTTGGTAACTGATATCCCATGTTTCTTTGTCAATAATAGGAAATTGTTTTACATTGTTCATCAATTGTGCAAGTGTTTTTATGCGATTAAGGGCAATAAAGGCGTCACCGTCTCTTAAAATAATATTATTCTCTTTTAGATGTTCCTCTGCAGTGAAAGGATGATCAGGATTAAAGTGAATAATAGATAACGGGGGATACATTATGTAAGCAAAAGTGATAAGTGAAAGAGGACTAGTGGTTCAGCCCTGGCTATGAATTATGCATCTATATATTTCAATTTTTTCCAATTATTTAATTTGTACTATTTTGCCTTAGCCAAAGAAAAAACCGTTCAGTTGGTTTTTTCTTTTTCTTTTTTTTCTTTTTATGGGTTTATGAGTATTTGAATTTTATGAGTATTTGAATTTTATGAGTATCTGAATTTTTCTTGGGTTAAAGGTTTAAGCCTTCTCTTCAGCTTGTTTTTTGAGAGCTACAAACTCTGCGACCTCACGCTGAATAGAAGCATAGTTGTGATGGAAAACAGGCATGCTGTCAATGTCTGTTGATTTGATGATATGAAAGGCTTCGCGGTAGAACACGTTGTCCTCACGAACGAGATAGTTGAATGTGGCCATGGTTTCACTGATCCAGTAGTTATAAAGGATGCATTCGCCTTGCTTGCAACCTAGCATGAATCGCCATGCTTCCTGTTCAGCATGCTGTGTATGGGACAAACTGCGAGACAATGAGGGAGGAGGAGCATAGTCGTCATTAACACGATTTTTAATGGGAAAAGGAGTGGCTTCTAAGGGACATGTGCATTCAGCGGAAGGATCACCCATAGCAAAGGCACCGCAATCCTGTCTGCACGCGGGATAACCACATTCAGAGCAGTAGTCCATGTGCTGATTGCATTGTACCTTTTTCAGGGCTTCTTTTACATCAGCGATAAGAGACATGGAAGAGAAGTGAAGAGCAGAGTCAGAAGGAGCTTTCCATTCAGGTATGTCATTAAAGACTGAGCGAAAGGTGATTTCCATAGGATCTGTTTCCATGCGAGGGGTGCCTTGAGTAAGCTGAAAGGGAGATGTCATGTTTTTAAATCCTAATGTGTCTTTAGGATCAACTTCATCTTCTACGTGAAAATGATTTCAATTTTTTTCTGATCATCTAATAAATTAAAATCGCCCTTATACTTATTAGAACTTGTTAGAACTTAAGAAAAAAGCTTTTTTTGGCTTTTTTCTTTTTTCTTTTTTCTTTTTATGGTCTAAGGAGAGTTTATGAATGTTTATGGGTTAATTGGGTTAATTGGGTTAATTGGGTTAATTTGATGAAAGGGTCACAGAAAGGTCACAGAAAGTCAATCAAAGTTGCGCATGCCGCAGTCTTGGGAGCATGCAATGTAACCGCAGTCATTGCAACCGCGTTCTTGAGGAGCGTCTTCTTGGGACACATCTTGTTCAGCCAAAGGCTCCTTGTCAGCCAAAGGCTCCTCATCGTCTGAAGGGACATCTTCCCAGTCATCCTCGCCATACTCCCTGGGGACGGTTGTCTGAGAGTAGGTTTTTCTATGAAAGATGCCTTGTGTACATAGCACCTTATGCGACTCCACGCTAGTGTAGACATCTACCCATGTCTTGATTGCACCCATGTTGATGGGTGGATCAGCCAGAAGGGGGTCACATTTGCACTCCATCTTATTTCCAATGCATTGATAGCAGAAGTTTTGAATGGGGATGAGTTCACCGTTGGAGTCACAGGGGACAGGGAAGCAGTTGCAGTCCAGATAGATCATGCCACAGATTGCATGGATGCGTTCAGCTTCCTTTGCACGGGTAACAATATCAGGGGTGTCATCAAAGAGTTTGCAACAAGCTTGATCGCGCTTGAGAGGAGAGGGAGGTGGGACATTTTCCAGAGCTTCTTTAATGATAGAGGACACGAAGGGAGCCACCGTACAATGGCAGTGAATCATGGGGTACCCGCAGAAGCACGTTTTCCATTCAGGATGCGACGTGGCTGCGACAGGTGCAAAGCAAGATTCAGAGAACTCGGTGCGGGGAGGAGGGACGATAACAGAGAGAGGAAGAGGTGGGCAATCCGTAACGCAGTCCATGACAGGAACACCGCAGAAGCACATAGTGTACTCAGGGTTACCCATAGGGGCTTCGTTAAGGAATTCGTTGAAAGAGTGGGACATGATAGTGAATAAAGATCGGAAAGCGGAAAAGGAGTTGCTTCTGACCTGACCATGTCTCTAGCCCTGTTTTCATTTCAATTTTTTCTGGGATATGGCAATATTGCATTTTCTCCCTTAGCTAAGGGACGGGTTCAATATGATGTTTTTAATCTCTCCCTTAGCTAAGGGACATGTTGTATTGAAAATGTCCCTTAGCTAAGGGACATGTTGTATTGAAAATGTCCCTTAGCTAAGGGACAATAAAAAAAAGAAAAAAGCCTTTTTTTTGGCTTTTTTCTTTTTTATTTTTTCTTGGTTAAGAGAATTTATGAATTTTTGTGAATTTGACTGGGTTAAAAGGGTCAGAATATTTACATGATAAGGATGCAAGGGATGTCCTCAAATACGGTGGAATCACCCTTGTCGTGAACAAGGGAGGGCTGTCCATCAAGAATGGGTGCACCGAGGGCTTCTTGGAGAGTAAGCTCGTACCAAGTGTCTTGGAGAGGGGCGGGACCCCAAATGCCAACTTCAGCGTCCTCCAAGGGGATGTCAAGTTGTAAGAGAATGTCGTGAACATTGATACAGGTAGGGAGGAAAGTGGCGTCAATGAAAGTGGGAAGTTTTTGAGGAGTGGATTTGGTAGTAGCAAGGTCGTACGTCACATAGAAGAGAACGTGTTGCTTCTTTTCAGGGATGTGATAGTTGTAGACTTCGTAGCGAACATCAGAGGAACAGATGAGAATACGCGTGTAATCCTCCTGGAAAGGGGTATGGCAGCGAATAGTGAACTTGTTGGGAATGCTGTTTCCGTCAAATGCTTTTATCGCAGCTTCCCAGAGAGAGAGACTGCTGAATTTGCCGAGGTTTTTGGCATTGCATTTGTCATCGTCGTCATCACAATCACATTGCATGAGATTGCCGTAGCACAAATGACAGAATTCATCGGCGGGGATGAGATTTCCATCAGAGTCACGTGGCCATTCACATTCGCAACCAGATTCGCCACAGACATCGCACTGAGCGTATACGTCGGCGACGTTAGCAGTGGGTGTGAGATGGACAGCATCAGGATTGTACACGTAGGGAGGGGCAGTGATGAGAGGAAGAGTGTTGCAAACGCACTCAAATGGGAGAAGATCCCAAGCGAGGTCACAAATAGAGCACTGCGTAGTGGTAAAAGTGGGCGCATCGGAAATAAGAGAGGAAGCCATTTGTGAATGGGCGAAACGAAGTCAGAAGTGGAAATAAGGAAGCTTCTGGCTTACCTCTCCCCATGTGGTTTTTTGGCTTCAATTTTTTTCCATTTTTGACAATAAAAGAGGGGGGGTACCCCCCTTGCGCGCCAGCGCATATCAAATAACAATAAAAATTGACCTAATGTAAGAGAGGGTACCCCCCCTACGCACCCCTATACGCATGGGGAGGGGTGCGCGAGCGCCCGCATATAAGGGTCAATTTTTATGTATTTGTGACGTATGGGGGGTACCCCCCCCCCTCTCGCGTACACGAGTAAATAGTCAATATTAAAAAAAAATTGAAGTAAAAAAGCGGCAAGAGGAGCAAGCAGGTCAGAAGCACTAAGACCTATTACTCTCGTAAACTTGCAAAATGGCATCGGAAATGGCATCGGAACTCATCGGAATGGAACAACTCTTGGAATCAGTCGCAGCACTGGGCGCCGAGGAGCTTGTAGTCATTATTGAAGCGGCTTCTACGCGGTTGAAGAAAGTAGGGACAAAAAGCTTGTCGAAAGGAAAGCGTGTATCCACAGGAAAGACACCCTCGCAGTTGCAACATAACAACGAGTGGGTGAACTTTATCAAGGAGGATGCACGTTTGAATGGATGGGAGGCTTTTAAGGCGAAGAAGACGGTAACGAACAAGGTGACGGGCGAAAAGGCGGAATTTATGATGGAAATGGCGGGATCAGTTGAGCGTGAGGACGGAATGCATGTGTTTAGTGACACGGGAGCTTTGTTTGAACATGCAAACGCGATGTCGTATTCCAAGATCCTGAAAGACCGCAATGATCCGTTGTACCAGCAATTCTTGGAGGCGTTCATAGAGCAAGTGGGTGAGGTAGTAACGCTGAAGAAGGAGGTGAAGAAGATCTCAGCGGCGGAGGCGGCAGCGGAGAAGAAGAGAAAGGATGAGGAGAAGGCGGCGGAGAAAGCGCAGAAGGAGGCGGAGAAGGCGAGAGTGAAGGCAGAGAAGGATGCGGAGAAGGAGGCGGAAAAGGCGCGTAAGGATGCAGAGAAGGCGGCAAAGGCGAAACCAGTGGTACAAAAGGCTGTGCCGTTGGTACAACCAGTGAAACGTTTGCCTTCGCCAGCTCCTGTCCCTGTTTCAGATGCGGCGGCTGCGATGGATGTGGTGGCAGTGACTTCGGTAGCTGTCGCTTCGGTAGCTGTCGCTTCTCCAGTAAAAGTGATTGCGAAGAAAATGCCAGGAGCTCCCGTGAAAGTGAAAGCAGTGGATCCGTGGTCGTGTGAAGAGGGAGAGATGAAGGATTGGGAGTGGAAGGGAGAGAAGTACATTCGCAGCTACGACAACTTTGTGTGGCAAGAGGTGAATGGTGTTCAGGGAATATTTCTGGGTGTGTACATCTTTGCGAAGGATGTGATTGAGGAGGCTGAGGAGCCTGTGTATTATGACTGAACCCCAAAAAAATCAGAAAGTGCAAAACCCAAAAAAATCAGAAAGTGCGAAATCAAAAAAATCAGAAAGTGCAAAACCCAAAAAAAACAAAAAAACAAAAAACCAAAAGAACGGTTTTTTGTTTTTTTGTTTACAAAAACGAGGTATTGATAATAAGATTAATTTATGAATATCTAAAAAGATGTTGCATGTAAAAACGGATGAATTGTATGGAAAGAATCCAATCGTAAATGTAAATGATCTACGGACTCATATTATAAATATAGATTCACGTTTTAGAAAAACGCATATAGAACCTCCAACGGATTTTCAGTACGAGTTTGCACATCCATATAAAAATGTGATAAAAGCCCGTATTGCGTCAGTAGAGATTCCAGCAGTGTTCTATACGTTTTCAAATAAGAAAAAGAATACAATGTTTCGTTTGGATGCTACTGACTATATAGGTCAACAGCATTATATACAAATAAATATCCAAGAGGGCAACTATACGCCACATACACTGATTCATGCGATTCAGAGGCAACTGGATGGTGTGAAGGATATGTATGGTATTTTTTTCAGGATCACAATGGATGAACAGACGCAACGTACTACGATTCAACATGATGGGTCAGCTCCACCTCCATGTCCTATATGTCCAACGTATAGTCCAGTAGCATTTGGACTAACATTTGGTATGATAGGGTTAGAAGATAGGACGTATGACTTTGGATTAGGATATAATTTGGGGTTTGTGAAGCAAATGTATGTAATAGAGACGCAGTGTATAACGTCAGAGTCTGTGATCATAACAACGGGAGACAACTATCTGTTATTGGCGATAGATGATATGTATACAGTGGAGCATAAGACACATAATGACTATATCCAGTGTTTAGCGAAGATATTGATAAAGAGATGTCAGAATGGATCTCAACAGAATGTGATATTTGACGATGGGTATACCGTTTTATCAAATGAGATAATATTTCCACGTCCAACAGATTTGAAACAAGTGAGGGTACGTGTTCTGGATATGTATGGAGTGCCATTGGATATCCATTATGCGAATCTGTCAATCTCATTGGAAGTGACAGAAGTGATGAATGTCCAGATGTATGATCAATATAGAAATTATTTATGGGAGAGGAAGGAGCCACGTCCTCATGGATCAGGTAGCGTAGTGACACAAGCGGGGAAGGGGTTTAACTAAAGAACTTGTTAAAATAGTATGTTTTTTATTATATTATTTATGAAAATATTTTTTAACAAGTTCTTAAGAAAAGTTCGTCAGACCAGATTGCCATCCTGGCTACAAATGTTTTTGAGAATTTCTAGATAATAAAAAATAGTATGATATTTTTTTGAGAAATATTATTTTAACAAAAGTTCGTCAGACCAGATTGCCATCCTCCAGACAAATGTTTATGTGAATATTTTGTATTATTTTTTGTATACTATTTTTTGATCTGTATTTTGTAAACTTGTCGCACCAAGTAGCATGCCATTGTAAAGAATGCAAAGTGAGAATCTAGTAGTATTCTATAGCGTAAATGTATTTCAATTTTTTTATGGGAATCTATAGAATCTGTAAGAGATGCGTTTGAAACATGGAATAGTTTTGTACGGACTAAGTGGAGAGAAATCTCCTATGTTTGGATAGCTCAGTTGGTAGTAGCGTGTGACTGTTAATCACAAGGTCAATGGTTCGATCCCATTTCCGAACGTTGTTTCTTTAATGCCTTGTTAAAGTCATTAAAGAAATAGTTTCACAAGTAGAGATGGGATTAGTGTATCTAATAGCGATATCACTTCTAAGTACAGTATTTTTTGGAATAATAGATGGATCATTATTTATATTGGCAGAAGAGTTTATCCAGACGCAATTGATAAAGATACCATTTTTTGATATAAATATGGCAGAATTAGCTACAGGAGGTATATCAACTTCAATGGCAGTCTTTGTAGCCTCATTTATTCGGGATACACTTCATAAGTATCATCATATTATAGAGAATCCATTTCTAGATTTATTAGGTGTATTAATAGGTACATCAATATTATTAGGAATATATTACTTATATAAGACGTATAAAGAGGAAATTATTGGAGAGGCAGTAGCAGTATTTAATCAACATAATTTGGATGTAATAGAAGAAAAACTGGAAAAAATATAATACATCTCTCCTAAAGAAAAATTGAAATAATAATATTATCATATACTATTATTTTTATCATCGCAATAAATTCTCAAAAACATTTGTAGCCAGGTCGGCGATCTGGTCTGACAAACTTTTTGTAAAAATATATTTCTAAAAAAACATATCAAAAAAATATCATACTATTTTTATCACTAAAAATTCTCAAAAACATTTGTAGCCAGGATGGCAATCTGGTCTGACAAACTTTTCGTAAAAATATTTCTAAAAAATATATTTCTAAAAAACATATCTCATATTTCTCCAAAGAATAAAATTGACTTTCAAACTCTCTAAATAAATCCTAGAGATGGCTACTGATCTGAAGTATATGATTGAAAGCAGTTTCGGTTCTTCCGTGACAGAAGATAGTGCGAAGAGATATGCCACAACCATGATGAAGTGGATGGAGTATACGAAGAAGCATATCACAGATCTAATTAACAATCCAGAAGAGGCGATGGAACTTCTTCCAAGTTTTCCAATCATACATACTCCAGAGAATCATCATGCATATATTACTCCAATGACAGCGTATGCGAAGCATGTAATGAAGAATCAAGAACTGGAAAATAAATGGAAAGAGATAAAGAGGATAAATTGGGAGCCTATCCAGCAACGATACGATGAGAATAGACCATCAGAACATCAGAAAGAACAGATCATGCCATTTGAGGATATTTTAAAGATTAGAGAGGGATTGGAGAGAGGATCTGTGGAGCGTCTTCTGGTATCCATGTATAGTTTGATGGAACCAAATCGTGCAGATTATTTTGCTACTGAATTAATAAAAACAGGACAGGTTTCTCAAGAGGAGAATTATATTATAGATGGAAAGCATCTGGTGTTGAAAGATTTTAAAACAAAAGCAATCTATGAAAAAATAGAGAATACATTGTCAGAAGAATTGCAAGAAGAGCTACGTGCATCATTGGAGAAACGACAACGTAAGTATTTATTCGTACGTGAAGATGGTAGTCCTTATCCGAACAGAAAGCAATTTTCATCATGGGCTTGTCGCACATTGACGAGGGCGTTAAAGCATCCAATGACAGTGATTACAATGCGTCATTTATATATTAAGCATCAGATACATAATAAAACACCACAGGAGCTAACAGTAATAGCAAGGAAGATGGGACACACGAGAGCATTACAGAGGGCATATGAATGGATATAATAAAAAGATAATAACTATATTCTACTGGCGGGTCAAAGCTTAAAGTTTCATCGCAATTATTCAGATCGCGTCACAGACACTTTCTTAGAAGGTCGTCCTTTCTTCTTCGGTTCTAGCGAAGCAGAAGCAGTAACAACAGAAGCAGAAGCAGAAGCAGTACCAGATTTAATCTGTGATAATCCAGACACATCTCTGTCAATAACAATTTGCGAATCAGCACATATTTTTAATTCATCCAGATGCGTAGCAAGATAAATACTGTCATACAGCTGTAACATACTTCTAAGAAAGTCAGGAACCTTCTCAAGATTATCAGCATCACAAGATGTAAATCCTTCATCCATAAACATCTGATCATACTGGATGCGACAGAATCCAATCTGATGAAATGCTACACGACAAGCCATTCCAACAATAAATCGTTGGAAACCAGATGCTTTTTCAATGACAGGACGACTGGATCCATCACGAACAAACCAAGAGAGTGTACTAATTTTATCTAACCATTCACCTTCTAAACGAAGAGGACGATCTTCACAGATCAACTCCAAAACAGAATTGACTTTATTCATAATGAGAGGAGCAATGCGTTCATTATAAATCCATTCACGGTATCCATCAAACGTAGTTGATAAGTAGGTAACAACTTCCATCACAGACTTGATAGCAGATATATCAACACCTTCAACTTTATTACCAGATCTCGTTTCTAGTTCTCTAACAAGAAGTTGCATCTGTCTCATCTTTTCAGTTTCTGTTTTCCATGCCATCCAGTGAGGATATGCCTCAATGAGAGTACGCAGTTCTACAGCGCGATTACGAAGAATATTTCTTTCTTTTGCAGTTTCAATTTCCATAAGAATCTCTTTCTTATCTTTTTCACATTCTACTAATCCATCTGTAGCAATGCCAAATAATGATGCAACCATCACATGATATTTACGAAGAAGTGTATACCAAGTTGCATCTAACATCTTCATATTCTGTGTATAATCCAAGAAGCGTCTGGATCGTTCAGAACAATATAGATCATATTCTGTTTTCTTTTGTTCAATCTGTTTTTGTTTTGTTTCCAAACTCTGTCTTTCCAGAATGGCTCTGTGTAGCAAACTTTCTTTTTCTTTTAATAAACTTTCTAGATGATCAGATTCTTTTTCAGCAGTATTATGTTTTTGACAGACTTCATCGTATTCTGTCTGCCATTCTTCATATTGTATAAATAGAGTTTGTTCAGAGGAATACAGAGTATGCATTTGAATATATTGAGAACATCTAGACAGAATCTCTGTAGCGATAGAGATATATTCTGTATATCTAACAATATCAAAAGGGATATCTTCATAAATATATTCGGATAATTCCAGACGCATCTGTGAGACAGAACGTTGTAACAGAGGTAACTCTGTTTGATACCGATCAAATGTTTTCTTCCAAGGTTGTTCTTTGCATGCTTTACATTTGGCATTAAAGGGATTATCAGAACATGAGGTGATATATTCAGTCATCTCTTGACATTTCTGTTCAGCAGAGAGAATGGCAGAGCATAACGTGGGAACATTCTGGATAGAGTCTTGAAGGAATCCTTCCAAATACATAATATAATGAATATCGCGAGAGGATACAATCTGACATGTATCTTGTAACCATAAACTATTTTTAGAAGATTTGTTAGGACGTTCTTCAGAGAGTTCATCTTTATGTTTACGAATAGTAAGATATTTCTTTCGTGCAAGTTTAATCTGTTTAGATAATTCAGAAATCTGTGGAGGATATTCTTTACAAATGACAGAACATTTTAACATAGCGTCTGTTAAATCTTGATCATCAAACACTTCAGAATATTCAGAGGATTTAATAGCATCCCATGTTTCAAACTCTTTGTTCATCTCAAACAACTTCTGTACATCAACAGAATCAGACTCAGTAGACTCAGCCAATTCATACAATGATTTTAATTTATAGTATGGATGTTCTTCTAATGAATGTTTTAATATAACGACAGATTCAATAACAGATTCAAATGATTCTGTAGAAGATACAGAAGATACTATATCTGTAAACGAATGATAGTCAACAAATACTTTTGAGTATGCAGCATGTTTATTTTTATTCTGTAACAGACAACTCTGTAGAACAGACAGATCTATAACTTCTAATGAATTCCATTCAGTATATTTCTGTTGTGCATCTGTCATATCTAGACGAATAAGATCACGTTCAGAGACATGATTCCATTGACTCTGTAAAGTAGAACAGACATGTTGTATCGTTTGAAGATTGCATCTAGTATCATCTAATTGTTTTCCTAAATGTGGATCACGTCCACCAATTGCACCTTGATAATATGTTTCAATCAAATCAGAAGAATATTTATAATATTTCTCAATTTCTTTTAAGAAGTCTTTTAATGAATTAATATGATCCATAGACATAATTCTGTCAAGTAATTTTTTCTGATCAGATGTTTTTAATGAGAAGAAGTCTTTGTCAGCATTCTGAGACAACATGGCAGTCATAAGATATGTCTCAATAGATCCAATATGTGTTTCAATCCAAGGATGAACAGCTCCTATCTGTTGATGAAGAATTCTTTCTTCACCATCAATATATTCAGACAGAATAATCTTTTCAAAGTTAATTATTCTGGCATTTGAATTGGGTCGCATAACTCTCTGAAGAATATATTTCTTATGATTTAACGAGAAGCTAATTGTTGTACATGCCCTTGTACCTAACGGTTTTTTATCACAGATAATACCAGCAGTATAGTTAGGATTCTCACGACTTGGAAATCCTTCACCAAACAATGCGATACAGATAATCTCCAGAAAGTTAGATTTACCACAACCATTTTTAGCATTGATGACACAGATCTGTTTTGTATCTGTATCAAAATCATAACTATTTCCTTCACGATAGTTCAAGATCCAACTCCATTGAAGATTGTGAATATGTAGTTTACCTTGAATGAAATGTTGTGAAGTAAATCGTTCAAAGTCCTCCATATATTTAGAAGATGCTTTAAGAATTTTATCAGATCGTTCATTGATTTTAGTAGCAAGTGCTAGAGGATATTCGGTAGTAGATATGACAAGCTGTTCAGGATTCTGTAACCAGCCTTTCCATGAATCTGTGAATATTTTTTTATCAGTATTCATTCTATTTTCAATATAATTAATGAGATTATCCATAGAATTGATTTGAACTAGATCTGTCTCAGACTTCTGTTCTGTTTTTTCTTCAGAAGTTTTAACAAACAGAATTTTTTTATCTTCAAAACATTTTAGATCCAGAGCATTTCCCAAAACGGAAACCTTGAGATGATTTGGAAACCAGTTTTGAGAAATAATATTTTTTACATTTGTATATTTTTTATCAACTATGATTTCTTCATTCTTCGTTTTGATAAATCCATAAGGATTATGAACATGAAAGGCATGAACAAGTTTCTCTTTCAAATTCCACAGAAGATATCCATGACCAAACAGAGGTTCTCCAAAGTCTTGTTGAATTAAACTTCCAGGATATCCCCATGGACTATTCTGATATGAAAATGTTTTGACATGCGAAGTGGACGGTAGAGGGGCAAAAGTATATTCAACAGGATCTGCTCTGTTTACTTGTTGTAAATGAATATCTCCTAACAGAATTGCATCAAATCCTTGAAACCAATCAATAGGATATCCAGACAATGTGGGTTGTCCTGTCTGCAATGTGCATCCTGAGATAGTTCCATGAAACAACGCCACATTATACTGCGAATCTCCCTTAGGAAAGGGAGGAAGATTGGGAGAGATCCCTGTAGTAGCACCATACAACAGAGTATCTTGGATGGCTACTAGACCAAATGACAGATTTTTGAATGTATATACATCTGTTTTATCAAGATAGTGAAGATTTGGAATCTCATAACTCATTAACGCAGAGATCATGTCGCGTTCAGTTGGAACATCTTGACGATAGTCATGATTACCGCGAATGAGAAAGACAGGAGCCAAAGCAGTTAACCCTCTGAATAGATGAAGAGTGAGTTCAAGTCCATAGGGTTCCAATTTATTTTTGTGATGAAACAGATCACCTGTGATAACAATGACAGAAGTTTTATTTTGAATACACTCTTGTTGTGACAGAGATTGAAAGAGATTGTTGAAGACGATAAGATATTCTGTGTAACGTGACTTGTCATGGTTCCCTACACGGATGTGAATATCAGAGATGTGAATGATTGATTCCATTATTGCGCGGTGTATATGAGGTTGATATTTTTTTATATCTCAATTTACCGCGGTCAATTTTTTTGCGCGCTGAAAAAATGCGCGCGGTATCTTTTCACATTTTTGCGCGCCGTAGCTGGAGTGTAAATCCGGGGGCAAAAAACACTGTGTAAATCCAGGGGCAAAAAACACTGTGTAGATCCATCCCTCTTCCTTAAATAAGGTCTCCTATAGGAGACCTTATTTAAGGAAGAGGGATGGATCTACACAGTGTTTTTTGCCCCTGGATTTACACAGTGTTTTTTGCCCCCGGATTTACACTCCAGCTACGGCGCGCAAAAATGTGAAAAGATACCGCGCGCATTTTTTCAGCGCGCAAAAAAATTGACCGCGGTAAATTGAGATATAAAAAAATATCAACCTCATATACACCGCGCAATAATGGAATCAATCATTCACATCTCTGATATTCACATCCGTGTAGGGAACCATGACAAGTCACGTTACACAGAATATCTTATCGTCTTCAACAATCTCTTTCAATCTCTGTCACAACAAGAGTGTATTCAAAATAAAACTTCTGTCATTGTTATCACAGGTGATCTGTTTCATCACAAAAATAAATTGGAACCCTATGGACTTGAACTCACTCTTCATCTATTCAGAGGGTTAACTGCTTTGGCTCCTGTCTTTCTCATTCGCGGTAATCATGACTATCGTCAAGATGTTCCAACTGAACGCGACATGATCTCTGCGTTAATGAGTTATGAGATTCCAAATCTTCACTATCTTGATAAAACAGATGTATATACATTCAAAAATCTGTCATTTGGTCTAGTAGCCATCCAAGATACTCTGTTGTATGGTGCTACTACAGGGATCTCTCCCAATCTTCCTCCCTTTCCTAAGGGAGATTCGCAGTATAATGTGGCGTTGTTTCATGGAACTATCTCAGGATGCACATTGCAGACAGGACAACCCACATTGTCTGGATATCCTATTGATTGGTTTCAAGGATTTGATGCAATTCTGTTAGGAGATATTCATTTACAACAAGTAAACAGAGCAGATCCTGTTGAATATACTTTTGCCCCTCTACCGTCCACTTCGCATGTCAAAACATTTTCATATCAGAATAGTCCATGGGGATATCCTGGAAGTTTAATTCAACAAGACTTTGGAGAACCTCTGTTTGGTCATGGATATCTTCTGTGGAATTTGAAAGAGAAACTTGTTCATGCCTTTCATGTTCATAATCCTTATGGATTTATCAAAACGAAGAATGAAGAAATCATAGTTGATAAAAAATATACAAATGTAAAAAATATTATTTCTCAAAACTGGTTTCCAAATCATCTCAAGGTTTCCGTTTTGGGAAATGCTCTGGATCTAAAATGTTTTGAAGATAAAAAAATTCTGTTTGTTAAAACTTCTGAAGAAAAAACAGAACAGAAGTCTGAGACAGATCTAGTTCAAATCAATTCTATGGATAATCTCATTAATTATATTGAAAATAGAATGAATACTGATAAAAAAATATTCACAGATTCATGGAAAGGCTGGTTACAGAATCCTGAACAGCTTGTCATATCTACTACCGAATATCCTCTAGCACTTGCTACTAAAATCAATGAACGATCTGATAAAATTCTTAAAGCATCTTCTAAATATATGGAGGACTTTGAACGATTTACTTCACAACATTTCATTCAAGGTAAACTACATATTCACAATCTTCAATGGAGTTGGATCTTGAACTATCGTGAAGGAAATAGTTATGATTTTGATACAGATACAAAACAGATCTGTGTCATCAATGCTAAAAATGGTTGTGGTAAATCTAACTTTCTGGAGATTATCTGTATCGCATTGTTTGGTGAAGGATTTCCAAGTCGTGAGAATCCTAACTATACTGCTGGTATTATCTGTGATAAAAAACCGTTAGGTACAAGGGCATGTACAACAATTAGCTTCTCGTTAAATCATAAGAAATATATTCTTCAGAGAGTTATGCGACCCAATTCAAATGCCAGAATAATTAACTTTGAAAAGATTATTCTGTCTGAATATATTGATGGTGAAGAAAGAATTCTTCATCAACAGATAGGAGCTGTTCATCCTTGGATTGAAACACATATTGGATCTATTGAGACATATCTTATGACTGCCATGTTGTCTCAGAATGCTGACAAAGACTTCTTCTCATTAAAAACATCTGATCAGAAAAAATTACTTGACAGAATTATGTCTATGGATCATATTAATTCATTAAAAGACTTCTTAAAAGAAATTGAGAAATATTATAAATATTCTTCTGATTTGATTGAAACATATTATCAAGGTGCAATTGGTGGACGTGATCCACATTTAGGAAAACAATTAGATGATACTAGATGCAATCTTCAAACGATACAACATGTCTGTTCTACTTTACAGAGTCAATGGAATCATGTCTCTGAACGTGATCTTATTCGTCTAGATATGACAGATGCACAACAGAAATATACTGAATGGAATTCATTAGAAGTTATAGATCTGTCTGTTCTACAGAGTTGTCTGTTACAGAATAAAAATAAACATGCTGCATACTCAAAAGTATTTGTTGACTATCATTCGTTTACAGATATAGTATCTTCTGTATCTTCTACAGAATCATTTGAATCTGTTATTGAATCTGTCGTTATATTAAAACATTCATTAGAAGAACATCCATACTATAAATTAAAATCATTGTATGAATTGGCTGAGTCTACTGAGTCTGATTCTGTTGATGTACAGAAGTTGTTTGAGATGAACAAAGAGTTTGAAACATGGGATGCTATTAAATCCTCTGAATATTCTGAAGTGTTTGATGATCAAGATTTAACAGACGCTATGTTAAAATGTTCTGTCATTTGTAAAGAATATCCTCCACAGATTTCTGAATTATCTAAACAGATTAAACTTGCACGAAAGAAATATCTTACTATTCGTAAACATAAAGATGAACTCTCTGAAGAACGTCCTAACAAATCTTCTAAAAATAGTTTATGGTTACAAGATACATGTCAGATTGTATCCTCTCGCGATATTCATTATATTATGTATTTGGAAGGATTCCTTCAAGACTCTATCCAGAATGTTCCCACGTTATGCTCTGCCATTCTCTCTGCTGAACAGAAATGTCAAGAGATGACTGAATATATCACCTCATGTTCTGATAATCCCTTTAATGCCAAATGTAAAGCATGCAAAGAACAACCTTGGAAGAAAACATTTGATCGGTATCAAACAGAGTTACCTCTGTTACAACGTTCTGTCTCACAGATGCGTCTGGAATTATCCGAATATATTTATGAAGATATCCCTTTTGATATTGTTAGATATACAGAATATATCTCTATCGCTACAGAGATTCTGTCTAGATGTTCTCAATATATTCAAATGCATACTCTGTATTCCTCTGAACAAACTCTATTTATACAATATGAAGAATGGCAGACAGAATACGATGAAGTCTGTCAAAAACATAATACTGCTGAAAAAGAATCTGATCATCTAGAAAGTTTATTAAAAGAAAAAGAAAGTTTGCTACACAGAGCCATTCTGGAAAGACAGAGTTTGGAAACAAAACAAAAACAGATTGAACAAAAGAAAACAGAATATGATCTATATTGTTCTGAACGATCCAGACGCTTCTTGGATTATACACAGAATATGAAGATGTTAGATGCAACTTGGTATACACTTCTTCGTAAATATCATGTGATGGTTGCATCATTATTTGGCATTGCTACAGATGGATTAGTAGAATGTGAAAAAGATAAGAAAGAGATTCTTATGGAAATTGAAACTGCAAAAGAAAGAAATATTCTTCGTAATCGCGCTGTAGAACTGCGTACTCTCATTGAGGCATATCCTCACTGGATGGCATGGAAAACAGAAACTGAAAAGATGAGACAGATGCAACTTCTTGTTAGAGAACTAGAAACGAGATCTGGTAATAAAGTTGAAGGTGTTGATATATCTGCTATCAAGTCTGTGATGGAAGTTGTTACCTACTTATCAACTACGTTTGATGGATACCGTGAATGGATTTATAATGAACGCATTGCTCCTCTCATTATGAATAAAGTCAATTCTGTTTTGGAGTTGATCTGTGAAGATCGTCCTCTTCGTTTAGAAGGTGAATGGTTAGATAAAATTAGTACACTCTCTTGGTTTGTTCGTGATGGATCCAGTCGTCCTGTCATTGAAAAAGCATCTGGTTTCCAACGATTTATTGTTGGAATGGCTTGTCGTGTAGCATTTCATCAGATTGGATTCTGTCGCATCCAGTATGATCAGATGTTTATGGATGAAGGATTTACATCTTGTGATGCTGATAATCTTGAGAAGGTTCCTGACTTTCTTAGAAGTATGTTACAGCTGTATGACAGTATTTATCTTGCTACGCATCTGGATGAATTAAAAATATGTGCTGATTCGCAAATTGTTATTGACAGAGATGTGTCTGGATTATCACAGATTAAATCTGGTACTGCTTCTGCTTCTGCTTCTGTTGTTACTGCTTCTGCTTCGCTAGAACCGAAGAAGAAAGGACGACCTTCTAAGAAAGTGTCTGTGACGCGATCTGAATAATTGCGATGAAACTTTAAGCTTTGACCCGCCAGTAGAATATAGTTATTATCTTTTTATTATATCCATTCATATGCCCTCTGTAATGCTCTCGTGTGTCCCATCTTCCTTGCTATTACTGTTAGCTCCTGTGGTGTTTTATTATGTATCTGATGCTTAATATATAAATGACGCATTGTAATCACTGTCATTGGATGCTTTAACGCCCTCGTCAATGTGCGACAAGCCCATGATGAAAATTGCTTTCTGTTCGGATAAGGACTACCATCTTCACGTACGAATAAATACTTACGTTGTCGTTTCTCCAATGATGCACGTAGCTCTTCTTGCAATTCTTCTGACAATGTATTCTCTATTTTTTCATAGATTGCTTTTGTTTTAAAATCTTTCAACACCAGATGCTTTCCATCTATAATATAATTCTCCTCTTGAGAAACCTGTCCTGTTTTTATTAATTCAGTAGCAAAATAATCTGCACGATTTGGTTCCATCAAACTATACATGGATACCAGAAGACGCTCCACAGATCCTCTCTCCAATCCCTCTCTAATCTTTAAAATATCCTCAAATGGCATGATCTGTTCTTTCTGATGTTCTGATGGTCTATTCTCATCGTATCGTTGCTGGATAGGCTCCCAATTTATCCTCTTTATCTCTTTCCATTTATTTTCCAGTTCTTGATTCTTCATTACATGCTTCGCATACGCTGTCATTGGAGTAATATATGCATGATGATTCTCTGGAGTATGTATGATTGGAAAACTTGGAAGAAGTTCCATCGCCTCTTCTGGATTGTTAATTAGATCTGTGATATGCTTCTTCGTATACTCCATCCACTTCATCATGGTTGTGGCATATCTCTTCGCACTATCTTCTGTCACGGAAGAACCGAAACTGCTTTCAATCATATACTTCAGATCAGTAGCCATCTCTAGGATTTATTTAGAGAGTTTGAAAGTCAATTTTATTCTTTGGAGAAATATGAGATATGTTTTTTAGAAATATATTTTTTAGAAATATTTTTACGAAAAGTTTGTCAGACCAGATTGCCATCCTGGCTACAAATGTTTTTGAGAATTTTTAGTGATAAAAATAGTATGATATTTTTTTGATATGTTTTTTTAGAAATATATTTTTACAAAAAGTTTGTCAGACCAGATCGCCGACCTGGCTACAAATGTTTTTGAGAATTTATTGCGATGATAAAAATAATAGTATATGATAATATTATTATTTCAATTTTTCTTTAGGAGAGATGTATTATATTTTTTCCAGTTTTTCTTCTATTACATCCAAATTATGTTGATTAAATACTGCTACTGCCTCTCCAATAATTTCCTCTTTATACGTCTTATATAAGTAATATATTCCTAATAATATTGATGTACCTATTAATACACCTAATAAATCTAGAAATGGATTCTCTATAATATGATGATACTTATGAAGTGTATCCCGAATAAATGAGGCTACAAAGACTGCCATTGAAGTTGATATACCTCCTGTAGCTAATTCTGCCATATTTATATCAAAAAATGGTATCTTTATCAATTGCGTCTGGATAAACTCTTCTGCCAATATAAATAATGATCCATCTATTATTCCAAAAAATACTGTACTTAGAAGTGATATCGCTATTAGATACACTAATCCCATCTCTACTTGTGAAACTATTTCTTTAATGACTTTAACAAGGCATTAAAGAAACAACGTTCGGAAATGGGATCGAACCATTGACCTTGTGATTAACAGTCACACGCTACTACCAACTGAGCTATCCAAACATAGGAGATTTCTCTCCACTTAGTCCGTACAAAACTATTCCATGTTTCAAACGCATCTCTTACAGATTCTATAGATTCCCATAAAAAAATTGAAATACATTTACGCTATAGAATACTACTAGATTCTCACTTTGCATTCTTTACAATGGCATGCTACTTGGTGCGACAAGTTTACAAAATACAGATCAAAAAATAGTATACAAAAAATAATACAAAATATTCACATAAACATTTGTCTGGAGGATGGCAATCTGGTCTGACGAACTTTTGTTAAAATAATATTTCTCAAAAAAATATCATACTATTTTTTATTATCTAGAAATTCTCAAAAACATTTGTAGCCAGGATGGCAATCTGGTCTGACGAACTTTTCTTAAGAACTTGTTAAAAAATATTTTCATAAATAATATAATAAAAAACATACTATTTTAACAAGTTCTTTAGTTAAACCCCTTCCCCGCTTGTGTCACTACGCTACCTGATCCATGAGGACGTGGCTCCTTCCTCTCCCATAAATAATTTCTATATTGATCATACATCTGGACATTCATCACTTCTGTCACTTCCAATGAGATTGACAGATTCGCATAATGGATATCCAATGGCACTCCATACATATCCAGAACACGTACCCTCACTTGTTTCAAATCTGTTGGACGTGGAAATATTATCTCATTTGATAAAACGGTATACCCATCGTCAAATATCACATTCTGTTGAGATCCATTCTGACATCTCTTTATCAATATCTTCGCTAAACACTGGATATAGTCATTATGTGTCTTATGCTCCACTGTATACATATCATCTATCGCCAATAACAGATAGTTGTCTCCCGTTGTTATGATCACAGACTCTGACGTTATACACTGCGTCTCTATTACATACATTTGCTTCACAAACCCCAAATTATATCCTAATCCAAAGTCATACGTCCTATCTTCTAACCCTATCATACCAAATGTTAGTCCAAATGCTACTGGACTATACGTTGGACATATAGGACATGGAGGTGGAGCTGACCCATCATGTTGAATCGTAGTACGTTGCGTCTGTTCATCCATTGTGATCCTGAAAAAAATACCATACATATCCTTCACACCATCCAGTTGCCTCTGAATCGCATGAATCAGTGTATGTGGCGTATAGTTGCCCTCTTGGATATTTATTTGTATATAATGCTGTTGACCTATATAGTCAGTAGCATCCAAACGAAACATTGTATTCTTTTTCTTATTTGAAAACGTATAGAACACTGCTGGAATCTCTACTGACGCAATACGGGCTTTTATCACATTTTTATATGGATGTGCAAACTCGTACTGAAAATCCGTTGGAGGTTCTATATGCGTTTTTCTAAAACGTGAATCTATATTTATAATATGAGTCCGTAGATCATTTACATTTACGATTGGATTCTTTCCATACAATTCATCCGTTTTTACATGCAACATCTTTTTAGATATTCATAAATTAATCTTATTATCAATACCTCGTTTTTGTAAACAAAAAAACAAAAAACCGTTCTTTTGGTTTTTTGTTTTTTTGTTTTTTTTGGGTTTTGCACTTTCTGATTTTTTTGATTTCGCACTTTCTGATTTTTTTGGGTTTTGCACTTTCTGATTTTTTTGGGGTTCAGTCATAATACACAGGCTCCTCAGCCTCCTCAATCACATCCTTCGCAAAGATGTACACACCCAGAAATATTCCCTGAACACCATTCACCTCTTGCCACACAAAGTTGTCGTAGCTGCGAATGTACTTCTCTCCCTTCCACTCCCAATCCTTCATCTCTCCCTCTTCACACGACCACGGATCCACTGCTTTCACTTTCACGGGAGCTCCTGGCATTTTCTTCGCAATCACTTTTACTGGAGAAGCGACAGCTACCGAAGCGACAGCTACCGAAGTCACTGCCACCACATCCATCGCAGCCGCCGCATCTGAAACAGGGACAGGAGCTGGCGAAGGCAAACGTTTCACTGGTTGTACCAACGGCACAGCCTTTTGTACCACTGGTTTCGCCTTTGCCGCCTTCTCTGCATCCTTACGCGCCTTTTCCGCCTCCTTCTCCGCATCCTTCTCTGCCTTCACTCTCGCCTTCTCCGCCTCCTTCTGCGCTTTCTCCGCCGCCTTCTCCTCATCCTTTCTCTTCTTCTCCGCTGCCGCCTCCGCCGCTGAGATCTTCTTCACCTCCTTCTTCAGCGTTACTACCTCACCCACTTGCTCTATGAACGCCTCCAAGAATTGCTGGTACAACGGATCATTGCGGTCTTTCAGGATCTTGGAATACGACATCGCGTTTGCATGTTCAAACAAAGCTCCCGTGTCACTAAACACATGCATTCCGTCCTCACGCTCAACTGATCCCGCCATTTCCATCATAAATTCCGCCTTTTCGCCCGTCACCTTGTTCGTTACCGTCTTCTTCGCCTTAAAAGCCTCCCATCCATTCAAACGTGCATCCTCCTTGATAAAGTTCACCCACTCGTTGTTATGTTGCAACTGCGAGGGTGTCTTTCCTGTGGATACACGCTTTCCTTTCGACAAGCTTTTTGTCCCTACTTTCTTCAACCGCGTAGAAGCCGCTTCAATAATGACTACAAGCTCCTCGGCGCCCAGTGCTGCGACTGATTCCAAGAGTTGTTCCATTCCGATGAGTTCCGATGCCATTTCCGATGCCATTTTGCAAGTTTACGAGAGTAATAGGTCTTAGTGCTTCTGACCTGCTTGCTCCTCTTGCCGCTTTTTTACTTCAATTTTTTTTTAATATTGACTATTTACTCGTGTACGCGAGAGGGGGGGGGGTACCCCCCATACGTCACAAATACATAAAAATTGACCCTTATATGCGGGCGCTCGCGCACCCCTCCCCATGCGTATAGGGGTGCGTAGGGGGGGTACCCTCTCTTACATTAGGTCAATTTTTATTGTTATTTGATATGCGCTGGCGCGCAAGGGGGGTACCCCCCCTCTTTTATTGTCAAAAATGGAAAAAAATTGAAGCCAAAAAACCACATGGGGAGAGGTAAGCCAGAAGCTTCCTTATTTCCACTTCTGACTTCGTTTCGCCCATTCACAAATGGCTTCCTCTCTTATTTCCGATGCGCCCACTTTTACCACTACGCAGTGCTCTATTTGTGACCTCGCTTGGGATCTTCTCCCATTTGAGTGCGTTTGCAACACTCTTCCTCTCATCACTGCCCCTCCCTACGTGTACAATCCTGATGCTGTCCATCTCACACCCACTGCTAACGTCGCCGACGTATACGCTCAGTGCGATGTCTGTGGCGAATCTGGTTGCGAATGTGAATGGCCACGTGACTCTGATGGAAATCTCATCCCCGCCGATGAATTCTGTCATTTGTGCTACGGCAATCTCATGCAATGTGATTGTGATGACGACGATGACAAATGCAATGCCAAAAACCTCGGCAAATTCAGCAGTCTCTCTCTCTGGGAAGCTGCGATAAAAGCATTTGACGGAAACAGCATTCCCAACAAGTTCACTATTCGCTGCCATACCCCTTTCCAGGAGGATTACACGCGTATTCTCATCTGTTCCTCTGATGTTCGCTACGAAGTCTACAACTATCACATCCCTGAAAAGAAGCAACACGTTCTCTTCTATGTGACGTACGACCTTGCTACTACCAAATCCACTCCTCAAAAACTTCCCACTTTCATTGACGCCACTTTCCTCCCTACCTGTATCAATGTTCACGACATTCTCTTACAACTTGACATCCCCTTGGAGGACGCTGAAGTTGGCATTTGGGGTCCCGCCCCTCTCCAAGACACTTGGTACGAGCTTACTCTCCAAGAAGCCCTCGGTGCACCCATTCTTGATGGACAGCCCTCCCTTGTTCACGACAAGGGTGATTCCACCGTATTTGAGGACATCCCTTGCATCCTTATCATGTAAATATTCTGACCCTTTTAACCCAGTCAAATTCACAAAAATTCATAAATTCTCTTAACCAAGAAAAAATAAAAAAGAAAAAAGCCAAAAAAAAGGCTTTTTTCTTTTTTTTATTGTCCCTTAGCTAAGGGACATTTTCAATACAACATGTCCCTTAGCTAAGGGACATTTTCAATACAACATGTCCCTTAGCTAAGGGAGAGATTAAAAACATCATATTGAACCCGTCCCTTAGCTAAGGGAGAAAATGCAATATTGCCATATCCCAGAAAAAATTGAAATGAAAACAGGGCTAGAGACATGGTCAGGTCAGAAGCAACTCCTTTTCCGCTTTCCGATCTTTATTCACTATCATGTCCCACTCTTTCAACGAATTCCTTAACGAAGCCCCTATGGGTAACCCTGAGTACACTATGTGCTTCTGCGGTGTTCCTGTCATGGACTGCGTTACGGATTGCCCACCTCTTCCTCTCTCTGTTATCGTCCCTCCTCCCCGCACCGAGTTCTCTGAATCTTGCTTTGCACCTGTCGCAGCCACGTCGCATCCTGAATGGAAAACGTGCTTCTGCGGGTACCCCATGATTCACTGCCATTGTACGGTGGCTCCCTTCGTGTCCTCTATCATTAAAGAAGCTCTGGAAAATGTCCCACCTCCCTCTCCTCTCAAGCGCGATCAAGCTTGTTGCAAACTCTTTGATGACACCCCTGATATTGTTACCCGTGCAAAGGAAGCTGAACGCATCCATGCAATCTGTGGCATGATCTATCTGGACTGCAACTGCTTCCCTGTCCCCTGTGACTCCAACGGTGAACTCATCCCCATTCAAAACTTCTGCTATCAATGCATTGGAAATAAGATGGAGTGCAAATGTGACCCCCTTCTGGCTGATCCACCCATCAACATGGGTGCAATCAAGACATGGGTAGATGTCTACACTAGCGTGGAGTCGCATAAGGTGCTATGTACACAAGGCATCTTTCATAGAAAAACCTACTCTCAGACAACCGTCCCCAGGGAGTATGGCGAGGATGACTGGGAAGATGTCCCTTCAGACGATGAGGAGCCTTTGGCTGACAAGGAGCCTTTGGCTGAACAAGATGTGTCCCAAGAAGACGCTCCTCAAGAACGCGGTTGCAATGACTGCGGTTACATTGCATGCTCCCAAGACTGCGGCATGCGCAACTTTGATTGACTTTCTGTGACCTTTCTGTGACCCTTTCATCAAATTAACCCAATTAACCCAATTAACCCAATTAACCCATAAACATTCATAAACTCTCCTTAGACCATAAAAAGAAAAAAGAAAAAAGAAAAAAGCCAAAAAAAGCTTTTTTCTTAAGTTCTAACAAGTTCTAATAAGTATAAGGGCGATTTTAATTTATTAGATGATCAGAAAAAAATTGAAATCATTTTCACGTAGAAGATGAAGTTGATCCTAAAGACACATTAGGATTTAAAAACATGACATCTCCCTTTCAGCTTACTCAAGGCACCCCTCGCATGGAAACAGATCCTATGGAAATCACCTTTCGCTCAGTCTTTAATGACATACCTGAATGGAAAGCTCCTTCTGACTCTGCTCTTCACTTCTCTTCCATGTCTCTTATCGCTGATGTAAAAGAAGCCCTGAAAAAGGTACAATGCAATCAGCACATGGACTACTGCTCTGAATGTGGTTATCCCGCGTGCAGACAGGATTGCGGTGCCTTTGCTATGGGTGATCCTTCCGCTGAATGCACATGTCCCTTAGAAGCCACTCCTTTTCCCATTAAAAATCGTGTTAATGACGACTATGCTCCTCCTCCCTCATTGTCTCGCAGTTTGTCCCATACACAGCATGCTGAACAGGAAGCATGGCGATTCATGCTAGGTTGCAAGCAAGGCGAATGCATCCTTTATAACTACTGGATCAGTGAAACCATGGCCACATTCAACTATCTCGTTCGTGAGGACAACGTGTTCTACCGCGAAGCCTTTCATATCATCAAATCAACAGACATTGACAGCATGCCTGTTTTCCATCACAACTATGCTTCTATTCAGCGTGAGGTCGCAGAGTTTGTAGCTCTCAAAAAACAAGCTGAAGAGAAGGCTTAAACCTTTAACCCAAGAAAAATTCAGATACTCATAAAATTCAAATACTCATAAAATTCAAATACTCATAAACCCATAAAAAGAAAAAAAAGAAAAAGAAAAAACCAACTGAACGGTTTTTTCTTTGGCTAAGGCAAAATAGTACAAATTAAATAATTGGAAAAAATTGAAATATATAGATGCATAATTCATAGCCAGGGCTGAACCACTAGTCCTCTTTCACTTATCACTTTTGCTTACATAATGTATCCCCCGTTATCTATTATTCACTTTAATCCTGATCATCCTTTCACTGCAGAGGAACATCTAAAAGAGAATAATATTATTTTAAGAGACGGTGACGCCTTTATTGCCCTTAATCGCATAAAAACACTTGCACAATTGATGAACAATGTAAAACAATTTCCTATTATTGACAAAGAAACATGGGATATCAGTTACCAAACTACTATGACACTCTTCTACCAAACAAATGAGGACCTTCAGCTAAAACAAATTACATTTCCATATGATCCCTCTGTGTTTAATAACTACTCCATCTTCCATTTCATTCAAATGGGATCGTTTCCTTTAGATGGTAAAATGTATCGTTTAGGCGATCTTCGGTGCTTTAGCGAAGGTTCATGGATTGCATCATCTTCCCTTAAAACGCTATTTATGGGAGTTATCCCTATGATTGATGAAGTCCCTGATGAAGTTTTCAATGAAGTTTCCGATGAAGTTTCTGATGAAGTCCCTGATGAAATGCCTATTAATGAAACCATTCATTCTAGGCTTTCACATATTGAAGAGGTAAACTGGAATGATAATAACTGGCCTGAGCCTAGCAATAGCGAGTAATCCCTTGTATACAAATCCAATAAACCAGAAACATCCAAAAATCACAAAATCACAAAAAAACCCTATAAAAAAGAAAAAAGGCGAACTGAACCGCTTTTTTCATACTAAGGGTAAATTACAGACAAATACATATATAAAAAAAATTGAAATCATAATCTGATGAGTGAGAAGACAGGGCCTAACACACTAAGGTCCATTCACGATGTCTATCATTGCCATGCAAGCTTCCGCGATCCAATCATTCAACCTCCTTTCCAAAGATACGCTATACAAAATGGCGTCCGAACTCTTTGGCGAAATCGTTATCTTTGATATGAACGTGGTTACTCTGCGAAACATGTTGGCGCGCCATTACTTCTTCGGTGCTCTCAAGGTTGTCTGGAAAGAATTTCCCAGCGATGTTATCCAGCACATGCTATCTTTTGTGGACATGGACATCAATCATGACACACGCATTCATGAACGCATCTATACACAATACATGCGTGCTGATTTCTCCCTTTACAAAATACACATTGGCGCTGAACCTGCTGAAAGATATGTCCGAAATGTGTTTGGTGCGCTGATTACGGAAAACATCACTGATGCTCTTACTGTTGAACATAACCGTCTTGCCCATTTATTGAAAAACAAAGGAGCCTACAATGCGTTTCTCCAAGCAGAAGAACAGGAACGTCCTGCAATGTACTATGCTACCAAAGGAATGCGTCAACGGAATAAAGAAATTGAAGATCATCACCTGGCCAATCAGAAAAGAGCTGCACTTCTGAAACAAATCACCACCATTCAAAAGAGTCACAAAGAAGTAGAAGTAGCCTTGCACAGGCAATATCTGCAGATGAAAGCTGAATTGAAGATCCATCAAGAGGAGGAGCTTCTCGCAACATGCCGACATCCTGCCCAGATCAGAGAGATCAAGCGTCAAATCCAACTCCGAAAAGACCATGAAGCCAGCTACAAGGCTCTGAAGGATCAACAGGCTGCGGAACGACAATTGAGAGCCGATACAAAAGCGCACTACGAGAAGGTCCGCAAAGAAGAATTTGCAGCCGTGAAAAAAGCATCCAAAGAACGCGCTGTTTCACGTGAAAAAGATCTTCGCAAACAATGGCAACAATACCGTGCTACCCAGAAACGAGCCTTTTAAAAAATAGATTCTGTTCAGAAAAAATTGAAGTTTGTTCTGAACAGAATGGAAGTCAATCCGAGTCACCTTGGATTTTATTGAAATGGCATTTGCTCAGTTGAACATGAAATATCTCATGAATTGCACCCAGATTGTGCAGTTTACGTTGTACAAATCACTCTATGTGTCCACTACATATGCTGTTCTCCTCTACAATGACAAGGTCGTCGTTCATGTTGAGGATTCCCTCTATATTCTCCCCTTAACCGTAAAAAACACTCTCTCTCAAGTGCTTCAGATCCTCAAATTGGATTGTTACGCCATTGACATCACTTCTCGCTTTACCCTCAATCACATCACCAAATTTATCATGAACTACAAATTATGCCAGCTTTACCCCGTCACAATGAATATTTACACCTCCACTTTTATGTTGCAATCCATGGTCACCAACCAATCCCTTCCTTTCACCAAAGTCGCACAAGAAACAATAACATACTCCATTCAACCAACCAACATTGCGGCGGTTTGCGCTGAATTTGTCTTGGAGTAACTGTTGGCTACCTTTGGCTACCTTTGGTAAGAAAAACCCAGAAAAATCCAGAAAATCACAAAACCCATAAAAAATAAAAAAGAAAAAAGCCCTAAAAAAGCTTTTTTCTTTATAAAATTGAAATAAACCATAGGGTTAAGACGGGTATATCCATGTCTTTTGGTCATTCTTTTGGTCATTCTTTTGATCATTCTTTTGATCATTCTTTTGGTCATTCTTTTGGTCATTCTTTTGATATGTCAGTGATCCATATGAATCTGAATGCAATTCTCTCGTTCAAAGACAGTATGTCCCATGAAGATATGTTTCCTTCCCTTACAAAAGCATACCGCGACTCTTTCATTAAACATGCCACGGCTCTTTACCAAGAATATCCAGAGCAATTTATCTTCTTCTGGAAAGATAAGTATATATATGATCTTGCATGTATATGCAATGTGAATACTACGATTGATAATATTATTAGCTATTATACACAACACAAATAAATCTGTTAATTATAAACCAAGGATAAGGCTTATTTATACATATTATTCCATGAGAAAAAAATTGAAATCATTTTAAGATAAAAAGATAAGTAAGTGAAACTTATAAAAGCTTTTTAATTCACTACATCCATGCGTACCCTTTGGAAATCATTCACCTACTTTTCTCACCAGGAGGAAGGAATTGAATGGATGATGGATAAAGAAATGCATGGAACGCGTTTATCAAATGCCACTGTCTATGGAGGATTTCAATGCGATGATATGGGTCTTGGGAAAACAATTCAGGTTGTCGGTACAATCGTAAATCATTTCAAGCCAACCACGCTCATCGTAGCCCCTCTTGCCATGGTTGAAACTTGGATTTCTATTTGTATTCGTACAGGGATGCAAGTCTATACATTTGATTCCAAATGGAAATGTGTTACAACTGGTTCATTTCCCTTTTACTTTAGAAAGAATCGCCCATCTGTCTACATCACCAATTATGAAAAGATTATCCATAATCCTTCCTCTTTTACAGCATTTGACCGCATCGTTCTTGATGAAGCCCACAAAATTCGCAATCCATTTGGCTCGTTCGCAAAATCCATTCAACGCATCAAAGCCCCCATTCGCTGGGCAGTAACAGGTACTCCGCTCGTTAATTCCTACCGAGATGTGGTAAGCCTTCTTGCCTTTGTTGGCATGCCTCTTCCACGAACCAAAACTGGAAAACTCTTCTATGGATGGTCCCCATCATACTTGGAGGTTGTTCTTCCCCAACTTCTCATTCACCGTTCCATTGAATCCCTTCGCGGTATCGTAGCCGATGTTCCTCCCATGCCAAAGATCATTGAGGAACATCTTCCCTTCTTGACACAGGAGGAAGAAGACTTCTACACTGGTGTTCAATGCGTAGATGGATATGCGGATGATGGATACGCTATGGACATTATGACTAGCATTGAGAGCTTCAAGCTTCTTTTGCGTCTTCGGCAACTCTCTGTTCATCCCCAAGTCTACATCAATGCAAAACGCCGCGAAGATTCCACGTACGATCGTGAAGATTGGACTGGACCTTCTACAAAATTTGAACGCATCAAAGAAATCATTCGTGAGGATGATAAAGTTCACAACTACATCATTTTCTGCCAATTCATGGAGGAGATGATATTGTTGTCCAAAGAACTGAGCCAGTATAACGTGCTTCAATACAACGGCTCCCTCACACAAAAACAACGGACTGAAGTCCTTCGTAAGTCCAAAGAAAGCACGGAAACTACTGTGTTACTCATTCAATTGCAAGCAGGAGGAGTCGGATTAAACTTGCAAGAGTATGACCGAATCATCTTTGTGAGTCCTTGGTGGACCAGTGCGCTCATGAACCAAGCCATTGCACGTGCTGTGCGTATGGGACAAAAAGAGGTGGTGCGCGTATATCATCTCATTTTATCTCAGGAATGGGAAAACAAACAAATTACAAATATTGACGACAGAATTCAACAAAAAGCGGATGAAAAGCAACGCATGCTTGAGAAAATCTTTCAGATGTGTGCGCTTGTCCAGTTTGACCAATAAATATTACAAAAAATAAAAAAGGCAAAAAAAATGCTTTTTTATTCTATAAAAAAATTGAAAAGAAATAGCCCTTTCATATAATCAGAGTCAGAACTTATAGACTCTTTTACAATATCTTATTTTGGAAAAATGTTACATCTTATTCGCAGCAAGGATAAACCTGCACAAAAAGCTGAGCTTGACCAAAAAGCTGAGCTTGACCAAAAAGCTGAGCTTGACCAAAAAGCTGAGCTTGACCAAAAAGCTGAGCTTGACCAAAAAGCTGAGCTTGACCAAAAAGCTGAGCTT
>Ga0187843_10000346_pt1 | contig 34119 bp, 36 predicted proteins | sample SpaLakP09_SKY_43_FD_134516 | JGI IMG/M metagenome (GOLD analysis project Ga0187843, IMG submission 134516) | Oligotrophic lake water microbial communities from Sparkling Lake, Wisconsin, USA - SP09_SKY_43 | ecosystem: Environmental > Aquatic > Freshwater > Lake | place: USA: Sparkling Lake... | reverse complement strand
GCGCTTGTTGACTCAGGAAGACAACGGGGTCGAGGCGCACCAGCAAACCGGCTTGATTGGCATAACGGTCACAGGCACCGACGCGGCCTTGCGAAATTTGACAGAGCACCGGACAGGCGTTGCATTCCACCTTGCCCTCGCGCACGGGGCCATTGCGCGGCTCCACCCGTTGCAAGCCCAACGGCAATGACGCTTGCGTGCCGAGCAATCCGTCGTTAGGGATGTTACGAGGGGTGGTCATGCGTGTGGGGTACGAAGATTCAAATCAGTCCCATGTCGATAACGCATTATGCTGTCGGCCAGCGTTGTTCAAAACCTCAACAGAAAGCATTCAGGAGAAACCCCATGGCCACCACCACCGTTGAAGAAGCCTCAGGCAAGGTTGTCATCAAAAACATCGGCCTCCTGCTCTCGGGTGACATTGACCAGCCGATTTTGGACGCCGACACCATCGTGGTCCTGGATGGTCTCATCAGTGCTGTGGGGCGCGAAAAAGATTGCGACATTTCGCAAGCCAAAACCACCATTGATGTCCGGCAAACATGCGTGGCCCCGGGTTTGATCGACAGCCATGTGCACCCGGTGTTTGGCGACTGGACGCCGCGACAAAACCAAATCGGTTGGATTGACTCGACCATGCATGGCGGCGTCACCACCATGATCTCGGCGGGTGAGGTGCACCTGCCCGGACGCCCCAAAGACATCGTCGGTTTGAAGGCCTTGGCCATCACCGCGCAACGCGCTTTCAGCAACTTCCGCCCCGGTGGCGTGAAGGTGATTGCCGGCGCGCCCATCATCGAAAAAGGCATGACTGAACACGACTTCCAAGAACTCGCCGCCGCCGGCGTGACCCTGTTGGGTGAGGTCGGATTGGGGTCGGTCAAAGCCGGTTACGAGGCCAAAGAAATGGTGGCTTGGGCGCGCAAGTACGGTATCCAAAGCACCATTCACACCGGTGGACCGTCGATTCCCGGCTCAGGCTTGATTGACAAAGATGTGGTGCTTGAAGCGGATGCGGATGTGATTGGCCATATCAACGGCGGACACACCTCTTTGCCCGAAGCCCATGTGTGTGAGCTTTGCGAAAAATCAAGCCGCGCGATTGAAATCGTGCACAACGGCAACGAGCGGGTCGCCATTGCCGCCGCCAAAGCCGCGATAGAACTCAAGTGTCCGCATCGCGTGATTCTGGGCACGGATGGCCCAGCCGGCTCGGGCGTTCAACCACTGGGCATGTTGCGCATGATCGCCTTGCTCTCGAGCTTGGCCAACCTGCCCGCTGAACTGGTGTTTTGCTTTGCCACCGGCAACACAGCGCGGATTCGCAAGCTCAACTGTGGCTTGATTGAAGTGGGCCGCGCCGCCGACTTCGTCTTCATGGACCGCGCCCAAGAAACCGTGGGCCGCAATTTGCTGGAGAGCGTGCAACTGGGCGACATCCCCGGCATCGGCATGGTGATGATCGATGGTTTGGTGCGCTGCACGCGCAGTCGCAACACACCGCCCGCCACACAAGTGCCGGTGATTGCATGATGTCCAGTGACAGCAGCCCTCCATTGCTGCACATCAACGAGGGCGTGGCCACCATCACCCTGAACCGCCCCGCGCAACGCAATCGTCTTGAAAACGGTGATTTGCAAACCTTGTTGCAGCATGTGACACAGATCAATGCGGACAGGCGTCTGCGCGTGGTGGTGCTGACCGCCAACACCCAAGGCCAACCCAAGCCGGTGTTTTGTGCCGGTTATGACATCGGTGGTTTTGCCGAACCTGGACATGGTGCCAGCGCCTTTGAAAAAATTCCCGAAGCCTTGGCGCAGCTGCGCCCCATCAGCATTTGCGCTTTGAACGGCAGTGTTTACGGCGGTGCCACGGACATGGTGTTGGCCTGCGACTTGCGATTGGGCTTGAAAGACTTGGTGTGGCGAATGCCTGCTGCGGCCTTGGGTTTGCACTACTACCCCAGTGGCTTGTTGCGCTATGTCAAACAGTTCGGCGTGGCTGCGGCCAAACGCGCCTTTCTCACTGCCAAAGTATTCAGCGGCGTTGAGTTGCAAAATTTGGGTGTCCTTGAGGTCTTGGACGACACGGACAGCTTGCAAAAAGGCGTGAACCAGCTGGTGAGCGATGTGTTGAGCATGGCCCCACTCGCAGTGCAAGCCACCAAAAAGTCGATCAACGACATAGCAACTGGTCTCTACAACCCATCAGTGTTGCATGAACGCGAAATGGAAAGCACTCGTACCGAAGATTTTGCAGAAGGTCTGAACGCGTTTTCTGAGCGTCGACAACCCGTGTTCAAAGGCCAGTGAAACCCAGGCCCACTGGACTCACACCAAACAACCACGCATGGCCGCCCAGCAACAACACGGCCCACACTAACGCACCGATGACCATCACTTTCATGGTGGTCGGAGAAGCCACTGCCTCAAGCGCGTCTGACGCGGGTGGCAAGTTTTCAACCGCTCGGTCGCGTTGACGTGCGGCACGAAAGTTCAAAACAGACCACACCAAAAAAGCGCCAAACAAAATCAAATCGGCCAAGCGCCCGTTGGCCAACAAGTGCGCCAAGGCCCAGACCTTGACCGACAACACCATCGGGTGGTGTAAGCGGTCTTTGATGGCGTTGTGCGGCACATACGCAGCGACCAATAGGATCATGGAGAACAGCATGAGCAAGGAAGCGACGTGGCGCATGGCCACAGGTGGGAGCCACAGCACGGGACTGTCCAAACGCACCACACTGAAGCCGTAAACGATGAGCACGAAGCCGACCATGGATGCCAGGCTGTAAAGCCCTTTGTACATTTTGTCGCCCAAGCGCAATTGCGTCTTCAAGCGCCATGCTTCGCCAAAAACGCGCACCGAGTGACAACCCAAAAACAGCACCAAACCAAGCAGCAGCAAACTCATGATGTTTCTCCTTGAGGAATCAATTCTGTCTTTGTAAAACCCAATTGGCCACTGCTTCCAAGGGCGAGGTATTTTTCAGGCCGCTTTCTCGCAATGCATGTTGGGCTTGTTCAGCCAACCGACTTGCCTCATCACGGGCCCCAGCAAGGCCCAGCAAAGAGACATAGGTGGGTTTGTCATTGGCGGCATCTTTGCCCACGGTTTTACCCAGGGCAGCCACATCGGCGGTCACATCCAAGATGTCGTCAACCACCTGAAACGCCACGCCAAGGGCTTGACCATAGCGCAACAAATGCTGCACCGTGACATCGTCTGCCTGCGCGGCCACGGCACCCATGACGACGCTGGCTTCCAACAATGCGCCAGTTTTGCAACGGTGCATTTGGCGTAATTCATCGGCGTTCAAGCGGCGACCCACGCTGACCAAGTCGATGGCCTGACCACCGGCCATGCCTGCATGACCAGCCGCACGCGCCAACAATCCGCACAAACGCGCTTGCACAGCGGCGGGCACATCACTTTGTTCGGGTGTTAAGAGTTCAAACGCCAAGGTTTGCAATGCGTCGCCTGCCAACAAGGCTTGCGCTTCACCGAATTGCACATGGACGGTGGGCTTGCCTCGGCGCAACACATCGTTGTCCATGCAAGGCATGTCGTCATGCACCAAAGAGTAAGCGTGGATCAGTTCCATGGCACAAGCTGCACGCATGGCAGCGTCCAAGGTCCAAGCCGCAGGATGTGGGTTGCAGGCTTCCATGCTGGCCAGCACCAACAAGGGCCGCAAGCGCTTGCCGCCGTCAAGCACCGCATAACGCATGGCCTCACCCAATTGGGCCGGCGCCTGCGGCGTCACCCAATTTTGCAGAGCCTGCTCGACCGCGCGCAAATGCGCTTGGCTCCACACCTGTATGTTGAACGGACTCATGCTTCGTCAGTCCAGCTTTTCAGACTGCCAGCTTCAAGCACTTGTATTTGTTCTTCCACCGCTTGCAATTGACCGCGACAGTGGTTCAGTAAAAAAGCCCCGCGCTGATAGGCCTGAAGCAAGTCAGCCAAAGGCATTTGGCCCGATTCGAGGGTGGCCACCAGCTGCTCCAACTCTTGTAAACCCGCTTCATAGCTGTCGGGCAATGCCTGTGCTTTCGCAGAAGCGGTTTTGGGGGTGGCGGCCTTGGTCATAGGGTGGTGGACTGTGGTTTGGGGCGATTGTAGGGGGGGTCTGGGGTGCGGCTACAATCCCGTTCCCTCTGGCGACCTGCCAGTTTTTTAATCATCTCCCTGTGGGGGGTCTTTAGGTCAGGACGGTTTATGTCTGATTTAAGTCTTCAACTGCAGCAGGCCTCTGGCCAACTCCCAGTTACAAGTTATTTCGACGAAGCGCTCTACAAGCGCGAAATGGCCTTGTTGTTTCAACAAGGCCCTCGTTATGTCGGTCATGCCTTGGCGGTTCCTGAATTGGGCGACTACATGGCTTTGCCGCAAGAACACGAGGGCCGCGCCCTGGTGCGCAATGCCCAAGGGATTGAACTGATCTCCAATGTGTGCCGGCATCGCCAAGCCGTGATGCTCAAAGGTCGCGGCAATCTGCAGCATCCCGGTGCAGCCATGGGTGGCAATATCGTCTGTCCTTTGCACCGTTGGACGTATGCAACCGATGGACAGTTGTTGGGCGCACCGCATTTTCAGCACGACCCCTGCCTGAATCTGAACAACTACAAACTGCGCGAATGGAATGGCTTGCTGTTCGAGGACAACGGGCGCGACATTGCCGCCGACTTGGACAACATGGGACCACGCAATCAACTTGACTTCACCGGCTATGCCTTGGACCATGTTGAACTTCACGAATGCAACTACAACTGGAAAACCTTCATCGAGGTTTACTTGGAGGACTACCACGTGGGCCCCTTCCATCCAGGCTTGGGCAACTTCGTCACCTGCGACGACTTGCAATGGGAATTCAAAAAAGAATATTCCGTGCAAACCGTGGGGGTTGCCAATCGTTTGGGCAAAGCTGGCAGCCCCATTTATGAGCGCTGGCACGACGCCTTGCTGAAGTACAACCAAGGCACGGTTCCGCCGCATGGCGCGATATGGTTGACCTACTACCCGCACATCATGGTCGAGTGGTATCCGCATGTGCTCACCGTCTCCACCCTCCATCCGATGGGGCCGCGCAAAACCATGAACATGGTGCAGTTCTTCTACCCGGAAGAAATCGTTGCTTTCGAACGCGAGTTTGTCGAGGCGCAACGTGCGGCTTACATGGAAACCTGTATCGAAGACGATGAAATTGCTGAACGCATGGACCACGGCCGTTGGGCCTTGATGCAACGTGGCGACAACGAAGTGGGCCCCTACCAAAGCCCGATGGAAGATGGCATGCAGCAGTTTCATGAGTGGTATCACCAGCACATGAACGCCAAGCCTTAAATGCAAGCGCTGTGGATGCTGCTGGCTGCCGCTCTGTTGGCCAGCATGAGCGTGTGTGTGAAATTTGCCTCGGCCTACTTTCACGCCAGTGAGTTGGTTTTTTTTCGCGGCCTGATCAGTCTGATTTTCATGGGCATCTATGCCCGCTACACCGGCCTGAGCCTGCGAACACCCATCCCTGCGATGCACTTTTGGCGCAGCATCGTTGGTGTGACTTCGCTGGGTGCGTGGTTTTACGCCATTGGCAAGCTCCCCTTGGCTACGGCCATGACCTTGAACTACATGAGCAGCGTTTGGATTGCCGCCTTTTTGGTTGGTGGCAGCTTGATGGGCACGCTTTCCGGCCATGGCCATGACATGCGCCGCCAAGGTCCATTGGTGTTGGCGGTTCTGACAGGCTTCATTGGCGTGGTGATGATGCTGCGACCCACCATTGAGCAAAACCAGTTGTTCGCTGGATTGGTGGGACTGATCTCCGGGTTCTTTGCCGCGTTTGCTTACATGCATGTGATGGCATTGGGTCGCACCGGTGAACCTGTGGCACGCATCGTGTTTTATTTTGCGTTGGGCACCACTGTCGCTGGATTGCTGGGCATGAGCGTCACCGGCTTGTCAACATGGGATTGGGGTCATGCGGTTTGGCTGTTGCCCATCGGCATCTTGGCCTCGTTGGGCCAAGTTTGTTTGACCCGCGCGTTTTCACGCGGCTCCACCTTGGTCGTGGCCAATTTGCAATACACGGGCATCGTGTTTGCCGCCCTTTACGGGATGCTCCTTTTTGACGAACAATTGCCCACCATCGGTTGGCTCGGCATGGGTTTGATCATCGCCAGTGGTGTGGCCTCCACCGTCTTGCGCACCCGCGCCGTTCCCGATTCACCAGCAGAGGAGCATTGAGCATGTACACCACCTTGATTTCTGTGCGCGAATTGCAATCCTTGAGCGGCCCCGTGGTCGTCATCGATTGCAGCGCCGACTTGACCAACCCTGCAGCCGGTCGAGCGCAATTTGAAACGCAACATCTGGCCGGTGCGCTGTTTGCTGACATCAACACCGACCTGGCCACGCACGACATCACTTTGGCCGTCAATGGGGGGCGTCATCCCCTGCCCCAGCGCGAACATTTTGCAAAGTGGCTGGGGGCATGCGGCATCCACGCTGAAACACAAGTGGTGGTCTATGACCGACAAGCCATGAATTACTGCGGGCGCTTATGGTGGATGCTCAAGTGGTGCGGCCATGAAGCGGTGGCGGTCCTTGATGGCGGATTGCAAGCCTGGGTGGCCGCAGGTGGTGCGGTGTCTGCGGGGCCAGCGGCACCCATGCAAGCCACAACCTTTTCGTTGCGTGACCCTTTGGTAACGCTCAAATTCACTGCCGATGTTGCAGCGTTGTTGAACCAACCCAGCCAAACCATTGTGGATGCCCGCGCAACTGCTCGCTTCAGAGGCGAAACCGAACCGTTCGACCCGGTGGCAGGACACATCCCTGGCGCGCTGAATCGTCCCTTTAACAGCAACTTCACGCCTGAAGGCTTGATGAAACACCCCGAGGTTTTGAAAGCCGAGTTTGAAGCCTTGCTCAATGGTCGTGACGCCAGCAGCGTGGTGCACCACTGTGGCAGTGGCATCAGCGCCATACCAAATGTCTTGGCGATGGAAGTGGCGGGTTTGGGCCGACCCGCGTTGTATGCAGGCAGTTGGAGCGATTGGTGCAACACACCCGGTTTGCCGTGCGAGGCGCCTTAATCTAGGGAATACCCGAATTAATTCGCTTTCTTTTGGTGCAATCAGGCCAGGGCCAGCACCAAGCGCAGGCATTGGCGAACAATGCCCTTTGCTGAAGATCGGTCTTTAATCGACAAACATCAAGAACCTGTCAGATTGAAAGATGATCTTGTTGGTTAGTCTTCCCCAAACCAGTTTTCCTCTATTAAAAAAGGATCCACGATGTTTCGTCAGAAAACCGCATTTCTTTGGCTGCTATTTGCAGCCATTTCCAGCCCAACTTTCGCCGACACCACCAACGTCAAGACGCAAACCATCGTCGAGGTGACGAAAAAAGGCGAGCATTGCGAAAACGACCCCAACTGCTTCAACCGTTACCATCCCGCCATCAAACCAGTGGCCCGTGCCAAACCCGGCGACCTGATTGTGGTGCACACCCGTGACGCCTTGGACGCCAAACTCAATATCAACTCCTTGCCCAAGGATGTGACAGCGATTGACACCAATTTGATTCACCCCATGACGGGTCCCATCTACATCGAAGGCGCCAAGCGCGGCGATGTGTTGGCCATCAAACTGATTGACATCAACCCCAACGAATACGGTTACACCACATTGATTCCTGGTTTTGGCTTTTTGCCAGACATGTTTCCAGATCCTTACGTGGCCAACTGGAAGTTGAACCGTTACGAAGCTGTTTCAGCCCAATTGCCCGGCGTGCGCATCCCCATGAACGGCTTCATGGGCTCTGTGGGCGTGATGCCTGGCGAAGAGGAAGTTGAAAAATGGTTGGCCCGCGAGAACCAATTGGGTGCGGCCGGTGGCGTTGCGCTGCCTCCCCAACCCATCAGTGCCCGTCCTGCTGAGATTTGCGGCCCCAATGGCAGCCACAAAGACAAATGCTTGCGTACCGTGCCTCCCCGTGAAAACGGCGGCAACATGGACGTGAAACAAATGGTTGAAGGCACCACCTTGTTGTTGCCCTGTTTCGTCGATGGTTGCGGTTTCTTCATCGGCGACGTGCACTATGCACAAGGCGATGGTGAAGTGGCTGGTACCGCCATTGAAATGGGCGCTGTCGTCACCGTCAGCACCGAAATCCGCAAAGGCATGGCCTCTTTGATCAAGCAACCCATGTTTGAAGGCGGCTCACAAATCAAAAAATTGGAGCCAGACAGCTTCCACGCCGTGGTCGGTTACCCCTTCAAAAAGGCTGGTGAAGTGCCTCCACAGTGGGCCTACTTGGACAGCGAAAAAATCAAGCCTTTGACCAACTTGTCCAATGACGTCACTTTGGCTGCACGCAACTCACTGATTGCCATGATCGACTGGTTGATGGCCACCAAAGGTTTGAGCAAAGAACAAGCCCTGGTGATTGCCAGCGTGGCCTGCGACTTGCGCATCAGCAACGTGGTCGATGTGCCCAACTACGCCGTGACCACCATCTGCCCGATGGAAATCTTCGGCAAGAAATAAACCTTCTACGCAGTACAAAAAGAGCGAGTCACTCTCGCTCTTTTTTTTGGGATTTCAAAGATGCAAAGACGCTCCTTCCTCTCTCGCCTGAGTCTGGCAGCAGCCATGAGTTGGCTCCCTGCAGTCAGCTTGGCCCACACGCCCTACCGTTTTTGGGATGTGTTTCGCAAGCGCAATATGCAAATACTGACCTCCCACGCTGATTACACGGGTGACGAGACGGGCGATGCTTGGGTCGCTGTGCTGCGTGAAAACCTGCCACTGAGTCGCGCCATGGTCAGTCGCACACTCGACTTGCGACGCTCTGCCAGTTTGCTGAAAACCAACCAAGTCAAGATGGCGGTGTTGTCCTATGAAGATGCCCATCTTTTGTCATCCGGCAAACCGCCTTTTGACCAATTCTCGCCATTGGTGATGGACATATTGATTGACAACGGAAAGTATCTTTTGGTCACTCTCCCCGATTTACCGCTTTACCACGGCTATCTGGTCACCACCGCGCTGATGGAAGACGCGAACAAGTTGCAACTGATCAATCCTGGACAAGGCCGTTTTGGCATGGGCGTGCATGCGGGCGCTCTGGCTGTTTACAAAGGCGAGAAACTCGCACCGCCAGAACCTCCCCCAGAGAAGTGAACAGCCCCATGAACCTGCGCAAACATATTTTTCTGATCGCCTTCAGCTTGATTTGCAGCGTTCACGCCTTAGCCCACGAATCAATCACCACCGAGGCCAGAAAAAATTATTTGTCAAAGCTGCAAGAAGCTCTTCAAGTTCAAGCGGCCAATCCTGCTGCGCCAATCAAAGCCAAAGCGCTCTTTCAGATCGGGTTCACCCTGGAGGAAATCCGCGACTTGTTCAACCAAGACATCATCAGCCATGGCGCGGTGAAAGGCTTGGAGTCGACTGTGTTGCTCAATGAGCTCAGCAAGGCTGGTTTCAAGATGGAGATGTCCCCCAAAATTGGCTTGTATATGTCGCAATTGCAGTACTACCGGCAGGCTCTCAAGCTGGACGGCAAAGCAGCCTATGCTGACCACGCCAGGTACTTGCTGCTGAAAAATCATTTTTATGACAGCTTCTCTGACAACCCGCTGAAACCTTTTTCACAATCGCGCGAGGAGCTGATGGAGCTGATGGCAATTGGTGAACAATTGCTCAAAGTCAAAGACCCTGCCATCAATCCGGAAGAAGTGAAGTTCATTTTGGCCATCCATTACCTGCAAGCCATGCAGCAACAACTGCTGGGTCAAGATGCTGGACAGAAAAAATTTGCCAAACTGCTGTCTGAACTGCGCAAAGAGTATCCCCAGAGCCTTAAACCCATGACCCTTGAAGCCTTGAACCCCGGCCCCTGAAAGCACCGTCAAGTTGAACGCCAAGCATTGTTTTTCATCCGTCTTTGCCATCCCATATTGGCTGGCGATTTGCCTGTTGTTCAGTTCCACAGCCTTCGCCCACCAGACCGGCAACAGCTATCTGACACTGCGAGAAGCGGATGGTCAATTGCGAGTCGAAATAGACTTCATCGTGCGCGATTTGGGTAATTTGCTGCAAGTTAACGGGGAAACCAATCAACCACCGCCCGCACCAGAGCAGTTGCTGTCGTTGCAGCCGGCCATCACAGCCACCATTCAAAAATCATTGACGATCACCATCGACGAGCAAACGCATCCATTGACATTCGTGAATCAATCGGTGGTGCTGCACAATGATGGCTTGTATGTTCGCCAACGACTTAATGGTGGTTTGATGGCGCCCGATGCGAAATTCGTCGTGGTCCGCTATGAATTCTTCACCCAGAATGACAAACTAGGCCGGGCATTTTTCAAGCTGGTGTTGCGGGGCGATGAAATCTCCTCGGTGTTTGACCAAACCAGCGCCATACAACTTTTCGTCTTGGGTGAAACCAAACGCTGGTCGACCATCGGCTTGTTCACCCATGAAGGTGCCAAGCACATCTGGGAAGGCGCTGATCATTTGCTGTTTTTGTTGACCCTGCTTCTTCCTGGATTGATGCTGGCTGGACGCAGAGACTTGAACGCGCAAACACGTTCAATCAAAAACCGCGAGGCTGAAAAATTTGCGCTCAAAGTCATCACTGCGTTCACCGTGGCGCACTCCATCACACTGGGTTTTTCAGTGCTCGGTTGGATCAGCTTGCCAGACAAATGGATCGAATCGGTGATTGCTTTGTCCATCATCATCTCGGCCTTGCTGAATTTACAAAACCGTTTTCATTTCAGCCACTGGAAGTTGGCCTTTTTGTTTGGCCTGATCCACGGGATGGGGTTTGCCAATGGCCTCAAGGAACTGGGGTTGTCCACCACCTACTTTTTAGAAACCTTGTTCGCGTTCAACTTGGGGGTGGAGCTGGGGCAAATTTCAGCGGTGTTGTTGGTTGGTGTGCCTGTCGTGTTGCTGGCCAAAGAAACTCAAACCAAGCAACGCATCATGACTTACGGCTCCATAGGTGTCTTGCTGATTTCAGCTGTTTGGTTGGTGCAAAGAGTCAGCAGTTAGGCGCAACACCCTCGTATGCGTTTTGCAGCAAGGTCCTGATTACATCTCTTTGCGCAGGTCCAATGGGTTTGGGATTCCAATAGGGCGACTGCACGGCCAAATCAGCAGCATGGTCCAAATCAGCGGCCTTCATGCCAATGTCTTTCAAGGCAACTGGTGCGCCGTTGTCTTTGGCCAGTTGAAAAAGACCTTGAGGCGCGTCACCTACGCCCAGGGCATTGGCAATGTCTTGCATGGCAGATGGTGCGGCCAGCGCATTGAAGGCCAGCGCATGCGGCAACACCACGGTGTGAACCTCGGCATGAGGCAAATTGAAACTACCCCCCAAGGTATGACACAACTTGTGGTGCAAGGCCATGCCAACGCTGCCCAACACACTGCCACACAACCAAGCGCCGTACAACGCCAATGAGCGTCCCTCAATATGGTTGGGGTGCAAGCGAATCAATGGCAAGGCTTTTCCCAATGCGGCAATGCCTTCGATGGCCATCAACCGCGTCATCGGATTTCGGTCTTGCGCATACAAACCCTCTGCGGCATGCGCCATGGCATTCATGCCGCTGGTGATGCTCAAACTGACAGGCAAGGTCAAACTCAGTTCGGGGTCATAGATGACAGTGCGGGGCAGCACCCTTGGGTCTTTACCGGTTTTTTTCACGCCCTGGTCCGTCAGCCCGTAAATGCTGGTGACTTCTGACCCCGCATAGGTGGTGGGGATGGCCAAAATGGGCAGTCCGGTTTCCAGCGCAATGGCCTTGGCCAATCCTGTGGTGGATCCTCCACCCATGGCGATAACTCCGTCTGCGTTCAAACGCCTCACTTCATCACAACCAGCTATCGCCGTTTCAATGGGCACATGCATCACAGCCTTGGCATGAATGCCGACGGCTTTATCGCCTAACAAATCTGCCACATGCTGTGCCTGTTCGGCTTGCTCGGGCGTGGCCAACACCAACACACGCTGCATTTGGAGCAAGCCAGCTTCATGGCTTACTTTCTGCAGGCTACCTGCCCCAAACACCACTCTGGCAGCTTGTGCATTGAAAACAAAGTCTTCCATCAGCGCGGGTAATGGGGCTTGATTTGCGCGTCGATATTGACCCAGACACTTTTGACCTGGGTGTATTCGCGCATGGCATCAAATCCCATTTCTCGGCCATAACCACTTTGGCCCATCCCACCAAATGGAGAGCCTGGATTCACGCGCTTGTAGCTGTTGATCCAAACCATACCTGAACGGATTTCACGGGCGAACAAGTGCGCACGTTGCAAGTTGCTGGTCCACAAGCCACTGCCCAAACCATAGTCTGTGCCGTTGGCAATCTCCAACGCTTCAGCATCTGTTTTGAAGGTCAACACCGTCACGAAGGGTCCAAAGACTTCCTCTTGCGCCACCCGGTCTTTGTAATGTTTAACCCGCACGATGGTCGGACGCACATAACATCCATGCGCCAAGTCGCCGCCTGGCGACTCACCACCGGCCAAGATTTCGCCCCCTTGGGATTTGGCCACTTCCACATAACTCAAGACACGATCGCGGTGCAAAGCGCTGGTGAGTGGTCCCATTTCTGTTTCAGGGTCTAACGGGTTGCCTAAGCGAATGGAATTGGCGAGTGCAATGAATTTTTCTAAGAATACATCTGCAATTTTTTCATGAAGCACCAAGCGTGAACCTGCAATGCATGCCTGGCCTTGGTTGTGAAAGATGGCCCAAGCAGCACCATTCACAGCTGCCATCAAGTTGGCATCTTCAAAAACAATATTGGCACCTTTGCCGCCCAATTCAAGTTGTACTTTTTTCAGATTGCCCGCGCTGGCTTGCACAATGCTTTTGCCAGTAGCGGTACTGCCGGTGAAAGCAATTTTGGCAATATCCGGGTGCTCTGCAATGTATTGACCGGCCACCTTTCCCAAGCCCGGAACAATATTGACCACACCAGCAGGCATGCCTGCCTCACGCATCAACTCCGCAATTTTCAAAGTGGTCAAGGGCGTGATTTCAGCTGGTTTGAGCACAATGGTGTTGCCTGCGGCAAGCGCAGGGGCCATCTTCCAACTGGTGAACATCAACGGAAAATTCCAAGGCACCACCTGTCCAACAACCCCCAAGGGTTCGCGCAAGGTGTAGTTCAAAAATCCAACATCCACAGGAATGGTTTCACCCTGAAATTTGTCGGCCATGCCACCGAAGTAGCGAAAGCAAGCTGCGGTGCGCGGCACATCTAGCATGCGGCAGTCGCGTATCGGGTGTCCGGTGTCCAGGGATTCCAAGCGGGCGAGTTCTTCCGCATGAACCTCAATCAAGTCGGCCAATTTCAGCAGGATGCGGCCCCGATCTGCTGCTTGCAGGCGACTCCAAGCGGGAAAGGCTTTTTGCGCAGCCTGAACGGCTTTGTCGATGTCTGCATGCCCTGCCATGGCCACCTCGGCAATGACCGAGTTGTCATGCGGATTGAGGGTTGCCAAGGTTTCCCCGGACAGGGCATCCACAAATTCACCATCGATGAACAACTGGTGCCTGATGGGTGTATTCAAACCAACGGCTTTTTGGATATCAGACAAATCCATGACGGTCCTTGAAGTACAGCCCAATGAAGGGACTGAAAAAAATGAGCCTGCACACCGTGCAGGCTAAAAAACGCACTTAAAACTGCACGGGTACTTCAGGCGCATCACCATTTTGGATTTCATACACCAGTGTTGGTGAACCGTTTTCCCACACCAGCAGCATGGATCTTTTGGGGCTGTAGCCTTGGTGACGGCAATAGGCTGGCATCGCTGCCATATCACCCGCCTTCATGATGACCCTGGCCAATGGTTTGCCTGTGTTTTTATCTGCACAATCCCAATGAATTTCATCGCACATTTGAAAGAACCATTCAACCCGGTCATTGCCATGGATGATGGGCAGGATGTGCTCTTCCGTGGTGGGGCACATGAAACTGTGTTTCACAACCGAGGTGAAACTCGGGTTCCATGTCACCTGACTGCGCGAGAGGAAGGCAAACAAATTGAAGGCATGCACTTCGTTTTCAAACCCTGGTTCAGGGTGCAATTCAGGCATGTCCTGCGGCACGTCGGCAAAAGCCCTGTTGACGGGCGCACCACGCTCATCCGTTCGCAAGTTCAAATCACCCTTGAGACCAACGCAACGCGTTGCCAATTCACGGGCACGCGTGATCTTGGCGTTGTTATTGCCATTTTTGCGCCCGTAGGGAGTACCCGTTTCTTGCGGTGCAGAAAATGGATCAAAGGTTTCGTTGGTCCAGTCGTCCAACATTTGCTCAAAGGTGGCACGGATTTGGTCGGTCGGGAAGTTTTCCAGCAAATCAACACCGGCGGCCTTCATGGTGCCGTTGTAACTGCCAGCGTACAAGTCAACAGATTGGTAATGGTTCACAGTACCAATCACATTGTCGAAATTGACCCAGCCGTAGAAGAAACCCCAGGCGACATCTCGCATCAATGCGCGTAAAAAATTGCCAATATCCAAGGTATGTGACAGCGGTCTGCCATCGCGCGTTGTCCAATTGATGTGTGCAAAGTACTCATCTCTGCGGAACGTGAAACTGCCAAGCGTGAAGTCGCGGTAACCCATCGTTGAATCCGGTGCAGAGGCCAACACTTTGGTGATTTCTGTAGGTGCGTTCATGAGTTCACTCCTCAAGCGGTTTGGCAGATGTCTGCCCATTTTTCGATGGACAAGTCACCTTTGCAGGTTTGCAAAATCAGCACACCAGGTTGGGCACTTTTGAATTGGTACGCGGTGTTTTTGGGAAGCATGGCTTGGTGACCTCGCTTGATCTTCATCCAACCCATCTTGACGCCTTGAGGTTCGCCTTGAACCAGCACAGCGCCGTTTTTTTCTTCAACTTTCACAATCTGCGCTTGCTCGAGTTTGATCAAATGGACTTCAATCTCACCGTCCATGCTCAGGGCAAATTCATCATGCGCACAGGTGAACCATGGCGAGGTCCCTTCGGCTCTCAAGGCTTCCATGACATAAATTTGATTTTGACCAAACACCACTTTTTCATAGGGTTTGGCAGCGTTCGCAATTTCAAAGCAGTTGGAGAAGGCGTAGTGCTTGACATCGTCATCGATCGGCTCGACGCGCCCTTTTTCATAATGCTTCAACGAACCAAATTGGGTGTGGTATTTGACGGTCATGGCAAGAATCCCCCTGTAGGTCTGTCCTCAAGCAGACAGTAGCGAGACTGTAGAGCCGACTCCCCTTGAGCGGTAGACCTCAATTGAAAAGTAGATTGTTCGTCAATACCAAACAATGATTCGGGTTAACCCGAAAACTGCTAGTCTCAACTCAGGAATTCAAGCAGAGATCAAGGCACTGGGGATCAACCCTTGGGCAATCAATGCAGCATCCCAAGGTGGTTCACGCTGAAATTTATTCGCGATGTGTTCAATGAACAGGTTGAGTTTGAAGGCGTGGCGAGAAGTGCCTGCATAAACCGCACTCAATGAAAATGAAGACAGTTGGTGTTCAGGCATGACCACTTGCAAGTCACCACGCAAAATATCTTCTCCTGCAACCAAGGTGGGCAAACAAACGATGCCCGCGTTGGCCAACGCATATTCACGCAGCAAGTGAACACTGTTGGTCAGTAAACTGGCCGACAAATACATGGTCAACGACTCGCCTTGGTGATAAAAGGTCCACTGATCACGCGTGGGATAACCAGAATACAGACCGAGCTTGTGTTTGTGCAAATCACGAGGTGATTGAGGGCTGCCATGCTCTTGCAAATAGGTGGGTGAAGCACAAAAAACACGTCTGACAGAAAAGAGTTTTCGAGAAATAAGTTCATCTGCCGTTGGTGGAAAAATTTGAAGCGCACAGTCGACACCGGCCTTCACGGGATCCACCACAGCATCACTGACGATCAAGTCCATGCGGATTTCAGGGTAAGCCGTTTGGAATTGATGCAACAAGGAAGCGAAATGCCCCAACACCAAACCAGTCAAGGCATGAACCCGCAGAGTACCAGTAGGTTTTGTCTGCACGTCCCGCATTTGATCAACCACGCTGTTGGCCTGTGACACCAATTCAGTACAGTCTCGCAAGAATGTCTGCCCGAGTTCACTCAAGCGAACCAATCTTGTGCTGCGGTGAAACAAGGGTGCACCAAGGTAGTCTTCCAATTGTTTAACACGGGTCGTGACCACCGATTTGGATACGCGCAATTGCCTGGCTGCTTCAGCAAAGCTCTGGGTTTGTGCCACGCGCACAAAGGTCTCAATATTTTGCAGCCTGTCCATGCACAGAATATAAAGCCTAACCGGCAGCTGGCTCTAAAGCAGTTTGAATTTCAACAGGGACTCTAATTCCCCGCGCGTCAAACCATCCACCATGTCAATCAACACCAGTCCATCAGCCGTGCACTCAAAGCTCGCCATGTCTGTGTAAATGCGTTTGACGCAGGCGATGCCCGTCAACGGATAGGTGCAGGCTTGCACCACCTTGCTCACACCTTGTTTGGTGAGTAAATCCATCATGACCCAGGTTTGCTTGGCACCCGTGGCCAAATCCATCGCACCACCAACTGCGGGAATGGCATCGGGTTCGCCGGTGCTCCAATTGGCCAGATCACCATGCACTGACACTTGAAAAGCACCCAACACACAGATGTCTAAATGACCGCCCCGCATCATGGCGAAACTGTCTGCATGATGGAAATACGCTCCGCCCGGCAACAGCGTCACAGCTTGTTTGCCTGCATTGATGAGATCAAAGTCTTCATCGCCTTTGGGTGGCGCAGGACCCATGCCCAACAAGCCGTTTTCGCTTTGAAGAATGATTTCGATGCCGTTAGGTAAGTGGTTGGCAACCAGGGTCGGCATGCCAATGCCCAAATTCACATAAGCACCGTCAAACATGTCTTGCGCCACCCGTCGCGCCAACTGGTCTTTGCTGCGTCTGAGCATAGTCATGGGTGTCATTCCTTCAATGTATTCATGGGGCCACCTTGAACCCGCCACCTTGGGTCGCCAAACGCGGCACTTGCACCAAGGCACTGACAAAAATACCGGGTGTCACGATGTGCTCAGGGTCTATGGCACCCAGTTCAACGATGTCATGGACTGAAGCAACGCTGCGCTTGCCGGCCATGGCCATGATGGGACCGAAATTGCGTGCTGCTTTTCTGAACGTCAGATTCCCCCATCGATCGCCACTTTCAGCCTTGATCAGTGACAGGTCAGCATGAAGTGGGTATTCAAGAATGAAGTGTTTACCGTCGATGACACGTGTTTCTTTTTCTAAGCCATCAGCATGAAAAGCGAGATCTGTTCCAAAGCCTGTAGGCGTGAAGAATGCACCAATGCCTGCACCAGCAGCGCGAATGCGTTCTGTCAAATTGCCCTGAGGCACCAATTCCAATTCCAACTTACCTGAGCGATACAAATCATCAAAGACATGGCTGTCGGTTTGGCGTGGAAAGCTGCAAATGATTTTTTTGACTCTGCCAGCTTTGAGCAAAGCAGCCAAACCCGTATCCCCATTGCCAGCATTGTTGTTGATGACCGTTAATTCTTTGGCACCGGTTTCTATCAAACCGTCAACCAATTCACCAGGAATGCCGGCCGTACCGAATCCACCCACCATGACGGTTGATCCGTCTGCCACCGGTCCAATGGCTTGGGCAATCGAGTTGGCAATTTTGTTGATCATCTGAGCACCCCTTCAAACCGCCAACTCAAAATCAACTTGTGCGCGTTCGATGCGCATGTCGCGCATTTTGATTTTGATCTTTTGGTGCTCTGGATGTTGGTTATACGTTTCCAGGTCTACCCAGGTCGCAAAGCGCATGCTGATGGCGAAATCGTAAGCGCCATCAACGTCTAACGCATTGGCCCCAGCATGCACTTCCAACAAGCCTGGTACAAATGATTTCATGGCCTGAAAGTCCTCTGCCAAGCCTTTGGCTTGGGCGTCCTTTTCTTCAGGTGCCGAGGTTTTGAATTTCCACATCACCATGTGCAAGATTTCACTCATGAAGCAACAAGGTTGGCCAACACAAAGTCAAAATTCAGCGTGTAATAAGCATGGTCCAGCATGTGACCATCGGGTGCTTTGCCGCCTTCGTGGCGAACATATTGACCCAGCAATGAAGATCTGACACCAAAGACCACATCGGTCTGCAAATAATCATCATCTTCTCTGAAGACATGCGTGATCAAGGTTTGGTAGCCCTCGGCATCAATTTTGAAATGCACATGTGCTGGGCGCCATGGATGTCGGCCGGTGCTGAGCAGCATTTGTCCAACCGGGCCGTCTGTGGGAACCGGGTAGGACACTGGTAAGACCGTTTGAAAATCCACGGCACCGTGCTCATCCGAAAACAAGATGCCTCGCGCTTGATGCCCTGTCAATTCAGAACGCTGAACGTCATACAAACCTTCTGCATCAGCTTGCCAAATATTCACTTGTGCGCCTTTGATGGGTTTTCCATTTGTGTCAATCACTTTGGCATGGACAAACAGTGGTTCACCGCTGGCGCCACCAGAGATGTCTTCTCCACCACTGAATTCAGGGGGATGGTCAATATGGAAAGGGCCGAACACCGTGGCCTCGGTTGCACCAGCAGGCTTGTCATTTTCCATGGCCACCGTCAACATGGACAGGCCCAAGGTGTCAGACAACAAGATGAATTCTTGACGCTTGTCATCGCATTTTTGGCCAGTGGCTGTCAAAAACGCAATGGCCGTCATCCATTCAGATTCACTCAGTCGCACATCACGCGCAAAATCGTGCAGGTGTCTGACCAAAGAGGTCATGACCAGTTTCAGTCTTGGATTGTCGCAACCGTCTAATCGATCAATGACGGCTTGGGTGATGGTGTGTTCATCTATGTTGATCATGATTTACCTTTGGTTGATTCTTTCAAACGCCGCTGAGTTGGAAACAACGACCATCCCCATTGTTGCTGCGCGTATCCCCACAAACCTTGCTTGAAATAGATCGTGATGACGATGGCCAAAGAGCCCAGACCAATCAAGTACCAACTACCGTAATCACTGAAAAATTTATTCAGGATCCAAAAAATCAAAGCGCCAACAATGGGGCCCTCAATGCGGCCGATGCCGCCAATGACCACCATGAAAATAGCAAAGGCTGTCCAATTCACGCTGAATGCAGCGTCCGGTGTGATGCGCAGGTTACTCAGGTAATACAAACCACCTGCCAATCCAGCACCAAGGCTTGCCACGACATAGACAGCAAGCTTGGTCTTTTGAACTGCAATGCCCTGAGACTCAGCAGCCACTTCATTGTCTCGGATGGCCATCAGTGCCAAGCCACGTTTGCTGCGCAAGAAGATGTAAACAAGTGCAATGGAAAAAACCATGCAAGCCAGGGCCAACCAAAAAGTGGTTTGTTCACGGGTTGCTTTAGAGATACCTGCAAAGGCGGTCAAACTCGTGCCAGAACCGCCGCCGACAAAAGCCAAGTTGGCAAAACTCAATCTGAAAACTTCCGCAATGACCCAAGTGCCGACAGCGAAGTAGCCGCCTTGCAGTCTGAAAGCCACGAACGAGACAGGAATGGACATGGCTGCAGTGCAAAGTGCTGCAAGCAACACAGACAAAAAGGGATTGACCCCTAGAAAATTACTGAGCATCAGCATGACATAGCCGCCAAAACCAAAATAGGCTTGTTGGCCAATACTGACCATGCCACCATAGCCCGCCAACAGATTCCACATCAAAGCAAAAACCAAATAGCAAGCAATTTCGACAAACTCACGCATCCATGCGGATCGAACTTCTTCGGGTGCCCATATTGGAATGCTTGCAGCCACTGTCACCAAAAGCAACGCGACAATCAATGCGGGCCTGCTGGCTGCATTGCTTCTGCTGACTTTGAGGGTATGCATTCGATCAGCCTACTGTTTTTGGAAATAAACCTTGCGGCCTTACCAGCAATAACAGCAAGAACACAATGTGACCAAACCAAATGCCCCAACCAGGGTCAAATCGAAAACCGATTTGCTGGGTCATGCCCAACAACAAGGCGCCTGCCAAGGTTCCCCAAAAAGAGCCCATGCCACCGATGATGACGGCCTCGAATGCAAACAACAGCAACATGGGGCCGTCCGATGGTGATACAGTAGTTCTCATGCCTTGCAACACACCCGCCATGGTGATCAGCATGAAAGCAATGCCCGTCGCGTAGGCATACAAACGCTTGGCATTGAGACCCATTAATTGGGCAATTTCCAGGTCATCGGACACAGCGCGAAATCCTCTTCCCAAGGCTGTGTGGTTGAACATCCATTGCAGACCAAAAGTGGTCGTGATGGCCAAAAACAAGATCAGTACCGGCAAGACACCTAATGTGATGCCTCCCGGTATTTGCAAGCTGGCGGTATTGAGGCCCGCTGACTCGATAGAACGCGGGTCGGCTGAAAACACTTCGAGCAACAGGTTTTGAATCACGATGGACAAGCCAAAAGTAACGACCAACGATGGCAACGGGTCTTTACCCAGCACCTTATTGAGAACCTGTCGTTGCAACACGTAGCCAAACCCAAACGCCACGATCAATAGCAATGGCGAAAGCAACAAAGGAAGCCACATGTTTTCTGGCGCCAGTATTTTCAAGCCTGCGATGACCGCAATCGCTGTGAAGGAGCCCAGCAAGATGAAGTCGCCCTGGGCTGTGTTCGTTAGCCGCATGACCCCATACATCAGAGACAAGCCCAGCGCAAAAAGACAATAAAGACCGCCTAACAAAGCACCTTGCAATACGGTCTGCAACAGCATGTCCATTACGCATCACCCCCCACGGCAGCATGCGCATCTGGCATGCCGAAATAGGCCTTGGAAATTTGTTCCTGGGTCAAGCTTGAAGACGTGCCATGCAAAGACACTTGTCCTTCTTGGAAGCAATACAAGCGACTGGAAACCTCTTTGGCTTTGCTGACGTCTTGCTCCACGATGACAGCTGTCATGCCTTGCGCACAAATCAAAGGCATGGCTGCATAGATTTCTTTGATGACGATCGGTGCCAACCCCAAACTCAATTCATCACACAACAACACTGCTGGATTGCTCATGAGTGCTCGACCAATGGCCACCATCTGTTGCTGACCACCTGACAACGAGGTTGATGGCTGCAAGCGTTTTTCTTTCAGAATGGGAAACAGCTCGAAGACGCGCTGCAGGTTCCATTCACCTTTTCGACCTGCACTCGCACCCATCAATAAATTTTCTTCGACATTCAAACTGGGAAACAAGCGTCTGCCCTCAGGCACAAGGGCGATCCCACGTTTGACGATGTCAGATGGCGCAAGACCGCCAATGGCCTGCCCTTTCCACGAGATTTGCTGCCTCTGCGTCGAGACCAGACCTGTCAGGGCTTTCATGAACGTGCTTTTGCCAGCGCCATTGGCACCAATGATGGCCACCATTTCACCTTGATGGACTTCAAAATCAATACCAAACAAGGCTTGCGCATCACCGTAAAAAGCCGTCAAGGCATGCGTCTGCAATAGAGCGGTCATGTTGCAGCGACTTCCAAACCCATGTAGACACGTTGAACTTCAGGATCAGCCATCACTTCAGCAGGTTTTCCTTGTGCCAAAAGGGTGCCGAAATTGATCACCAAAAGCCGATCGGCAATCGACAGCAATGCATGGACCACATGTTCAATCCAAATCATGGTCACACCACTGGCTTTGATGCGATGCAACTCTTGCAACAACTCTTCGGCTTCATAGACGGTCAATCCTCCGGCGATTTCGTCGAGCAACAGCAATTGAGGACGTGTCGCCAAAGCGCGTGCCAGTTCCAATCGTTTGCGGTTGAGCAAGGTCAGTGAGCCTGCTGATTTGTTGGCGAATGACATCAAGCCCGTCAACCCAAGCACTTGATGCGCCGTCTCCCAGGCTTCCCTTTCTGCTTGTCCACCACCAAAGCAAGCGGCAGTCACCAGGTTTTCGAAAACCGTCATGTTGCCAAAGGGTTGGGGAACTTGGTATGAACGTCCTATGCCAGCGCGGCAGCGCTGATGTGCAGGTTCTTGGGTAATGTCACGCCCACGGTAATTCACTTGCCCACTGTCGCAGGCCACATCGCCGGAAATCAGATTGAACAAGGTCGTTTTGCCAGCCCCATTGGGCCCCAGAATACCCAGCGTCTCTTCCTCTGTGACAGAGAAAGAGACGCCGTGAATCACCTGTAATGCCCCATAGGACTTGCTGACCGATTGCAGTTTGAGCAAGCCCATCAGTTTGGTCCCTTACATGGGTTTAAGGGAACCTCCAGTGGGGATGTTTTTGGCCAATTCGTTGTTGACGATCACCAAATCGTATTTGAACTTGCTGCCTTTAACCCATTGACCCAATACCAGCGGTGTTTTGCTGACATTTTTGAATGGGCCTGGACCACCCCATTTGACGCGGCCAACGATGGTGTTCATGTCGGTTGCGGCGATCGCATCACGCAGGTCAGCAGGCTTGGTGGACTTGGCACGCTTGAAGGTGTCGGCCGCCACTTCAAACAAAGCATGAGCAAAACCAACGGGCTGGGTCCACTGTTTGTTGCTACCCTTCTCATAGGCAGCTGCCAAATCTTTAGCACTTTGCTTGGTCAGCGATGAAGTGAAGGGGTGTGATGGGCTCCACCACACTTCAGTAGACAGTCCAGCACCCAAGTCACCCAAGGCTTCAATACCAACTGGGAACAACAAAGCTTTGCCCAACGTGATGGCTTTCGGGTTGAGACCTTGCTGTTTCGCCTGGGTCAGGAAAGTTTTGGCATCTGGGGGAATCATCACGCCGGTGATGATGTCCACGCCTTCTTTTTTGAAGGCTGCAATTTGTGCACTGAAATCTTGCGTTCCGTTTTGGTAGCGCCCAGGATCCGTGAGCGAGAAGCCCATCTCGGTCAAAGGTTTAGGAAATCCCAGGGCCTTGTCGCCCCATGCATTGCCATCGGCATCATTGGGGAACAAGCCACCCACTTTTTTATTGGTCTTGAGGCTCTTCCAACCATTGGTGAAGTTACCAATGACATCTTCCAGGCCCCAAAAGAAATGGTGCGTCCAGACAAAGCCCTTCGCTGGATCACCCTTGCGCCCAAAGAACCAGGGCTGCCAAGGGCAATTGGTGGAAATACAAGGCATTTCATTGAGTTCGCAAACATCACAAACCGGGTTGGTGGTGTCTGGTGTGCTGGTCACGACCATGAGCGTGATCTTGTCTTTCAGAATCAAGTCGCTGGCGACTTCAGCAGCGCGATTGGGATTGGATTGGCTGTCTTTGATCAAGATCTCAACCATGTACTTTTTACCTGCAACCGTGATGCCATCTTTGAATGATTGCTTCATCTGCTCCACAGTCCACTTATCGGCCTCACCAAACAAAGCCAGTGGGCCTGTCAAGGGGGTGACAAATCCAATTTTGATGGTGTCTGCAGCCCACAATGTGGTGCTGGTTGAGGCAACTGCGGCGGCTGCAGTTGTTTGAATAAATGTTCTTCGATTGAGTGTCATGCTTGTCTCCTGATTTGTATGTGTGAGCCCCTGAAGAACGGTCAAATTCTTGTGTGTCAAACCGGTTCTTCAATCAAATTTAACGATCAAGGGAGATTACAAAAAGATGGCAGATTTTCATCTGCGATGCATTTGCGGTATCCCTAACTCTGCCATTCAATCCAACGTCCTTTCAGCAAAACAATAACTGGTGCGAGCCAACCAACTTGCATCATCCAACGACCAGCGACATGCAGAATGTAGGATGACCCCAGACAGATGGGTAGTCATTAAATGAAAAGTAGATTGTTCGAGGAAGCAGAACAATAGAGCGGGTAAACCCGCAAACGACTCAGAGCTTGAAGAGTTTTTCGGCGTTGCCTGAGTAAATCATTTGTCGATGCGCATCCGTGATGTCCACTGTGTCCATGAATTGAACGCCTTCAGTGACGCTTTCATAAGGGTAATCGGCGGCGAACATGATGCGCTCTGCACCAAGCACTTCCATGCTGAGTTTCAAGGCGGGTGCTGACATGACGCCGCTGGTGGTGATGACAAAGTTGTCGAGGAAATAGTCACTCGGCAAACGCTTCATCTTTTTGACGGCCCCAATTTTGACTTGCAGCAAATAACGGTTGTCGATGCGCTGAAGCCAAAAGGGTAAACCCTCGCCCATGTGGCCCAGAATAATTTTGAGCTTGGGAAATTCGTCAAACAAACCGCACATGATCAGTCTCATGGCGTGCAAACTGGTTTCGACTGCAAAACCAAATCCTGCGAAATACAAGCCGTAATCCAAAAAAGGTTTGACCAGATCGGGGCCCGGTTCTCGGGGGTGCAAATAAAGTGGCGCGTCCAGAGCCTCTGCCGCTTCAAAAATGGGCCAGAACTTTCGGTCGTCCAGGTATTCGCCCATAGTGTGTGAGTTGATCAGAAACCCCTTCATACCCAAGGAGGTCATTGCACGTTGCAGTTCCTGAACAGCACCCTGTGGGTAATGCGGTGCGACTGCCGCTAAGGCGGCCAAACGTGTGGGATTGGCTTGAACAGCCTTGGCCAAGGCATCATTGGCATCTTTGGCCAAGCGCGTTGCAGTGACTGCGTCGAAGGCTTGCACGCCTGGTGAGGTGATAGATAAAACCGCCATGTCAATGCCATCGGCATCCATTTGCTGGATGCGCCCTGCGCCTGTATCTACCAAGCGGGAATGAACCATGCGCGCGCCTGGATCGTCACCCAAAATGGTGTTGCCCATCATCTGGAAACCGGGCTCTACAAATTTACTTGCCAGGACTTTTTTCCACTCCTGTGCAATTTCCTCGGTCACAAAGGCTTCTTCCACTGCAATGCGCTTGATACCCATGGTTGTCTCCAGATTCAGTGATGGTTTGATGAAGTAATTTTGGCAAGGCTCATTCGCCCTTGAAAACAGGTTGGCGCTTTTCCAGTCGGGCACGTATGCCTTCTGTTTTGTCGTGGGTAGAAAACAAAGTTTGAAACGCGCGTCTTTCAAACCTCAAGCCAGCATCCAAGGTGGTATTCATGCTTTCCATGACAGCCTCTTTGATGAATCGGACTGACAGTGGCGGTAAGGTTTTGATGTGCTCAGCCAATGACAACGCACGTGTTTCAACCTCTGTATCGCTGACCAGTTCGCTGATCAACCCCAGGCTCTTGGCTTCTGAAGCTGAGAATGGTTCACCCGTTAACAAGATCTTCATCGCCGCAAACTTGCCTACCGCACGGGTGAGCCTTTGCGTGGCACCACCTCCCGGCATGATGCCAATTTTGATTTCTGGTTGACCAAACTTTGCACCCTCTCCCGCCACAATGATGTCGGCATGCATTGCCAACTCGCAGCCCCCACCCAAGGCATGGCCTGTCACCGCTGCAATCACCGGCTTTTTGCATCCACTGATGGCACCCCACAACTTATCCATCTGTCGCGACACAATTTCAGAAGGTGTGGCATCCACATACTCGTTCAAATCTGCGCCTGCACAAAAAGCACGATCGCTGCCCGCCAAGATCACCACCTTGACTGCTGGGTCATCGCTGGCTTGGTCCATGGCCAAAGCAAGCGATTGACGAAGCGCCAAATTCAGCGCATTGAGCACTTCTGGACGGTTTAAACGCAATAACACCACACCCTCGGCGGGATGCTCTTTGAGCAAAATAGGGTTGGTATTCATGGGGTTAACCTTTGAAGACAGGCGTGCGTTTTTCAAAAAAAGCCGAAAGAGCCTCTGCATGGTCGGCGGTTTGGTGGGCCATGCCTTGGAATTGGCCCGCAGTGTCCAAGGCTTCATCCAAACTGCTTTGCCTGCCCTGCTGGAGCAATTGCTTGGTCCATCTCAACACCTGAGGGGGATTGGCTGCAATCCGATCTGCCAACTCAAAAGCTGTATTCATCAATTCTTCTGGGGCAACCAGGGATGACACCAAACCCATATCCAGAGCCTGTTGCGCATTGATGGTGTCCCCTGTGAAGGCCATGATGGCCGCATTGGACATACCGACTGCGCGAGGTAGCAACCAACAACCACCGTCGCCTGGGATGATGCCGACTTTCACAAAACTTTCAGCAAACTTAGCAGCGCTTGAGGCAATTCGAATGTCACACATGCATGCCAAATCGTTGCCTGCACCAATGGCAGGCCCATTGACAGCTGCAATGACAGGCACTTGAAGTTTTTGAAACGCACGGGGAATGCGCTGAATGCCTGCACGGTAATTGGCAGCCACTTGTGCAGGGTCACCACCAAACATCCCCAACTTGTCGCGCATCTCAGCCACGTTACCACCGGAGCAAAAAGCAGTGCCAGCCCCTGTGAGTACGACAGCCCGAATTTGCATGTCCAGGTTGATTTGCTCAAACAAGCGTTCAAAGGCGGCGAACATTTCCTCGCCGCTCAAAGCATTGCGTGTATGCGGCCGATTCAAGGTCAAGACGGCTACATGGCCGCGCATTTCAAAAAGAATGGGTTCTGAAGTCATGTGATTGCCCTAGATACGCTCAATCGCCAATGCGATACCTTGACCCACACCAATGCACATCGTGACCAAAGCTCTTCGGCCACCAGTTCGCTCTAATTGACGAACCGCTGTGAGTGTGAGTCGAATCCCCGACATGCCCAGCGGATGGCCATAAGCAATTGCACCGCCATTGGGATTGATATGCGGGCCATCATCTGGCAAACCCAAAGCTCGGAGAACAGCCAAGGCCTGCGCAGCAAACGCTTCATTGAGTTCAATGACATCAAAGTCACCGATGGACAATTTGGTTTGAAGCAGTAACTTTTGCACTGCAGGAGTTGGTCCAAACCCCATCACACGCGGCGCCAGGCCCGCGGTTGCAAAGCCAATCACGCGTGCCACAGGCTTGAGGCCTGCGCGTTGCGCTCCTGTTTCGCTGGCCAGCAACATGGCTGCCGCACCATCATTAACACCCGATGCATTGCCTGCTGTCACGCTGCCACCCGATCGAAAGGCGGGGTGTAACGCATTCAAACTGGCCAATGTGGTTTCAGCCCGAGGATGCTCGTCTTGCTCAAAGGATTGCGTTTCTCCTTTTTTTCTGCCTGCAACCGTGACAGCGAAAATTTCATCTTTCAAGAGGCCCGCTTGCATGGCATGGGCAGCACGCTGTTGACTGCGAAACGCAAATGCATCCTGATCTTCCCTGGAAATGCCATGCTCCTGCGCCACATTCTCAGCCGTTTCCCCCATGGCATCGATTCCATGCATTCTTTGCATCTCAGGGTTCACAAAACGCCATCCAATGGTGGAGTCGTGAATTTCAGCATGTCGTGAAAAAGCACTGCTGGCCTTGGGCATGACCAAGGGGGCGCGACTCATGCTCTCCACACCACCCGCCATGGCCAAGTCGAGTTGACCCGTCATGATCCCCCTGGCAGCACTGGCAATGGCTTCTAAGCCCGAGCCGCACAATCGATTGACAGTGGCTGCGGCCACAGTGACTGGCAGCCCAGCCAACAAGGAACTCATCCTCGCCACATTTCGGTTGTCTTCGCCTGCTTGGTTGACACAACCGAAATAAACCTCTTCAAGCTGCGCCCAGTCAAGCTGGGGGTGTCTTGCCATCAGGGCTTTGATCGGCAGTGCCCCTAAATCATCGGTTCGAATCCCGGATAACGCACCACCGTAGCGACCCACTGGTGTGCGAATGCCATCACAAATGAACGCCTGAAGCATCACAGTCCCAACACCCGCTCGGCATTGCCATGCATGATTTTTTCCATCACCTCGTCTTTGTAGCCAAGCTCATTCCATTCTTTGAAAATGCGCTCATAGGGCAGGCTTGGATAGTCACTGCCGAACATGATTTTGTCTTGCAGTCGACCACGTATATCGACTTTCAGGTTGCCTGGAAAGTGTTTGGGGGCCCACCCAGACATTTCCCAAAATACATTGCCTTTGTGCAAAGCAACTGCCGTGGTTTCTTCCACCCATGGCCAGCCAGGATGGGCCATGATGATGTTCATTTTCGGGAAATCGGCCGCCAGATCGTCGATGTGCGAGGGATGGGCATGGCGCACGCGAGCGCCATTGCCGCCGGGCATACCTGCGCCCATGCCCGTGGTGCCCACATCAATCATCACCGCAGCACCCAATTCGTTGATGACTTCAAACAGGTCGTAATGCCGTCTGTCATTCACCGCAAAGTGCTGCATGATGGGGTGAAAGTGAAAGCCTACGAAGCCCAATTCTTCAACGGCCTTTTTCGCTTGGCGAATGGCAATTTCACCTTTGGCGGGTTCGACAGCACCCCAGCATTGAATGACGCGCTTCGGATGACGCTGCCACATGGCATGCACATACTCGTTGGTGCAGGGTGGCGTGGCCACCGTGGTTTCCAAATCCAGCGCAACCAAGCAAACATCAACGCCTGCAGTTGTGAATTCAGCAATCACATCTTCTTCACGCTTGGCCACCCAGTCTCGCTTCCAATAAGTGGCCAAAGCCGCTGGGTAGGGGCCTTGTGAATCAATCCAGGTTTGTGTTCCGGGGTAGCAGTGCAAATCAATGATGCGCATGGTTGGTCTCTTTCTTCTTTTATCTTTGAACCATCAAGCTTTTTCTGCTTGGAGTTTGCTTGTGATCATTTCAACCAAGGCTTTTTTGGACACTTTGCCAAAGGTTGAGACGGGGAAATCGTTCAGCTTTTCCAGGCGCTCAGGCAGCTTGAACTTGGCAATTTCTTTGGTGAGCAAAAAGGCAATCAGCTCTTTGAATTCCAGTGACTGTCCTGCGCGCAATATCACATAAGCGCACATTTTTTCGCCCATGTTGTCATCCGGCATCGGAACACAGGCGACGTTTTGCACAGCAGGGTGCATGAGGATCAGGTTTTCCACTTCTTCAGCACTGATTTTTTCACCACCTCGGTTGATCAGGTCTTTCTTGCGTCCTTCCACCACATAGTTGCCTGAGGGGTGCATGCGCATCAAGTCGCCGGAGCGGTAAAAACCATCGGACGTGAATTGCTTAGCGTTGTACTCTGGCACGCCGAAGTAGCCGCGCAGTGTGTAGGGGCCGCGAACCGTCAACTCACCCACCTCACCCATGGCCACTTCGTTGTCATCTTCATCCAGCAATTTCACTTCATCGTCTGCGCACACAGGTCGGCCACAGGTTTCCAACTTGACGACTTCTGGGTCGCTGGAGCGCACAAACATCAAGGTTCCTTCTGACATGCCAAAGTTTTCTTGAACAAAGACACCGGGTATCAACTGCCGCGTTTTAGCGCGCACTTCTGGTTGCATGCGCTGCCCACCACTTTGGATGATCTTCAAGCTCGACAAGTCGTGCTCTGTGACACTGGGATCATTGATCAAGCGAATCAAGAGTGCGGGCACCACCTTGAGGTGTGTCACCTTGTGCTTTTGAATCAAGGCGAACATGTCTGCAGGTCGGGTGTTGTGGTGCAGAACCACCTTGGCACCTTTGAACATATAGCCTTGAATGCCAGGACATGCCAAGGGCAAGTTGTGCGCAATAGGCAGGACCAAGAGCAAAACGGATTCGGCATCCAAATCACAGACTTCGGCAGCCACTTTGGAGTTGTAGGCGTAGTCATTATTGGTGCGCGGTATCAATTTGGGAATGCCTGTGGTCCCACCAGACAATTGAAAGATGCAAGGATCCATGGGATCAATCTGAATCTGCGCCAATGCAGACATGGGCAGTGTTGCCGGCTTGTCAATCAAATCCCTCAGCGAATGCTCACCGTCTTTCGGATGGCCCAACACAATGCGAATCTTCATCGCTGGGTTTTCTTGTTGCACCCTGTCAATGATGGGCGAGAAGCTGAAGTCGCCTGAAGTCTCAGGGTAGACGCAGGTGGTTGCGCCCGACAAATTCACAAATTGGTTTATTTCAGCAAACCGATGCGTCACCAACGCAGCAATGGGGATGCCACCAATTTTTTGCAGCGCCAGGTACAAAAGCACGAACTCGTGCACATTGGGCAAGACAGGTACCACGCGGTCTAAGGGCTTCAAGCCAATGGACAGCAGGTTCAAAGCAAGATTGGTGGTGATGCGATCGATGTCTGCATACGTGAATGCATGATCGCCATCGACCAGCAACACCCGATCGGCAAATCGTTTGTAAACCGCGTCAAACTCTTGAGCCAATGACTTGTCTTGCCAATAACCATTGGCACGATAACGTTGGACAAACTCCGAGGGAAATGGAACAAAACCTTGCAACATGGTGAGCACTCCTTCAAGTAGAACTGGTGAAGCCACCGTCAATGACGATGATTTCACCGGTGACGAATCGATTGGACTGAATCAGATTCAACATGGTTTCGGCCACATCGTCTGCCGTGACGCAGCGTTTGAGTGGCGTCGCTTTGGCGCGCTTGCCCATCAAGTCGTCGTACTTGTCGCCCAGCATGCGTTCCATCCAATCGCCCTCCATCCAACCAGGTGCCACTGCATTGACACGAATATCGGGACCCAAATTCCATGCCAAGGTTTTGGTCAGGTTCACCACGGCAGCTTTGCTGGCGGCATATGGCAGGGGTTGTGGGCCGGGTCGCAAACCCACGATGCTGGCGGTATTCACAATGCTGGGGTTGTGGCCATTTTTCAGCAAGGGCACAGCTGCACGCGCCACTTGGAAAGTGCCTCGCACGTTCACGGCAAAGGTCCGGTCCCATTCGGCCATGTCCAGGCTCTCAAGGTCTTTGACTTTCCATGTGGCTGTGGTGCCAGCGTTGCTGATCAATGCATCCAAGTGGCCGAATTGCTTTTCAATCTCAGCCATCATGACGCGCACTGCTGCATCGTCACTGACATCACATTGCAACAACAGGGTTTTGGCGCCCAAGGCATTGGCCTCTTGGGCAGTGGCCTGTGCAGCCTTGGCACTGGAGGCATAGTTGATGGCCACGTCATAACCTGCTTTGGCCAAAGCCAAGACAGCGCTTCTTCCAATGCCGGTTGCGCCACCGGTGACCAAGGCTTTTTTTCTATCGCTCATGTGTATTCCTTCTGATGTGATCCTTCTTGTCGCGCAATCGCCATTGAGCAAAGCAATGATGCCGGTCTTGGAGCAGTTTTCAACATCAGAGGTATAAAAAAAAGATGGCAAAATTCAATGAGTGATGCAAATTTGATATTCACCCATGAAACTCACTCAACTCAGAGATTTGGTAGCCATCGTCAAGCACGGCAGCTTGCGTTCAGCAGCACGCCATTTGGAATTGGCGCAACCAGCCCTGACCCGAAGCATCCGCACCTTGGAGCGTGAACTGGGGGTAACCCTGTTTGAAAGAGAAGTTCGCGGCATGGTGCTGACGTCTGCCGGCAAACTTTTTTATGAACGCGCGGCCATGGCCATGAACCAGCTCAAACGCGCCACTGAAGAGCTGGGGCAAAGCCAAGGCGATATGCAAGGCACTGTCTCTGTTGGTCTGTCCATCATGCCGCACGTGGGCATGCTGCCTGCGGCCTTGCCCGTGTTCAGGCGCAAATTCCCCAAGATCAAACTGCACATCATCGAAGGCCTTTACCCAGCCATTGAAGCGGGACTGCGCAATGGCACGGTTGACTTTTACATGGGGGCGACGCCGCAAAGTGTGGTGGCGCCGGGCTTAGTGAGTGAAAAACTGTTTGAAAACACGCGCACCATTGTTTGCCGAAAAAACCACCCGCTTGGCAAGGCCAAATCCATTCGCGACTTGTCTGCAGCCCAATGGGCCACCACGTCGCTCAGTCACAATGCCTCTGACGACTTGAATACGTTGTTCGATGGCTTTGGCATGCCACCCCCCGACATCATGCTGCAGGCGCAGTCAACCATGTCCGTGATGGTGGCTTTGGCTTACTCAGATTTATTGGCCATCTTGCCTGTGCAATGGAATGAATTTCCTTTGACACGAGGCCATTTGCAAGTCATCCCCATTCAGGAATCATTGCCCGCACCGGATGTGGTGTGTATCCGCCGGGCAGACTTACCCATGACGCCAGCGGCGGAGCATTTATACGATTTACTCAGAAGACATGGACCCGACTAAAAACCCACGTAACGGACAAATTTTTCATTGTCTTCACGCACGGACTTCACAGTATTGGCCACAAAATTGTCGTCGGGGTAACCCATGGCAATACAGATCATGATGTTTTGATCGTCTGGTATTCCGGCATGCTCGCGCACCACCTTGGACTGCATGATGCCTTGCCCGTTGATGACACAGCCCAAACCACGTTCCCAAGCTGCCAGCACAATGGCATGCGACAAGGCACCTAAATCAAATTGACTGATGGCTGCCGGCTCGAGGTATTTGTCATAGGTCAAAACCAACGAGACGGGTGCATCGAATTGGCGAAAGCCACGCATCACCCAATCGGTGCGACGCGCTTTGTCGTCACGTTCAATGCCCATGGCTTCAAACAACTGAATGGCAATATCCACCTGACGTCTGCGATGGATGCCCTCGTACTCTTCTTTCATGGGGAAATCACGTTTCGGTGGAACGCCATTCATCATGTTGTCCGAGTTTCCTTGGAGGATGCGATCCAAGGGCTCGCCCGTCACCACATGCACATACCAAGGCTGGGTGTTCATGCTGGAGGGAGCCCACTTGGCCACGTCAATGATTTCTTCAATCACTTCGCGTGGAACTGGTTTTGGCAAATAGCCCCGAATGCTCTTGCGCTCTTTGATGAGGGTGGAAAAATCCATGAAAACCCGATCGAGTGATTTTGAAAATATGGTGAGTTCAGTTCAGCGAATGAACCAATCTTTGACGAATCAACTGTTCTGCTTGCAGCATGATACGGTCTATCAGCGCTTGGCAAGTGGGGACATCATGAATCAAACCAGCCACCATCCCACAGCTCCATGCGCCGGATTCGACATCACCATCAATCATGACTTTGGGGTAAATGCCCGCGACTTGTTCAATGATGTCTTTGATGTCTAAAGATTCGCCTTTTTCTTTTTCAATGGCCTGCAATTTTTTGACACCTTGGTTCACCATCACGCGCTCTGTGTTTTTGATTGCACGCATGATCAGTGTCGTGTCGAGCTCGGTGGCATTGACAATGGCTTGTTTGACCTTGGCATGAACTGGGGCTTCTTGTGTGGCTATGAACCGGGTGCCCATGTTGATGCCATCGGCACCCATGGCCAATGCTGCTACCAGGCTGCGGCCATCGGCCATGCCGCCGGAAGCTAAAAAGGGAATCGTGAGTTTCTCAGCAGCTAATGGCAACAAAATGAAATTCGGCACATCGTCTTCGCCAGGGTGACCACCGCATTCAAAGCCATCCACGCTGACCGCATCGCAGCCTATTTGTTCAGCCTTCAAAGCATGTCGAACAGATGTGCATTTGTGAATGACTTTGATGCCCGCAGATTTGAAGGTCTCCATGTACGCTTGTGGACTTCGCCCAGCCGTTTCCACGACTTTCACCCCACCCTCGATGATGGCTTGGATGTACTCTGGGTAAGGCGGTGATGTGAACGCAGGCAAAAAGGTGAGATTGACACCAAAGGGTTGATCGGTCATGTCGTGGCAACGTGCAATTTCCTTGGCCAGCAACTCGGGTGTTTTTTGTGTCAAACCTGTGATCACCCCCAACCCGCCAGCATTTGAAACAGCTGCGGCAAGTTCCGCAAAGCCAACATAGTGCATACCTCCTTGCATGATGGGGTGGCGGATACCCAAGAGTTCTGTGATTCGTGTTTTCATGGATGTTCTCTTTCACTAGACATTCGGGAATGATTTCAATGGATGACCGATTTTGGTTCTTTCACTGCCACGAGGATGACCAACAGGCTAATAACAGACACCACCAAAGACTGTGTCAACACCTTTTCAATGCCAATGTGTTGAGCTATCGCGCCTGCGATTGCTGGAGCAATGGCTCCACCAACCATTTCAGCTGCCCCTACCCCTACGCCAGTCGCCGTACCCACCAAATGCGCAGGTGTTGTGAGATGCGTCAGGGGCCCGATGGTGATGGCAATCACGCCCGCATTCATGAACGAAATTAGAAAAATAGCAGCGAACAATTCCAT
>Ga0187843_10000345_pt1 | contig 34161 bp, 35 predicted proteins | sample SpaLakP09_SKY_43_FD_134516 | JGI IMG/M metagenome (GOLD analysis project Ga0187843, IMG submission 134516) | Oligotrophic lake water microbial communities from Sparkling Lake, Wisconsin, USA - SP09_SKY_43 | ecosystem: Environmental > Aquatic > Freshwater > Lake | place: USA: Sparkling Lake... | reverse complement strand
TTGTTGTTCTTTGTGTGTGGCGCGTTCTTGGGTGCGGCGTTCTCGGTAAAGCACATAAGCGCGCGCAACTTCGTGGTGACTGCCACGCATGAGACCAAGTTCAACCTGATCTTGAATGTCTTCGATATGAAACGTGCCGCCACCTGGCCGTGAACGCAATAAGGCGCGCACCACTGCTTGGGTCAATTGGTCGACGGTTTCACGGACGCTGGCAGAGGCCGCGCCTTGTGTGCCGTGCACCGCCAGAAAGGCCTTCATCATGGCCACGGCAATTTTGGCGGGCTCAAAAGGAACCACGGCACCATTGCGACGGATGATTTGGTAATGGCTCAAACTGGCATTCAAGGCAGCGCTCTTGGATGCGTCAGTGGAATCAGTGGGGTTGATAAAGCTGCTAGAAACGGACGAGGCTGGGGCGATTTGCATCTTGTTTTGAATCCTGTTGGGCTTGAATGCTTTTGTTAACTTCTTATGAGCCGACATCAAACACACAAGTTTGATGAGCGGCAATGTGCATGCACCACACTATATATGGGGTCGAAACTCTTTTCAACACACTAGCTGTAGTGTTTGGTGTTTTTTTTGAAAAATAGGCGCGATCGCTGATCAGTTGGTGAAGACTGTCCCATTTGATGAGATTTAATCAGCTTTTTTCAAATGCTGTGGATAACTCATTCGGGAAAATCAGGATGATCCCAGCCCACGCCTTGTTGCAAAAAACCCCATGAAAAACCGGGACCCGGGTCTTTTTTGCGATCGGGCGCAATGTGCTCATGCCCAACGGTGTGTTTGAGTGGGTATTGCAGCGCCAAAACTGGCAAGAGCGAAATTAAACTTTCGTATTGTTCTTGCGTGAACTGATCGCCATCCAAACCTTCAAGTTCAATGCCAATCGAAAAGTCATTGCAATTCGATCGCCCAGCGTGCATGGATTCACCAGCATGCCATGCACGTTGGTCGCAACTTACAATTGAATCAGTTCACCGCCACGGCGGATGAAGAAATGGGCCGACACCTGCACACCGCGCAAGTGATCGAAATAAGGGTGTCGATCGCAAGCCAATTGGTTGGTGAAAAAATCTTGCACATCTTGACTGCCGTATTCGCCAGGCGGCAGGCTGATGGCATGGATGACCACCAAATCAATGGTCGTATCGGGGGGGCGAGGGCCAAAATTGGGTGAATCCAATCGGTGCGCAAAGCGGTACCAACCTTGATTCCAAAACGGGGAATTCAAGCGCCACTGCCTTCGTGTAAGTCGCGGTGTTCAAGGCAGCAATAGACGCCTTTCTTGGTTTGAACCGCATCTGTGCGAGGTAGGTGCAAATCACAATGCAAGCAACGCACCATGGTTTCGGTCGAGGCTTGTGTGGCATTGGGTGGACGGTCGCTGCCGCGACCTCGCTTAAACCACCAAACCAGTCCCAAGACAATTCCCAAAATAAGCAGGTATTTCATAAGCCGCGATGCAAAAGAACTTCTGTGACAAAACGCGATCCCGCGTAAGCCAGTAACAACATCGCAGAACCTAAATAGAGTGTGCGCACTGCCAATGGACCGCGCCAACCACGTGCATGGCGACCCCATAGCAACAGCAAGAAAACCAACCAGGCCAACATCGACAAAATTGTTTTGTGATCCCAATGCATGGCTTTGTCGGGGCCATACAGTTGTTCACCAAACCACCAACCCGCGATTAAAGTGGCTGACAACAAGAAGAAGCCCAAGTGCACAAACCGAAAAGTCAGGCGCTCAAGCGTCAACAAAGGCAAGCCGGTCGGGTCTGTGGCGGCCAAGCGGATTTGACGTTCGGCCCGGCTCATCAGGCTGGCATGCACAACCGCTGCAGCAAACATGGCGTAGGACGCCAAACCCAGCAGCCAATGCAAAGGCAACCAAGCCGAGGCACTGCTGTGCAACACTTGACCGGGGTAGAACAAGGGGACGAGCACAGTGACCAAACCGATGGACGACAAGATCCAACGGGTTCGCATTTGCGGAAACCAGTGATGTTCTGCTGTGTAGACCAACAGCACCAACCACGTGGTGGCCGACAGGGCTGGGGCAAAGCCAAAACGGGCTGCTTCGTCAGGGGCCGGCACCAAGGTGGCAATCACGCTCAGGCCGTGAAACAAAGAAATCACCCAAAGGTAATGTCGGCTTTGCTGGGGTGACAAGCGTCCACCAAACAGAGCGCCCATGGTGTAGGCCATGGCAGCGATGAAGCCCCATAGCAAACTGAAAGAGGATGCGCCCAATACAATCATGGTGCCAGTTTAGCGTCTTGAATGAGGCGCTGGCTTGCTTCTTTCGCAATATCCCATACAAGCAGGTAAATCCATGGCGACAGCGCTCGGTGACAAACTCTCCAAACTGGTCAAGACGATCAGCGGGCAGGCCCGCATCACCGAAGCCAACGTGGCTGACATGCTGCGCGAAGTTCGCATGGCATTGCTCGAAGCCGATGTGGCGCTGCCGGTGGTGCGCGACTTCATCACCCGTGTGAAAGACAAGGCCTTGGGGCAAGAGGTGATCAACTCACTCACGCCCGGCCAGGTGCTGGTCAGCATCGTGCAAAAAGAGTTGGCCGCCACCATGGGTGAGGGCGTCTCGGACATCAATTTGGCCGCTCAACCACCGGCCGTCATTCTGATGGCCGGTTTGCAGGGCGCGGGTAAAACCACCACCACCGCCAAGCTCGCCAAGCACCTGATCACCAAACGCCGGAAAAAAGTCTTGACGGTATCAGCCGACGTATACCGACCCGCAGCCATTGAACAATTGAAATCCGTCACGGCGCAAGCAGGTGCCGAATGGTTCCCCAGCGACACCAGCCAAAAGCCAGTGGACATTGTGTTGGCTGCTTTGGACTACGCCCGCAAACACTATATCGATGTGCTGCTGGTGGATACCGCCGGTCGTCTGGCGATTGAAGAGGCATTGATGCAAGAAATCAAGGCTTTGCACAAGGCAGTCAATCCGGTGGAAACCTTGTTCGTGGTGGATGCGATGTTGGGTCAAGATGCGATCAATACCGCCAAAGCCTTCAAGGAAGCCTTGCCGCTGACCGGCATTGTGCTGACCAAAACAGATGGTGATTCACGCGGTGGTGCAGCCTTGTCGGTGCGGCAAATCACCGGCGCGCCCATCAAGTTTGCCGGTACCAGTGAAAAAATCGATGGCTTAGAAGCGTTTGACGCGGACCGACATGCGGGGCGCATTTTGGGCATGGGCGACATCCTGGCCTTGGTCGAGCAAGTCACCGCCAATGTGGACATGGACGCTGCGCAAAAAATGGCGGCGAAGTTCAAGAGCGGCGACGGTTTTGACCTGAATGATTTCTTGGCGCAGATTCAGCAAATGAAACAAATGGGTGGCTTGTCAAGCTTGATGGACAAAATGCCGTCGCAATTGGCGGCCAAAGCCAAGGACGTGGATCTCGACCGCGCCGAAAAAGACATGCTGAAAAAGCAAGGCATCATCCATAGCATGACACCCAAGGAACGGGCCAAACCGGACTTGATCAAGGCCACCCGTAAACGCCGCATCGCCGCTGGTGCGGGCGTGCAGGTTCAAGAAGTCAATCGCCTCTTGAACGAGTTTGGCCAGATGCAAGACATGATGAAAAAAATGCGCGGTGGCGGACTCATGAAAATGATGAAAAAGCTCGGCGGCATGAAGGGCTTTCCCGGCATGGGCGGCGGCTTTCCGGGCATGCCACGCTGACCCTCGCGTCCAACTGCCAGAAAAGGTCGTTGTCGCAGCCCCCTTAAACCGGGCTGTCGATGCGGATCCAAGTGGTTTTCAGTTCGGTGTATTTATCGAAGGCGTGGAGTGATTTATCGCGCCCAACACCGCTTTGTTTATAGCCACCAAAAGGCACGGTGATGTCGTCCTCGTCGTACTGGTTCACATGCACCGTGCCAGCGCGCAAGGCCCGCGCCACGCCGTGGGCGCAATTGATATCTCGCGTCCAAATCGACGCTTGCAGGCCATAAATGCTGTCATTGGCCAATTGCACCGCCTCTTGCACATCCGTGAACGTCATCACACTGAGCACCGGGCCAAAAATCTCTTCGCGCGCAATCGTCATGTGGTTGTAAACACCGTCAAAGAGGGTGGGTTGCACATAGAACCCACCACTTTCTGTGCGCGCAGTTTGTCCGCCAGCGAGCAAGGCTGCGCCTTCTCTACGGCCCTTATCGATGTAACCCAGAACGCTGTCCAATTGTGTTCGGTCAACGATGGCACCCATGACGGTGTCAGGCAAAAGCGGATCGGCGGGTTGGTACTGCGGCAAGAGTTGCAAGGCGCGTTCGACAAATGCATCTTTGATGCGGTGGTGTACCAACAAGCGCGAAGGCGCATTGCAGCTTTCACCTTGGTTGAAAAAAATGCTGCCCACTGCGGTCTGCACGGCGCGTTCTAAATCAGGGCAGTCGTCCATCACGATGAAGGGCGATTTGCCACCCAGTTCGGTCCAAGCGCGTTTCAGGTTGCTTTGCCCGGCCATGATGTGGATTTGTTTGCCGACACGGGTGGAGCCGGTAAACCCAATGCAGTCGACATCCATGTGCAGCGCCAGGGGCGAGCCCGCCTCGGGTCCAAAGCCAGGCACCACATTCAAGACACCTGCGGGCACGCCCGCTTCCATGGCCAATTCGGCCAACCGCAACGCTGTGAGTGGGGATTTTTCACTGGGCTTGAGCACCACTGAGTTGCCACAGGCCAAGGCGGGCGCAATTTTCCAAGCCGCCATGATCATGGGGTAGTTCCAAGGCACGATCACCGCCACCACACCCATGGGTTCGCGGGTGATGAGCGCGAGCGCATGGGACGGAGTGGGTGCAATGTCGTCATACACCTTGTCGATGGCCTCGCCATACCAACGGATGCAGTTGGCGGTGCTGTTGACATCGACTTGGCGGGCATATTGGATGGGCTTGCCCATGTCCAGGGTTTCCAAAAGCGCCAGTTCTTCGCCATGTGACATGATGAGATCGGCCCACTTGATCAACACGCGTTTGCGCGCCGCTGGGGCTAAACCTTGCCATCGCTTGTCTTCAAAGGCGCGCCTGGCCGCTTGCACCGCCAGATCAATGTCAGCGCTGTCACAACGCGCCACCTCGCACAACTTCTGGCCGTTGACCGGCGAGATATTGTCAAACCGCGCGCCCGCTTGGGCCCAGCATCGTTGACCATTGATGAATGCGCGACCATCAAGCGGTGGCAGGGATTGAGCAACGTGGTTCATGGCATGTTTGCAATCTGGTGGACGTGGGGTTCAGCACCAACCCTTGTGCTGAGCCTCGGCCAAGGTCAGGTCCAGGCAGCGCAGAATCAAAGCCATCATGGTGTCAATGTCTTGGCGGGTCATCACCAAGGGCGGGGCGATGATCATGCGGTCACCAACAGCTCGCATGATCAAACCGTTGCCAAAACAATGGGCGCGGCAGGCCATGCCCACACTCAGCTCGGCGGGGAACAGTTCACGTGTTTCTTTATTTTTCATCAGCACCAAACCGGCCATCATGCCGTGCGTGCGGGCTTCGCCCACCAAGGGATGGGACAGCAATGCGGTGAAACGCTCGGCCAAATAAGGGGCGATGTCGTCATGCACCCGTTCAACCACGCGCTCTTTTTCCATCCATTCCAAATTCGCCAAAGCCACTTGGCAGGCCACGGGGTGGCCACTGTAGGTGTAGCCGTGGTTGAACTCACCACCCTGTTGAATAATGACTTGCGCCACGCGGTTGCCCACCATCACTCCACCCAAGGGCATGTAGCCACTGGTCACACCTTTGGCAAAGGTCACCAAATCGGGTTTATAGCCCATCTGCTCGTAGGCAAACCAAGCGCCCAGTCGGCCAAAGGCGCAAATCACTTCATCGCTGATCAACAAGATGCCGTATTGATCAACGATGCGCTGAATTTCCGGCCAATAGCTCGCTGGCGGAATGATGACACCGCCCGCACCTTGCACCGGCTCGCCAATGAACGCGGCGACTTTGTCGGCACCGATCTCGAGAATTTTGGCCTCGAGCTGGCGCGCCATTCGCAGGCCGAAATCATGCTCAGACTCGCCGGGCAAGGCATTGGCCAAATGGTAGGGTTGGTCGATATGCACGATGCCTGGGATCGGCAGGTCACCTTGCTCGTGCATGCCTTTCATGCCACCCAAAGAGGCACCGCCAATGGTCGAGCCGTGGTAGCCGTTGTGGCGGGCGATGATCACTTTGCGTTCGGGTTGCCCCAAGCTGGCCCAGTAGTGGCGCACCATGCGGATGTTGGTGTCATTGCTTTCCGAGCCGGAGCTGGAGAAAAAGACATGGGTGAAACTGCGGTCTGCGACTTTGGGGGCCAAGGCACATAACTTGGTGGCCAATCTCACGGCAGGCACATTGGTGGTGTTGAAAAAGCTGTTGTAGTAGGGCAGCTCCATCATTTGCAGGTAGGCTGCTTGAGCCAATTCTTGTCGGCCGTAGCCAATGTTGACGCACCAGAGTCCGCTCATGGCGTCGAGGATTTTTTGGCCTTCGGAGTCCCAAATATAGATGCCTTCAGCCTTGGTGATGACCCGCGCGCCACGCTCGGCCAGGGCTTGTGTATCGGTAAAGGGATGCAGGTAGTGCGCGCTGTCGAGCTGCTGAATGTGGGCGGTGTCAACTTGGCGGCGCGCCATTTGAACCGTGTTGGGCAAGGGGTTGAATGTCATGAAAGGTCCTGGTGCGTGATCGGTTTAGACATGCAACAACAAATGTTCGCGTTCCCATGGAGAAATGACTTCCATGAATTCTTCAAACTCGGTTTCCTTGATCTCGGTGTAAACCGTGACGAATTCGTCACCCAAAACATCGCGCAGGTCATCGTCTCGGCGCAACCACTCTAGTGCCTCACCCAAGCTGCGGGGCAAGGCATACGGAGCCAAATAAGCGTCGCCCTTCATTTCGGCTTTGGCGGGCAATTTGTTTTTCAAGCCCAGGTAGCCACATGCCAAGGTCATGGCCAAGGCCACGTAAGGGTTGGCATCCGCACCAATCACACGGTTTTCAATGCGGCGCGCCTCGGGTGTCGACAGGGGCGAGCGGAAACCCACCGTGCGGTTGTCTTCGCCCCATTCAATATTGATGGGGGCGGCCGTGTGGCGGGCCAAACGGCGGTAGCTGTTGACGTAGGGTGCGACCAAGGCCATGGCCGAGGGCACGTGTTTTTGCAAGCCACCGATGTAGTTGTAAAAAGCGTCAGAGGGTGAGCCATCTGCATTGCTGAAGATGTTGAGCCGGGTTTGTTTGTCCAAGATACTCTGATGGATGTGCATGGCGCTGCCCGGTTCGCCTGCAATGGGTTTGGCCATGAAGGTGGCGTACATGTTGTGCCGCATGGCGGCCTCGCGAACGGTGCGCTTGAAGAAGAACACCTCGTCGGCCAGCCCCAGGGGATGGTCATGAAAGAAGTTGATTTCCATTTGACCTGCACCCACCTCGTGGATCAAGGTGTCCACGTTCAGACCCATTTTCTCGCAGTAGTCGTAAATCTCTTCAAACAGCGGGTCGAACTCGTTGACCGCGTCGATGCTGTAGGCCTGCCTGGAGGTTTCTGCCCGGCCGCTGCGGCCAATCGGGGGGTGCAACAACGAGTTGGGGTCGGGGTTGCGCGCGACCAGGTAAAACTCAAGCTCTGGTGCAACGACCGGTTCCAGGCCCATGTCGTTATAGAGGTCACAGACCCGACGCAGGACACTGCGTGGTGCAAAAGGAATCATCTTGCCGTGGCGGTCATAACAATCGTGAATGACTTGGGCGGTGGGGTCTGAGGCCCACGGCACGATGCGTACGGTGGTCGGGTCGGGGCGCAAATGCATGTCGCGGTCATTCGGATTGATCACGTCGTAGTAGGGCCCTGACTTGGGGAATTCACCGGTCACACCCAGCGCGACCACCACCTCTGGCAGGCGCATACCCCGGTCTTCGGTGAATTTCACACGCGGGAGAATTTTCCCGCGCGCCACCCCGGTCAAGTCGGGCGCCAAGCACTCGACTTCGGTGACGCGGTGATGGTTGAGCCAGTTTTCCAATTCACTGAAATTGGTGGGAATGGGCAAGGTGTGGTTGTCAGTCATGTGAAATTTCCAGTTGTGTGGACGCCATCAGGCCAGGGCCGAAAAAGCCCTTGGCGCAAGCGTTGATCGATGGGCCTGGCGTTGACGACAGGCGTGGCCAAAGGCTTTGAAAATCTGCAGGTAAAAAGGGTTGTCTTGGCAGCGCCATTCGGGATGCCATTGCACGGCGTAAGCAAAAGCTTTGGCCGAGCGCACTTGCACCGCTTCGACCAAGCCATCGGGGGCGTAGGCCAGGGGCGTTAAATCTTCAGCCAAACGGTCGATGCCCTGTCCGTGCAAGGAGTTGACCATGGCGGATTCTCCGCCAGCCCATTGTGCCAAGGCCGTGTTGGGCAAGATGCGGATCGGGTGACGCACCGCGTATTGGTCGGCATAAGACAAATCATGCGGCTCGCGGTGGTCATGCAGGCCCGCAACCTGATGAACCTGTTGATGCAAGCTGCCGCCCAAGGCGACATTGATTTCTTGAAACCCCCGACAAATGCCCAGCATCGGCACACCTTGTGCAATGCAAGCGCGGATCAATGGCAGGCTCAGTGCGTCCCGCTGGGGATCCAGTGGCAGTTCGGGGCGCAGCACGTCTTGTTGAAAGTGGCTGGGATGCACATTCGAAGGAGAGCCCGTGAACAAGACGCCATCGCAATGGTTCAACAGGCTGTCGATCTCGCTGGCGCTGGCGCAAGTCAGCGTGAACGGCACGGCTTGTGCGCCAAATTGGATGGCCTGCGCATATTTATCGCCGAGCACCGTGAATGGCGAACGGTGGTCGCCCTGACCCAGTTGACGGTGATCGTGTGTGACCCAGACCCAAGGATGCATGAGAATTCCCTTCTCTGAAAATGAAGCCATTTTGCTACATTGCAAAGCGAGTCAGCCAATCACGTAATCGGTAATAACTCGTGCCCAGCAGGAGCAAAGGCATTCGCCAAGCCGGACCGCCCGGAAAGGGGGCTTGCCGAATCCGTTCAAACAAGCGCAAAGCCTGCGGGTCACCCATGATGGCTTGGCTGATCACGCGCCCGGCCAGTGTGGTGGCCGCTAAACCATGACCGCTGAAACCTTGCATATAGAACACGCCCGGGGCCAACTGCCCCCAGTCGGGTGCACGCTCGCGTGAAATGTCGACAAAACCGCCCCAAGTATGGTCGATGCGGATTTCGCCCAACTGCGGGAACACCGTCAACATGCGCTGGCGCATGGTTTGCGTCAACTTGGATGGTGTGGCTGCGGTGTAACTGACACGGCCGCCAAACAACAGGCGTCGCTCGTTGCTCAAACGAAAGTAATCGAGGACAAAATTGTTGTCGCAGACCGCCGCATTGCTGGGCAAGAGCTGCTGGGCTTGCATCATGGACAGGGGTTCAGTGGCAATGATGTAGGTCCCCACGGGCATGATGCGTGCATGCAAACGCTTGGCCAATTGATGGGATTGCCATAGCAAGCCACTGTTGCCAGCCAACACCACCTGCCCTGCCCGCACTTCGGCGTGGGCCGTGCGAACCAGCCAATCGTGGCCGACTTTTTCCATGGACAGCGCGGGGCTGTGCTCGTGCAAACGAACGCCAGCGGCAGCGGCGGCTTGCGCCAAGCCCAGTCCGTAGCGCAGCGGGTTCAGGTGGCCCGAAACGGGGTCGAGCAAGCCCGCCACATAGCGCGAACTGCCGATATGTTGGTTCAATTCAGCGCCCTCCACCCAATGCATTTGATGGCCATGGTGCTTCAGCATATAGGCCTGCTCTTGCTGCAAAGCATGGGCTTTATGTCGACTGTCTGCCACGGTCATGTACGACCAAACCGGATGGGCATCCATGTTGTAGCGCTGCATGCGTTCTTGCATCAACTGCAAACTGCGCAATGAAAGCTGCCACAGTTGTTGTCCGACCGGCAGCCCCAGATGTTGATCCAACCACGCTTGGCCGCAGGCATAGCCACTGATGGCCTGACCCCCGTTGCGACCTGACGCGTGTCCGCACAGCCTTTCTGCTTCCAGCAAACTCACCGTCTGCCCCGCTTCAGCCAATTCCAAGGCGGTGGACAAGCCCGCCAAGCCTCCGCCGATCACCACCACATCGGCTTCGCTGTTGGTTTGCAAGCGGGGCCAGTCTGGCCGGGTGACGGTGGTTTCGTAGAAACAGTCGTGTCCAAGATCGCGGTTGACGGCGGCCAAATTCATGCGTTGGTCCTCAACGGGCGCCTGCTTGTAATCGTCGGGCTTGGCCACTCAGGTAGGCCCAAACCAAGGTGCATGCCGCCAAGCTGCTCAGTTCGGCGTGGTCGTAGGGTGGGCTGACCTCCACACAGTCCATGCCAACCCAGTTCAAATCGGCCAGGCCTTCCACCCAGTAGAGCAATTGGCTCATGGTCAGGCCGCCGGCTTCAGGCGTGCCGGTGCCGGGCGCAAAAGCGGGGTCCAAACAATCGATGTCCAAGCTCAGGTAGACAGGTCGTTGACCGATGCGCTCGCGCACGGTTTGCAACAGCGGCGACAAATTCGCGCCTTCACAACCCCATAAATCACGCGCGTGGTAGATGAGCCCACCACGGTCGCGCACGTATTCACGCGCCGTGCGCTCAGCGGCAGAACGCAGACCCACTTGGACGGTTTGTTCGACACGCACCAGACCTTCTTCGATGGCTTCACGCGTCCATGTGCCGTGTCCCGACGGCTCACCAAAATGGTCTTCCCACGTGTCGCAATGGGCATCGAAATGCAACAAGGCCACCGGTCCGTGTTGGGAATGCAATGCCCGCAACAAAGGCAAGGTGATGGCATGGTCACCGCCCAGAAAAACGCAGTGGTGACTTTGCATCAGCGGCGTGGCTTGGGCTTGTATCGCCTCCCGCGCTGCTTGTAAACCAGTCGCATTGGGCAGGCGAAGATTGCCACCATCACCCAGCCAAGGCAGCGGGCTGACATCAAACACCGGATGGGTGGCATCACACAAAGTTTGGCTCACCGCTCGGATGCTTTGCGGCGCCATGCGGGCACCGGTGCGGTTCGTTACCGAACCGTCCCAAGGCACGCCGACCAGAGCCAAGGGCTGGTCTGTTAAAGCCGCGCAATTGGCAAAACGGCCGTTGCTTTGGGCGTAAGGGAAATGGTCAAGGCTCATCAAGGCTTTCCTGTTTGAAGCCGCGCATGGGCGCGGGTGCGGCTCAGGCCACGACCACCTCGCCACGCAACGAGTGCGGAAGTGTTTCGGTGATGCGCACATCGATCATCTGTCCCACCAAGCGTTGCCCCAACGGGCCAGCATCAAAGTTGACAATCCGGTTGCATTCGGTGCGGCCCATTAACTCGGCCGCACTCTTGCGCGAAGCGCCTTCCACCAAAATCCGTTGCACCGTGCCAAGGCGGCTTTCACCGATGCGTCGCACGTTGTCTTCCACCGTCGCTTGCAGGTGTTGCAAACGACGCAACTTCACTGCATGCGGCGTGTCGTCGGGCAAATTGGCTGCCGGGGTGCCCGGGCGGGGGCTGAAGATGAAACTGAAGGAGGCGTCAAAACCAATGTCGGTGATCAGCTTCATCAACTTGTCAAAGTCCGCTTCGGTTTCACCGGGGAAGCCGACGATGAAGTCCGAGCTCATGGCGATGTCGGGGCGCACCGCACGAAGTTTGCGAATCGTGCTCTTGTATTCCATGGCGGTGTAGCCGCGTTTCATCGCCATCAAAATGCGGTCACTGCCGTGTTGCACCGGCAGGTGCAAGTGGCTGACCAACTGTGGCACCTTGGCATATACATTAATCAGGCGTTGGGTGAATTCATTCGGATGGCTGGTGGTGTAGCGGATGCGTTCCACACCTGGAATCTCGGCGATGTACTCGATCAGCAAGGCAAAGTCGGCGATTTCGGCGGTGCTGCCCATGCTGCCGCGGTAGGCGTTGACGTTTTGCCCCAGCAGCGTGATTTCTTTCACGCCTTGCGCCACCAAGCCCGCTACTTCAGTCAGCACATCGTCTAACGGGCGGTTGATTTCTTCGCCGCGGGTGTAAGGCACCACGCAATAACTGCAGTATTTCGAGCAACCCTCCATGATGGAGACGAACGCAGAGGCGCCTTCCACCCGCGCGGGCGGCAGGTGATCGAACTTTTCAATCTCAGGAAAGCTGATGTCGACCTGCGGTTTCTTTAACGCGCGGCGTTGGTTGAGCAATTCGGGCAAGCGGTGCAAGGTTTGCGGGCCGAAAACCACATCCACATAAGGTGCACGGGCGATGATGGCTTCACCTTCTTGGCTCGCCACACAACCACCGACGGCAATTTGCACACCTTTTTTCTTCAGGTGTTTAACACGCCCGAGGTCTGAAAACACTTTTTCTTGGGCTTTTTCACGCACCGAGCAGGTATTGAATACCACCAGGTCGGCCTCGTCGATGTCTTGGGTTTGTTGGTAGCCTTGCGCCGCGCCAAGCACGTCGGCCATTTTGTCCGAGTCGTACTCGTTCATTTGGCAGCCAAAAGTTTTGATGAAGACTTTGCGGCTCATGGGCCAGTCCTTGAAATGATGCAGCGGGTCATGGTGTAGATCCAGAGGCTGTGACAGAAGCTCGAATTGTAGCCAGCGGTCTTTATGATGCAGCGCATGAACCATTTCACCCGCACCGTTCTCTACACCGACACTGATGGCCGCGCACGTTTTCGCGATGAAGCGATTCCCCTGGACCACGGCACGCCAAAAGCTTTGCTCAGTGCAGTCCTGCCCAGCCAAGGCCTGCAGCTGCGGCGCAGCCCAGTGGGTTTTCGCAGTTCGTTTCATGTGAGCAGCCATGCCCAATGGGTGTTCATCTTGCAAGGTCAGATGGAAATTGGTTTGCAAGATGGCACCGCCCGGTTGTTTGGTCCAGGCGCGCACTTTTATTCAGCCGATCTGTTGCCTGAGGGTGAAAGCTTTGACCCGCAAAGACATGGCCATTGGAGCCGCCAAGTGGGCCCCGATGAACTGGTGACGGTGTTTGTGCGGGCCTGAATCGGGGCTTTGATCAACGCTCCAAGCGAAAAAACAGGCACAGAATTAAAAAATTGAATACAAAAGAAGACTTAAGCAGCACTTGGATTAAAGAGTGCAGCCTGTCAAGCCGATACCATCTCACACGCCGGTGGGCTTTGGGTCGCCGCTTTGCATTTGCATTCATTCATCTTGAGCAGCCATGAAAAAATACCTACGATTAATTTTGGAAGTCTTGCTGGGCATCTGCTTGGTGGCTTCGGCCACTTTGGCCTACATGAACTACGCGGCCAAAAAACACTTGGCCTCTGAAGTGACTGAACTCACCGAACAACTGGAAGAGGCCCGAGTCGCCTTGGAAAAAACCAGCGAAGAAGCGCCGCCTGCTGAAGAACTTGTCGCAGAAGCGCCCAACACCACCGGTCAAGAGTTGGACGCATTGAAATCGGCTTTCAGCAATGGCGTGGTCTTGCAAGACATGGAAACACTTTACAAAGCGCAGAGAACCTTGACCGCCGAAAGGCAAGTGGGCTTGGCCTCGTTGCGTTTGCTGACCAAAGGCGCGCAAGACGAATCCACCATTGCCGCCTTCCAAAAAGCCTTGGAAATGGCTGAATGGAGCAACCGTTTGCAAACCGTTTGTGCGGCACAAAACGCCTTGGCGGCAGCCGGTCAAAAAGTGAAGGTCTTGTCGGACTGCAAAAAATCCACTGACAAACCTGAACCAGCCGCGGACAAAGAAAAAGGCAAAGAAGACCAAGCCAAGAAGGATGACAAGGCCCATGACGTGCACTGGGGTTATGAGGGCGATAAAGGTCCTGAGCACTGGGGTGACAACTTCCCCGTTTGCGGCAAAGGCAAAAAGCAATCGCCATTGAACATCATTGGTCCTTTCGAGAAATCCAAAGACAGCTTGACGGTCGACTACAAGGAAGGCCCCTTGAAGATGCTCAACAACGGGCACACGATTCAGGTGAACGTGGAACCCGGCAGCACGTTGACCATTGGCAAGGAAAGCTTTGACCTGTTGCAGTTCCACTTTCACCGCCCGTCTGAGGAACAAGTGGATGGCAAAAACGCCGCCATGGTGGCCCACTTTGTCCACAAGAGCAAAGAAGGCAAGTTGGCCGTGATTGGCGTGATGTTGAACGAAGGCAAAGACAGCGCCGCCCTGAAAACATTGTGGGCCCATTTGCCACCCAAGGAGTTGGAAGAGTACTTGCCAGCCAAGGTCATGTTCAACCCGGCCAGCATGCTTCCCAAGGATTTAGGCTTCTACAACTATGAAGGCTCGCTCACCACACCACCGTGTACCGAGGGTGTTCAGTTCTACATCTTGAAAAACCCGATGGATGTGTCCAAGCAGCAACTGTCGAAGTTCCCGTTCAAGCTCAATGCCCGCCCGGTGCAAAGCCTGAATGGTCGCAAGATCAGCGCCGGCGGTTGATCTGATCAGCGGATGCAACCCAACAAAAAACCCGCCTTGGCGGGTTTTTTGTTGGGCATGTGAAATGGGCCTTGGACGAGGCCTGTTTCAAGCGGCGGGATTAGCCCATCAACAAACCGTGGGTTCGGGCAAAGTGCAGCGTTTGCGTGCGACTCTTGACGCCCAGACGGCGGAACAGACGCCACAAGTGCACCTTCACAGTGTGTTCGCTGATATTGAGTTCAGCGGCAATGTCGCGGTTGGACAAACCGCGGTCGAGCATGAGAATCAATTGCTTTTGGCGCTTTGAGAGTTTGATATCGCCAATCACCACGGCATCAACATCGGCTTCGTCGTCATCCGACTTCATGATGTCATGGATGGCTTGGGAAATTTCAGCCGTGTCGGTGGACTTCTCGATGTAGAGGTCGGCTCCGGCTTCCAGGCAGGCATCGCGGGCTTCACCCGAGGGCATGGCTGACAGCACCACCAAGGGAATCTCGGGGTACATTTTTTTTACGTCGGAGATGGCCGTGGCACCTTTGACGCCGGGCAAGAGCAAATCAAGAACAAAAAGCTCAGGTTCACCATTTTTGATAAGAGCGGCTTGCAATTCGCTGAATTTTTCAAGTTCAACAACTTTGGAGGCGGGCCGCAGGCGGCGCAACAGCATGCCAATCATTTGGCGAACCATGGGGTGGTCATCAATCACATACAAGCTCATATTTTTCTCCGGGGTCAATAATTCAGGCCCATGGCCTCGCGCACGTCGCGCATGGTTTCTTGCGCCGTGACTCGTGCGCGCTGTGTGCCAGCGTCAACGATATCACGAACAAGTTGGGGATTGCAAACAAAAGATTCAGCGCGGGCCAACATCGGTGCTTGCTCTTTTAAGATGGCATCAATGATGGGTTGTTTGCATTCCAAACAGCCGATGCCAGCACGGGTGCATTCAGTTTTCACCCATGTTTTTATGTTTTCGGGGGAATAGACCACATGGAATTGCCAGACCGGGCAGCGGTCGGGGTTGCCAGGGTCGGTGCGCTTGACCCGGGCGGGGTCGGTGGGCATGCGCCGTACCTTGGTTTCGATGCTGGCTTTGTCCTCGCGCATGGCAATCGCGTTGTTGTAGCTTTTGCTCATCTTTGCGCCGTCCAAGCCGGGCAACTTGCTGGCCTCGGTCAACAGCGCATGGGGCTCGGTCAGCACGGCTTTGCCGGTGCCTTTGAAATAGCCTTCCAAGCGCTCGCGGTCTTTCGCGTTCAATGCCGGCTCGGATTGCACGTAGCCCATGGCCCCTTCCAAGGCTTTGCTGTCGCCGGTTTCCTGAAATTGTTTGCGGGATTTTTCAAAGCGCTTCACGCTTTCTTTGGGCAACTTGGCCAAGCAGTCTTGCACCAAGGCGTCGAAGTTGGCTTCGCGGCCATACAAATGGTTAAAGCGACGGGCTGTTTCTCGTGTCAACTCAACATGGCTGGCCTGGTCTTCGCCCACCGGCACATGCTTGGCTTTGTAAATCAGGATGTCGGCGGCTTGCAGCAGTGGATAGCCCAAGAACCCATAGGTGGTCAGGTCCTTGTCTTTGAGCTTTTCCATCTGATCTTTGTAGGTGGGAACGCGCTCGAGCCAGCTGAGGGGCGTGCCCATGCTCAGGAGGGTGAACAACTCGGCATGTTCGGGAATGCGACTCTGTAAAAAGATGGTGCATTGATTCGGGTCCAGGCCCGCGGCCAGCCAATCGATGACCATTTCATAAACGTTTTTTTCGATCACCTCGCGGCTTTCGTAATGTGTGGTGAGCGCATGCCAGTCGGCGACGAAATAAAAGCATTCCATCTCGGACTGCAAGCGCACCCAGTTCTTCAGCGCCCCGTGGTAGTGGCCCAAATGCAGGGCACCGGTGGGGCGCATGCCAGAGAGAACGCGATCACTCATGACGATGACAGATGTAAGAGGCCCGCCAATGGCAACAAAAGCCATTGGATCGCCTGCATCGATGTCGCCATGATAGGTTGCATCCAGACGGTATTGACCACGCCCACCAGCACCAAGCCCATGACGATGAAAAAACCAAAGCGCTCGACCTGGGCAAACTGCACCGCCATGCGCCAAGGCAACAAGCCGACCACCACCCGGCCACCATCCAAGGGCGGCAACGGGAACAAATTAAACGCGAACATCACCAAATTCACCAAAACACCGGCTTGCGCCATGTCGATGAAGAAACGTTCCTCGGTACCGGTGCTGGCCATCACATACAGTGCAACCGCCCAAAACAGGGCTTGCAAAAAATTGCTGCCGGGACCGGCCAAAGCCACCCAAACCATGTCGCGCTTGGGGTGACGCAGGCGGCCAAAGTCCACCGGCACCGGCTTGGCATAGCCGAATAAAAACTGGCCATTGGTGGCCAAATAAAGGATCAAAGGCATGGCGATGGTGCCGACCAAGTCAATATGCGGGATGGGATTGAGGGTCACGCGGCCCAAACTCCAAGCCGTGTTGTCGCCAAACAGACGGGCCACATAGCCGTGGGCGGCCTCGTGCATGGTGATCGCCAGCAGAACCGGCAGCGCATGCGTCGCAATCGTTTGAACTAATTCATTGAAATTCACTTGGTCATTGTCTCATCAAACTTGTTAATTTTGTGAGTGACCAAGAAAGACTTTGTAAGCATTTTCCATAGGATATCCCTCAATCTGTCCCCATTTCACGAATAGTTTGGATGTTTATAAGCCTAAAAGTGTTATGTCGCCTGCGCCCTCGCGCAGCAGCATCGGATCGCCGCCCTTGCCTATGGGAGTCAAGTCCACCACGGTGGTGGCTTGCATGCGACAAGCGCCCGCATCCACCACCGCCGCCAATCCATGCTCAAAACGTTCACGGATCACTTGGGCGTCGTTCAGCGGCTCGGTTTCGTGCGGGGGAATCAGGGTGGTCGCCAACAAGGGCGCACCATGCAGTTCCAGCAGCTGCAGCAAAGTGTGGTGTTCAGGCACCCGCAAGCCAATGGTTTTGCGTTGCGGATGAGCCACGCGCCTTGGCACCTCTTTGGTCGCTTCCAAGATGAAGGTGTAGGCGCCCGGTGTGCAGGCCTTGAGCAAGCGGTATTGGCGGTTATCGACCTTGGCATAAACACTCAACTCGCTCAGGTCACGGCAAAGCAGGGTCAGGTGGTGCCGCTCATCCACGCCTCGCAGGCGACGCATCTGGTCGATGGCTGATTTGTCGTCCAAATGGCAGACCAAGGCATAGCTGGAATCGGTCGGCACGGCCAACACGCCGCCTTGGGCGAGCAACAGCACCGCTTGTTTGAGCAGACGCCCTTGTGGGTTGTCCGGGTGAACTTGCAGCCAATGCGCCATGGGCGGCTTATTGGATACGGTGTTGCAGCAGTTCCCACACGGGGGTGAGGTCACCGGGCAACCAGGGCAGGGCGCCCAGGTCGGTGTGGCTTTCGTTCGGGCTGTGGAAATCACTGCCGCGCGATGCGGCCAAGCCAAACTCGCGCGCCATGCCGGCGTATTCCAACGCTTCGGCGGCCGAATGGCTGCCCGTGACCACCTCCACGGCTTGGCCACCATGCGCCTTGAATTCGCTGAAGAGTGCAAATTCTTCATTCGGTGTGAAGTCGTAACGTGCTGGGTGTGCAATGACGGCCATGCCACCGGCGTCGCGAATCCAAGCGATCGCGTCTTTCAAATTGGCCCAGCGGTGGGGCACAAAACCGGGCTTGCCTTCGGTGAGGAAACGGCGAAACACCTCGTATGTGTCCTTGCACACGCCGGTTTCCACCAAGTAGCGGGCGAAATGGGTCCGTGAAATCAGGTCGGGGTTGCCGGCATAAGAGAGGGCACCTTCAAAGCTGCCCTGAATACCCACCTTGGCCAAACCGGCGGCCATGTCTTGGGCACGGGCATGGCGTCCGCCGCGTGTGCTTTGCAAACCTTCCACCACATGCGGGTCGTGAATATCAAAACCCAGACCCACGATATGCACGGTGTGACCGGCAAAAGAGACTGAAATTTCGGTGCCACTCAGGTACTTCATGCCGACCTCTTTGGCCGCGCTGGCGGCGCGTTGTTGGCCGCCGATTTCATCGTGGTCGGTCAGCGACCAGAGCTGCACGCCGTTGGTGTGGGCGCGCAGCGCCAATGCTTCAGGGGTGAGCGTGCCGTCAGAGACGACAGAGTGGCAGTGCAGATCGGCGTTGAGGATGGACACGCCTTGATTCTAGGCGGCTTGCATGCTTTCAATTTGCATTTGCAGCTTGTCCCGGCCTTGCCAGGTGTTGATGTCCAGTCGGTAGGCCAGCAGGGCCTGTGCAGGCAAGGGTTCGGTGCGGCCAAACCAGATGCCGTCCATGTCGTGGCCATGCAATTTCAGCTTCAGCGACAAATGCTTTTCGCCCACGATGCGCTGCCCAAGCACCTGCACCTGGTCTTGAAAAACCGGTGGCGCAAAGCCTTGACCCCACACCTGATTTTGTAATTCCAGCACCACATCCGCGCGCAAGTAAGTGGCTTCCAAGGAGCCATCGGTTTCCAAAGATTGCGCCAATGTGGCCGGTGACAACCATTGCGCGGCAATCTGTTGCAAGGCGATTTCAAACGTGGCCAGGTCTTCTTCGCGCAAAGTGCAACCCGCGGCCATGGCATGACCACCAAAGCGCAGCAACAGGCCCGGGTGCATCTTCACCACCGCGTCCAGCGCATCGCGCAGATGAAAACCCGGGATTGAGCGCCCCGAGCCTTTGAGCACCGCTTGGCCGTCGGACTCGCTGGCGGCAAACACAAAACAGGGGCGGTAATGCAGGTCTTTCAAACGTGCGGCGACGATGCCGACCACGCCTTCGTGAAAGTCTTCATCGAACACGCACAGGGCAGGCGGGGGTTCGTCGTCCATGTCCATCAGTGACTCGGCCATCAGCAAGGCCTGCTCGCGCATCTCACCTTCCAAATGGCGGCGTTCGCGGTTGATGGCGTCCAATTGCTCAGCCAAGCGCAGCGCCTCGCCCGGGTCGTCGGTGCGCAAACATTCAATGCCCAAAGTCATGTCGGCCAATCGACCTGCGGCATTGATGCGCGGGCCGATGGCAAAGCCCATGTCCTGGCTGCTGGCGCGAGCGGCATCGCGACCAGCCACTTTGAACAAGGCGGCCAAGCCGGGGGGCAATTGGCCACGCTGCATGCGTTGCAAACCTTGCGCCACCAAGCGGCGGTTGTTGGCGTCGAGTTTCACGACATCGGCCACCGTGCCCAAGGCCACCAAGGGCAACAAACCATCCAGCTTCGGTTCGGTGTCTTTGCTGAACAAGCCCCGCGCTCTCAACTCGGCACGCAAGGCCAGCAAGACGTAAAACATGACGCCGACACCGGCCATGCTTTTGCTCGCAAAAGGACAGCCTGGTTGGTTCGGGTTGACCAAGGCATCGGCTTGCGGAAGTTCGGGTCCGGGCAAATGGTGGTCGGTCACCAAGACCTGCAAGCCCAATGCTTGCGCCGCCGCCACACCCTCAACGCTGGCAATGCCGTTGTCCACGGTGATCAACAATTGTGCGCCGGTGGCTTGCACCCGCTTTGAAATGCTGGGCGTGAGGCCATAGCCATCGACCACGCGGTCGGGCACGATGAAGCTCACATGTTGCGCGCCCAACAAGCGCAGGCCGCGCAAAGCCACGGCACAAGCAGTGGCACCGTCGCAGTCGTAGTCGGCGACGATGCACATGCGGTGTTGCTGCATGATGGCATCGGCCAACAATTGGGCGGCCTGATCCATGCCTTTCATGCCACTGGGGGGCAACAAATGCTTCAAGTGGTTGTCCAGTTCGCGTGGATCGTGTACGCCGCGTCCGGCAAACAAACGCGCCAACAAAGGATGCACACCGGTTTGCTCTAAAGCCCAGACCGTGCGGGGCGGGGCGTCACGTGGCAAGAGTTTCATGACAGCACCTCGTGCAAAGCAGGCTGGGAAAAGCGGTTTTTCAAACGCTGCAACAAGCTGTCAGGGGGTGCATGCAATTGCATGATGGTTTGCTCCCCACACAGCACCAAGCGATGACCCTTTTGCAGCGCTGGCAGCATCACGGTCTGCGCCAATGCGTGCCATTGCGCACCCCAGGCTGGCGGGTCTTGCGCCAGATAGGCGTCGCGCAAGTCCAGGTGCAAAGCCACGGTTTGCGGCTTGGCTGGCGGCGCATCACCTGTGCCGTGCCACCAAAACGAATTCAGGCTGATGGCGCGATGGTCATTCACGGCATGGGTGTAGAGCAACATTTGCATTTCGTTTTGCAAGCGGCGCAGCAAACGCTGAGTCGGGTTTTGCTGTGCGAGTTCGTCGGGATTCAACCACGCCGCCATGCTGCGCCCCATCACTTGGTCGAGCGACGCGCTGGGCAGATGTTTGAAGTGTGTCGAATGCGCCAACCACTGGCCCGGATGATGGGCGTGCAAATGGATGCCGTCATCTAAAAAATAGGGCGACATGCTGTCAAGCAAGGCCAAGTCTTCATCTGCGTTGATCAGGCCCGGATGGTGCAAGTGGACTTGACCTTGATCCACCCGCCAATGCACCAAATCAATCAAGACCCAGCCCTGATCGCTTGGGCAGGACAAGCCGCGTTGCGCTGCGCTGTGGGCAGCCCAACCCAGCAAACCCGCTGTCAGCGGCCAGTCCATCGCTTGCGCGTAGGCCCATTCGTGGGGTGCATCCAGGTGGTGTGCATCATGGCTGAGGCGTTGCCGCTTGGCTTGCGTGAGGGCCGCGCAGGTCGGCAGGGCGGCATGCCACTGTTGGCGCTCGAAGTTCGAGCCTTGGGCCAAGCCGGGCGGCAGCAAGGCATGCGAGACGATGGTGACAGGAGCGGCAAGGCGAGCAGACATGGCTGCATTGTGCAAGATGCCACAATCCACAACCGATGAACCCCTCACGTCTTCCCTTCGAATTGCTGGTCGGCTGGCGCTACACCCGCGCTGGCCGCGCCGCCCAACGCAACCGCTTTATTTCCTTCATTTCATCCGTGTCCATGGTGGGCATTGCGTTGGGTGTGGCCGCGCTCATCATTGTGTTGAGCGTGATGAACGGTTTCCAAAAAGAAGTGCGTGACCGCATGTTGGGCGTGCTCTCGCACATCGAGGTCTTGGCCTACAACGGCGCCGCCATCGTCAACCCCATGGGTGTGCAAAACACATTGGCCTTGCAAAAGCAGGTGGTGGCGAGTGCGCCGTTTGTGTTGTCGCAGGTGTTGCTGGCACAAGGCGAAGACATGCGCGGTGCTTTGGTTCGTGGCATCGACCCGGCGCAAGAGGTGTTGGTCACGGACGCCGTGGCACTGATGCCGCCCGACGTGCTGGCCGAGTTGCAACCAGGCCGTTTTGGCGTGGTTCTGGGCAGCGAATTGGCGCGCGCCTTGGGCGTGAAAGCCGGTGACCACATCACCTTGGTGGCACCCGGTGGCCAGGTCACGCCCGCGGGGGTGTTGCCACGGTTGAAGCAACTCACCGTGGTGGGCTTGCTCGACTCGGGCCACTATGAATACGACGCGTCTTTGGCCTTGCTGCATTTGGAAGACGCACAACGGATTTTTCGCTTGGAAGGCCCCAACGGTATCCGTGTGAAATTGAAAGACGCGCAGCAAGCGCGCTTTTTGGCCGACGAACTGACACCCCTTCTGGGTGAAGATGTGGTGGTGCGCGATTGGACGCGGGCCAACCGAACATGGTTCGCCGCTGTGCAAATCGAAAAACGCATGATGTTCATCATCCTCACGCTGATCGTGGCCGTGGCCGCATTCAACCTGGTCAGCACCTTGGTGATGACGGTGACCGACAAGCAAGGCGACATCGCGATTTTGCGAACCCTTGGGGCCAGCCCGAGCAGCATCATGGGGATTTTTGTGGTGCAAGGTGCCTTGGTGGGCGTGATCGGCACCTTGTCGGGTTTGGCGCTGGGCCTGCTCGTCGCCTTCAACATCGACCGCATCGTGCCGGCCATTGAACACGCCTTGGGGGCGAGCTTTTTGCCCAGAGACATCTACCTGATTAGCCACATGCCCAGCGATCCGCAATGGGCCGACATCGGGCCAGTGGTGATCATCTCCTTGGTGCTGGCCTTGGTGGCCACGCTCTACCCAAGTTGGCGCGCCAGCCGCATCGACCCGGCGGAGGCGCTGCGCCATGAGTGACGAAGTGTTGTTGGCGCAAGGTTTGAGCCGCCGTTTTCACGAGGGCGTGATCGACGTCACCGTGTTGCACGACATCGATCTGCAAGTGCGACCCGGCGAAACCCTGGCCGTGGTCGGCACCTCGGGCTCGGGCAAAAGCACCTTGCTGCATTTGCTGGGCGGCCTCGACACCCCGACCACAGGCAGCGTGCGCTTGCGCGGCCAAAACTTGGCCGGTTTGGATGCCAGCGCCTTGGGGCGTTTGCGTAATCAACATCTGGGCTTTATTTACCAGTTTCATCATTTGCTTCCCGAATTTAATGCTTTGGACAATGTCGCCATGCCATTGTGGATTCGCCGCATGCCGCGCGAACAGGCGGCGGTGCAAGCGCTGGCCATGTTGACAGCGGTGGGTTTGGCCGAACGGGTGCAGCACACCCCCAGCGAACTGTCGGGCGGCGAGCGCCAGCGCGTGGCGATTGCCCGCGCGTTGGTGACGCAGCCGGCTTGTGTGCTGGCCGATGAGCCGACCGGCAACCTCGATCGCGCCACCGCCGACAGCGTGTTTGCGTTGATGCTGCAACTGGCCAAACAGCAGGGAACGGCATTTGTGGTGGTCACGCACGATGAGCACTTGGCGGCGCAGTGCGATCGGCAACTGCGGTTGGTGTCTGGGAAATTGGGGTCAGATTTCAATTAATTTTTCTGGATCGAAAGTCACGCTTGGAACCACCCGCCATGGGGGCCCATTTTTCTGGTCTTTCACTCAAAAAAATGGCCCCCAGGCTGTGCGGCTTTGATCCAGTCTTGAGGCCATCGGACAATGGGTTGCCGGGGAATAGGCCTGAAAAGAGGCCTTTTGTGGGGTGCCACCTAAAACACACTTATTTGAGGGAGTGGTTATATTAGATAAGGCTTTCAGCCGTTTTTATGATACATAAATTCAAAGTTTTACTGATTTTTTGTATCACGAAACAAGGGAAATCTGACCACCATTTCGCGGCCTGACAATGCCCCATGCCTTGGATCGACAGCCACTGCCACTTGGACGCCGCCGAATTCGCGCCTGACCGAGACGCGGTGCGTCAATCCGCCCGCGCGGTGGGCGTGCAAACCTGCGTCATTCCTGCGGTGCACGCCGCACACTTTGACGAGGTGCGGCAGTTGGCGCACCAGCACAGCGACGTTTACGCGCTGGGCATCCACCCGCTGTTCACGCCGCAGGCCAGCGAGGCCGATTTGCAAACCTTGGACCAGGCCCTGAAACACCACCGAGGCGACCCGCGCTTGGTGGCGGTGGGTGAAATCGGCCTCGATGGTTTTGTACCCGGCCTGGACATGGTGCGTCAGCAGTTGTTTTACAAAGCGCAGTTGAAGCTGGCGCAACAACACGCCTTGCCCGTTATCTTGCATGTGCGGCGCAGTGCCGATTTGCTGTTGAAAGCGCTGCGGCAAACGCCCGTGAAAGGCGGCATCGCCCACGCGTTCAACGGCAGCCTGCAGCAGGCCGAGCAGTTCATCGCCATGGGGTTCAAGCTCGGTTTTGGCGGCGCGCTCACGTTCGAGCGGGCCAAGCAATTGCGCTTGTTGGCCACCCACCTGCCGTTGGACGCGCTGGTATTGGAAACGGATGCGCCAGACATACCGCCGCATTGGCTTTATGTGACCGCCGAGGCGCGGGCGCAAGGCGTGCCGCAGGGCCGCAACGCGCCGGACCAAATTCCGCGCATCGCCCAGGTGTTGGCGGACTTGCGGGGTCTGTCGCTAGACGCTATTGGCGTGGCGACCAGTGCCAATGTTTGTTCGGTGTTGGGGATGAAGCTCCCCGAGCTTGACCGTCGTGCTGGGTTAAACGCGCAAGCGAACGTCGCAGCTGTGCTGCGGTGAGCGGCGTTTGAGCCCGGCATGGCGGGCAAGCCAGCGTGACTTGCTCTTGGGTGTGAAGAAGTCACGCCATAGCCGCCCGACGTGGGGATGCATTTGGTTGGTGCTCGCTGAAATGATTCACGCTTGAGCCACCCGCCATGGGGGCGCATTTTTCTGGTCTTTCGCTCAAAAAATGGCCCCCAAGCCGGGCGGCTTTGAAGGGAAGTTCTTGGTCAGCGAATGGTCGGTGTTCTCATGTTTGGCTAACCAATCAAGCCACTCCAGCTTGCCGAACATGGTGGGTCGGACGCGTAGCGAACGTTGCCACGAAGTGGCGGTGAGCGGCGGACGAGCCCACCGTGGTCGGCAAGCCGCGTGAATTAATTGGAATCTGACCCCAACGAACGACCAGCGACAATCGCCCATGGCCACCAAGCAGACCCTTCCACAAGTCAACATGTCCGAGCATGGCAACGTGCGCTACTTGCACCTGGGCACCGAGTGGGTGCAAGGATCGATGGACACCCGCAAGCCCTTTGGTATCGAGTTGGAATATGTGCAGCGCATGCAGGCCTGGCTGCTGTTTGTGCCGTCTCAAGCGGTGCCCGAGTTGCACGCCATGCAGCTGGGCTTGGGTGCGGCAGCACTCACCAAAAACTGCCACAAGGTTCTGGGCATGCGCACCACCGCCATCGAACTCAACCCTCAGGTGGTGGCCGCCTGCCGCACCTGGTTCAAGTTGCCGCCCGACGATGACCGCCTGTCCGTGGTGCTGGGCGACGCTGCCGAGGTGGCGGCCCATGCCCACTGGCGCGGACAAGTCGACGCCTTGCACGTCGATCTATACGACCACGAAGCCGCCGCGCCCGTGCTCGATGACGCCGATTTCTATGCCAACTGCCGCCAGCTGCTGACCCCCAACGGCTGCATGCTGGTCAATTTGTTTGGCCGTTCTTCCAGTTTCGAGCGCAGCTTGGGGCAGATCAGCCAAGCCTTTGGTGTCGACGCGGTGTGGGCTTTCAAGCCGACCAAAGAAGGCAACACCGTGGTGCTGGCGCAGCGCAATCCGAGCCGTCCTGAACGCCCCTTGCTGCAAGCCCGCGCCGAGGAGATTGAAACCCAGTGGGGCCTGCCCGCCACGCTCTGGATCAAGGTGCTCAAGCCGGTGGCGGCTTGATGCCGCGCCCGCCCGCACGCCGCTGACCCACCCGCCGCTCGCCGGTGGCGGCTTAGGTCACAATCGCCAGAGTTTTGTTTTGGGAGAGCCGCCGTGTCGATCAAGAGCCAAAAAGACTTTGTCTCCGGTTTGATGTTCACCGCCGTGGGCGCGGGCTTTGCTTGGAATTCCGCCTTGTCTTATGACATTGGCACGGCCAGCCAAATGGGTCCGGGCTATTTCCCCTTGGTTTTGGGTCTGGTTTTGGTGCTGCTGGGCGGCTTCATCATGTTTTTCAGTTTGGTGGTGGAAACCCCGGATGGCGGTGTGATCGGCGACATCGCTTGGCGACCGCTCATTTGCATTCTGGGGGCCAACCTGTTGTTTGGCGCGCTGCTTGGCGGCATGCCCAGCATCGGCTTGCCCTCATTCGGTTTGGTGGTGGCCATCTTTGCGCTCACGGGTGTGGCGCTGATGGCCGACGCCACCAGCTTCAACCTGCGCCGCATGCTGGTGCTCTCGAGCATCTTGGCGGGTGGCAGCTATCTGGTGTTCATTTCTTTGCTGAATTTGCAACTGCCGGTCTGGCCTGCATTCATCAGCGGCTTTTGATCGGACTGACATGGATTTGCTTGCCAACCTCGCCACCGGTTTCGCTGTTGCTGGCACGCCCATCAACTTGATCTATGCCTTTGTCGGCTGTTTGTTGGGCACCTTGATTGGTGTGTTGCCGGGCATCGGCCCGGTGGCCACCATCGCCATGTTGCTGCCCGCTACCTACGCTTTACCCCCCGAATCTGCACTGATCATGCTCGCTGGTATTTATTACGGTGCGCAATACGGTGGTTCGACCACCGCCATCTTGGTGAACCTGCCCGGTGAATCGTCCTCGGTGGTCACCACCCTCGATGGCTACCAAATGGCACGTCAAGGTCGTGCCGGTCCCGCATTGGCTGCGGCTGGTTTTGGTTCATTTTTTGCAGGCTGCGTGGGCACCTTGTTGTTGGCCGGTTTTGCTGGGCCTTTGTCGGAGATGGCTTTTGCCTTTGGCCCCGCCGAATACTGCGCCTTGATGGTGGTCGGCCTGATTGGCGCGGTGGTGCTGGCCTCGGGCTCCTTGCTCAAGGCCATTGCCATGATCATCTTGGGGCTGCTGCTGGGCTTGGTCGGCACCGACGTGAACTCGGGCATGACCCGCTTCAACATGGATATCCCGGAGTTGACCGATGGCATCGGTTTCGTGGCGGTGGCGATGGGTTTGTTTGGCTACGCTGAAATCATCAACAACCTGGCCAAAAACGCCACCGACCGCGAGGTGTTCACCGCCAAAGTGCAGGGACTGATGCCGACACCGGAGGACTTTCGCCAAATGATGCCGGCCGTGCTGCGCGGCACCGCACTGGGGTCGGTGCTGGGTGTATTGCCCGGCGGCGGCGCGGTGCTGGCATCGTTTGCCGCCTACACCTTGGAGAAAAAGATCAAGCTCAAGGCTGGTGAAGTACCGCTGGGCCAAGGCAACATCCGTGGCGTGGCCGCGCCAGAGTCGGCCAACAACGCCGGTGCGCAAACCTCGTTCATTCCCTTGCTCACGCTGGGCATTCCGCCGAACGCCGTGATGGCCTTGATGGTGGGCGCCATGACCATCCACAACATCCAACCGGGGCCCCAAGTGATGACGGTGAATCCCGAGTTGTTTTGGGGGCTCATCGTCTCGATGTGGATTGGCAATCTGATGCTGATCATCTTGAACCTGCCCTTGATCAGCTTGTGGATCAAGTTACTGACCGTGCCTTACCACTACATGTTTCCAGCCATCGTCTTGTTCTGTGCCATTGGCGTCTACACCACCAACAATGCCACCTTTGACATTGGTTTGGTGGCGGCATTTGGCTTGGCCGGTTACATCTTCACCAAGCTCGGGTGTGAGCCTGCGCCCTTGTTGCTCGGCTTCATCTTGGGGCCGATGATGGAAGAGTATTTGAAACGCGCCCTGAAGTTGGCGCGCGGCGATTGGTCGGTGTTCGTCACCCGTCCACTGTCGGCGGCACTCTTGGCCATTGGCGTTTTGTTGTTGGTGATGGTCTTGTTACCGGCCATCAAGTCCAAGCGAAAAGAAGCTTTTGTAGAAGATTGAGAACTGATTGATGAAAGATCACGCCCTTCGACTGGCACTGCACAACGAGGTTCACGCGCGTCCACCCGAGCCGATGGTCGCCCCCGCGGCCATCAGCCATGTGGTGATGTTGACCGATGCCCAAGCGCGTGAGGCCAGTCGCGGGCATTTGCTGCAACTGCTGCGCGATCACCACTTGCCAGTGCCAGACGATCATGCCAACCATTTGCGAGTTGATGGCGGCAACTGGCGTTTGCGCTGGGAGTTGCACACCGAATTCGTCACCTGGACCTTCATGGCCGATGCGCCTGAAGGTTTGCCCAAAAGCGATGCCTATGCATTGGCACTGAGCCGCATGCCCCAGCAATGGTTGCAAGCACTGCCCGGAGAATGTTTGTCACGCATCAATTTGTGGGCCAAGCGCACCGACAATTTGCAAGACCGCGATGAGCTGCACCAGCAGTTTCGCGAAGACAGCATGGTGGCTTGTCAGTTGGTCGATGGCGAGGCGACCTTGCACACTGATTTCCAAATTGGCCCGGATGGTTGCTCGCGCATGTTGTTGCGGGTGGGCCAGTTGTCGCAACGCCGTTTGGGCCGCTTGGTTCAGCGTTTGTTGGAAATTGAAACCTACCGCATGGTGGCCTTGTTGGGCCTGCCCATCGCCCGCACAGCCGCCGCCGACTTGGCACTGGCCGAGCACGAGTTGGCCGATTTGGCTTTGGCTATCCGCAGCGCGCAGCATGATGAAGAGGCGGCGTTGCTCGATCGTTTGACCCGTTTGGCAGGCCAGGTTGAAAGTGCTTATGCGGCGCAGCATTCACGTTTTTCGGCCAGCCGTGCTTACTTCGAATTGGTTGATCGGCGCATCCAAGATATTCGCGAAACCCGCATTCCTGGCTACCAATCGATTGGTGAATTCATGGATCGGCGTTTGACACCGGCGCGCAGCACCTGTGACTGGGTGGCGCGTCGGCAAACCGCCTTGTCCGAACGCGTCTCGCGCATGAGCAGTTTGTTGCGCACCCGCGTTGATTTCCAGCAAGAGCAAAGCAGCCAAGCCCTGCTGACGGCCATGAACCGCCGCCAAGGCATGCAGCTGAAATTGCAATCTACTGTAGAAGGTTTGTCGGTAGCGGCCATCACTTACTACATCACCGGTTTGATGCATTACATCACCGAAGGCTTGCAAGCCAAGGGCTGGATTCAAGATCCCACCTTTGTCACTGCCATGGCGGTGCCGGTGATTGCCGGCGTGGTCTGGTGGTTCACCCGCCGTTTGCACAACAAAGTCTTCAAAGCTTGAACAACCTTGTTCGTTCGTCACATGCGGGGGGCGTGGCCTTGGCCATGCTGGGTGCCATCGCTTTCAGCGGCAAAGCCATCATCGTCAAGCTGTCCTACCGCTATGGGGTGGACGCGGTCACGGTCATCATGTACCGCATGTTGTTTGCACTGCCCATGTTCATGGCGGTGGCGTGGTGGGCTTCGCGGCGCGAACATGCCAAAGCCCATCCCCTGAGCCGTCGCGATGTGTTGGCCATCTGTGGCTTGGGTTTTTTAGGCTATTACTTGGCCAGCTTTCTCGATTTTTTAGGCTTGCAATACATCACCGCGAGTTTGGAGAGGCTCATCATTTACCTCAATCCCACGCTGGTCATGTTGTTGGGTGCGCTGCTGTACAAACACCCGCTGCATGCCCAACGCATCGAAGCCATGGCCATCAGTTATGCCGGTGTGTTGCTGGTGTTTGCCCATGAATTGAGTTTCTCGGGCCCCGGTGTGCTGCTGGGTTCGTCTTTTGTATTGGCCAGTGCCATCAGCTATGCGCTTTATTTGATGTACAGCGGTGAAATGGTGCAACGCATCGGTGCCATGCGCTTGGTGGGTCTGGCGTCGTCCGTGGCTTGCGTGTTGGCGCTGGCACAGTTTATTTTGTTGCGCCCGCTCAGCAGTGCGGTGGTGCCTGATGAGGTGGTCTATTTGGCCTTGCTCAATGCCGTGGCTTGTACAGTGGCGCCGGTGCTCTTGATCATGCTGGCCATTGAGCGCATTGGCGCCGCACTCACGGCGCAAACCGGCATGGTCGGTCCGATGACCACGGTGTTGTTGGGTGTGTTGGTATTGGGAGAACCCTTGAGCGCTTGGATTGGCGTGGGCACCTTGTTGGTGTTGATGGGTGTTTATTTGGCTTCGCAGCAAGGAGAAAAAAATGGACTTAGGCATTCAGGGTAAATGGGCGTTGGTCGGCGGTGCCAGCAAAGGTTTGGGTTTGGGATGCGCCAAAGCCTTGGCGCAAGCCGGTGTGCATCTGGTGATGGTGTCGCGCGGTGACGAAGCCCTGCAAGCCTCGGCCACATTGTTGCTTGCGCATGGGGTCACCGTGCTGACCGTGGCACAAGACATCACCACGACTGCGGGTCGCGACGCGATATGGTCGGTGCCCGGTGGGCCGGGCAAGGACTTCGACATCGTCATCACCAATGCCGGTGGTCCACCCACCGGCGACTTTCGGGAATGGGGTCGGGAAGAATGGCTGAAAGCGTTGGACGCCAACATGCTCACGCCGATTGAACTCATCAAAGCCACGGTGGACGGCATGGCGGCGCGTGGCTTTGGTCGCATCGTCAACATCACCTCCAGTGCCGTGAAAGCACCCATCGATATTTTGGGTTTGTCCAATGGGGCCCGCAGTGGCCTCACCGGATTTGTCGCGGGTGCCGCACGCAACAGCAGCATTGCTTCGCGCAACGTCACCATCAACAACCTCCTGCCCGGTGCGTTTGAAACCGATCGTTTGCGCGTTACGTTTGAAGGCCTGGCCAAAAAAACCGGACAAGCCATGGACACCTTGGTTGAAGCCCGCAAAAAACTCGCGCCGGCTTTGCGCTTTGGTCATCCCGATGAATTTGGCAACACCTGCGCTTTTTTATGCAGCCAACACACGGGTTTCATCACCGGACAAAATATCTTGATTGATGGCGGGGCTTATCCCGGCACGTTTTAAACACACACCTTTGGTTTTTCAGAAGTTAGCAACATGAAGCAGTTCGATTGGCCACCGCACCATGCGGTAGCGCACATGCCCGGTTCCTTGCCGATGGGCGGCGTGGTGCCCATGACCCCCGTGCATGCTTTTGCACACACGCCCGAAGCGCTGAAGTGGCGTTTGCAAACCGACTTGCAGCCTCAACGACATGACCTGGACTTGGATGGTTTGCTGGGTTTTGTGATTGACCAGGTGGTCACCGATGAAGAAGCCGACGCCATCGTGCAAGCCACCGAAGTGATGGGCTACCGCGATGAAGCGCCTGGCATTGCCACACCGCCCGGCATGCGCATGAACAAGTCGGTGCATTGGATGGCGGACGACGCCATGCTGCAAACCATGTTCCAGCGTATCGGGCATTTGCTGCCAGCCGACATGCACGGCGATCCCTTGGTCCACAGCTTCAGTCATCGCATCAACATGTACCGTTATGACGACAACGACGTGTTCAATTTGCACACCGATGGCAGTTGGCCTGGTTACAGCCTGAGCGAAGATCGGCAACAGATGTTGCAATGGGACGATGGTTTTCACTCGGGCCTGACCATGCTGCTGTACTTGAACGGGCCGGCCGATGGCGTGCAAGGTGGCAACACCCGTTTGTTCAAAGCCGATGGCACGTGGGTGGATGTGTCGCCCGTGAAGGGCTCAGCACTTTTTTTCAGGCACGGCTTTGGTCCCGATTCGGTGCGGCACATCGGTTGTCGGGTGCAGGGCAGCGTGTCCAAGTATGTCGCGCGCATCAACGTCATGTTCAAGCGCTGAACCAACTGTCACCTTGGTGCATCTGCATGCCGCATGGACAAGGTATTGTTTTAAGATGAAATTTCACAGGAGAAACACATGAGCAAAGCCATTCATTTCAACCAACCAGGTGGCCCCGAAGTACTGCATCTGGTAGACGTGAACGTGGGCGAACCCGGTCCCGGTGAAATTCGCATTCGCCACAAAGCCGTGGGCCTGAACTTCATCGATGTCTACCACCGCACCGGTTTGTATCCGCTGCCCATGCCCCATGGTTTGGGCATGGAGGGTGCGGGCGTGGTGGAGGCCGTGGGCGAGGGCGTCACGCATTTGAAAGCCGGCGACCGCGCCGCCTATGCCAGCGCTCCTCCCGGCAGTTATTGCGAAGCGCGTGTCATGCCCGCAAAAAACGTCTGCAAGTTGCCCGACGCCATCGACTTTGACACCGGTGCGGCCATGATGCTCAAAGGCCTGACCGTGCAGTATTTGCTCAAGCGCACCTTGCCGCAAGGCGGTTTACAGGCGGGCGACCAGATCTTGTTCCACGCTGCTGCGGGTGGTGTGGGACTCATCGCTTGCCAATGGGCCAAGGCATTGGGATTGCAACTCATTGGCACGGCGGGCTCGGATGAAAAATGTGCGTTGGCCAAAGCCCATGGCGCTTCGCAGGTCATCAACTACGCCAAAGAAGATTTTGAATCCCGTGTGAAAGAAATCACCGGTGGCAAAGGCGTGAAAGTGGTTTATGACTCGGTGGGCAAAGACACCTGGGACAAATCGCTCAACTGCATCTCACCGTTTGGTTTGATGGCGAGTTTCGGCAATGCCTCAGGACCCGTCGATCCGTTTTCTCCTGGCATCTTGGGCCCCAAGGGCTCCATCTATGTGACCCGCCAAACCTTGTTCACCCACATCGCATCGCGCGAAGTGAACCAACAAATGGCCGATGATTTGTTCGCGGTGGTCACCAGCGGCCAAGTGAAGATCCGCATTGATCAGCGCTATGCGCTGGCTGATGTGGCGCAAGCGCACCGGGATTTGGAAGCGCGTAAGACCACGGGTTGCACCATCCTCACGGTCTGAGTTTTGTGCGTTGATGCGAAACCCTGCTGAGTCATCAGCAGGGTTTTTTCTTGCTTGTTGTACCCGTGTGTACCGTGTGTATAATCTCGGCATTAAGAGCAAAGACCTCATCTCCCGACTGAAAAAGGCTGGATGGGTTTTGCGTGGCGTCAAAGGCTCGCACCATGTGTTTGTGCACCCGCACAAACCAGGTCATTTGAGTGTGCCCCATCCCCAAAAAGACATGGGCGTGGGCTTGGTGCAAAAGTTGCTCAAACAAGCAGGACTCGAAGAAGGCAAAACAACATGAAGTACCCCATCGCGATTGAACCTGGAAACGCCACCACAGCTTGGGGCGTGGTGGTGCCCGATTTGCCCGGCTGTTTTTCGGCCGCAGACTCAGGCATTGATGAAGCCATTGACAATGCCAAAGAGGCGATTGAGTTGTGGATTGAGACTGCGCTGGATTTGGGTCAAGCCATTCCTGCGCCAAGCGCCATCACCGAGCTGCAAAAGAAACGTGAATTCAAGGGGTGGGTGTGGGCCGTGGCCTCCATCGACCCTGCTTTGCTGTCTGACGACATTGAGCGCGTCAATATCACCTTGCCCAAGCGTGTGTTGGCGCGTTTGGATGCCAAGGCCAAAGCCTTTGGTGAAACCCGATCAGGCTATATCGCGCACCTGGCCATCAGCGCTTGAGTCAGACTCAAGCCCCGCGGCGAACCCGGCGCAACTCATCCACGATCAAACACACCGTGCCCACGCTGATGGCGCTGTCAGCAATATTGAACGCTGGGAAATGGCCGCCATAGAACAAGGGGGCCAACCAGTCCCAATGAAAGTCGAGGAAATCGATCACGTGACCGAACAGCACCCGGTCGATCACGTTGCCGATGGCGCCGCCCAAAACCAATGCCAATGCAAAGCAAAACAAGCGTTGATTGGCATGGGTGCGCAAGAGATAAACAATGAAACCTGCGGCGAGCACGCCAATGGCAGTGAAGAACCAACGCTGCCAACCACCTGCATTGGCCAGAAATGAAAACGCTGCGCCGCTGTTGTGCACCCGCACCAGATTGAAAAAAGAAGTCAGGGTTTGGCTGTCACCATGTTGGAAGCTGCCAACGATCAGCACCTTGGTGAACTGGTCAGCGAGCAACACCACCAGGGCGATGCCCAGCCAAATTCCCAAAGATGCTGCTTGGTTGGAACGTGTCATGAAGAACCTCAAACGAATTGACGCACTTCACCCGCACCATGCAGGTTGCTGATGCAACGACCACACACGGTGGGGTGGGCCTCATCCGCGCCCACATCCTCGCTGTAATGCCAGCAGCGATCGCATTTGTTGGAAGTGCTGGATTTCACGTCAACTTTCAACGGCCCCTTGGTGAGTTGCACCTTCGAGGTGATGAAGACGAATTTGACATCCGCACCCAATGCGGCCAGTGCAACATAGGCTGCGCCTTCACATTGAATCACCAACTCGGCTTGCAAAGAAGCCCCCAATTCGCCAGC
>Ga0187843_10000343_pt1 | contig 34268 bp, 29 predicted proteins | sample SpaLakP09_SKY_43_FD_134516 | JGI IMG/M metagenome (GOLD analysis project Ga0187843, IMG submission 134516) | Oligotrophic lake water microbial communities from Sparkling Lake, Wisconsin, USA - SP09_SKY_43 | ecosystem: Environmental > Aquatic > Freshwater > Lake | place: USA: Sparkling Lake... | reverse complement strand
GTTGGAGCCATAGTTGGAGCCATAGTTGGAGCCATAGTTGGAGCCATAGTAGGAGCCATAGTTGGAGCCATAGTAGGAGCCATAGTTGGCGCCATAGTAGGAGCCACAGTTGGCCTCATAGTTGGAGTCATAGTTGGAGCCATAGTAGGTATCATAGTTGGCCTCATAGTTGGAGTCATAGTTGGAGCCATAGTAGGTATCATAGTTGGAGCCATAGTTGGAGCCATAGTAGGCACCATAGTAGGAGCCATAGTTGGCCTCATAGTAGGAGCCATAGTTGGAGCCATAGTAGGCATCATAGTAGGCATCATAGTTGGAGCCATAGTAGGAGCCATAGTTGGCGCCATAGTAGGCATCATAGTAGGCATCATAGTTGGAGCCATAGTAGGCATCATAGTAGGCATCATAGTAGGCATCATAGTAGGCATCATAGTAGGCATCATAGTTGGAGCCATAGTAGGCATCATAGTTGGGAAATAAGGCCCTTCAGATTCTGGGAAATAAGGCAAATCAGATGTGGGGAAATAAGGTCCTTCAGATTCTGGGAAATAAGGTCCTTCAGATGTTGGATAATAAGGCCCTTCAGATTCTGGGAAATAAGGTCCTTCAGATGTTGGATAATAAGGCCCTTCAGATTCTGGGAAATAAGGCGCATCAGATGTTGGATAATAAGGTATTGGCACTTCAGATGTCACTGCTAAGCAATCACCACTTTCACAATAATATCCATCATCACATTTTGCACCACAAGAACCGCAATTATTCGAATCATTTAAATAATCAACACATTCAGAACCACACAAAAATGAATTTGTATCATTTATACAACAGTTGTTATTAATTAAAAATGTTTGATAATTAGAATTCTCGGCATCAGATAAAGTAATTTCATAACCGTTAGATTGTTCATCCTGGCTATATTGATTATTAATATTGTCTTTTATGAATTTAAAAAGTGTATCAGTGGTAGGGTAGCATCTGCTCTCTTCTAAAAATTTCTGTAAGAAATGTAGTTGTCTTGACATTTTATCACATTTAAAAGAACCGATGTCGATTTCTAAGATAAACTCTTCCAAGTCGATTTTTGCGATATCAGAAATATTTTTATCTGAATTTTCTAAAATAAAATTTAAAAAGCATTCACATTCATTTTGTATATCATCTTTAAAAGCATCATCTATGGCTAAATATATATCATCAACTGAGTCACTATATCCACCATTTTTATTAATCAAATCTTTAAAAATATTTTCGAAAAGCTGTGTTTTTATTTTATTATATGCTAACTCTGTGTCATCCGATGTACCTGATGGTGTTTCAGGAGTATTTTTATTATTTATAAAAAATACGATAAATGGAATTGCTAATAAGCAAATAATCATAAAAACAATTAAGAATTGTGTTATTCCTGTTGCTGATTTTTTCATTTATTATGTAATATATATCTTTTTTAAAAATATAAAAATTGATTTTTTTAAATAAATTTCCAATATTTTTAAAGGATGGACAATCTAGATACCTATACAATTAAGTACATAACGTGCTTCTTATCGAAAGATGAATTATACGGTTTCAGGGAAACTTGTAAAATATTTAATGAAGTAATATTGGACATGTTGGAGCAATACAAAAAGAAAAAAGGATTCGCATTGAAATGTATAGTTCATCCATCTTTTATTTATATAGTACAGACAAGATCTCTTTTAGATTGGGCAAAGATTCACACAGGATTCAAATATCATTCGAATATGCTTATAGGGTGTGTACAAAACGAGGACTTAAATACTTTAACGTACATATGCGAGGAGTGTACATACCTCGAAGATTTCAAAAGCAATACTTATATAATAGATAGCGCGCTAAGAAAAGGAAATTTAGAAATCGTGAAATATCTCAGGAGACAAGGCTTTGATTGGGGATATAATTCTTTTAATGCAGCAGTTGAATACGTGGGATCGAATGATATACACGGAAATAACAAATATTACAAACTTATTGAATACTTGATTTTTAATTATTGCAGATTCAACCGAAAGACAAGCGCAGTGGCAGCAAGATATGGTAATATAGAATTGCTTAAGTGGTTAGTAGATAACGGTTGCGAGGTTAATAAATTAACTTTTGGAAAAGCTGTCGCCTCTGATAATCTAAATGTCTTAAAATATTTAAAGAAAATAAAATGCGCATATTCGAAAAATATTTATGAAAACGCCATAAATGCGAATAATATTAAAGCTGTGAATTGGTTAATAAAACACAATTTTCAACAACCAGAAAATGTCGCCGAATATGCTTTTGACATTGGGAATATGGATATGTATATATATTTATTGAAAAAGGGATGTACTTACGATGAGGATTCAGCTGCTTATAATTCAATCCGTGAGCTATTATAAATAAATATTAAACTAGTAATTGGTTTAATATTTTAATTATTTCTTCTTTTTATTTTGAGTTCCGCAATTCTTATCTTCGCGAAGTAAATTATTCGACCTAAACCATTCTTTTATTTTGCCGCACATTTCGGGTCTTTGAATTTTTGACCAATACAGTCCACGAACAAGATCTTCTTTTGTGTATTCTTCGTCATCGAGGTAAAGATCTTTTACATATTTACTATTTTTGATTTTTTGTAATAACTCATCTTCGGATAATTTATTATATGAAGCTATACTTCTTTCATCCGGTGGGATTTTAAAAACATCAACAGCTAATCTAGTTAATTCTGGTCTATCCCAATTTATACATCTTCGTCCTGATTTTATTACACGTGCATCATCATCTTCATCCTCGTCTTTACTTTCTTTAATACAGAACTCTTCAGTGCCATCATCCTGAATGTTGTATTGTCCAGAATATCCAAACCCTAAATCTCTCGCAGTTCTTTCGAATTTTGTCCTCTCTTCTTTATATTTTTCTTTAAACAACTCAATAAAATCATCATTACATTCCCCCCAAGTTTTATTTTTAGGATCATAACATTTCAACACATCTTCATCATAATATAACAAAGATGAAACGAGAGTATCATCTATCATTGTATAATACGATTTAAAATATTCAAGTATAAGATCTCTTTGAGACTCGTTAATATCGTTCTCTTCTTTATCTGATATTAAAGATTGTTCTAACAAATATTCTTGTAAGGTTAGCGGAAGTTTGGTTATTATATTTTTAAGTTGATCAATGTTCCGAACTTTGAAAATTGATTTAATAACCTCTGGATAATAATATTTATCAATCATTGTAAAAAAATCTTTTTCAAAGGATAATTCAGGGTACTCTGAGTAATGATAAGAAAGGAATGAACTATTTGAAGATAGATTATCAATAAGATAATAAATATTTTTTTGTTCTCTAAGGTAACATTTGAAGCCATATTTATTAAAAATAACTACATTATCATTTATAATATTTCGTAGTGCAGTTACAATTTGAAATAAAGTGTATCCGATTATATTTTTGAGAATTGCATCCAAGTTCATAAAAAAATTATTTTTAAAAAGTGCAAATACTTTAAAAGTAATATTCTCTATATCTCTAGTGTCATAATAAAGTTCATACGTTGAATAATCTAATTCGGAGCTTGGTAATCCGTTTAGAATCAAATCTTTCGAAACGCCATCACATTGATACTCGCATGTTCCATAATTACAATCTCTTGTACCTTCATATTCCAAAGATTTAGAATTACGTTTATAATTCAAGGCGCAATCGAAAGCAGATTCTTTCAATATTTTTTCAAATCTTTTTATATTTATATCTTTTATTTCAGATATTTCGTAAAGTCTCAAATCGATAGAAACACCCTCTAGTGGTATTGATACATGTTGGAAAATATCTAATTCTGGAGTAATCCCCTTATCTTGTAACAATTTATGAGATTTTGCTCTTATTCCTCTTGCGATTGCCTGTGATGTTTCAGAATAATTCCAATGTGGTGTAAGAACATGTATAGACTGTACGTTATATAAAGAAAATCCTTCCGATATTACACTTGAACCTATAATAACTCTAACATACTCACCGAACATATTCTGGGGCTTGTTATAATAATTAATAATATCTTTTATCTCTTTGGGGGTGCATGTTTCTGTGTTCACAATCGCATATCTCTTACCCTTATTGGCTTCCGTTCCGCTACATTTTGAAAATCCAAATAATTCGAGAATGCATGCAAACAAAAAAGATCCTGAACCGTGTATATATTCTGAATATATAAAACATAATTTTTTTGGATTCTCCAAAATATTTTTAATAATTGAAGCATACACTGTTGAATAGTTTGATAGATTTCCTAAAATAGTATTTGGATCACTTACCTTTTTACCACCATATAAAGCAACTTTCAATTCGTCATTCAAACTGTAATTATAGTATACTTGATCATTTTCAGCGCCGAAAACCTGACGCTTCTTTTTGGAAACATATTTTGTATAGCCTTCTCTTCCATATGTTCCATTTGGAAATACAAATAAAGAAGCCTGGCGAGCATTCGTAAAAAAAGAAGATTTTACATCCTCATTTTCTTTATTCGAAACATCTTTTCTGTACGCTTCATTGTAGTATTTAGTTTGGAATTCACTCATTATATTTTCAAAAACATTAAAATGTTTTAAAGATCCTATCGGTGTTCCAATATATTTTTTATCTATATTGGAATATGCCGCGTCCAAATATGATATTTTACCCTTGAAAAGATTCTTTAAGTAATTCACTTTATCCGGTTTTATAGCAACCTCATTTCCTTCAACATTGAAATATTCTTCAATAAATTCTTCTTTTACCGGTAATTGTTTATCCATCGGCAATATAAGATTCATTATCGTTGCTATTTCTTCAACTTGATCTTTCATCGGTGTCGCCGACATCAGTATGATTTTGCAGTTTTTTACAAGATGTAAGAACCTATGTATTTGCTTGTAAGTTGATTTCTTGTCTGCTATAGCATTATATTTTTCGGCGATTTCAGGTGTCCATCTTTCTTTTGCTAGTTTTAATGCTTCTCTACTCGTTATACTCCTATCCTCTTTTTGTATCCTAGCAACTTCCTCTTCATAAAATAAAGTAGCTGGATTTATTTTTTGTAATCTTATATTATGAACCTCGTCAACAACTATTATTTTATTTGAATAATTCTCAATGATCGCTTCATCGGACATGCTAGCTAAAGTATCCGAGAATAACTTAAATGTCTTATCTTCAAGATCATAATACTTTTCAATTGATTTATTTACACGATGTGTCTTCTGAAGTTCTGTAAGGTTCTCATAATCTAATGGTTTATATTGCCCAACTGTGCACTTGAACACAACTTCATTTGTATAATTGTTTAATAAAGGTTTACCATTGGCTAAAATAATTGCACCATCGATAGAACTATTTTGTTTTTTTATAAGCTCAATTGCAGCTACACTTGCACATCCCTTACCGACCCCCATGTAATGCAGTAGCAAAATCTTATCATAATTCGTGAAAATATTAAGGTACATTGCAATTGTTTTTTGATGCTTGAAAGTGGATACGGGCCCAAAATTCTCGACATCTTCTAAATCTTCTTCTAACCTATTATCATAAAACTCTTTTTTTTTGAAAATATTTAGATAAAAATCATCGTCGTATGAGTTCAAATTTTCATTTGAGTAGTTATGAATATTTGGATATACGCCTAAAAAATTATCAATGTTATCAATCATTTTTTATTATTATAAACATTTTTTTATAAATTTAGAATTATAAAAAATAAAAAATTAAATCCATTGAGTCCATTCTAAATAATTGTTAGAAGCCATGGTTCTTTTTTTAATACTTCCACCATTGAAATACTTATATTGTGTTACCTGCGTTGGCTTGTCTGATGGTGGAACATTTTGAGTTATAATTGTTTTAACAATCGAATTATCTGCCCAAAGTTCATTTATTAAATAATTTGGTTCACGGTCGGCAAAAGGTTTAAGAACATAATTATACCAATATTCATAAGGGTTTGGTTCATAATTGAGCGCGTTGTTTAAAATTACAGGTTTACCAACTACATATACAATACCATTTTCACCACCTTGAATTGTAATATCTTCTTCTGGTCTTTGTTCAATTGTTACACCATCAACATTGAGTTTAAAATATTTAGCAAACGCAGATAATGATCCATCTATAACTTTAGGATCGATAATATTCCACGGCGGTTGGTCTAGATAGGAATCCGAACTTGGCATTAAGTAATATATTTTGGCTTTATAATTGTCGATATACAATCCATCCAAGCCTGATTTTGTTTCAGCCAAATTTAGTTTTGTTTCTGAAATATCAGTACTCATATTTTGAACATTTGTATTTGTCTGTTCAAGATCAGAAGTCACTTTTGCAAGATCAGAAGTCATTTTACTTAATTCAACTTCCGAATCAGCTAATCGCATTGACAAATTAGTTGTATCATTTTTCATAGCACTGATTGTAACTTGAAAATATATAAACATACCTACTAAAATTGCAAAAATTATAAAATATAAATAATTCATTTATTTATATTTATATTTATTTTAAATATTTATAAATTGTACTTTTGTTTTATATTTAACATCCTTTATAAAATACTCTGTTCCCTCATCATATGTATATTTAAATATCTTTCCTGGATGATTCCTCTTCATCTCCTTCTCATCAATGTGTTTTGAATTATCTATATAAGTTTTCTTGATGATACTAAAATCGATACGTGGAAGTAAAACAATACCCTGATACTCCTTCTTCTTTCCTGATAAATCAATCTCAAGGGTATCTGGGATAAATTTCTTAAGTGGTGACGCATTATTAACTAACAAATTATTCAATGGTTTCGGTAAGATATCACTACTCGTCGGCGGAAGAATATACAAAAGCTGCTCAAACGGTGTATACATAACGCTTTTTCTGTAAACAGGTTGCTTATAAGTATCCACGTATTTGCAAATATCAGATGCGAAAGGCGCATAATAATAATTATAATTCCACCCCCAATTAAAGTCAGAATTTTTTGTATAATATGTAAGAACCCATTGTAAACCTTCAAGATATTTATGACAAACTTGTTCAATCGGAATATCAAAATATTTCTTATTATACTCAGTCCGGTAGAGTTCAATATCCAGATCATAAACACCTTCATTATAAGCCGCACATGATTCTAATAATTCGTCGGGGAAATAAAATCGTTTGTTGCGCAACTTATTATCCAAAACAGATTTTTCATAATTTGAAACATTTTCTAAAAATAATTTCAAAACCTTTTTGGAAAAGATATTATCTTTTGTAAGATGTCCATGTACCAAGCACACTTCCTTATAGATATCAATAATTATATCAATACCATCTTCAAGAATTTCTAGAGCTGGTATATGTGGCAAGAAATCGTTGCCGATGAGAAAACAAAGAAATACAAAATCATCAATCGCGTTCTCCATGTCGTATTCATATTTCTCACTTTCCCAACGTAGCATTAGTTCCCCAAGTTGCATTCGAACATCTGACATATTTATGATGAGGTATTTGTTAAAACGATCCATCATATCTTCCCGTAAAATATAAAAATTGGAAATGTGTGTGGATAACGCCAGCATAATCAAATCTGCATCTAGTCCGTGTATCAGATAACTTTCACCCTTATCTCCGTATTTCTTGACATATGATATGAGAGTCGATTCGCCTTCACCTGGTACTTTCTCATTCGAAAAAACGACTTTCAAATGCTTCCATTTTTCATCTTCTGTAACCTTCTTTTTTAGAAAAAGGTCGATATATTTTGATAAACTATCCATAAATTTTGTTCCTGGACTTATATTACAAGAGTCAAAGGGTGAGTTCTCTGCTGTTAACGAACTTTTGAAACGTCTTTGACGTTGTTGATCCATTTTTGAACGCGGCGCGACTCCATCGATTGACAGAATAACATTCTTCTTAGGTCGAACAATATTGAAAATGTGTTCTATGCTCCTACAAACATCTTTGAAAGCTTCATACTCCTTCTTATATCCATTTGCCAAAGGAGGTGTTTTTAATAATCTGTCAGGTTCCTTGTAGTTACCGTATTTGTAAATTTTTTGACACGAATCGTGAATTATTCCATTGAGATCAAACAATAAATTATCAATCTCAATATTAATATCAGAAAAATCTTCTCTGTCAGCAAGTTTAATTACTGAAGAGTTAAATCTCTTTTTAAACCAACTGAAAAAATAATATATACCCATCTTTTATATTTATATTATGATTTTAGATTATTATTCAATTTTATAATTTAATACGAGTGATAATAAACTGTATACCAAGCTGTTTTTTCGTTTTATTTAAAACATTTATTTACAGCTTAAAATTATTTTTTAAAATCTTGTATTAAATAAATGAAAGCCCTACTTAATATCACTTTGGTATTTTCATATTTAAGTTATATACACGCGCACGCATTCATGTCAACACCAATAGCTAGACGAAGTAGGTATAGTGATTATTATGTAAAAAATGGTTTGGTTGATTATGATATTATGGCGCCTCTTAATGTAAATGGATACAGTTATCCTTGTAAAGGGTTTCCAGCTGGTCCGGCAATTACTGAGATTACTACGGATGTAGTACCGATTAAAATTGAATCACATGGATCACATAGTGGGGGTCATTGTCAGTTTGGAGTTTCGTTTGATGGTCGAACGTTTGTTGTGTTGAAACAACTTGTTCGTGATTGTTTAAAGCCTGATATGTTTAATTATAATTATCAAATTACTTTACCACGGAGTATTCCAAATGGAAATATGATTGTTTTTTGGACTTGGATCAACTCTGTAGGTAACAGAGAATATTATATGGATTGTGCAGATATTAAATTAAATAGAATAAACTCAAATGAGGGCGGGGGTGTGAATGGAAAAGAATTGATCGTCGCGAATTTACCTGGGTATACAATTATACCAGAGTTTCCAAATCCAAATGATTATGATGGAAGGGAATTGTTATTGAATGCAAAAGATATATCAATTAATACTCCTAATTATGTAGCGCCTACCACGCGACCTACTACCGTACCTGTTGTTGTGCCTACTGTACCTGTTGTTGTTGTGCCTACTGTACCTGTTGTTGTGCCTACTGTACCTGTTGTTGTTGTGCCTACTGTACCTGTTGTTGTTGTGCCTACTGTACCTGTTGATGTACCTACTGTACCTGTTGTTGTGCCTACTGCGCCTGTTGTTGTGCCTACTCTACCTGTTGTTGTGCCTACTCTACCTGTTGATGTACCTACTGTACCTGTACCTACCTCCACATATTTAAGACAAAACCAAACTAATATTGTTAATAATGGTAATGCAATTACTTTTACAAATACCCCATTACTTTTTTGTTTTCTTTTTTTAAATTTTTTTTAAAAATATTTTATAATATAAAAAATGTCTTCTTGTTATAGAAAACCCACTCCTACTGTAGAAAACTATTCAGAAATGCCTAGATCAAGATTTGATCAAATTTTTTGTAAAATGTACGACCCAGAAAGACCCGGAGGTCCCGAATTCCCGGCTCCTTGGCCTATGCAAAGAACTCAGTTTGATACTGATTTGCAACAGAAATGGTCATTTGCTCCATTAAGCTGTAATCAGCCAATGATGCCGCCTCCGCCGATGGCTCCTACTATGCCACCGATGATGCCTACTTATCCTCCTACTATGATGCCTACTATGGCTCCTACTATGATGCCTACCATGATGCCTACTATGATGCCTACCATGATGCCTGCTATGGATCCTAATATGATGCCTACTATGCCACCTTCTGAGGCGTTGAGACGTAGATATTAAATTTAATACTTATTGTATTAAATTTAACAATTTCCTGTACTTGATGGTATAGGACCAGTGCATTTAGATTTATCATTTTCTGAACACTCAACTCCTCTTGTTTTTGACCCTGTCCAAGCATTTATAGGCCACCCCCACCAAAAACAAGTTGAATTCCATTCATTTGGGCCGTAATATTTAGTCTCTTGACCTAAAATATTTTTCTCTGTTCTATAAGTTCTCCATACACCTTTGCAATTTGTCGCACCTATAATATTTCCATTTGTATCTTTACTACCTCCTAATAAATTATTTATATCTGCAGGATAACCTGTAACTCCGTTAGTAGCAGAATTGCAATTTTTACATTGCGCTTGTCCTGTAACGTCATTATATTGGTTATTGCATTTAAGAGGTGTAGTTGCTCTATTTGAACTTATATACGTACCCATGGGTGCTTGTTTACAAGATGTTTGTCCTTCTAAATCTTGATATGTACCTGGTAAACAATCTATAGGTTTTGCTGATTTATTTTTATTTGTATAAGTACCAATAGGTACCTGTTTACAAGATGTTTGACCGGTTATATCTTGATATGTTCCAGCTAAACAATCAGAGCATACAGATGATGCATTTTTATCTGAAAAAGTTCCACCTGGACAACCTAAACAACTTGAACTATTAGTACTTTTTGTTGAAGGATTATAATACCCAGGAGTACAATCATTTTTCATAGCACTGGAGCAATAGGAACCAGATGGGCAAATTATACATTCTTTAGTAGTTGGATCATAATAATTTCCATCATCACAATTAGTGACTGTAGACGATAACTGATATAATGTTTTATAACGATTGATATTTTTCGTAAAAGGAGGAGCTATAGAATTATATAGGTTACTATCGATAACTGACGGCATAGTCAAATCATTTATTTTTGTTTGTACAAATTCAGAATCAGCTATGAGCGGTACCGATATATTTTTGTAATTATTCATTTGCTGTTTCTGTGTTAAAGAAAAATTCTCTCTCATTTATTAAAAAAGGAAAAAAATAAAGTTTTATTTTATGAAAGAGAGAACAAATAAAGAGTTTGGTTGACATGTACAAGAATATCATCACGAATGTTGAACAGATCAGTATCTTTCTTATTTAAATAAGTCGGCAATTCGGTCGTCAACCAGCTTTTAAAATCATTTAGAAATACGATGATAGAAGAATCACTTTCTATCTTAAAAGTAGGTTTTGAATTTTTAGGAAGAGTCAGTCTTTTATTTTCAGATCCTTGCATAACTTCAATAAATTTATCCATCTTTGAAGATAGATTATTAACAAGTGAATCACTTGCTACATGTCTTGGATAAGACTTGGTTGCCCAATGATAGAATTTGATCTGGTCTCTTACAAAAGTAAAATAAAGTGCGATTTCTCCGATATTAGACATTTTATTAATCCGTATATAATTTATTTTTTCTTTATTTTCGAAATATAAAAAGCATCGTACGAAGTTCTTTTTGAATATCGATCCCAAACATCTCCAGGAACATCATTCTTTCCCAGTGTGCTTTTAGAAATTCTTTTCTTTTGCAAAGTATATTTGGAATTGGAAATCGTATCTTTACCACTTTCAGTCATTATTTTATCGGCCAATTTTTTATATTTGACACATTTATTCTCAAGTATGGCTATTTCTTCTTTTGTTTCATACCATCTAGTTAGTAAATTATCAATGTCCTCATTCATATTTTTTATTATTGTAAATATAAATTTGTTTAAAAATTTTTCATTTTTAATAAATCAATTTAAAGAGAGGATTTCTATTATAAAAATGACAACTCGCAAAACTCAAAAACCCGTAGCTGAATCAAGCAAGACAAAGACCGTTCAAGAAGATGTCCTCGAAGAGGAGGTTGAACAACCAAAGAAGAGAACTAAGAAGGTAGCAGCTCCTGTAGTTAAGACTGAGGAGGAGGTAGTAGTAGTTGAGGAGGAGGTAGTGGAGGAGACTGATGTTAAGGAGAAGCGCAAGACTACTCCGACTCGTGAGGGATTTTTGCAATCTTTTGATGAGCTTGTTTCTTCGGTTGAGAAGGAGATCGAGTCTCTCAGAGAGAGCAAGAGCAAGGTAAAGGGTGTTAAGTTCTTGAGATCTTTGAATAAGCAAATCAAGTTGCTAAAGAACCAAGCTGGAAGAGTCATTAAGCAAAAGAGTTCAATTGGTAGAAAGAACACGAATACTACTTCTGGATTCTTGAAGCCAGTGAAGATTTCAAAGGAGATGGCTAAGTTCACCGGATGGGATGAGTCTGAGCTTAGATCAAGAGTTGATGTAACTAAGTATTTGTGCAATTACATCAAGGAGAATGACTTGCAAAACCCAACTGATAGAAGACAAATTATGGCTGATCCTAAGCTTTCCAAGTTGTTGAAGTTTGATTCTAAGAAGGAGTCAGAGCCATTGACTTATTACAAGCTTCAAACTTATTTGAAGAGTCATTTCATTAAACCTGAGATTAGCGCAACTGCTTAATTTGGTAATTTTTTATTTTTAATTAAAAAAATAAAAAATATTAATAATAAATGGAAAACGTTTCACCGAGCATTGCAACAATTTCTGCGCCAAGAAATACGCAAATGTATATACTATTCGGACTGTCTATTTTGCTATCATTATTTTCAATTTTTTATAATAGTACGCAGAGTTTACACACCGAGAACACAAACATATCCAATAGACTTAGTAATCTAAGTACAACTGTTGATACCGTTCAAACAACTGTTGATACCGTTAAAACAACAGTTGATACTATACCTCAAACATACACAACCAAAACCGATTTTGCACCTGTAAAGGACAAAGTTGTCGCGATACCTACTAATGTTTCACAATTTTATCAAGATTTTGATAGTCTAAAAAACACAGTTAATAATGTTATCCCAGCTACTTATGCGACAACTGCAACTGTCAATACAAAAGTATCGAATGATACGTTAGCTAATTATGCCACAAAAGCATCAGTTGAAAATTTAGCAGGCACGGTTGCCACAAAAGCATCAGTTGAAAGTTTATCAAGTACTGTTGCTATAAATAAATCAAGTCTTGATACGTTAGACACTAGGGTTACAGCAAATAAATCAACTCTTGATACTTTGGCAGGCACAGTTGCTACAAAGGCATCAACTGACTTCTTAGCGAATACTTACGCTACTAAAGCAGAATTAACACAAATAAATAACACTTTAACAGACTTAAATACTTTTAAAAATACTACTGTTCCTAATACTTATGCTACTTCATCGAACCCAGCATTTACCGGAAATGTTACAATTAGTGGAAATGGTTCATTAGTAATAAAAGACAATTCCCAATCAGCCGTAATTACTTTGAATACAACATCTGGAGCTATTTCTGCTACAAGTCTTAAAGAAGGTGGTGCAGATTTATCTACTAAATACATGCCTAAAACAGGTGGTGAATTTACCGGTAATGTTACTATTGGAAGTATTACATTAAGCAAATCGGATAGCAATATTTCTACAACAGGTAATATTTCAACTATCAATCCGGGTATATTTAAAGAAGGTGGTATAGATTTATCTACTAAATACTCAGGAGGAGGAGGTGGTACGCCAACTTTAAATAATCCGACATTTACTGGAACTGTAACAATTAAAGGAGATGGTGTAAATTCTGGTTCTTTAGTTATTAATAATTCTGTAAATTCACCAACTCCTATTATTACATTAGGTAAAAGTACCGGTTCTACATATATAGATTCAACTGGTGCAAATTTTACAAGCGATGTTAAGGTTGGCGGTAATATTAATTCTATAACAGGTAATATTTCAACGAGTACAGGTAATATTTCAACCTCCACAGGTACTATTTCAACAACTGCAGGTACAATTAACGAGGGTGGAAAAACTTTGACTGAAAAATACATGCCTAAATCAGGTGGTGAATTTGGCGGTGATGTTAAGGTTGGTGGTATTACATTAAGTAAAGCGGATAGCAGTATTTCTACATCAGGTAATATTTCAACCACAGGTACAGGTAATATTTCAACTACAGGGTCAGGTACAATTAATGAGGGTGGAACTAATTTGAGTGGTAAGTATGCAACATTATCAGGGGCAAATTTTAATGGTAATGTTACTATTGGTGGTATTACATTAAATAGAGGGGATGGTAGTATTACTACATCAGGTAATATTTCTAGTACAGGAGGTAATATTTCTACTTCAGGTAATATTTTTACTTCAGGGACAGGTGTAATTAGCGAGGGTGCATCTACGTTGAGTAATAAATATGCATTAAAAGCAGGAGATAATACGTTTTCAGGGACAAATACTTTTTCAGGGGTAAATACTTTTAATGAAAATGTTATAATTGGTAATAACAAATCACTTACAATAAGAGATGCTAGCGCTATACCTATAGTTTCTCTAAATACAAATACTACGACAGCTAAAGCTTACATCGACAATTCAGGTAATCTTATAGCAACCGGAACTAATAATATTAATGGTTATATAACATACAATCAAGCAAGTGATATCTACGCTCCTAAAAAGGACCCTACATTTACTGGAAATGTAACAGTTAAGGGTACTGGAACCGGTGTAGCCGGTGCTCCTGGTACTATAACTTTAAATGACGCTACATCAAGTGGCGGTGTGCCGGCTATATCTTTGAATACACAGACTAGTGGAGTAAAAGCTTACATCGACCAGTCTGGAAATATTATTGGTACTGGTACATTGACAGTTAAGGGTACTGGCACTGCAGGTGGTATTATAAATGTCAATGATTCTTCAAACTTATCAACTCCTAATATTACATTAGGTACAAATACGGGTAATACATACATAGACAGTTCAAATAATATTATAATAGGTAACGGCGGATCTTTATCTATAAAAGATGCAAGTGCTATCCCTTTAATTACTTTAGGGAAAAATACCGGAAAAACTTTCATCGATAACGGAGGAAATGTTGTAATTGGATATAACAAATCACTTACAATAAATGATTCTAATAATGCAAATGCTTTAATCTCTCTAAATACAAATACGCTAGGTAATATTTCTACATCAGGTAATATTTCAACCACAGGTACCGGTAGTATTTCAACAACAGGGTCAGGTAATATTTCAACAACAGGGACAGGTAATATTTCAAGTGCAAATACTATTTCAAGCACAGGTACAATTAGCGAGGCTCAAAAAACTTTGAGTACTAAATATGCATTATCAGCAGATATGAGTAATTATGCTAAATTAGACGGTGCGACTTTTACCGGAGAGGTTAAGGTTGGTAATAATATTGTATTAGGTACAGCAGGTAATATTTCTACATCAGGTAATATTTCTACATCAGGTCAAGGTACTATTTCAAGTGCAAATACAATTAGTGAAGGTACATCTACGCTGGGTAATAAATATGCATCATTAGGTCAGGCAAATGCGTTTACAGGGGTAAATACGTTTAACAATGATGTTGTAATCGGAAATAACAAATCGCTTACAATAAAAGATGCTTCTTCTACACCTGTAAATTTAATTTCTCTAAATTCTACGACTGGTACTAGAGCTTACATCGATGATAGTGGAAATATTACTGGTACAGGAACAATGACAGTTAGGGGTAATGGTAGTGCTGGTGGTGTGTTAGTTCTAAACGACTCGGGTAACATCGGATCTGGTAATGTTAGTAGTAATACTGCAACAAATCCTAATATTACTTTAGGAAAAGCAAGTACGGCTAGCTCACTAGGTACTACATACATCGATGCAAGTGGTAAATTTAGCGAGTCTGGAACTAAGTTCAGCGATAAATATGCTCCACTTAATGATCCTAAGTTTACTGGTACATTACAGGTTGGTAATAATATCAAACTTAATGCTACAGATAGTACTATTAGTACAACTGGTGCAATTAGTACTACTGGTACAGGGTCTTCTATTCCTGGTTTTGCATCATTAGGACAGGCAAATACGTTTTCAGGGGCAAATATATTTAATGAAAATGTTACAATCGGAAATAACAAATCGCTTACAATAAGAGATGCTAATGCTGCAAATTTAATTTCTCTAAATTCTACAGCTGGTACTAGATCTTACATCGATACCGATGGAAATATTAAAACTACAGGACAATCATCATCAATTACTGGGTATGCTACAACTACTAATCCTACATTTACTGGCGAAGTAACAATTAATGGAACAAACGCAAGTGCTCCAGGATCTTTAATTATGAAAGATACGGCTTCGAGTGCTATTCCTAATATTACATTAGGTAAAACAACTTTAAACTCTAACGGTAAATCTTACATTGACTCCAGTGGAAATATTGAAACAATTGGCACAGGTACAATTAGCGAGGGTGGAAATAGGTTGATGCCTAAATCAGGTGGTGATTTTACTGGTAATGTTACTGTTGGTGGTATTACATTAAATCAAGCTAATAGTAGTATTTCTACATCAGGTAATATTTCAACCACAGGTTCAGGTAGTATTTCAACCATAAACGGTAGTATTTCAACCACGTCAGGTATGTTACAGGCTGGTAGTAATATCAAACTTAATGGGTCGGATAGTACTATTAGTACAACTGGTGCAATTACCACTGGTACAATTACAACTAATAATATAGGGTCTTCTATTACTGGGTATGCTACAACTACTAATCCTACATTTACCGGCGAAGTAACAATTAATGGAACAAGCGACTCTACTCCAGGGGCTTTAATTATGAAAGACACGGTTTCGAGTACTACTCCTAATATTACATTAGGTAAAATAACTTTAAACTCTAACGGTAAATCTTACATCGACTCGTCGGGTAATATTTCAACAATTAATGGTAATATTTCAACCACAGGTACAGGTAGTATTTCAACTAAAGGTTCAGGTAGTATTTCAACCATAGGGTCAGGTAATATTTCGACAACAGGGACAGGTAATATTTCAAGTGCAACTACAATTAGCGAGGCTACATCTATGTTGAGCGATAAATATGCTCCAAAGAGCAATCCTATATTTACCGGAAATGTTACAATCGGTTCAGGTGGGTCACTTACTATAAAAGACACTAATAATAGTTCAGATTTAATTTCTCTAAATTCTACGACTGGTACTAAATCTTATATCGACGCGAATGGAAATATTAAAACTACAGGAGAATCTTCATCAATTAATGGGTATGCTACAACTGCCAGTCCTACATTTACCGGCGATGTTAAGGTTGGTAATATTACATTATCACAATCATCAGGGGAAATTAATGCAACTAGTATTACAGCAAGTAGTATTACAGCAAATAATACTCTTAAAGAAGGCGCTGAGTCATTATCAACCAAATACGCTACAGCTAAAAATCCGACATTTACCGGAATATTAAAAGCTGACACTTTTAATGAGAATGGAACTAATTTGAGTGATAAGTATGCATCATTATTAGGGGCAACTTTTACAGGTGATGTTAAGGTTGGTGGTATTACATTAAATCAAGGTAATAGTAGTATTTCTACATCAGGTAATATTTCAACCACAGGTACAGGTAGTATTTCAACCATAAACGGTAGTATTTCAACTACAGGGTCAGGTAATATTTCAACAACAGGGACAGGTAGTATTTCAAGTGCAAATACTATTTCAAGCACAGGTACAATTAGCGAGGCTGCATCTACTTTGGCTAGTAAATATGTATCATCAACAGATTTGAATAAATATGCTAAATTAGATGGCGCGACTTTTACCGGAGATGTTAAGGTTGGTGGTATTACATTAAAATCAAGTGATAGTAGTATTTCTACATCAGGTAATATTTCAACCACAGGTTCAGGTAATATTTCAACCACAGGGACAGGTACTATTTCAACTGCATCAGGTACAATTAGTGAGGCTGGGAAATTTTTGAGTAGTACATATGCATCATTAGGAGGTGCAAATACTTTTACAGGACAAAATACTTTTAATGAAAATGTTGTAATTGGTAATAACAAATCACTTACTATAAATAATGCTGCTACTACCCCTGCACCTATAGTTTCTCTAAATACATCTACGACAAATGCTAAAACTTACATAGACAATTCTGGTAATCTTAATACTACAGCAACTATCAATGGGTATGCTAAATTATCAGCTGATAATATGTTTTCAGGCTTAAATACTTTTTCGGGTAAAAATACTTTTAGCAATGATGTCACAATTAGTAATAATAAATCACTTATTATAAACGACGCTTCTTCTACTCCTAATACCCTGATTTCTCTAAATCCAGCGATTGCAGGATCGGTAACATCATCTGGAAATATTATCGGTACAGGTGTTTTGACAGTTAAAGGTACTGGTACTGGTAACGCACCTGGTATTATAAATATAAATGATGCTTCAAATAATACTACACCAGCTATTTCATTAGGTACAAGTTCGTGGGCAAAAACATACATCGATGGTACAGGAAATATCGTAATTGGAAATAACAAATCACTTACTATAAACGATGCTTCCGCCACACCTATACCTATAGTTTCTTTGAATTCTACTTCAGGTACTAAATCTTACATTGATTCAAATGGAAATATTGTGGGTACAGGTGAAATGACAGTTAGGGGTAGCGGTGGTGTAGGTGGTGCGTTAACTCTCAATGATGCCTCGAACACCATAGCAGCTCCTAATATTACTTTAGGAAAAGTAAGCGCCGGTCTTACTACCGCCTCACAACTACGAACACTAGGTGTTACTTACATAGATAGCGCAGGAAATCTCACAGCTAGAGGAGGAGTTACAATTAATGGAACCGATTCAGCTAATCCAGGATTTCTAAGTATAAATGACACATCGTCAAGTACTATTCCTAATATTTTATTAGGTAAAACTTCGACTCAAATGCCATTTTCAACACAACAAGGAAATCTAAACACAAGTTTCCCTAAAACTTTTATTGACTCAAGTGGAGCTCTTACAGCAACTGGAGAAATAACTATCAATAATATACCCGGCACTACAGCACTCACAAGTTTCCCAGGTAAATTAACTGTAAGGGGGTCAGGATATGCTAGTGGTAGTGCTGCGATAGGTCAAATATTTCTTCAAAATCAGCAGAATTCATCATCTGCTATTTCTTTCGGATCTAGTAACGGAACTAGATCTTATATCGATAATAATGGAAATATTTTGGGTACAGGTGGATTAACAGTTAAGGGTACGAGTACTACAGTATCTGGTATTGGCGTTGGTGGTACTATAACTTTAAATGACAATACCGTTAATGGTGGTGCGGCAGCTATCACTTTGAATACAACGGGAGGTTCTAAAGCTTACATTGACAATGCTGGAAAAATGGGTACAGCAGGCGCCATTTATGCTACAGGCTTTAGCGCTAGTGGAGCTGTTCCTGCGAATGGAGGTATTAACGCAACTACTATTACAACGAGTGGAAATATTTCCACGAGTGGAAATATTTTCACGACTGGAAGTGGAAATATTTCCACGACTGGAACTGGAAATATTTCTTCGTTTGGAACTATTGGTACGACTGGAAATATTAACGCAGGTGGATCGGTTAAAGGTATTCTTACTACACTTAATGCCCCAGACAATAATTATTACACATTTGGCGCTTTTAATGGTCCTTTGAGAGGATATAAATATAATTCAGGCGGTGGTTACTTAGGAGAAGTTACTCTATTGAGTTAAAAGCTTTCTATAACTTAACAAATGGATACTATTCAATTAAATTTTTATATTGTTTATAATATAAAAATCTCATTTAATAATCTTCAATAACCTCGCCTTTTTCGTGAAATATTGGTATTGTCCTTGACAATTTCTCTACATTGACTTTCAAATCCATCATTCCTGTACCTATTTTTGCCCTCTTTCCACATATAATCGACGCCGACACTCCCTTTATTTCATCAATGACTCCGTTCACACCTGCTGAAATTAGATGTCCCGTACTTTCTTCAAATGAACTTTTTCCAAGTACACTACTATCATCTTTTCTTAAAGTGTATCGAGATATAGAACTAATTGTACCTGAAAATGTCATTTTATCAACAAGTAGTTTCACGTGACACGTGTTAATACCTTCCATAATTTCAGAAAGTTCTTCAATAAGATATTCACGAACCGCCTCAATTCCCAGGTTTTGATAAATATCCCAGATATTATTTGAATGAAGCCGATCTCCATCAATCAAATCGTGTCCAATCAGCTTCTTGAAATCTGATCCTTCCGTTTCCACAAACCACTCATCGTTCTCGTGTGTATAGTATATACTCGTAATTCCAGGTATCCCGAATATTACCATCTTCTCTAATATGGGTAGTACGCATTCCTCAATATATATCTCAGTTACGTTGTCCTCATTTATAAAAAGCAACTGCTTCTCGTCGAATTGAACATTCGATACATCAATAAATATATCAAGTCTTCCTATATCAGCACTTGAAAATACACAACTAACATCATCATACTCTTTCTCGATCTTTCGAGCGATATCCTCGATATTTATTCGATATTTGTAAAGTATTTTTGTGTTGAGCTTCACGCTTATACAGTCTTTGTACTTCGTGAAATTATCATTGTACAAAATCTTGAAATATTCGTACCATTCTTCATCCTTTTTGTCTGTATATATTTCCATATCTAAAGACAGATCTTTCAAAGTAAGACATACGAGTTGATGATTTATATGATCTCTAAGTTCTTCAATACTTTTATTTTTTTCTTTGAAAAATAATTTACAATTAACGATCTTCTGAGATTTTGTTGCATTTAGCAACTCCTGGAATCTCGGAACTCCAGCGGTTAAAGTCTTTTCGGATTGTCCTGCTTTGTGGACGCTTATACCAGTTCATCTAGACATTTCCTTCTAGAATCATTACTTCCAATAAAAAAATTGGCATCTTCTCAGATGGGGCTAGACTATATCTTAAGCAATCATAGAGATTTGTTAGTTCTCTCATGCCCACAAACATTTAGTCGTTGAACCTTCTCCATATCCTAACAATAATGGACTTAGGAGCTCGGCTGCGGATTGTCTCTAAGTGTACTTTAATTTTTTACTCTCTTAGTGATTAACTAAGACCACTATTTGATTTCTCAAATAGCTTAGTATTAAAGTCATAACAAGATGTTCCCGCAATTTGAATGTGTTGCTTACTAAAAGATCAAGTAAACTAGCAATACTTTTGGTATCACTTACCCCGCTATCAAGGTATTTAGAGTGCTTTGTGTGTTCTTTTCTCCGATACTTTGCGCGCAAATAATCCCTACTGATTCCCCCGGATGTATCTGAGCTTCCATATAATTCTTCTTTATCTGTTCTTTCAAGTCAGGGATTATTTCAGGATAGACTTTTTGTTTCTTGAGTTGTGAAGTCAATCGTCTTTTGAACGAAATTAAAACAGAAAGTGCAGTTTCGGGAGGGATAGCTCTATTCGGTTTCAAAAAATCAAGTATAAATTCAATCTCTTCATCTGTTAAAGCTCGAAGGGTCATCTTATTACTAATTCGTTATAAATTAGTAATAATATTCAATTTTATATTTTTTATATCAGGTCGAAGTTTTCTTCTACAAGAGTGTCTTCGTCGTCCGAGCTACTTGCTTCTCCGAAAACTACATCATCATTCACTTGTGCTTCTTCAACGCCTTCCTTTATAACAAAAGTTTCTGGAATCTCGCCAAGCGACTTGAGAGTTTTTGCTTCCTTAGCGCTATATCGATGGATAACATCGCATTTGGAATCTTCATATTCGCGAAGTGACACAAGAACGATATCATCAACTGATATCCAAACCTTCTTTCTTTTTGACATACTTCCTCTTATATGACAGAGACGTTCAACACCATCGACGCATTTACCTGTCAATCGACAATTCCCGAGAAGTTTCGCTACCTGGCAGTATTCTTGTCCTTCCTCCTTAAATAACAGGGGACGTTCAGTTTCATCTTTTGTCACATTCGACTTCTTTTTACCTTTAGCACCTTTCTTTTTTAATACCATACTAATATTTAATTTATAATTAGATATTAAAATCAATTTTTATTTTTTAAAAAACTCCAACTTTAGAGAATCCAGGAGAGTACAGCCAAGGATTTCGAACAGTTGATACTTTTTCTTTCGAGGGCTTAATCAATCCTGCATCATATAAGATAGATGTATTTGGTTCACAATAATTTTCTACAATGGCTCCGTTGACTCTGTAATACATTTTTATTATTATAAAGAAAAAATTTAATTCTATTTAAAAATAAATATACATTTATATAAAATGTCTTATGCAAAATATAAAAATTTAGGAGACCAAAAAAGCGCGACTGTACCTACCCCTGGTGTTGGTGGTAGTCAGCTAAGTCCAGTTATTGAAATTACTACACGCGAACAGAAAGCTAGAGTTTTAAATGATTTTAGAATTGTTGTCATTGATGTATATGCAGATTGGTGCGGGCCGTGTAAACAAATCGCTTCTAGGTATGAAAGACTCGCGAATGAAATGTATAAACATGGTGAGCTCATTCTTATTAAAGAAAATGTTGAATCTGGAATTAGTGATGGAGTAAAGGGTGTACCAACTTTCCAAATTTATAAAAAGAGTCCGTCCGGTGAGTCTGTCATTGTAGCATCTGTTGTTGGTGCTGATATCAACGAATTGACAAATAAGATTAAGGAAGCTTTGTCGACTTAATCTGAATACAAAACCGTTTGTGTATATTTATTTACATGTTTGTTTATAAAACATGTAAATTCCTCCCCGTATTCTGCTTCCCATTCTTCTCTTTTTTCGTCTATTACCCCTTTAATAAAATCCAAGAAAAAGTTATCCTTGTCATACATTCCATCAACAACCTTTTCATCGCTGCATTCTTTTAATTTTTTATCAAGATAATTATAAATAACACTTTTAGATTGTTCTTCTACAGACATTTTAATTATAAGATTTTCATCATCAGTAAAACCTTGAATCGAATTTATCAATCCTGAAAGTATTCGTGTAGAGCAGTATTTATGCATCTCAAAAAGTTCTTCGGCTACTCTATTATATAGTTCATCGTTTGCTTGTTTACTAATCCAGTTCCAAAGACTAAATAATATAACATCAGCATTGTAGCCTTCAAATACAGCATTATCGTTAAAGATTCGTTCAAGAACCTCATCCAATATTTCTTTATTATCGGCAAAAATTTCACTGATCGACAGTTTAGATTTTATTGAGTCTTTCAAAGTCTGTATCTGATTATTATTTATATCAGGGCGGTAGTGATCGCATAAATATTTGGCGACGTCTTTAATAGTTTTAGTGATTGCAGTATTATGAACGGATTGGGAATCGGCGTATATAGTACCTACTGGACCATTGGTTTTCGGAGGAGTTTTTGCGACAGCTTGTAATCTACTTTGTCTTAAATATTCCAACAATTCGAGTCCATCTTTTTTACTAAATTCCAGGAGAATATCAACGAGTTCCATTAGAACAGTAGCGTTCTGTTGGTTATTATTTTCGGTGACGGTTTGTTTTATAGATGCGACAATTTTGTCATGTGAAGGGATAAGTCGTCGTTCTTTATCTTTGTGTTGAAAAAGGAATCTATAACCAAGTATTCTGGAAATCATTGGGTAATCGGTTGGGTAATTGAAAACATCAAGAGCTCTGTAAAGTCCTTGTTGACTATAAGTTTTAAAAATCTGAACATTCATTTTATTTTTTGTAAATTTGATTTTATTTTTTATTTTTTCTAAAAATATAAAAAATGATCAAGATATATACTGATGGATCTTGCCTTAAGCCGCAAGGTCCAGGTGGTTATGCTTTTGTCATAATTGAAGAATGTGGCGACGAATATTATTTTTGTGATGGTGAAAGCAATACAACAAACAATCGAATGGAGATAAAAGCTATCGTCGAATCTTTGAAATGTATAAAAGAAAATCAAACTTGTATTATATATAGCGATAGCAAACTCGCGATCAACTGCGCTTCGGGGGCATGGAAAAGGAATAAGAATCTTGATCTTTGGACGGAATATGACACCGTTTGTAAAAATAAAAAAGTGAATTTTGAGTGGGTTAAGGGTCATAGCAATAACTATTACAATGAAAAAGTAGATAAATTGGCGCTAAGAGAGGCTAAGGGTGTTAAGTAGTCTTTGTTTTTCTTTTGCCCATTTAATTTTATTTTAAATCAGGTGGATAAGATATGATTATATTTTCTGCTTTTAACATTGTTTAATATTTATTTTTTTGATTTTAAACTAATTTAAAATCTTGATCTCTTTTAATAAATAACAATGTTCTTCTTTCATATTAAAAACGGAAACATAACTGACTCCGTGCTTAGATATATTTATAAAAATAAGAATCATTTATTCCCAGAGCAAAATTTAAATTGCTTTGTGAACAGAATAAAGAGTGATGTAGTTGATATTATGTTAGGTTTTGGCAAATACAAATTCAAGTTCGAAGAGAATGATATACAAATTATTTATGTCCAAGAAGGTACAACAAAAGCAGTTGAGCATATCATTGATTATTATAAAAAACTAACCCTGGCAGCAGAAGATGAAGAAATACTTAAGAATTTTTTGAAGGCTGTGACGAATGATAAAGATAATGTTACGTTATTTACCGAGACTACTGATATATTTATAAGCAATGAATATGGGGATTGGATTCTGTATAACAAAATCCCATCAAGAAAATTAGATTCGATTTATCTTGAAGATGAAATTAAGAATAAAATTATTTCAGATATAGAGACTTTTAAAAAATCCGAAGATGAGTATAATAAGTTTGGTATACCTTATAAAAGAACTTATTTACTTACAGGTTCTCCAGGTATGGGAAAGACTAGTTTAGTAAAAGCTATTTGTGCTAAATATGATTATAGTTTATCTATGTTATCAATTTCAAAGAACTTTGATAATTCTTCATTAATGCATTGTCTCAAGGATTTGTCTGAAAATACAATTCTACTTCTTGAGGATATTGATAGTTTATTTGAGAAAAGGAGTGTATCGAACGAAAACCCTTTATTAACTTTTAGTAATTTGATTAACATATTGGACGGTGTTCTATATAAACACGGAGTTATTATTTTTATGACCACCAATCATCCCGAAAAACTTGATCATGCTTTATTAAGAATTGGTAGGGTTGATTTGATATTAGAAATCAATTATCCAAATAAAGAGATGGTCAAAAAGGTATTTGTTGATTTATTAAAAAGTGAGGATCTTGGGAAATTTTATGAATATATAAAAAATAAAAAGATCCCGATGTGCGCGATTGTGAATTTCCTTTTTAGATATCGAATGGATTGGGAAAGTAATATAGATGAGCTTATAAATACTGATAATTTTATAAAAAAGACTCTAAAACAAGAAAGATCAGATGCCATGTACTCTTAAATTAAAATTTATTAATAATTTTAATTTAAAGTTTTTAATTTTAATATTAAATATAAGCATGACAATTATATTCAAGGCTAAAACCCCAGAAGCGTATCATATTAAGATAATGATCGAGATTCTTGCAAATAATATTAAAACAGGCTGTTTTGAAGTCGATGAAGATGGTATCTCACTGTGTATGATGGATCAACACAGAAAAACATTAATCAACCTTATCCTAAACGCCGAAAATTTTGCGTTATATAAATTCACAAGTGATAAAATGTACCTCGGTATTAACTTAAATCATTTACATAAAATGTTGAAGTCTATCAAAAAGAAGGATTCTATTGAATTGTTCATTGATGATGCATCGCCAACGGAACTAAACATAAGGGTAATTCCAAAGGAGAATAATCGAACTACTACATCAACTGTTAAAATTCAAAATATACAAAATTTAGTAATTGATATTCCGACTGGATATGGCAAGCCAATAACAGTTGTATCTTCGGACTATTCAAAGATGACAAAGGAGTTGAATAGTATATCAAATATTATTAATGTATCGGCTAAGAATCATAGTATTAAATTCGCGTGCGATGCAGGGAGTATTCTAAAAAGAGCCGTTCGTCTTGGAGATTATGAAGAGGATGATGATGATAGTAAAGATACTTATGCACAAGAATTTTATTCTGAACAATTATGTAGGATCACAAAAATTTCAGGGTTAAGTACAAATATAAAAATATATATTGGAAAACCTTTAATGCTATCATCAAACATCGGTGGATTGGGAAAAATCGATGTGTATATTAAATCAAAAGAACAGATTGAAAGTGAAATCTCGATTGATCAGGAAGTAGATTCTTTCGATAGTGATTAATATTTACTAATATCTATATATTGTCCATACGCCAACCATTGATTTATAATAATCTCTCTTCCAGACTGTGAACCATCTGAGCTCAAAATATTTATGGTTACAGATTCAACTTTCCAACTATCCGATATAGTATATGATGGATCATGTGACGATTCAAGTCCTAACCATATCGGTTTAGAAAAATCGATTGAATAATTACCTACAAAGAAAAATTTATCAGTTTTACCAGCTTCAAATCTATCAGCTGACCCTTTTATAATTATAGGTCTATAAGGCGGGTTATATTTAAAATTATTAAATGGAAAATTAATTTCATTTATAATTATAGGCTTATCCTGAGTTTTACTTGTATAAGTATCATCATAAAAATATAATATAACCATTGAGTCCGTCCCGGAATAAAGATCTCTAGACGTTTTTATATCAAGTTGTAAACCACTACGTTGAATAGGAGGTTGTGTAATAGGAGGTTGTGTAGGAGGAGGTTCAGTAGGAGGAGGTTCAGTAGGAGGTTGAATAGGAGATTGATTTGAATAGCAATCAGATAATTGCTGTCCGAGATTATTGAGCTCTTGATTTGTATCTATCAATTGCTGTTCTAGATCTACCAATTTGGATGATAAATCGTTTTTTATATTTATTAATTCTTTATTACATTTAGAGAGTGCGTTACTAGAATCACTTTTGCTTTTAGCAAGTGCTTTACTTGAATCACTTTTACATTTTGCGAGTGCTTTGCTAGAATCACTTTTGCATTTCGCTAGTGCTGCATTAGCTTTCGCCAAATTAGATGACGCACTCGCTGCTCTCGAATCAACGCTTGTCTTGTTATTTGATCCGATATATAAATATAAAACTAAAATTAAAATAATAAGCAACATCCCGATTAAAATAATTTTTTTTAAATAAACATTTTTTGCCATTTATTATTTATATTATTAATTTTTTTAAAATATTTTTTATAAATAAAGATGTTCAATAACAAGAAATCAAATACATTTAACTATCAAAGCACTTACGATACTTTAAAAACCGAAGACAATTATGATTGCACATCAGGATGCACTTGCAAATATTTACATAACAGAAGTTCTTATGATGTCATGCAACGTCAATTATGGGAAAAACAGGATAAGAATTTATACAATCAGTACGCATACAACCAGTCAATCAGTAAAAGTTTTTAAATTGTTTTAAATTTAAAAACTAAAAGTGTAGTATTAATAATAATTATGCAAGAAGAAGAACCTTTAATAAATCATTACACACCTACAGATGATTTCTTTTTTGAACTTGGAGGTATCATTGAACAACCTGTCGAAAAAGAAAAATCCATTTTCGATAATATTTTTGGAAGAGCAATTAAAACTGTTAATTACTTCAATTCTGATATTTTTTATTCTGATGTATATGATTATTTTCACAAAGGTGGATTTATGAGTATCGTACTTTCCGGTATAACAGATATTCTTTCCCTTTTATTTGGCACTGGATTTTTAGTCTTTATTTTCGCACTTCTTGACTGGGGGAAAATTCTTCAATGCGGTACAAATAATGAAATTAAAGATTGTGGCGAGCTTTATATATACATTAATCCCCATTATCCGAATATATTTTTTATTTTTACATTGTTCATCGCTTCAATTTTTACCATTTGTAAAATATTCATGTTCTTTAAAAATTACAAAACTCTATGCTATATCCATAATTTTTATAAAAACGACCTGAAGATCTCCTCAAAAGAGCTTCAAACAATGGAATGGTCTACTGTCATCGACCGAATTTCCAAACATAAAAAAATAAAACTAAGTATCGAAGACATTACAAACAAAATATTGCGAGGGGAAAACTACTTTATCGCCCTTATACATAAAAATGTACTCGATATTATACCTTTTTTTTATACAAAACAACTAGAATTCAACCTACGACACATTATTCTCTCTGATCCAACAAATATAAATCCTACTTCCCTAAAAAGAAAATTTATATTTTACGGAATCTTGAATTTATTCTTTTCATTCTTTATATTCGTGTACCTTCTTACACACTTCTTTGCTTCCAACATTGATGATTTCTATTCAAATAAAAATATAGGTTCTAGAAGATATTCATTACTCGCCAGATCGCAATTTAGAGACTATAATGAACTTCAACATTTCTTTGAAAAACGCTTGAACAAATCCATTAAATACTCTTATGAATATATTAAACAATTCCCCTCACCAGAACTTGATGTTATCTGTAAATTTATTTCTCTTATATCAGGCGCTTTTATAGGCTTATTTCTGATTTTATCGATATTAGATGAAAGTATTCTTCTATATGTCCGGCTTTTTGATAGATCTTTAATATTTTACACGGGTATTTTTGGCGCGATTTCAGCATGTGCACGAAGTTTTATAAAATCCCCCGAAACTACAATTTACAATCCGTCGGAAATTATGGAAAAAATTTACAAATACACGCATTATATGCCTACACATTGGGTAAATAAATGTGATAGTTATAGAATACGGGACGAGTTTTTAGTTTTCTTCCCTTATACACTTTTGATCTTTGTCCAGGACTTGATAAGTGTTTTCATGACTCCGATAATTTTATTACGTGTAATGCCTAATTATGCAGATGATATAACCCAGTTTATTAAGGAAAACACGGTTAACTCATCTATCGGAAAAATATGCAGTTTCGCGAATTTTGAAACAAAGCTGGATGATAAAAAGATGTCGATGTCGATTTCGTGTTTCAACGAAAATCATTCTACAACAGAAAAAAATTAAATTAAATATTGTGCTACCAATCCCAGAAAAATCGGAAACGGTACCGCAAAAAAGCACCACATACTCGGCGTTCCACATGAATAAAAGATACTCGAAAATAAAAATGATAATGCTGTATAAATAATTACAAACATATTCAACTTATTCCAAGTTGTAAGAAGTATTAAAATTGAAAATAATGATATCAGATAAAGTGGACCACCAAGTCCAAAATCTTGCCACCATTTAAAGTTTAGATGTGCGCAATTTTGCGACGGCTTTGTACACTTATACTCTGACGTTTCATTCACTTTTACAAACATATAACAAATATAAATTAGAATTATGATGGATGAGATAATCTTTAAATATTGCGCCTGCTTAGTTGTGTTCATAAGTACAATATAAATAAAAATTGGTTGCATAATTGTTAACACCATCGCGGTCTTGGTTCCTATCTGGTTTGTATCTTTACAATCCTGATCTATCCATATTAAATATTCACTTGCCTGTACAAGCAGAATGAACTGCCATATAACACATATTGTTAGCACGTCCTGGTTATCTTTAAAATAAAACATTACTATTGTATTTATAATACTCCCTAGAATAAAACTCGCCAATGAAGTTTCAGCATTCCAACACATTTATTTTATTAATAATAAAATAAATTATTTTTAAAACCAAGGTATACCATGATCGCAAAATTCGACGGTACTCGGTTCTATACTTACTGTATTCGACCGCGGCCTCTTTGCGTGTTGTCTTATTTGTGTATCGATATAATTCTCAAGTTGATTCAAACATATCGGGATATCACACCAAAAATTTGGAACTTCTGGATCTTGTATGCGGACGGTAACAACTTTTTCAGGTTCGGAATAGTTTATAAACCTCACATTTTTCATTTCATACTTACCGTCCGCTATTCTTCCTTTTACATTAGGGATGATTGAATAATCTTTATAGGCAAAAAATTCAGCACCATTATCGAGTTCCATAATTTTATTTTATAAAAATATTTCTTTAAATAAAAATGCCAAGAAAAAGTAAAAGTAAAAGGAAACAACGTAAAACCATTGATACAGGTGCTGTTTTTGGAAAAGAAGAAGAAAAATATGACAACATCGCATATTGGAAAAGTAGGGTTGATAACCTAGATGATCTTGTAGATCAATTATACGATGACCGCGAAATAATATCACGTTATAGAAACAAGCCTTCATTAGAATCAAAATTTTGTATTTGTTTAAAAGAACTTTCAAGTAGTAATCCTCGTGGTAAATTAACTATTCGGTTTAGGAATCTAGACGGTGAGTTAAATAAAGATTTCTACAGAATTAGAAAATGTATTTTAAATTAATTTTTTATTTTTCTATAAATAAAAAATGGAAACAGGGCAAATAATTGCTATAGTAGTAACAATTCTTGTAACAATTGTTGCGGAATACCTTTTTATTAAGAATATGAATTTGAGTTTTAGATTAGTTAACTACCTTATGATTTTTCTAATTTTAGCTGTCCCAGTTACAACTGTAAGTCTTTTTGTTGCGCTAAACATAAAACTACCCCCGCCTAAAACTAAATGTCCAAAAGACTGTTCCGGTAATGGAACTTGTGATGCTTTAACAGGTAAATGTACTTGCAATGCCGGTTATTTTGGAAATGATTGCTCTAAACCAGTACCCCCTGATTGCGGTGGGAAAGGCACTTATGATGCGGATAAAAAAACATGTACATGCAACCCGCCATATTCAGGTCCAGACTGCTCTGTAAATTGCAGCACAGTTACCTGTAATAAAGAAGGAACTTGTAATCCCGAAGATGGAACATGTACTTGTACAGGAAAAAACTTTACGGGTCCTAATTGCGATCAATGTAAAGGTAATTTTGCTTTACCTAACTGCGACACATGTAAAGGGAATTTTGCGCTACCCAATTGCGATACGTGTACAGGTAACTTTACGGGTCCTAATTGCGATCAATGTAAAGGTAATTTTGCTTTACCTAACTGCGACACATGTAAAGGGAATTTTGCGCTACCCAATTGCGATACGTGTACAGGTAATTTTGCTTTACCTAATTGCAACACGTGTACAGGTAATTTTGCACTACCTGACTGTACTACATGCATTCCTAATTGGTACGGGTCTACTAAATGCGATAAATATTGCGATGCTACGACTTGTAATGGAAATGGAAATTGTGACCAAGACACCGGTGTATGCAAATGCAACCCAAATGGACATTTTGCAAATCCTACATGTAAAGGTACAGTTGCTGGTACTATTAACGGAGGTGGTGGAAATTGTGCAGATGGTTGGGAAGGTTTAAAATGTGATCAGAAAGTTTGTCCTTGGGGGGATAATAACACAGAATGTTCTGGTCATGGTACTTGCGGCGCGGGTGGAACTTGTAGTTGTAATTTTGGATATGTAGGTAAGTCTTGTTCAACTAGTTTGATATTTTTAATAATAGTAGGAATTATTTTTGGAGTAGGGTTAGTTGCATATTTGATTTGGTGGTTGGTATATAAACCTTATAAACCTTCTGGAATTGCAGCTCTTCCCCGCAAACTAGCAGAAGGAAAGGCTTTAGAAGAGGCGGAAAAAGCTGCACTCGAAGAACTTAAAGGTAAAAGCCTTAACAAGCAAGAACAACAAGAATTTATCAAACAGAAAAAAGAAGCAGCACTCGCCACAATTAACGAAACTCCCGAACAAACAGCAAGACGTAAACTTCTAAAAGACATTTCAGACAACACCAAAGTTCCTGGGTATGGGGGGAGGAAAGCGTATAAACTAAGTGAAGAATTAGATCAAGAAACAGCTGAGTCTAAAATTACACCTTCAATTAGACAAAAAGCAGATGCAGAAAGGGAACTTAATAAAAAATATATAAATGAATTAGGCGGAATTGAAAAAGTAAACGACCTACTTAAACGAAATGCATTTGGAGCTGGTGTTAATCCCTACGAACAATTAGTTATGCGAAAAAGAAAAAATAACGAAGCAGCAGAAGCTACTAGAAAAGAAAGAGTTAGACAAATTAATCAAGAACGTAATGCGCTACCGGCTGTACCTTTAAAAGTATCCAATCCGTCACAGCAGTCATCCAGATGGTGGAGTATCATGTAAAATAAAAAATAATTAAAATTTTTTCTCTCTTAAATAAATGTTAACTAGTAACAATGATTATAAAAAAACTAATTCTCTTGACAAGAGAAAAACTGAATGTCAGCGTATTATCTGTAGATATATAAACCATGTACCTGTAATTGTAACTTACAACGACGAACTCAGCAAACACAATCTCAAAAAGAAGTTTCTAGTTCCAAATGATGTTAGTTGCGGGCATCTTATCTACACAATTCGTAAAAATATTAAAGTAAATAGCAGTATGGCTATTTTTATATTTTGTAATAATGTACTTATATCAGGTACAAAGAATATGTCGGAAATCTACGAACAATACAAAGAAGAAGATGGATTTTTGTACCTTTATGTAGCAACTGAAAACACTTTCGGATAAAATTATAATTTAAAAAACAAAATTATAATTACAACAATAATGGATAAAAAGAAGAGAGTAAGTCATTTTTTTGAAAAATATATTTTTAAAGTTCTAAAAAACATTTCAGATGATACAAAGATTACGATGAATGCCAAGAAACAGTTAAATAGTGCATTGCTTATCCTATGTAAAAAAATTTATAATGTAACATTTGAATTGATGCTTGTCGGTGATAAAAAAATTATATCGAAAAAAGAGATTGTTAACTCTCTCAAACTGATATTATCCGGAGATTTATTAGATAAATGCCTTAATCAGGGGGAAAAAGCAAGCGCGTTAGACAATATATTCCCCCATTTTATAGTTGATAAAGTATTCAAGGGTTATACAAAAAAAGGGGGGTTGATAGTTTCAAAATCCTGTTGTGTTTATTTGGCTGCTGTTTTGGAGTATATTACCGCCGAAATGCTTGATATTTCTTCCAATTATGCGAAAATAAATAAGCATATATGCATAACAATCAAGGATATTGATCTCGGAGTAAGAAACGATGCAGAATTTAGCAAGCTATTTAATAAATTGAATATAATATTATTGGGATCGGGTGTCGTACCTTTTATTCATCCGGTAATCGAAACAAAATCGAATGATAACACTCTTGCGAATATAACAAAATTTCAGGAGAATGATCAGAAATTGCAAATATCTATGTCAAGTTTCCGACGAACTGTGAAGGCACTTTTCAAAAATATGAAAATAAACAAGGATGTAATTGGGATATTACAGTCGTTTATGGAACAATATCTTGTAAATATTCTTCGAGATGCGAATTTCTTGGCGATATATGCGAACAGGGTAAAAGTGATTGGTATGGATGTTGAACTTGCAAATATTTTCAAGAACAATTTGAAGAATCCTTACAACTCCTTTTACGAGAATAATGAATTTATTTTTGATATCGATGAGAATATAAATACTTTGGTTGAGGAGGAGGAAGATGATTAATTATTTTTTTATTTTTCATTTATTATTATTCATTTAAAAATAAAAATAAAAAAATTAAAAATGGAAGATAAAAATTTTATTAACAAGCCAAGTTTAGTAAGACTTTCTAAAATCGCAGGTGTAAAAAGTTTATCTCAGGATTCTTACGATATTTTAAATAAAGTAGCGCTTGACAAGCTTGAGGAAATAGTTGATACTTGTATAATCGTTAATTCCCAAAATAAAAACAAAATTATTTCCAAAAAAGATTTGTATTCAGCGCTCCACATTTTGGGGTACAATCTAACTTCTAACACGGATTGATTTCGCGAACTTCGACATTTGTCATATCAAACCCTTGATTCCATAACACATCACAACTTTCAAAATCGATCAAGCTTATTGAGCACTCTTCTTTTTGTTCATATACAGTTATCTTTATATTTTTCGCAGTATTGATATTATTGAGTCCATAAATAAATAATGAATTTTCGTTTGAATATAAATCCATTATTTGTGAATACTCTACCTGTTGTGTTATTATCCCAGCGAGCTTGTGGAGGAGAAGTTTGAAGTTGATATTATCTTTATTAACAAGCTCCTTACCAATTTGTTTTCCACATATTATAACATCTACTTCAATATCTTCGCCGGGGAAATTGTCAACACAATAATTAATTCCTTCATATAAAAGAATATTTGAAGTAAGACCGCCATCGCAAAACATATCATCCAAAAATGGATAAGGTGGGAATAAAAGCGGAATTGCAGTGGAGCACATTATTAGATCTTTGAAACCATATTTTGTTATATCAGCGTTTGTGAAATGGCGAGCTTCTGAGTTGCTTAGGGATGTAGCACTTATAATGACAGGTCTAATGGAGACTTTGTCTTTGAATACAGAGGTTAATTCATCTTCAAGG
>Ga0187843_10000342_pt1 | contig 34319 bp, 16 predicted proteins | sample SpaLakP09_SKY_43_FD_134516 | JGI IMG/M metagenome (GOLD analysis project Ga0187843, IMG submission 134516) | Oligotrophic lake water microbial communities from Sparkling Lake, Wisconsin, USA - SP09_SKY_43 | ecosystem: Environmental > Aquatic > Freshwater > Lake | place: USA: Sparkling Lake... | reverse complement strand
GCTTCCGTTTCAACGCCCAGCCGGAACAGCCGCGCGCCCGCCGTCACACGAAGCCGGTCCGTGAAGGCCCAGGCGGCTTCGCCGTAGAGGGCGGTCTCGTCCGTGTGGTCACGCCGGCCGGCGGCGTAGAGGATGTCCTGTGGATCGCGTTGGGTGATCACGCCGGTGCGGTCGTGGCTGTACTCTGTGGCAAAGGCACCGATCAGCCAGTTGAGCCGCCCGCCGGAGGGCGAGGTCAGGGTCGCCTCGGTGATCAGGCCGTCGATCCGGTCGCTTTCGTCATAGGCGGTGGGCCCAATGCCGCCGAAGCGGCCTGCGGCCACGGTCGCGTCATACCGCCGGTCCAGCCCATGGCTCTGCATGGCGGTGGTCAGCCTCAGCCGCCCCCATCCCAGATCGCCCGAAAGCGTCGCCGACTGGCCGTCGAAATCGTTGCGGCTCGGTTCGCGTAGCGCAAGGGCGCGCCGGTCGCCGCCGAGCCGGGAGAAGCCATACTGGCTGTCGTCCGAGTTCAGGGTCTGGGCGATATAGCCGAGCCGGAGATCCCATCCGGGCCGGATGTTCCAGGCCAGACCCAGCCGCGCGCCCTCGCGCACGGTGTCGCCGGTGTTGACGATCCCCAGCGCAGGGTCGTCGATCGACCCCGCGACGACCTCGCTATAGGCGACCAGTCGGACGCCGAGGCGGTCGCGGAGGATGGGCGCATTGAGGACCAGATCGACCGAGCGGCCCGTGCCGGCACCTTCGGTCGCGTTGAGGCCGGCAAAGACCTCGGCGCCATAGGTGCTCAGGTCGGGCGGCGTGGTCACCAGCTTGAGGATTCCGCCGATCGACCCTGCGCCATACAGCGTGCCCTGCGGCCCACGCAGCAGCTCGATGTGGGCGATATCCACCAGCCGCAGGTCAGGATCCGGGGCGTCATAGGTCAGTCGGGTGTCATCGAGATACTGACCGACCACCGCCTGGGTCTGCCCCGTCAGGGGGCTGTCGGCCAGGCCGCGCACGAACAGCTTGTTGCGACCGGGGCCAAGGTTGGTGACGGTCAGGCCGGCGACGCGGGACGCAAGATCCGCGGTGTCGCGCCGGGTCGCCTGATCGAAGACGGCGCCGTCGATCGCCGTCAGGGCATAGGGCGCTTCGGCGAGGGTGATGTCGCGCCGGGTCGCCGTGACGATGACCTCGTCCAGTACCCCGGGCCTCGGATCTCCGGATGCCGTCGGCAGGGGGACAGCGCGGGGCCGCGTGACCACGGGTCGCGCAGGCCGGGCGGCACGCTCGATCACATAGGCCCGGCCGTCGATCCGCCGCCAGGTGCAGCCGGTTCCGGCGAGCAGTCGCGTCAGGCCGGCTTCGGTCTCGAACCGTCCCCGCAATGAGCGCGAACGACCGCATGAAGCCGCCGCGCCGGATCCGATGGAGACGCCGGACTGGAGGCCGAAGGCGACGACCGCCTGGGGCAGGGGCTGGGACGGGATCGAAAAGACGGTCGGCTCAGCCGCGGCGGGTCCGCAAAGGCCCCAGATCAGGCCGACGCACGCCAAACCTCGATACACGCGCCTGTCCCGATCCGATCAATCCGGACGCCTGTCTAGCCTAACCTGGCCGTTCGCACGAGTGGCGGTGACGGGAAGGAAGGCTTCCAGCCGGGCGATGACGCGGCGCTCGTCATCCAGTTCCAGCACGCCCGTAAACCGCAGGTCAGCGGCGCTTGCGGAGACGACGACGGGCGTGCCGAAGGCGCGGCCCAGATCCGTGGCGACCTCCGCCAGCGGCCGGTCCTGATAGGTCAGGCGGCCATGCCGCCACCCGTCCGCCACGGCAGGATCGACCGAAGAGACCACTGCGGCGTCCGTCGCGTCGTCGCGCGCCACGCTCTGTCCCACGGTCAGCCGCACGGCCCTCGACGGGGTTTGCAGGTCGGAGACCTGAACCACGCCGCGGCTGACGCTGACGCGGGTTGTGGCTTCGTCCCGGCGGATGTCGAACGCCGTACCGATCACCCGGACCTGACTCTCGCCGACATCGATGAGGAACGGACGATCGCTGTCGTGGGCGACGTCGAAGGCCGCCTGCGCCTGATCCATCTTCACCTGGCGCACATTGCGGGTCAGTTGAACGGTCAGGCGCGAGCCGCCGTTCATCGCGATCCGGGTGCCGTCCTTCAGCACCACGTCCCGGGTTTCACCCGGTGCCGTCTGGTAGGTGACCACGCGCTGGTCCAGCGCCGGGCCGATCAGCAGAAGGCCGGCCGCCACCGCTGCGGCCAACGGCGCCGCCGCCAGCGCCCAGGGCCGCCAGGTGCGACGCGGCCCACGGCGGGCTCCAAGCTCAACAAGATTGTCGACCGGCCCGGCGTGGAGGCGAAGCCGGATCGCCTCGCGCTGGCTCCCCAGGGCCGACCAGAGACCTTCGGCTTCCTCATAGGCCGCGAGGTGTCGGGCATCCGCAGCCAGCCAGGCTTCCAGTCGAAGCCAGTCTGCCTCCGACACGTCATCGGCGTGCAGACGCGCGACCCAGGCGGCGGCCTGTTCGATCATCGGTTCGTCGGGGTGCGGCGGGTTCTGGGTCATGACGGTTCGTGGCGGCGGCGCAGGAGCCGCTTCGAGGGAGAGACGTCGCCGACGGCGCAGCCCCTCAAGAGAAAATGGCGAAATCCGGGCATCATGGCCAACCGACCTCCCGCAGCAGGTGCTTCAGGGTGGCGCTGACGTATTTTTCGACGGCGCTGCGGGACACGCCCATGGCCTCCGCCGTCTCCGCGTGGCTCAGCCCCTCCAGCTTGTGCAGGCGGAAGGCCTCACGGGTCTTTTCCGGAAGGCTGTCCAGCGCGACGATGACGCGCCCCAGCTTGAGCCGCGCCCAGACCGCGTCCTCCGCGGACGGCTGTTCGGTCACAACCTCGCCGCCTACGGTCCCCACCTGAGACTGCGCCCAGGCGTCGTCGCGCTGGCTGCCCCGCCGGCGGCTCCGGACCCGGTCGAGCATCAGGTTCGAGCCGAGCCGGTAGAGGAAGGCGGCCGGACTTCTGACCTCCGCCGCGGCGTCGGAGTCCATCGCTTCAAGCCGCAGCCAGATGTCCTGGACCACATCCTCGCCCTGGGCGTCAGACCCGGTTCTGAGTGCGAAGAAGCGCACGAGGGCGTCGCGCCGCTCGAGATAGATTTCCAACAGCGCCGCTTTCGCGTCCGGCTGCATCGCGGACGAACCTCTGACCTGACGGGCCCCTTGGGGCGGACCTGTTCCGGTTGTCGGCCGCGTCGCGTTTGGCGGCAACCGGCGCGGAGACGGGCGACGAAAAAAAGTTCGGCTTTGATTGAGAGGGGAGCGCGTCCGCGACGTCTCACTGTCGAACACCTGTCGGGAAGCGTCGCCTTGTCCTCTGTCCCTGTTGTGAGTCCCCCGTCCGCGCCCAAGGCCACGGCCCGCCGTCCACGTGCCCTGTTGCCCTGCGTGATCCGCTTCGATGATCCCCACCAGGCCGAACGGCGGCGGGTCGAGGCGTTCATCGAGGACAGCTACGCGAGCGCCTACGGCAGCCGGATCACCGTCCACTATCCCACGCTGATGAGCGTTCAGGACGAGAGTGGCGAAATCTACGCCGTCGTCGGCTTTCGTAGCGCCGCTGAGGAGCCCCTGTTTCTCGAGCAGTACCTCGACGCCCCGGTTGAGAGCGCCCTGACGACCTTGCTCGGCGCGTCTGTCGGTCGAGGCGCGGTCGTCGAGATCGGCAACCTCGCCTCCAATGGACGCGGTGCCACGATCTTCCTGTTCGCGGCCCTGGCCCGTCACCTCCTCGCGTCCGGGGCGGAGTTTGCGGTCGCGACAGCTACGGACGCCTTGCGCGGGATCTTTCATCGCGCGGGGCTGGGATCACTCAAGCTGGCGACAGCCAATCCGGATCGCCTAGGCGATCACGGCCTCAGCTGGGGTGCCTATTACCAGGCCAATCCCGAGGTTCTGGCGGGTTCGATCCGCGCCGCCTGCGATCCCCTCGAACGGTTCGCCGACGAAACCGAGGTCGCGCGCGCGGTCCGGACCCGGCTTCATTTCCGGGGCCGTCCGTGAGCGCGGTGCTTGCCGCCGTCCGGCGGGCGGCCCGCGAGACGCCGCAACGGATTGTCGTGACCTCCGCCGGGGCCGCCCTGAGCTGGGCCGACCTTGAAGCCCAGGTCGACCTGTTGGCGTCGAGGCTCACGGGTGATGACAGTCCCGTCGGTGTGGCACTCGACAACGGCCCGGACTGGGTGGTTGCCGATCTGGCCCTGATCGCGGCCGGCCGCGTGTCGGTGCCCATCCCGCCCTTCTTCACCGCGGAACAGCGGCAGCACGCCCTTGCTGACGCCGGAGCCGGCCTGCTGATCTCGGCCGGCGAGGCCGGGGTGCGGCTCGACCCGACGGGCCTGCCGCGACGGCCGCTGCATCCCGGCACCGCCAAGATCACCTACACTTCGGGCTCGACCGGCCAGCCCAAGGGCGTGTGTCTGTCGCTGCACCAGATGGAGGCCGTCGCCCAGGCCCTGGTCGAGGTACTCGGACGCGAGCGGGCCGGCGTACACATGGCCGTCCTGCCGCTGGCGGTGCTGCTTGAGAATGTCGCCGGCCTGTATCCCATCCTGCTGGCCGGAGGCCGCTATCACGCGCCCGGTCTGGCGGAGATCGGCTTCGCCAACCCCTTCATGCCGGATGTCGGCCAGCTTCTGGCGGAGGTGGTCGCAAGCGAGGCGACCAGCCTCATTCTGGTCCCCGAGCTTCTCCGCGGCCTGGTCGCGGCCAAGGTCATGTCCGGTGCAGCCACGCCCGCCCTTGATCTGGTGGCTGTCGGCGGTGCCCGCGTCTCGCCGGCCTTGCTGTCCGCCGCGGCTGACGCCGGGATCCCCGTCGTCGAGGGCTACGGTCTGAGTGAATGCGCTTCGGTCGTGGCGATGAACCGGCCCGGCGACGCCGCGCCCGGAACCGTCGGCCTGCCGCTGCCGCATCTCGATGTCAGCGTGGCGGATGATGGCGAGATCATCGTCGGGCCATCGCCGTTCTTGGGCTACGTCGGCGGCCCTCCCAACGACGGCCCGGTCAGGACCGGCGATCTCGGCTCCCTCGACGAGGCCGGCCGCCTGCGGATCGAGGGTCGCAAGTCGAACCTGATCATCACCGCCTTTGGCCGGAACATCTCGCCGGAATGGGTCGAAAGCGAGCTGCTGGCCCACCCGGACATCCTGCAGGCCATGGTGTTCGGTGAGGCCCAGGCCGGCCTGGGGGCCCTGATCGTCCCGCTGCCCGGCCGGACCGAGGCGCAAATCAGGTTCGCCGTGACCCGGATCAACGCGCGCCTGCCCGACTATGCCCACGTCATCCGGTGGCGCCTGACAGCGCCGTTCGATCCGCGCGCGGGCCAGGTGACCGCCAACGGCCGGCCCCGCCGCGCGACGCTGCTCAGCGCCTATGCCGATTTCGTCGCCGAACCCGATCCCATCCCTTCCACAGGAACCGCGATGTCATTCTTCGACCAGCTGGCGGCTGACACCGCGACCGAGCGCGCCGCCTTCGCGGCCGTACCCCAGATCCGGGACGGCCTTCAGGGGCGCATCTCCCGCGAGACCTATGTCGCCTATCTGGCCCAGGCCTACCACCATGTCCGCCACACCGTTCCGCTGATGCAGGCGACCAAGGCCCGTTTGGGTGACAGCCATCAGACCTACCGGCAGGTGCTCGACGACTATATCGCCGAGGAAACGGGTCACGAGCAGTGGATCCTGAACGACATCCGGGCCGCCGGCGGTGACCCCGGCCGGACCGTGCAGGACGGCCCCAATGCCGCGACCGAAATGATGGTCGCCTATGCCTATGACTATGTGACCCGCGTCTCGCCGATGGGCTTCTTCGGCATGGTGTTCGTGCTGGAGAGCGTCAGCATCCAGCTGGCCAGTATCGGCGCGGATGCGGTCCGCGGCTCGCTTGGCCTGCCGCCGGCGGCCTTCACCTATCTGGTGTCGCACGGGGCCCTCGACCAGGACCATATCGCCTTCCTCAGGACCGTTCTGGACGGGGTGACGTCGGACGAGGACCGGGCGGCGATCACCCACATGGCGCGGCGCATGTTCGGTCTCTTCGGGGACCTGTTCCGCTCAATCCCCCACTACGCCGAAGCCCCGGCCGCGCGGGAGCTGTCCCATGCGGTTTAAGGACAGGCGCGTGCTGCTGACGGGCGGGTCCGGCGCCATGGGGCGTCTGATCGCGCGCGACATCCGAAAGGCGGGCGGGCAACTCACGATCGTCGATCTCAACCCGCCGGAGGACGGCGGCGCCTTCATCGCCGGCGACCTGTCGACCGCCGCGGGCCTGGATGCGCTCTGCGCCCGGGTTGCCGCCGAGCCTTGGGACATTCTGATCAATCTGGCAGGCATTCAGCATTTCGGTCCGCTCGAGGCCCAGACCCCCGCGCATCTCAACGCCACCTATATGGTCAATCTGGTCGCGCCGGCGCGCCTGGCACAGGCCGTTCTGCCGGGCATGAAGGCGCGGGGCAGGGGACAGATCGCCAATGTCGGCTCGATCTTCGGCTCCATCAACTTTGCCCATTTCGCCACCTACTCCAGCTCCAAGGCGGGCCTTCGCGCGCTCAGCCAGGCGCTTCGCCGCGAACTGATCCAGACGGGGGTCGGCGTCACCTACGTCGCCCCACGCGCCGTGCGGACGCCCCTGAACAGCGACGCCGTCAACGCCTGGGCCAAGCTCACCGGGATGACGATGGACGAGCCCGAGGCGATCGCCCGGCGCATCGTCCGCGCCATTCGGGACGGTCGCAAGGACGTCTACCTCGGCTTACCCGAGGCGCTTTTCGTGCGCCTCAACGGCTTCGCGCCCGGTCTGATCGACGGTGCCCTGCGCGCCAATGACCTGAAGGCCCGGGCCCTGTTCACCCCCTCACAATCGCATTGAAGGAGACCGCCATGAAACGCCTGATCCTGGCCCTGGGCCTCACCTCGGTCCTGACGTTCGCCGCCGTCCAGCCGGCTCGCGCCGATGCGGTGGATGACCGGGTCGCCGTGCTTCAGCGAAGCTGGGACCACATCAACTACGAGGTTCCGCAGGGGACGCGGCTGGCCGAGATGGCCCGGCTGAACACCCAGGCGGATGCCGTCGTCGCCGCCTCTCCGGGGCGCGCCGAGCCCCTGATCTGGAGTGCCATCATCACGGCCTCCGAAGCCGGCCTGCGGGGCGGGCTCGGGGGGCTGGGCCTCGCGCGGGAAGCCCGGACCCTGCTGGAACGCGCCGAGGCGATCAATCCGCGCGCACTCAACGGCGCGGCCCTCACCTCGCTGGGATCGCTTTACGCGCAGGTCCCCGGCGCGCCGATCGGCTTCGGCAATCGCACGCGGGCGCGCACCTATCTCCAGCGCGCCCTGACGATCGCCCCCAATGATGTCGACGCCAACTACTTCATGGGAGACCTGCTCAACCGGGAGCACGACTATGCGGGCGCCGCGCGCTCGCTGGAACGCGCGCTGGCAGCGCCGGCGCGCCCGGGCAGGGCGGCGGCCGACCGCGGACGCAAGGCCGAGGCCCGTGCCCTCCTCGCCCAGGTCAGGACGCACCTGTGACTGACTTGCTTGCCGAACCCGGAACGGCCGAGCAGGGGGTGACCGAGGCGGCGCTGACGAACGACGCGCGGCCCGATCCCGGTGCCATCCAGCGCGTCCAGCGCATCCGCAAGGCGGTGCTGCTGGTCGCAATAATCGCGGTCATCGGCCTGTCGGTGGTGACGGCCCCCGTCCTGACCGGGACGGCCGCGCACGCAGTCATTCTCGGTGCCGGCGTGATGACGCTTGTGGTGGCCATCGTCGGGCGCGCCTGGTGCTCGCTCTATATCGGCGGCCGCAAGAAGTCGGAGATCGTCGACCGGGGGCCGTATTCGGTCTCCCGGAACCCCCTCTATGTCTTCAGCTTCCTGGGCGCCTTCGGCATGGGCGCGCAGACCGGAAGCCTGACACTCGCCGGCCTGTTCACAGCCATCGCGATGACCGTGTTTTTCGCGACGGTGCGGCAGGAGGAGGCGTGGTTGATGGGAGCGTTCGGCGACGACTACCGACGCTATCACGACAAGACGCCGCGGTTCTGGCCGCGCTGGTCCGGCTGGCGTGACGAGCCCGCGCTGGTAACGGCACCCGAGTATTTCCTGACCACCCTGCGTGACGGGTCGGTGATGCTTCTGGCCATCCCCCTCTTCCGGGGGATTGCAGCCCTGCAGGAACTCCATCTGCTGACGCCGGTCCTCCGGTTGTTCTGAGGCCGCGGGAAGGGCGCTCGCCGCCGTGCCGTTCCGGTGCCCGACAATCTGCCGGCACCCAGGCGTCCCGTCAGAGGCCTTCGCCCTTGCGCGGATCCCTGAGCCAGGCGCCGAGGATGTCGTGCCGCATGGGGCCGCTCGACATCGAGATGCCGGGTGACGCTTCCGGGCCGCTCACCTCACTCGGTGAATAGCCGTAGCGGGTCCTGAACAGCCGACTGAAGTGGTTGGGGGAAGCGAAGCCGTAGTCGTGGGAAATTTCCGCGATCGTGGGGCTTGGCCCCCGGCGGCGGCGCAGGGCGCTCCGGGCCTGGTGCAGGCGGCGGTCCTGGATGTACCGGTTGACCCCACCCTCGCCGTCGAAGGCTCGATAGAGCGTCGCGCGCGACACGCCGCCGGCATGGGCGACCGCATCGATGTTGATGGGCAGGTCCAGGGCGTCGATGCGCCCCTCCACGTATTCGGCCGCGGCCCGGCGAACAGCGCCTTGCAGGGCCGCAAGCTCGGGCCCCCCGATGGAGACCCTTGCACCGGCGATATGGGCTGCAACGAGGAGGAGCGCTTGCACTGCCGCCTCCAGCTCGGCCTCGCCGAGGTCCTCAGCCAGGTCGAGCAATGTGATCATCTGGGCGTTCATCAGTCGGACCCCGGGGCTTTCCGTGGGGATGACCAGCCCATGGATGTCGGGTCTCAACAACACCAGCGGGACGATATGGCGGGGGACCAGGACGGTCATGACGTCGACGGAGTCAAAGCGGGAGGTGGACGGCCGGCTCATGTCACGGAACTGCAGGGCGCCAGGCTGGGCGTCCACCAACCTGCCGTCACAGTCCCCCAGCAGGGCGGTGCGGTTGATGAATATGTTGAGACCGTCGACGTCAGACCGCCGCAGCGTGGTAGGGCCCCGTACAAGTGTCTGGCGCACGGACCGGCCCTTGCCGATGGAGCCTGAGGGGGACAGCGTGGCCCTTGTGGTGTTGAAGAAGTTCCGACGATCTGCCTCGCTGACGTCCGCAACGTCATACAGGTCCGCTATTCCCGCGAGATAGCGCTCAAAGGCGTCGGGCAGTGTGCGGGTCGAAACATCCCAGGAAAGCGTACGCGAACTCGGCAACTCAAGAACCCTATACAACCGCCGGAATGTTGGACGGTCCTCACACGACTACAGGGGTTCGATTGGCCTAGTGGGCGTTGAATTACCAATGAATTGCCAAGGAATACAAAATATTGCCTGTAAGTCTCAGGTGGTGAGACGGACAGGCAAGGACAGGGGCGTTCGCCCGCCTGCACGGACAGGTCACAGGGACGGACTTGCAGGTCAGGGGCGTGCGCGTGCTTCCCCCGGGCGGTCGATCCGGCGCTGACCTGTGGAAAGCCGGGTCGTGTGATGCCAGGCCTGCCGCTGACGAATTGCTCGTAATGGTTGATGACCCAGCGGTGTAACCCGCCCACCGCTCGTGCCCTGCCCGGCAAGCCTGAGAGTCCGGGTGCAGGACGGGCTCTGCAGTAGGGCCCGATGATGCCGCGAGGGATGGAGTGCCGTCCCGCGGCTCAACAAACTCAACTATTTCCGGAACTTCGTCTGGCGTCGCCACTGCCCGGACGGCGGTTCCTGGCCTTGATTGGCATCTGGGGCACTGATGGAGGGACGCCGGAGATGTCAACCGGACATGGTTACTGAAACCTTGCCTGAACGTCTCAATCATTGAGATTCCCAGACATTCCTCACCTTGGAGACCGGTGTTAGTTCCGCACTGGGGAGTTGTAGGTCCCCACGGCATGTCCGCGTTGGTCCGCCGTTTTTTGGCGACCCTGTCCGATGGACGGGGTCGGGTAGGTGGGCGACATGACCAGCAAGATTTCGAAACGCGCCGCCGGCGCGGCCGCCCACTCGTCCATCGCAGCCTCCGAGCGCACGCGTCGCCGCGTCCGCGCCGGACTGCTGGCCTCGACGGCCCTGGTCGCGGCTTCGGTGGCGGCGACCGGCGCGATGGCGCAGACGGCCAATCCTGCGGGCGGCGGCACAATCTCAACCACCAGCGGTTCGATAACCGGGGGCGGCGCCAACCAGGGCGTTCAGGTTCAACAAAGCGGCAGTGGCGGCGTCACCGTCACGGGCGTCAACGTCGTGAATACCGGCACCACACCGACCAGTGATGGCCTTCAGGTGGTCGGCCCGGGTGGGCAAGGCGTCGGCCTCAGCATCGCCACGACCAGCACGTTCACGTCGCAGAGTGGCGATGGTGTCCGGTTGCAGGGCGGAAACGGGGAAAACGTCGGCTTCGGCGTGACCGCCGGGCAGACACTCAACGTCACCGGCATCAACGGTCTCAACATCTCGAGCACTGGAGGCTTGTTCCTCTCCAACACCGGCGACGCCGGAGCGATCGTTGCGACCGCTCGAACGAATGGTGTTGGCACGGGTGTGCTCATCTCTACCGGGGGCGGCTTCGGAGGGTCTCTGGGCAACGTCACCACCAACGGGTTCGCGACGGGCGTTGGTTTGAGCGGGGCCGGGGTCGGGATTGTGATCGAAGGCGGTTCGATCAACGCGACCACGACCGGCATCAACGTATCGTCGACACAGAATGCGATCATTTCTTCAAGCGCGGCGATTGTCGCGGCGACCGGCATTGATGTTTCGACCGCGACCGGAGCGTCGGTCACGACCCTGGCCGGCGGCACGATCAACAGCACCAGTGCGGGCAGCGGCACGGGCATCATCGCGAGCAGTTCGGGTGGAGCGGGTGCGGTCACGGTCAATGTGGGCGCGGCGATCGGCGGTGTCACCGCCTTCGGAACGGGCGTGCTCGCCTCGACCACCGGCACATCCACGGGTGCCATCAACATCACGACGACGGCCGCTATTACAGCGACGGGTCGCGCCATCAGCGCAACGGCGGGGACGTTCGGCAACACGGGCACAATTACCCTCGGCGGCAACGTCACCGGCGCTACCGGCGTCTACACGAATATCGGCGACTATACGGTCAACGTCGGTGCGGGCGTGACCGTGACCTCGACCGGCAACGCCCTGTCGAACTCTGCCCTGTATCTCGTCAATGGGAGCAACACCGTCACCAACAACGGTGCCCTGGTCGCCAACGGCACGGGCAGCGCAGGCCTGTATTTCAGCAGTAACGGCCTGACGACCAATACAGCGACAGGAACGATTACGGGTTCGATCGGTGTCTACTACCAGAATCTCGCCTCGCTCACGAACGCGGGGACGATCACCGGTACCGGAGTCGGCGCAACCGATTCCGGGGTTCGCTCATTGGGCGGAACATTCAATAACACCGGTTCGATTAGTGGAAATATCGGGCTCTACAATAGTGGAAACGGGTTCACCGTAAACAATACCGGTGGTTCGATAACGGGCGCGATACACGGAATTCAGATTCAGAGCGGGTTCCTGACTCTCGCAAATACAGGAACTGTCACCGGAACGAGCCGGTCGGGCGTCTATCTCAATTTCGCTCCGACCGGGAACAACCAGCTGATCACGAACAGCGGCACGATTACCGGCGGCAACGATGCCGTGGACGGATTCGGCGTAAACTTCGCCGCCGGGGCGCTGGTGCTGACCAACCAGTCCGGCGGCACAATCAGTGGCGGCACGGGCGGGCTGCGCCTGGCCAGCGCTGGCGCAGCGACACTGAATCTGAACCTTGGCTCCACGGTGACCGGGGGCATCCTTTCCAGCGATGCCGGCGCGCGCACCACGATCTTGGCTGGTCTTGTGACTGGCGGGTACGACGCCTCCGCCGGGACCGGTATCGACACCTTCACCCTGGCCTCGACCGGTTCGATCACCGGTGCCGTCACCCTCGGCGGCGGCGATGACATCTTCAACTGGCAGGGCGGGACGATCGGCTCGACGATCAACGCCGGCACGGGCTCGAACGACGTCTTCAACAGCGCGCTCGGCACCGGGGTCAGCGGTTCGCTGAACCTCTCAAACCTGAGCAATTTCGACAGCTACAACCACCAGTCGGGCAACCTGACCCTGACGGGCACGCGCGCCACCGGCCCCGGCTGGACTCTCGTTCCCGGATCCAGCCTCACGCTGGACGGGTCGCTCACCGCGACGACCGGGACACAATACGGCATCACCATGAACGGCAACGGTTCGCCGGCGACGGTGTCGATCCTGACCGGTTCAACGCTCAACGCCTTTGTGGGCGTCTGGTTTAACACCGGGGGCGGGCACATCTTCAGCAACGCCGGCACGGTGACCGGCTCGAACACCGGTCTCCTCACCAACGGCGGCCTGACGGCGACGAACACCGGAACAATCACGGCGGGCACGGACGCGGCTTTCGGCACGGGCTTCGGCGTTTCGACGATCACGAACTCCGGCACCCTGACGGGCGGCAACAATGCCACCACGGGCTTCGGCGTGCTGTCGCGGCTTGCGGGCGTCACCGTCACCAACAATGCCGGCACGATCAGCGGTGGAGCCGGCGGTATCCTCAGTGGTTCCGTTCAGGGCGCAACGAACTACGGCGGTCTACTCTCGGTCACCAACGCCGCGGGCGCTGAGATCAGCGGCGCTGTCGCAATCGCTACGGGCGGCTCGTCGCGTCTGACACTCAACAACAGTGGCCGCATCCTGGGCGGTGCCAACGGCGGCATCTTCGCGGCGGGCAGCGGCGCGGTCTCGATCACCAACAATCTCACGGGTCAGATTGTTGGCAGCGACGCCGCGATCTCAACCATTGGCACGACCACCATCACCAACGCCGGTCTGATCGGCCTCGGCTCGGTAGACGGTTCGGGCGTCTACACGTTCGGCGGCACCGGCTATGCGATCAACCTCGCCAACGGCGGCACGATCACCAACAGCGGCACGATCCGAGGCGGCGGCGCCGCGATCTTCTCCAACGCCGGCACGCTGAACCTGACCAACACCGGCGCGATCCGGGGCGGCCAGGGCTTCGCCGCCAACACCCAGGACGCCATCTGGGCGCTCGGCGCGACGATCCTGAACTCGGGCTCGATCACCGTCACCGACCGCGCAGGGACGGGTATCGAACCGACCTATGCGGCGATCAACCTGAGCAACGGCGGCAGCACGGTCACCAACGCCGCGGGCGGCCTGCTGGAGGGCGGTACGCACGCAACGTTCGGCAACGCGATCCAGACGTCCGGCGTCACCACGTTCAACAACTACGGAACCGCCATCGGCGGGGCGACCGTCGGCGGAGGCTTCCGTCAATTCGCCGACGCAGCGACCACCCTCAACCTGTATGCCGGCTCGACGACCGGCTCGATCCTGACGGGAGCGGGCGACGATAGCCTGTCGATCTACAGCGGGCGAGGCACGGCCGGTCTGGCGACGACCGACGGGACCTCGGGCATCACCCTGCAGAACGCCGGAACCCTCGGCGCGGCCGTCTTCGGCACGGCTGACCTGGGAGGCGGGACCAACACGCTACGTCTGCGCGGAACCGGCGACGGCACCGCGGCCAATGGCGCAATCGGGACCTATGATCTGGGCGGGGGCTCGGTAATCGGCGCCTCGATCCTGACCAAGCTGGACCTCGGCACCTGGACCCTGACCGGCGATGGCGCAGGCATCACCACGATCAACGCCGGTGACGGCGGAGGCAATGACGGCCTGCTGATCCTGAACGGCACGGGCCTGACGGCCGGCATCACCATCAACGGCGCGACCGTTCGCGCCATGAACGCCGCCGCCCTGGGCACGGGCCTGATCACCATGATCAACCCGACGCTGCAGTTCGGATCGAGCGGGACCTATACGAACGCGATCTCGCTGGCAGCCTCGGACACGGTCAACGATCCGACCAATCTGCAGACCTTCGGCACCGGGATCATCGCCACGCTCAGCGGTGCCATCACCCAGGCGACCGCCGGCCAGCCGCTGGTCTTCAGCAGCGTGGACGCGAATGGCGTAGCCAATGCGGGGACGTTCGTTCTCACAAACACAGCGAACAGCTGGACCGGACAGACGCGGATCAACTCCGGCACGACGCTTCAGGGCCTGACGACCACCATTTCGGGCGGCAGCGTCCTCAACAACGGCGCGCTGGTGTTCAACCAGGGTTCGGCGGGCAATTTTGCAGCGGCGATTTCAGGCTCGGGCTCGTTGCGGATGACTGCCGGCGGGGCGGTCACCCTGCTGGGGACCAACACCTTCACCGGCGGGACGACGGTCGACGGCTTCTCCAATCTGCTGATCGGCAATGGCGGGACGACCGGCTCGATCACCGGCCCGATCTCACTGGTCAACAGCAACGTCTGGTTCAACCGGAACGACGGCTATGTGAACAGCAGCAACATCACCGGAAACAGCGGTTCCCAGGTGTTCCTGGCCGGCACCCTGACCCTCAACGGGTCGATCACCGGTGCGGGCGTGGTTGTCCAGGGCGTCGGCACAAGCGTTACCTTGGGCGGCGCCGTCAGCGGTGCGAACGCAAGCGCGGTGACGGTCAATTCCGGCAATCTCTCGGTCGCAAACACCGGCTCGATCCAGGGCGGACAGTTCATTGCGGTGCGTCTGGCGAGCCCGGGCTCGACGCTGAACAACCTCGGCTCAATCACCAATGTCGGCACGGGCGCTGATGGCCAGATCGGCGCGTCGGTCTATGTCTCGAGTGCGTCCGGGACCACCACGATCAACAACGGGTCGCTGACCGATACCGGTGCGGGTTCGTTGATCCAGGGCAGCAACGCCGGCATCCGGCACCAGGGCGGCTCGGACACGCTGGTCGTCAACAACTACGGCAACGTGATCGGCAACCTGTATAACGGGATCGAGAACAGCGCCGGCAACCTGACGGTCAACAACTTTGCGGCCGGCCTGATCCGGGGCCGGTATACCGGGATCGTCGGCGGCGGCGTCATGAACTTCACCAACGCCGGTGTGATCTCATCCACGGATGCCTCGGGCAACGGCATCACCAGCGCCGGTGGCACCCTGATCCTGGCCAACCAGGCCGGCGGCCAGGTCACCGGAGGCGCGATCGGTATCCTCGCGAACGGCGGCTCGACATCCATTGTCAACGCCGGGACGATCACGGCCCAGACCGGGGCCGGCATCCAGGCGGGGGGCGGCGCGCTGGCGCTCAGCAACCAGGCCGGCGGTTCCATTTCCGGCGCGACCTTCGGTGTCCGCTCGGTCGGCGCGATCAGCGGATCGAACGCGGGGACCATTTCTGGATCCAGTGGCGATGGCCTGAACCTGTCCAACGGCGGCAGCTTCACCAATGCGCTGGGCGGCACGATCAGCGGCCTCGGCACCAATAGCTGGGGTATCCGCAACACCGGAAGCGCGCTGACGCTGGGCAATGCCGGCGCGATCTCCGGTTTGGGCGACGGCATCTCCTCGACCGCGGGTCTGATCCTGACCAACTCGGGCGCGATCAGCGGCACCAACTACGCGGGCGTAGCGATCCGGGGCGGCGGTTCGGTGACGAACTCCGGCACGATCACCGGCAACGGCTTCTACGGCATCCAGAACGCCACCAATACCGGCACCGTCACCATCACCAACCAGTCGGGCGGCGTCATCGGCGGCGCGGGCTCGATCCTGATCGATGGCTCAAGCGCGACCGTCATCAATCTGCAGGCGGGTTCGACCACCAACGGCGATATCCGCGTCGCCGCTGCCGGCGGCGTCACGGCGACCATCGCCGGAACCCTGAACGGTGCCTACAACGCTGGGTCGACCTCAGGCATCGACATCCTGACCCTCGCCAGCACGGGGTCCATGACCTCGGCCAACCTCGGGCTGGGTAGCGATACCTTCACCTGGCAGGGCGGCAGCTTCAGCGGTTCGCTCGAGGGCGGCGCAGGCTCCGACACCGACACCTTCAACTCCAGCCTGGGCGGCCTGACCCGCACCCTGAACCTGAGCTCAGTCACCGGCTTCGAGGCATTCAATCACACTTCGGGCGGCCTCACGCTGACCGGCTCCGGCGCGTTCGGCGCCGGCGTCAACGTCACGGGCGGAAGTCTGACCGTGAACGGCGTCCTGCAGGGCGCGACCGACGTCGCCGGCGGGGCCAGCATCGGCGGTTCCGGCACGATCGACGGCATCCTGACCATAGCCAACAACGCGACCCTCGTCGGCGTCCAGGGCTCGACCCTGGCGATCGACACCCTGGTCCTGAACTCGGCGGCCATCACCAATGCGACCTTCTCCGGCGCGGGCGGGCCGGCCCTGTTTGCGGTCACCAACGACCTGACGCTGGATGGCGTTCTGAACGTCGCCAGCACGGGTGCCTACGGTTTCGGCGTCTATGGTCTGATGACCTACGGCGGTGCTCTGGACGACCGCGGCCTCACCGTCGGCACCACGCCGGGCGGCGCGCAGCGTGTCCTGGTGCAGACCTCCGTTGCGGGCCAGGTCAATGTCATTCACGCGCCGACCACCCTGTTGTTCTGGGACGGCGGAAACGGCGGTCAGCATGACAACGGTGCCGTCAACGGCGGCGCGGGCGTCTGGACGGCGGCCGGTTCGGAATGGACCGATGCCAACGGTCTGTTCAACGGTGCCATGGAGCCGCAACCCGGCTTCGCCATCTTCCAGGGCGCGGGCGGCCTGATCACGGTTGATGACGTGGCCGGCGCAGTCGGCGTCACGGGCATGCAGTTCGCGGCCGACGGCTATTCGATCCAGGGCGACTCGATCAACCTGGCGGCGGCGACCACGACGATCCGCGTCGGCAACGGCAGCCTGGCGGGTGCCGGCTGGACGACCACGATCGGATCGGAACTGACCGGTGCCGGCCAACTGGCGCGGACCGACCTCGGCACGCTGATCCTGACGGCCGAGAACACCTACACCGGTGGTACTTCCATCGACACCGGCCGTCTCCAGATCGGTGCCGGTGGAACGACCGGTTCGATCCTCGGCGCGGTGACGCTGGCAAACGGCGGAACCCTGGCCTTCGCACGCAGTGACAACCAGGTGTTCACCAATGCCGTGAGCGGCACGGGCACGGTGGTGATCAATGGCGTCGTGACCCTGACGGGCCCGATCACCGCCACGAACGGGGTGAACGTCGGTGCCGGTTCAGTGGCGACGCTGTCGAACGTCAGCCTGACGACGGGCAATGCGGTGGTCATGAGCGGCGCGAATGCCACCGTGAACGTCGCGAACGGCGGCGTGGTGCAGAGCCTGAACGGGACCGGAATCTTCGTCACGGCCGCCAACGGCTTCGTCGACAATCTGGGCACGATCAGCGGCACCGCTACTGCTGTGTTCGCCAATGCGGACCTGACCCTGACCAACGGTGCGTCGGGCAGCATCACCGGTCTGTTCGCAATCAGCGCGCTGCAGAACCTGAACCTGACGAACAACGGTTCGATCGATGCGACCGTCGCCAACTTCAACAACTCGGGCATCTATGCCGGCGGGACCGGGACGATCCTGAACACGGGCTCGATTACCTCGGGCACGAACGCGATCTACACCCAGGGCACGGGCTCGGTGACCAACAGCGGTCTGATCCGGGGCGGCGGAGCCGCCGCGACGATCCGGCTGTTCGGCGCGAACTCGATCGTGACCAACGAGGCCGGCGGCGAGATCAACACCTCCGGAACGGGCACGGGCGTCTATCTGGACGGCACCGGCTCCACGGTTCTGAACGCCGGCACGATCCGGGGCGCGAATGCCGTGAACCTTGTCGGCAGCGGCGGCGCGTTGACCAACAGCGGGACCCTGATCGGCCTGGTCGGCTCCGGCGTCGTGGGTAACGGCGGCGTGGTGACCAACCTCGCCGGCGGCTCGATCACCGGTCAACTCAGCGGAGTCACCTTCGTTACGGCGGCGGGCTCGGTGAACAACGCGGGCTCCATCGTCGGCACGACGGCGCATGGCGTGAACCTCAACGCCGGCGGCCTGGTCGACAACAGCGGGTCCATCTCCGGTGCCCTGGTCGGCGTTCGCTCGCTGGCGGGTCTCAACCTGACCAGTTCGGGTTCGATCTCCGGCGGCGGCAATGCCATTGAGAGCGCCGGCGCGTTCAACGACACCCTGACCTTCCTGACGGGTTCGACGACCACGGGCTCGGTGCTGTCCGACGGTGGCGACGATCTGATCTCCCTGGCGGGCCTGCTCACCGGCTCTGTCGGCGCGGGCGCGGGGACGGACACCGTTACCCTGTTCGACACCGGCAGCTTCAGCGGCATCCTCGACGGCGGCGACGGCATCGATGCCTTCGTGCTGGACGGCGGTGGCGTCGGTACGGTCGATATCGGGACCGTCGTGAATTTCGAGAGCCGCACCATGCAGGGTGCCGGCGTCTTCGTCCTGACCGGGGCGGACACGTCCAGCGCGGAATGGGCGATCAACGCAGGGGTCCTGGCGGCCTCTGGCGGTCTGGCGATCGGCGATGACGTCACGGTGACGATCGGTGCCAACGGCATCCTGGCCCTCCTGTCCGACGAGGCCATCGGCTCGCTGATCGGCTCTGGCGCGGTCGATCTCGGTGCCAGTACGCTGGGCGTCACGAACGGCGGCACCTATGACGGCGTCATCGGCGGCTCCGGCGGTCTGGCCCTGCTCGCCGGGACGCTGACGCTCTCGGGGGCCAACACCTATACCGGCCTGACCAATGTTCTGGGCGGCACCCTGGCCTTCGGCGCATCCGACGTCCTGTCGGACCTGACCTGGGTCAGCGTCGACACGGGCGCGACGCTCGATATCGGTGCGTTCAGCGACACGGTGGGCCTGCTGGGCCTGTCGGGAACCCTGGACGGTACGGGTACGCTGACGGCCGGCGAGTACCAGCTCAACGGCGCGACCGTGAACGCCAACCTCGGTGCCGGAAACCTGTTCCAGGTCTCGGGCGTGTCGACGCTGAACGGCACATCCGCTTCCGAAGCGGTCACCATCGCCGGCGGCACGCTGTCCTTCGGCCAGGCAGACCGTCTGTCCGACACCGCCACGGTGGTTGTCGCCAGCGGCGCCGAGCTGAACCTGAACGCCTTCGACGACACCATCGGCCTGCTCGGCCTGTCGGGGACGCTGAACGGCACGGGAACGCTGACCGCGGGCGAGTACCAGCTCAACGGCGCGACCGTGAATGCCAACCTCGGTGCCGGAAACCTGTTCCAGGTCTCGGGCGTGTCGACGCTGAACGGGACCTCGGCCTCGCAAGCCGTGACCGTCGCCGGCGGCACGCTGACTCTCGGTGCCGCTGACCGTCTGTCCGACACGGCTACGCTGATGGTCGGTGCGAGCGGGGTTCTGGACCTCGGTGCCTTCGACGAAACGGTCGGCATCGCCGGACTGTCCGGCACGCTGGACGGGACCGGCACATTGACCGCGAGCGAGTACCAGCTCGATGCCGCGACGGTGAACGCCAACCTGGGTGCCGGAAACCTGTTCCAGGTCTCGGGCGTCTCGACACTGAACGGGACTTCGGCTTCGGAAGCCGTGACCGTGGCCGGTGGCACGCTGACCCTCGGTGCCGCTGACCGTCTGTCCGATGCCGCCACCCTCCTGATCGGTAACAGCGGGACGCTTGATCTCGGTGCCTTCGACGAAACCGTCGGCATGGCCGGACTGTCCGGCAACCTGGACGGAACCGGCACGCTCACGGCGAGTGAGTACCAACTGACCGGCGCGACGGTGAACGCCAACCTGGGCGCGGGGAACCTGTTCCAGGTCTCGGGAGTCTCGAGGCTGAACGGCACGTCCGCGTCCGAAGCGGTCACCATCGCCGGCGGCACGCTGACTCTCGGTGCCGCTGACCGTTTGTCCGATACCGCCACGCTCGTGGTCGGTGCGGATGGCACGCTGGATATCGGCGCCTTCGACGAAACGGTCGGCATCGCCGGGCTGTCCGGCACGCTGGACGGAACCGGCACGCTGACGGCCGGCGAGTACCAGCTCACCGGCGCGACGGTGAACGCCAACCTGGGTGCCGGAAACCTGTTCCAGGTCTCGGGTGTCTCGACGCTGAACGGGACTTCGGCTTCGGAGGCCGTGACCGTGGCCGGGGGCACGCTGTCCCTCGGTGCGGCGGACCGGCTGTCCGATACCGCCACGCTCCTGATCGGCACCGGCGGAACGCTCGACCTGGGCGCCTTCGACGAAACGGTCGGCCTGGCCGGACTGAACGGCACGCTCAACGGCACGGGGACGCTGACGGCGAGCGAGTACCAGCTCAACGCCGCGACGGTGAACGCCAACCTGGGCGCAGGAAACCTGTTCCAGATCTCCGGCATCTCGACGCTGAACGGCACCTCCGCTTCTGAAGCGGTGACCATCGCAGGCGGCACTTTGGCCCTCGGTGCCTCGAACCGTCTGTCGGACACCGCCACGGTGGTGGTCGGCAGTGGTGCGGTGCTGAACCTCAATGCCTTCAACGACACCGTCGGCCTGTTCGGTCTGTCGGGTACGCTGAACGGCACAGGCACGCTGACCGCCGGCGCGTACCAGCTCACCGGCGCGACGGTGAACGCCAACCTCGGCGCAGGGGACCTGATCCAGATCTCCGGCGTCTCGACGCTGAACGGGACCTCGGGGTCACAGATGGTCAGCATCATCGGCGGTACGCTGGCCCTCGGTGCTTCGAACCGTCTGTCGGACACCGCCACGGTGGTGGTCGGCAGTGGTGCGGTCCTGAACCTGAACGCCTTCAACGACACCGTCGGCCTGTTCGGTCTGTCGGGTACGCTGAACGGCACCGGCACGCTCACGGCCGCGGAAACCCATCTGAGCGGCGCGACCGTAAACGCCAATCTCGCAGGCGCGCGTCTCTTCAACCTGGCCGGTGTGTCGACCCTGAATGGATCGGCCGGCCAGAACCTGGTTTCGGTCCAGGGCGGGACGCTTCGCCTGGGGGCCTCCGAGCGCCTGTCCGACACGGCGACGGTTTCGGTCTCGTCCGGTGCGACCCTGGCGGTGGGTGCCTGGCAGGAGCGGATCGGCTCGCTGTATGGCATGGGCGATGTGAGCATTGGCTCGACCGGCCGCCTGACGCTGGGCGGAGCCGAGTCCGGCTTCGGCGGGCGGCTGAGCGGCGCGGGCACGCTGGCGCACGCCGGCGGCCTGTTCACCCTACTGGGCGACCACACGATCGCAAACATCATCAACCAGTCGGGTGAACTGCGCTTCCTCGGCTCCACAACCGGTGCCGTTTCGGTGACCGGTGGAACCCTGACGGGCGCCGGCACCATCGGTGGAGCCCTGACGGTGTCGAATGGCGCCGTGCTGTCGCCGGGTCTGGCGGGTCAGTTGAACCGGATCGGCGGCTTCACGGTCGGCGGCCTCAACCTCACGGGCGGTCGCCTGAACCTCGATGTCACCGGCACAGCCGCCGGCAGCCTGATCGACCAGATCCGGGTGCTCGGCACCGCCACCCTGACCGGCGGCACGGTCTCGCCGCTCTTCCAGGGCCCGGCCTCGGGCTTCGACTTCTCGACCCGCTATCTCTTCCTGCAGGCCAACCGCCTCGTGGGCACCTTCTCCAACGGTTCGGCGTTTACGGCCGCAGCCCAGGACGGCCTGTTCTGGCGGGTTCGCTACGATCTCGCCCCCAACAGCGCGGTCCTCGAGCTGCGTCAGTTGACGGACTTCGATCCGGGCCAGTCGGGGACGGCCAACCAGGGTGCGGTCGGCATCGCATTCAGCGGCGGCCAGCTCGAGGCCTCCGACGACTACGCCGGGGTCCTTTCGATCCTCGCCGGCCTGTCCGATGCCGAGCGCAACACTGCCTTAGACAGCGTCTCCGGCGAGGCGCTGGCGGACATGACCACCTCGCTGTTCTCCGCCAACGACCACTTCATGCAGACCGTTCAATCCTCGGGCGGTCGCGGCGACAACACCTCGGGCTCGCTCAGCTTCGCCAGCCAGCTGTCGTTGACCGCCGACCGTGCCAGCCCGGCCAGCCAGCTGGCCGGCGTGCTCAATGCCTATGATCCGGGCGCGTCCATGAACGGCGCGAGCGGGGGCTGGGTGTCGGTCTTCACCGGCGACCAGGAACTGGAAGGCAAGAAGCCCGGCCAGGCCACGGTCGACAGCCGCCATAGCGGCTTCGCGGGCGGCTATGGCGTGTCCAACGGACCGTGGAGCTTCGGCGGCGCGGCCGGGGTGTCGCGGATGGAAGGCGATGTCGTGGACCGCGCCTCCCGCTATGAGACCGATCTCAGCCATGCGGCCGGGTATTTCGGCTACGATGACGGCCAGTGGGCCGCCGACGTGACCGCATCGGTCTTCGGTGGCGAGGCGGACACCCGTCGTACCGTGAGCGTCGGCGCGTTCAGCGGCACCGCAATCGGTGACACCCACGCAGAAGGTCAGGCGATCGCCGCCAGCGTGGCCCGCCGCTTCCACCTCGAAGGTGATGGCACGATCGCCCTGGGCGTCATCGGGACCTTGTCCAACGCTTCCGTCGACGGCTTCACCGAAACCGGTGCGGGTGCCCTGTCCCTGACGGTCGCCGGACTGGAGCGGGACTGGCAGACGCTGAACATCAGCGCCCGCGCTGCCCAGCCTTATCGGGTCAACGGTCGCGAGATGAAAATCTACGGCGGCATGGGCGTCCTCCTCACCACCGGCGACCGGCAGGCCACGGGCGACATGCGCTTCAGCGGCGCGCCGACGGGCTTCGGAGCCTTCACCATCGAAGGGGCAGAAGCCCCGCCGTTGGCCGGCGTGACCGAGTTCGGACTCGAGGTCGAGGCCGCCGACGGCGTCTCCATCTCCGCCGGATACCGCGGCCTGTTCAGCGAGCGTCTGAACGACAACCAGTTCGGGATGAAGCTGAACGTTCGCTGGTAGGGGTACTGTCACTGCGCTGACAATCCGGACCTGCCCTTGGCGGCAGGTCCGGAGGGCAGGGGGTGCTTTCCGGGGCGGGCAGGTCTTACCTCCCAGCCCAAGGCGACTCGCCGGTGCTGTCAGACCAACGGCAGCGTGTCGTCACGCGCGTGACCAGCAGGCTGACCGGTTCGCTCAGGCCAAAAGCCGATATCCGATCGCCGGTTCTGTCTGGATCAACACGGGATGCGCCGGGTCTGACTCCAGCTTTTGTCGAAGCTGTCCGACAACGACCCTTAGATACTGGGTGTCATCGGCATGGGCGGCGCCCCAGACCGCCACCAGCAGGTCGCGGTGGCCGATAACCTTGCCTGCGTCGCGGGCGAGACGGGCGAGCACCTCGTATTCCTTGGGGGTCAGGCGGACTGGGTGGCCCGATCGCAAGACCTGCCGTCGGTCCAGATCGATCGTTACATCGCCGGCCACGACCGGTCCGTTACTCTCGGGACGACCTCCCGACTGGCGCAGATTCACCCGCAGCCGCGCGAGGAGCTCGCCGACACCGAACGGTTTCTCGACATAGTCGTTGGCGCCCAGGTCGAGGGCGGCGATCTTCTCGGCTTCCTTGTCCCGTGCGGAAAGGACGATGATCGGGCCTGTGTAGAACTCGCGGGCCCGGGCGAGGACATCCTTGCCGTCCATGTCCGGAAGGCCGAGGTCCAGCACGACGGCGTCAGGCGACCACAGGGCGATGCCGCGCAGTCCTTCCTGTCCACTGTCGGCGCGTCTGGGCTCGTAGCCCGCAGCGTCGAGCGCCGGAGACAGGAACCGGTGGATCTGGGGCTCGTCGTCGATGACGAGGATGACGGGTCTGACGGCGGGCATCGGCGCTCTATAGCAGGTCGCCCATCACAAGAGATCGCGATGCGTGGCGATCGCCTTGGGCAGGCTGATCAGGATACGGGTGCCGCGGCCGTCGGCGATCGGGCTGGCGGCAGCGATGCGGCCGCCCATGGCCTCCACGAAGCCCTTGGCGATGGCGAGGCCGAGGCCCGCGCCCTTTGACCGGTCGGATGGCTCCTCCATGCGGCGGAATTTGTCGAACACCCGTTCCAGCTCGACGGTCGGGATGCCCTTGCCCTCGTCCTCGATCGAAAGGACCACCGAGCCGTGGTCCTCGTAGGCTGCCAGTTCGATGCTCGATCCGTCCGGGCTGTAGGCGACCGCATTCTCCAGGATGTTGACCACGGCCTGCTCCAGCAGGCCCTGATCCAGCATCACCAGACTGAGCTCGGCAGGGAAGTCGCGGACCAGGCGTCGCGCTTCCAGCCGCCGTGCGATCCGTCCGGCGGCCGCGTTCAGAACATCGCGCACATCGACCCAGTCAGACCTGATGTTGAGCCCGCCACCCTCCAGCCGCGTCATATCCAGCAGATCGCCAACATAGCGGTTCAGCCGCTCGGCCTCCTCGCGAATGCTCAGCAGCAGGTCGGCGCGGACTTCGGGTTTCAACGTGTCGCCGTAGTCGATCAAGGTGGTCGATGCCCCCAGCACGGTCGACAGGGGTGTGCGCAGGTCGTGGCTGACCGAATTCATCAAGGCCCCGCGGAAGCGGTCGGCACGGCGGAGGCTCTCGGTCTCGACGGCCTCCCCGGCCAGTTGCGCCCGCTCCAGGGCCACGGCACCCTGATCCAGCAGGGCGAGGGCAAGCCGCTCTTCGTCAGAGCCCGGGGCAAGGGCATCGGCTTCGATGCCCGCCACGCCGGCGCGACCCCGGACTCCTTGCAGGGGACGGAAGGTCCAGCTGGTCTGGGGCAGGGTGCCCGTACCGTGGCCGGCAGGTTCCCCTCGCTCCCACGCCCAGCGCGCGGCGGCCATGGCGGCGGAGCCGAGCGTCTCGGATGCGGGGGCGCTGGCGGCCAGCACAATGTCGTCCCCTTCGGGCAGCAGGACCACCGCCCGGGCTCCGGCGGCCGCGGCGGTCTGCTCGGCCAGCACCCGGGCGGTCTCCGGGCGTCCTTCGGCGGCGGACAGGGTCTGACTGGCCGCCAGCAGGGCGGATACGGCTGAGGCGCGGCGTTGTGCGCGTTTCGCCTGTTCACGGACACGGCCCGCCAGCACGCCGGTCACAAGCGCGACGGCCCAGAAGACGATCAGCGTCAGGATGTCTGTCGGCGAGCCAATGGCGAAACTGTAGCGCGGCTCAAGGAACAGGAAGTTGTAGATCAGGAAGGCCGCGGTGGCGGCGGCCAGCGCCGGACGAAGACCGTAGAGAACTCCGGCCGCCAGCACCGCCGACAGATAGATCACCCCCAGATCGACCCGTGCGAACGACCGGTCCAGCAGCAGGGCCAATCCCGTAGCCGCCGCGACGAAGCCCGCCCCGATGGCGTAGCCTGCCCAGCCTCCGACGCTCAGGCGTGTATGGGCGACGGGCGTCGCCGGGCCGGTCGCAGGGTCGGTGACGATATGGATCGCCGCGCCCTGCGACGAGCGCAGCAGCTCCGCCGCGAGCGACCGGCCCATCAGTTCGCTGAACCGGCTGTCGCGTCCCTTGCCCAGCACGATCTGGGTGACGTTGTTGCGATGGGCGTGATCCATCACCGTGCGCACCACGTCATCGCCGCTGAGCACGACGGTGCGTCCACCGAGCTGTTCGGCCAGTTTCAGCGCCCCTGCGAGGCGCGCAGCCCGCGCGGGATCGCGGGTCGCAGCGCTGGGGCGGTCGACGTGGGCGACGGTCCAGGGTGCGTCCATCATCATATCGGACAGCCGCCGGCCGGCGCGCACCAGCATGTCGGCCATGCCGTCGCCGCCCACCAGAACGAGAATGCGCTCGCCCGCGGCCCACGGGCCCGACACGCCCTTCTCACGCAGGGTCGCGACCAGCTGGTCATCCACGGTCTGGGCCGCCCGCCGCAGCGCCATCTCGCGAAGCGCCGTGAGGTTCTCGACCTTGAAGAAATTCTCCGACGCCAGCCGCGCCGTCTCGGGCACATAGACCTTGCCCTCGGCCAGCCGCTTGCGCAGTTCCTCCGGGGTGATGTCCACGACCTCGATGTCGTCGGCCTTGGACAGGGCACCGTCGGGCACGGTCTCCCGCTGGCGCACGCCCGTGATGCGCAGCACGACGTCGGACAGGCTTTCCAGATGCTGGACGTTCAATGTGGTCCAGACGTCGATCCCGGCTGCGAGGATTTCCTCGACGTCCTGCCAACGCTTCGGATGGCGAGAGCCCGGGACATTGGAGTGGGCGTATTCGTCCACCAGCAGCAACTGGGGACGACGGGCGATGGCGCCGTCGATGTCGAACTCCATCAGGGCCCGCGCCTTGTAGTCGATCGGCTGGCGCGCCATCACCTCCAGCCCGCGAAGCAGGCTCTCGGTCTCGCGGCGACCATGGGTCTCGACGACCCCAACCACGACGTCGTCGCCCTCGGCCCTTCGGCGACGGGCGGCGCGCAACATTTCATAGGTCTTGCCGACCCCCGGCGACATGCCGAGGAAGACCTTCAGCCGACCCCGCTTTCGCGGGGCCGACTTCGGGCGGTCGGGATCGTCGGCGTCGGCCAAATCAGGCGTCCGGCGAGCCAGGGAACCGGGCGTCGAGTGCCCGGTTGGTCAGCAGTACATTCACGTGCGGCTGCCCGATGAAGCCGAGCAAGGCACCCCGGGTATGCTGGTCGATCACCCTCTGGATCTCCTTGGCAGGCACGCCGCGCGCTGTGGCGATGCGTTCAGCCTGAAGGCGAGCGTAGGCCGGTGAAATGTCCGGGTCGAGGCCTGAGGCTGAGGTGGTCACGGCGTCTGCCGGGATCACGCCGGCGCCATTCTCGATGCGGATCGCCACGGCGGTTTCGGCGACGCGGGTCTTCAGGTCGTCATTCAGCGGCCCGAGGTTCGAGCCCGACGACCCGGCGGCATTATATCCGTCTCCCGCGGCCGAGGGACGCGGGCGCAGATAGCGGGCTTCGGCGAAGGGCTGGCCGATCAGGGCGGAGCCGATGACCGCGCCGTCGGCATTGCGCACCAGACTGCCATTGGCCTGTCCCGGGAAGGCCGCCTGGGCGACTCCGGTCACCGCCAGCGGATAGGCGACGCCGAGCAGCAGGGTGAACAGGGCGATCATGACGATCGCCGGACGAAGGGATCTCAGCATCAGAACACCGCCTTCAGGCTGGCGACGGCGCGGCTTTCGTAGATCTGGCCGAAGTCGTGCTCGTCGGTGTCGTGGTAGCGCAGGTCCAACGCCAGAGTGTCGGTCAGCTGATATGCCGCGCCGAGGTTCCAGGTCGTGTAGTCGAAGTCGGACGACAGGAACTGATGGCCGACCGCGCCGGAGACGGTCCATTTTTCCGCCGGGCTGAAGGCTGCATTGGCCTCGACATAGGTCGCCTCGTCCTCGGCGGCACCGAAGAAGTCGGGCGACCAGTAGACCGCCCCACCGAGTGTGGCCGGACCGAAGGCGCGCGAGGCCGCGACCTTGGCCTCGACGTAGTCATAGTCCGCGCCGCCCGGCTGTCCGGTGTAGAAATAGCCGACCGCACCGAAGTCCCAGTTCCAGCCCGCGAACTCGGGGCGGATGCCCGCATAGAGGTCGATCTCGGCGTTGGTGTCAGGGTCGCCGGGGAAGGCCACGTTGGAGGCCCAGGCGCCGGCGTAGAGGGTCCGGCTGGTCAGATCGACGCCGCCAGAGATCGCGGCATCCTCTTCCGTCTGGCTGACGCCCCGGAAGACATAATCGGAAGTGGCGGCCACGTTCCAGGCGATGGACGGGCTGGAGGGTCCAGTGGCGGTCTGGGCGTCGGCCTGGGAGGCGACGCCCCAGACGACCAGACCGATCAGGCAGGCACCGGCGAACCAGAGGTCGTTGCGGCCGGCGGCCTTGAAGCGGGATTTGCGGGTCATGGAAATCACTCTGTTTCTGTGTGGGTCAGGCCAGGCCGAGGCCGGAGATGACGATGTCGATGAGCTTGATGCCGACGAACGGCGCGATGAGGCCGCCGAGCCCGTAGATCAGCAGGTTGCGGCTCAGCAGCTTGCCGGCTCCGACCGCGCGGTATTTCACGCCGCGCAGGGCCAGCGGGATCAGGGCGACGATCACCAGGGCGTTGAAGATCACCGCCGACAGGATGGCGCTCTCGGGGCTGTGCAGACCCATGACGTTGAGCGCGCCGAGCGCCGGCAGGGCGACCACGAACATCGCCGGGATGATGGCGAAATATTTGGCCACATCGTTGGCGATCGAAAAGGTGGTCAGGGCGCCGCGCGTGATCAGCAGCTGTTTGCCGACCTCGACGATCTCGATGACCTTGGTCGGGTCGCTGTCGAGATCGACCATATTGCCGGCCTCGCGGGCGGCCTGGGCCCCGGTCTGCATGGCCACGCCGACATCGGCCTGTGCGAGCGCAGGCGCATCGTTGGCGCCGTCCCCGCACATGGCAACCAGCCGGCCCTTGGCCTGTTCCTCGCGGATCAGGCGCAATTTGTCCTCGGGCGTGGCCTCGGCGAGGTAGTCGTCCACCCCGGCCTCAGACGCGATGGCGGCGGCGGTCACCGGGTTGTCGCCGGTGATCATGACGGTGCGCAGGCCCATGCGGCGCAGGTCCGCGAACCGCTCCTTCACGCCCGGCTTCACCACATCCTTGAGGTGGATGACGCCGACCAGAACATCGTCCTGGGTCACCGCCAGCGGGGTACCGCCTGAGCGGGCGATGCGGTCCACTGCCGCTCGGAACTCCGCGGGCGTGTCGCCATCCTTGAGGTTCAGGGATTTCAGCACCGCATCCACTGCGCCTTTGCGCCAGGACGCCTTGCCGGACTCGAGGCCCGACTGACGCGTCACCGCGCTGAACGCGACGGCTCTGGAGCCCTCGGGCTGTTCGACGACGATGCCGGCGTTTCGGCCCAGTTCGACGATCGAGCGGCCTTCCGGCGTCTCATCGGCCAGCGAGGCGATGACGGCGGCGCGCAGGGCGACTTCCGGGCGCACGCCGGGAACCGGAATGACCTCGGTGGCCATGCGGTTGCCGAAGGTGATGGTGCCCGTCTTGTCGAGCAGCAGGGTGTCGACGTCGCCGGCAGCCTCGACCGCCCGGCCCGAAGTGGCCAGCACATTGACCTTGAGGAGCCGGTCCATGCCGGCGATGCCGACCGCCGACAGAAGCCCGCCGATCGTTGTCGGGATCAGGGTGATGAACAGGGCACCCAGCACGATCGGATCGAGCGTGATGCCGGAATAGGCACCCAGACCCAGCAGGGTGACCACCGCGATCAGGAACACCAGCGTCAACCCGGCCAGCAGCACGGACAGGGCCAGTTCGTTCGGCGTCTTGCGGCGGTTGGCACCCTCGACCATGGCGATCATCCGGTCGAGGAAGGTCGAGCCCGGAGCCGAGGTGATGCGCACCTTGATCCAGTCGGACACCACGGTCGTGCCGCCGGTGACGGCCGAACGGTCGCCGCCGGCCTCGCGGATGACCGGCGCGGATTCGCCGGTGATGGCGGCTTCGTTGACCGAGGCCACGCCCTCAATGATCTCGCCGTCCGAGGCAATCACATCGCCCGCCTCGACCAGGATGATCGCGCCGACCATCAGCTCGTGCGCCGGGGTAGGCACCACCGTGCCCGTCGCGGGATCGACGATCAGCTTGGCCTTGGTGGTGACGCGGGTGGCCCGCAGGCTGTCGGCCGCCGCCTTGCCGCGCCCTTCGGCGACGCTTTCGGCGATGTTGGCGAACAGCACCGTGGCCCAGAGCCACAGCGCCAACTGGATGGCGAAGCCTGCCGACTGACCGGTGGAGATCGCCGCGACGGCCGAGACGGTGGCCAGCAGGGCGACGATCCAGGTGGTGAAGATCACCGGATTGCGCAGCAGATGCTTCGGATTCAGCTTGATGAAGGCTTCACCCATGGCGCGGCCGATCATCGAGCCCGTCAGGCCGCCCACAAGCGAGGGCTGGCGTGGCTTCTCGCCCATCTGGTCGGGGTTTGCGAAAGTCATGTGCGGGGTCCGTTCGGATCAGGACCGGGCCGCACCGTCGAGCATCTGGAAATGCTCAACGATGGGTCCGAGGGCGAGGGCGGGGAAGAACTGCAACCCGCCCAGGATGAGGATGACGCCGATCAGCAGGCCGATGAACAGCGGTCCGTGGGTCGGCAGGGTGCCGGTCGAGGGAGCCAGCTTCGGCTTGACGACAAGAGCGCCGGCGATGGCCAGCACCGCGATCGCGGGCACGAACCGGCCCATCAGCATGGCCAGGCCCAGTGTTGTGTTCCACCAGGGCGCATTGGCGGTCAGGCCGGCGAAGGCCGAGCCGTTGTTCGCCGCCGCCGAGGTGTAGGCGTACAGCATCTCCGACAGGCCGTGCGGCCCATGGTTCAGCAAGCCTTCCATGGCGGTCGGCAGGACCGCCGCGACGGCAGTGAAGCCGAGGATGGCCAGCGGCAGGACCAGCACGGCGATCATGGCGAACTGGATCTCGCGCGCCTCGATCTTCTTGCCGAGATATTCGGGGGTGCGACCGACCATCAGGCCGGCCACAAAGACCGCCAGCATGGCCATGACGACCATGATGGCGATGCCCGAGCCGATCCCGCCGGGCAGGATCTCGCCGAGCTGCATCAGGAACATCTGGATGCCGCCCGACAGGGGCATGTAGCTGCCGTGCATCGAATTGACAGAGCCGTTCGAGGCGCCGGTCGTGGGGCCGGCCCAGGCGACGGAGGAGGGCACGCCGAAGCGGACCTCCTTGCCCTCCATATTGACCGGCTGCTCGATCCCGGCGGCGACCAGGGCCGGCGCGGGCTGGCTTTCGGCCGCATAGAGGCCGGCGGTGCAGGCGGCCAGCAGGACGAAGGCCGCGATCACGAGGGCACGCACCTCACGTCTGGCCAGCACGCTGCGGCCAAAGGCGAAGAAGGCGGCCCAGCCGAGGACGTTGATCGACACGGCCGTGATCAGATTGGTCAGGGCCGAAGGGTTCTCGAACGGGTGCGCCGAGTTGACGTTGAAAACGCCGCCGCCGTTGATGCCCAGCTGTTTGATGGCGAGCTGACTGGCCACCGGGAACAGCGACAGGGTTTGTTGGCCGCCCTCCATGCCGGTCGCCGTGACCGACGCGGCGAGACTTTGCACCACGCCCAGACCGGCGAGCGTCACCGCAAGGATCAGCGAAGCGGGCAGGAGCAGGTACAGGGTGGTGCGGGTCATGTCGGCCCAGAAATTGCCGACGCCCTCGCCGCGGTTGGCGACAAAGGCCCGGGCCAGAGCGGCCGCGATGGCCGCTCCGGTGGCTGCGGACAGGAAGTTCTGCACCGTCAGGCCGGTCATCTGGGTCAGCGTCGACATCGTCGCCTCGCCGCCATAGCTCTGCCAGTTGGTGTTGGTCACGAAGCTGACGGCGGTGTTGAAGGCGAGGTGAGGCGATACGCCCACGAACCCCTGCGGGTTCAGCGGCAAGGATCCCTGGAGACGCAGCATGGCGTACAGGAAGACGAAGCCGGCGAGGTTGAACGCGAGCAGTGCGCCGGCGTAACCCAGCCAGCCCTGGCTGCGTTTGGGATCGACGCCGGCGACCTTGTACAAGACGCCTTCGACCGGCCGCAGCACGGGGTCCAGCCAGGTCGTCTCGCCGTTCCAGACGCGCGACAGATAGATCCCCAGCGGCCATGCGATCAGCACGGACAGGCCGAGGGTCAGGGCGATTTCCGCCCATCCTTGAATGTTCATGGCGCGGCTCCCTAGAACCGCTCGGGGCGCAGCAGCGCCGCGACCATGTAGACGGCGACGACGACCGCGCCGACGCCCCACAAAATGGCGACCAGCATCGTCATACCCGCTTCAGGAAAACGGCGAGGGCGGCGAAGGTCAGAAAGGCCCCGCCGCCGATCGCCAGAAAGATCAGATCGGCCATGCCGACGCCTCCGACTGTTGGAGGCCCTACAAGGTCATCGAACGACCTAAGGCCGCCATTCGGGTTTACGGCCGGCGCATAAGGAAAGCGTAAGGGCGGGCGACGGGCCTGTGTGCGCTTGACGCCGTCAGTCCACCGGCAACCGGCCTATCCCGGGAGCGAGCTCGTCCGGACGGGGAGCCTCCACCCCGCCCGCGGCCGACCTCTATCGCCGGCGGTGGCGGGCGGGGATCAGTCCGTGGCGGGTCATCTTGTCGTAGAGCGTCTTGCGGGGGATCTGCAGGTCCGCGGTGACCTGCCGGATGTCGCCCTCGTGGCGGGTCAGGGACTCCCGGATCAGCTCGGCCTCATAGTTTTGCACGCGCTGGACCAGCCCTTCGTCAGACCGGGTTTCCGACATGAGCGGGCTGAGGCCCACTGCGACCTGGCTCGCGTAGTTGGCCAGCTCGCGCAGGTTTCCCGGCCAGTCGTGTTCGAGCAGGCGGCGACGAATGGCATGGTCGACCGCGGGCATGTCCCGTCCGAGGCGACCCGCCACCCGGCTCAGGAAGCGGGCGAACAGCAGCGGCACGTCCTCGCGTCGTTCGCGCAGGGGCGGCGTCCGCAGACGGATCACGTTCAGCCGATAGTACAGGTCTTCCCGGAGGTCACCGCGTACCACAGCCTCGACCGGGTCGCCCTTGGTTGCGGCAAGGATCCGGAGGTCGAGGGCCTGCGGCTCCACCGCCCCGACCGGCAGGATCTCGCGTTCCTCCAGAACGCGCAGGAGCAACAGCTGGGCGGCGCGCGGCGCGAGATCGATTTCGTCGAGGAACAGGGTGCCCTGGTGGGACTGTTCGATCTGTCCCACGCGCCGGCGAAACGCGCCGGCCGGGCCGGCCACATCGCCCATCAGCAGGCTTTCAAGCCCCGTTTCCGGCAAGGCGGCGCAGGACACGGCAACGAACGGCCGCAGGCGCCGACGGCCGGCGTTGTGAATGGCACGCGCCACAGCCTCCTTCCCGGAACCGGTCTCGCCCTCGATGAGGACGTCGACCTCTGCGTCGGCGAGGCGCTGGACCGCGGCGCGAAGGGACTCCACCGGTCGACTTGAGCCGCTGAGCGGGATTGAGCCCTCGTCGTCGGCGGCGAGGGCGGCCAGTCGACGATTGTCGAGAACCAGCGCGCGCTTCTCCAGGGCGCGACCGAGCGTCTCGATCAGCCGCTCCGGTGCAAAGGGTTTGGCGAGGAAATCGTAGGCGCCGCGCTTCATCGCGTCGACGGCCTCGGCGATGTCGCCGTGACCCGTCATCATGACCACCGGCAGATCGGGATCGAGGTCGTTGAGGCGTTCCACCAACTGCCGGCCGTCCATACCCGGCATTCTCAGGTCGGTCGCCACGACGCCTTCAAACCGGTCGTTGACCACCTTGAGCGCCGCCTCTGCGGACCCGAACGCGAGGACCGTCAGCCCCTCCAGTTCAAGTCGCTCCGCGAGGGCATCACGGAAGCTGTCGTCGTCATCGATGAGCGCGATCCGGTTGAGGGCCTCGAAGCTCATGACGCCTTCGCCAACCGGATGGTGAACCTCGCGCCGGTGGACGTCGGTTCGAGCACCAGTTCTCCGCCGAAGGCCGCAACGATATCGCGGCTGATGACAAGCCCAAGCCCGAGGCCGTCCGCCTTGTCCGTCGTGAACGGCGTGAACAGTCGTTGCTGCACGGCCGGCGTAACGCCGGGTCCGTTGTCCGTGACGTGAATCGTCACCCGCTTGCCGCGGACCTGGACGCCAAGGGTGATCAACGGATCAGCGATGCCGTCGAGAGCCTCGATCGCATTCTGGAGCAGGTTGAGCACGACCTGTTCAAGCCGGTTCCTTTCCGCCCGCACCGCGAGCCCCGCGGGTGCCCTGCGACGCTCGAGGGTGATGCCCTTTTCCCGGAGCCGTCCGCCGACGAGGAGGAGCGCGCCGTCGATGGCGCCGTCGACGCTCACGGCGACCGTCTCCGACCGTGTCTTGCGGGAGAAGGCCCGGAGTTCGTCGGTGATGACCCCGACCCGTTCGGTCAGGCGATCGATATTGGCCAGGGATCGAAGCGCCCCGTCGCTGTCGTCGCGTCGCAGGAGGACCGAGGCGCTGTCGGCGTGCGTCCGGATCGCCGCGACGGGCTGATTGATCTCATGCGCCACGCCGGCGGCGATCTGGCCGAGGGTCGCCAGCTTGTTGGCCTGGATCAGCTCGTCCTGGAGATCCTGGCGGACGGTCTCGAGGCGTCGGCGCTCGTCGATCTCATGGTTCAACTGATCGTTGGCGGAGCGCAGTTCCGCCGTCCGAAGGTCGATCTGCCGTTCCAGCTCAACGCGGGCCTGCTCATCCTCCGACGCGCGCGCCGCGGCGCGC
>Ga0187843_10000340_pt1 | contig 34384 bp, 30 predicted proteins | sample SpaLakP09_SKY_43_FD_134516 | JGI IMG/M metagenome (GOLD analysis project Ga0187843, IMG submission 134516) | Oligotrophic lake water microbial communities from Sparkling Lake, Wisconsin, USA - SP09_SKY_43 | ecosystem: Environmental > Aquatic > Freshwater > Lake | place: USA: Sparkling Lake... | reverse complement strand
GCGCGCCAGGTCGACCTGGCGCGCCTCGCGCAGCAGGCGGCGCAGCGTAATGCCCATTTCCTCGACCAGCTCCAGTCCCAGTTCGTCGGTGTTCCTGAAGTGGCGGTAGAAGCCATTCGGCGCCATGCCGGCCTGGCGCGCGATTTCCCGCAGGGCGATGCTGCTGAAGCTGCGCCCTTCGCCAACGAGCGTCAGCGCCGCATGCAGCAGCGCCTTGTGCGTGACGGACTTGCGCTCGGTGCGGGTGAGGGTGTCGCTGCGCTGCAGGTCGGGGTCAATGTCGGGCATGGCTTTGTGCTTATGTGTACAGGTGTGCGGCGATTGTACACCGCACCAAAGAGAGGGAAGCTTCTAAACACGCGCCGTATTCTTGACTCTCGGTGTACAAGTGTACACAATGCAGGCTGTTACCTTCACCGCTTGCCGAAAATGACCAACGTCCGTGCTGCACTGACCAACCTGGCCGACATGTTCGCCTACCCGCTGCGCCACTCGCACTACCTGGAGCTGGTCAATCCGCTGTGGACGCGCCACGTGCTCAAGGCGCGCGTGGAGGGCGTATGGGACGACACCGGCGACACCCGTACCCTGACCTTGCGGCCCGGGCGCGGCTGGCGCGACCACCGGGCCGGCCAGTTCGTGCGGCTTGGCGTGCCGGTTGACGGCAAGCGCCACACGCGCACCTATTCGATTTCGTCGGCGCCATCGCGCGCCGACGGCTGCATCACCGTGACGGTCAAGGCCATCGATGGCGGACGCGTGTCGCAGCACCTGGCGCGCAAGGTCAAGGTGGGCGACTACCTGCCGCTGGGCGAGCCGCAGGGAGAATTCGTGCTGCCCGACGCCATGCCGGTGCACCCCCTGTTCATCACCGCCGGCAGCGGCATCACGCCGGTGATGAGCATGTTGCGCGGCTACCTGGGCGAATTCGACGTCATTCCCGACATCGCCCATATGCACTACGCGCCGCATGCGCTGGACGTGATCTTCGGCGCCGAGCTGCGCCAGGTCGCGGCGAGCCAGCCGCACTACCGGCTGCATTCCTTCTTCACCCGCGACGGCGACAGCCACTTCAGCGCCGCGCAGCTGGAGCAGTCCTGCCCCGACTGGCGCGAACGCGAAGTATGGGCTTGCGGGCCGGCCGGCCTGCTCGACGCCGTCGAAGCGCACTGGGACCAGGCCGGCCTGGCGCGCCAGTTGCATGTGGAACGCTTTCACGCGAAGGAAGCCAGCCCGCCGGCCGACGGCGTCACCCGGGGCAAGGTGTTCTTCATGGCCAGCCAGGTCGAAGCGCCGTCCGACGGCGCCACCTGCCTGCTGCGCCTGGCCGAAGACGCGGGCCTCAATCCGCCGCATGGCTGCCGCATGGGCATCTGCCATGGCTGCAATACCACCCTGGTCAGCGGCTGCGTGCGCGACACCCGCACCGGCGCCCTGATTACCGAAGCCGGCGACACCGTGCAGGTGTGCGTCTGCACTGCCGTCGGCGATGCCGCACTGGCGCTCTGAACAAACCGAGGACATCACCATGCCGATACCATCCCACCTGACGAGCGCGGCCATCGCCGAATTCGGGCGCGAAATCGAAGCGATCCGCAACGAAGTCATGGACAGCCGCGGCGAACGCGACGCGCGCTACATCCACCGCCTGATCAAGGTCCAGCGCTGCATGGCCCTGTCCGGGCGCCTGGTCATCTACGCCAGCCTGGCGCTGCTACCGCAATGGGGCCATGCCTTCGCGGCCTGGTCCACCTTTTGGCCGGCGATCGCGCTCGGCACCCTGATGCTCGGCTGCGCCAAGATCCTGGAGAACATGGAGATCGGCCACAATATCTCGCATGCGCAGTGGGACTGGCTGCGCGATCCGGCGATCCAGTCGGGCAGCTGGGAATGGGACCACGTATGTCCGTCGGACCAGTGGAAGCATTCGCACAACGTCAAGCACCACACCTGGACCAATGTGTTCGGCAAGGACGCGGACGTGGGCGGATACGGCCTGCTGCGCATGTTTTCCTACCAGCGCTGGAAGCCGTTCAACCTGTTCAATCCCTTGTGGGCGCTGCTGCTGGCGATCCTGTTCGAATGGGGCATCGCGATCCAGGAGCTGGAGCTGGGCCGCGTGGCCAAGGGCCGCGTTACCTGGGCCAGCCTGCGCCCGATGTGGCTGAAAACGCGCGAGAAAATGCTGCGCCAGGTCCTGAAGGACTACATCCTGTTCCCGCTGCTGGCAGGTCCCCTTTTCCTGTATGTGTGCGGCGCCAACGCGGCGGCCAATATCATCCGCAACCTGTGGACCTACCTGATCATCTTCTGCGGCCACTTCCCGATGGACGTGCACACCTTCACCAAGGCCGAAGTGGAAAACGAAACGCGCCCGCGCTGGTATATCCGCCAGTTGCTGGGTTCCTGCAATATCGGCGGCGGCAAGCTGTTTCACATCATGAGCGGCAACCTGAGTCACCAGATCGAACATCATTTGTTTCCGGACATGCCGAGCAACCGCTATCCCGACGTCGCCCCGCGCGTGCAGGCGCTGTGCGTGCGCTACGGCCTGCCGTACAACACCGGGTCGCTGAGCCGCCAGTTCGGCACCACGCTGCTGCGCATTTTCCGCATGAGTTTTCCCGGGCACAGCACGCTGCTCGACGGCTATCCGGGCAAGGGATCGCCGGCGTAGAACTTGATGCGGTTGCGGCCATTGCGCTTGGCCGAATACATGGCCGCTTCCGCGTGCAGCAGAAGGGTCTCGGCATCGTGTCCGGCCTGCGGATAGACGCCGACACCGATGCTGCAGGTGGCCACATACGGTTCGCCGGCCAGCATGAGCGGTTCGGCCAGCACGCGGACAATCTTGGCCAGCACGTCGCTCACATAGGAATGGTAGCCGCCTTCGCCGGCGGGCCGCTCCGGCGCGCTGGGCGCCAGGATCGTATTGTGCAGCGTGATGAGGATGAATTTCCCGCCTTCCAGGCGCGCCACCGTGTCGCACTTGCGGGTACAGCCGATGATGCGGTCGCCCACGGTCCGCAGCAGCAAGTCGCCGGCCGCCATGCCGTACACGTCGTTCACTTCGGTCAGGCCGTCAAGGTCGATGAAGGCCAGCGCCACCACGAAATTTCCGCGTTCTCCCATGGCGATGGCCTGGCGCAGGCGGTCCATCAGCAGGTGCCGGTTGGGCAGCCCGGTGAGGTTGTCGAGCATGGTGGCGCCGCAGGCGGCGATCAGGGTCAGGGTATGCAGCGCTTCCGGTGCGGGCGGGTCGGCCTGGATCACGCACAGGAAGCCGTGCTGGTGGCCGGTCGTGCCGGTGAGCGGCACCAGGATGGTGACCTTGCCACTGTCATGGATCACGCTGGCCGGCGCGCTGGCATCGTACACGGCCAGCGCCAGGGTCAGCGCCGCCGGCAAGTCCGGGCTGCCGTCGCTCCCGCGGCTGGACGGTTCCGACTGCGCGGCCACACGGCAGGCATGGCCGTCGCGCAGGAGGATGTAGGCGTCAGGCCCCTGGTTGTAGTCGAGCGCCAGGCCGAGCATGGCGTCGAACAGCACGGTGGTCGTGGAGGCGCCGTTCAAGCCCTGGAAAATATCGATCGCGCTGCATAGTTCCACCCGGTGGGTGTCCTGCGGACTGCTGGATGTATTTTTTGCCACTGCCGTGCCTCTTGATATGTAGTGCGCCGATCCGAGGATGAGCGATTTTTCGCAATTTCGCAATAGGGTTGTGCTTTAGTTCATAATCCATGCACCTTCAAATCAACCGGATCGACTCCTCAATGCGCATCTTCCTTGTCCTCTTTTGCGCACTGGCGCTGCAAGCCTGCGCCCTTCCCACGCCACCGGCGCCATCGGACAATTACGTCGCGCCCGATTTCACCATGCCTGCGCGCGGTGCGTTGATCGTGCTGCTGCCGCCGAAGACGACGACGCCGCAGGCCATTGCAGGCGGGGCGTTCGTCGTCGCGCAGTTGCACAAGCAGCTGACGCAGTCCGGCTACAAGGTGGTTGCGCTCGATCCTGACAACCATGCGCTGATATGGGAACAGGAAGTCAGTGCCGTTGGCGGAATTTACGATCCGGCCGACGGACAACTGAAAACAGCCGCGTACGGGAAGGCGCTTGCAGGACTGGCGCAGCGCATTGCTGCAGACACCAAGGCGGTGCTGGTGATCAGTCACAGCATTCTCGGTCGCCCGGCGGCAGTATCGGGAACGAAGGCGATATGGGACGGACAAAGCAGGACGCTGCCGGTTGCCAAGACGTTCGGAAGTGAATTCCGGATCAGCACGGGAACCTCCACCGCGCTGTCGGTGGAGCTGCTCGGCATCGCTGGCGGCGGACAGGTCGTCTTCAAGACCTATGGCGGGATCGCCGTTCCGTACCGCGCCAACATGGCCGGAGAAAAATACGAACTTCGCCCTGACCTCTTTGCCAATGATGGCGAAACCGCCGACGGCGTGCGCCTTGCGCTGGCGCCGTGGCTGCGCAACTAGGGAAGCGGATCGCCGGCGTAGAACTTGATCCGGTTACGGCCATTCTTCTTGGCCGAATACATGGCGGCATCGGCATGCTTGATCAGGGTTTCGGCATCGTGCCCGTCCTGCGGGTAGATGGCCACGCCCACGCTGCAGGTGATGGCGAACGGTTCGCCACCCAGCGTGACCGGCTCGGACAGCGCATGCTGGACCTTGGCCAGCATGTCGCTCACGTAGGAATGGTAGCCGCCTTCGCCCGCCGGGCGCGAAGGCGCATTGGCGGCCAGGATGGTGTTATGCAGGGTGATGAGGACGAATTCGTCGCCGCCCAGGCGCGCCACCGTATCGCACTTGCGGGTGCAGTGGGCCATCCTGTCGGCGACCGTCTTGAGCAGGGCGTCGCCCGCTTCATGCCCGAAGTTGTCGTTGACGTGCTTGAGCCGGTCCAGGTCGATGAAGGCCACCGCGACCACGAAGTGCCCGCGTTCGCCCATGGCGATGGCTTGCGACAGGCGGTCGAGCAGCATGCGCCGGTTGGGCAGGCCGGTCAGGGCGTCGTGGCTGGCCAGGCGTTCGAGCTGTTCTTCCGAATCGCGCGCCTTGGTGATGTCGCTCATGGTGTAGACCAGGTGCGTGGCGTTGCCGCTGCGGTCGCGTACCGGCGCCAGGCGTACCTCGTTCCAGAACTTGCCACTGTCCTTGCGGCGGCATTGCAGTACCGCGCGTGCTTCCGACTGGCTGCGCATGGCCTGGCGCAGTTCGCCGGCCGCTTCGTCGTGGTCGGCGTCTTCGAGCAGGGCGGCGATGCCGAGCTGCCTGGCGTCGTCCGGCGTGAAGCCGGTGATGCGCTCGAAGGCCGGGTTGGCATACACCACCGGGTTGTCGGGCTGCAGGCAGCTGGTGATGACGATCGCGTCGTAGGACGATTCGATGGCCCGGTTGCGCAGGCGGATGGCGTCGTCGGCGGCGACCCGCAGCGACACGTCGCGCGACATGCCGACCAGGCCTATCACGCGGCCGGCGGCATCCTTGAGCGGAACCTTGGTGGTGGAGAACCAGCGCCGCACGCCGGCCTGGTTGACGTTCTCCTCGAGCTGGTCGACGATGGCATCGCCCGACTGCATGATGGCCTGCTCGTCGAGGAAGAAGCGCTTGCCGCATTCGTCAGGGAAGAATTCCAGGTCCGACTTTCCCACCAGGTCTTCGGGGCCCGCCACGCCGATGCAGTCGGCGGCGGCCTTGTTGCCGATGACGAAGCAGCCGTTGGTGTCCTTGACGTAGATCTGGTCGGGCATGTTGTCGATCAGGGTGCGCAGCAGGCTGCGTTCGTCGGACAGGTGGTCGGCCAGCGCCAGGCGCGCGTCGAAGCCGGCCTTGCGCGCGGCGTCGCCCAGCAGTTTTTCCAGCAGGGTGGCGCCACAGGCGGCGATCAGGGTCAGGGTGTGCAGCGCTTCGGGCGCGGGCACTGCTTCCTGGACCAGGCACAGGTAGCCGTGCTGCAGGCCGGTGGCGCCGGTCAGCGCGATCAGGATGCTGATCAGCTCCTCGCCTTCGACCATGGTGGCGTGGGCGTGAGCGCCGGGGTCGTGCCCGGCCAGCGCCTGGGCCAGGACTGGCGGCAGCAGGCGGCTGCCGGGCGTGCGCCCGTCGCAGGGGCCGGCGTGGGCGGCCACGTGGCAGGCCGCGCCGTCGCGCAGCACCAGGTAGGCGTCCGGGCCGTGGTTGTAATCGAGGGCGAGGGCGAGCATGGCGTCGAACAGCGCGCGCGGGGTCTCGGCGTCGGTCAGGCCCTGGAAAATGTCGATGGCGCTGCCCAGCTCGACGCGATGCGCGTGTTCGCCAGCGTTTTTCGGCCTGAGAAATTTGTCTCTTGTCACCCTGATACCTTTGTCGTTTTTATCAATTCGAAACTGGCGGTTTCGAAATAATGCATGCCGGGTCATTTGAGGATGAGCGATTTTCAAGGAAATCGCAATAGAGTTCTGTGCGGCAACGTGCAATTTGTGTACAGGATGCGGTCAACCCGGTTCGGCGCGCGGTGCGGCCCGGGCGAGCAGGGCGCTCAGCTGTTGATAGCGCAAGTCCCTGACCATGGTGCGAATGACAACAGCGGCGGCAGGGGCATGCACTTCGAGCGCCAGCAGGATCTGGTCGATCTTGCTACTGTTGAGTTCGCGCACGGCATCGTCCAGCGCCTGCAGCAAGTGGGCGTGGTCGGCGGGCAGGGTGGCCAGTTGCGTTTCCAGGTTGTCCGCGCTGGCCGCGGGCGGGGCCGGCGCGCGCGGGTCCGTGTCCGGTGCAAGGAAGGGCAGGTGCAGGTGGTGGGCCAGCACCGCGAACAATTCGGCCTCGTCGAGCGGCTTGCGCATGAAGTCGGTGGCGCCGGCGCCCAGCGCTTCCTGGCGCTGCTCCTCGAAGGCGCTGGCGGTGAGCATGACGATGGGGGTCGCATTGCCGTGCGCAAGCGCGCGGATGGCCTGGGTAGCTTCCAGCCCGTCGACCGTCGGCATGTTCCAGTCCATCAGGATCAGGTCGGGCGCGTGGACGCAAAATTGCTGCACCGCATCGGCGCCATCGGCCGCCAGCACGACGATAAAACCGAGCGGTTCCAGGATTTGCCGCAGCAGCTCGCGCGCCACCGGCTGGTCGTCGACCATCAGGATGGTGCGCCCGCTGCCGTCGGGCGGGCGCGGCGCGGCGCGCCGTGCATGCAGCTGCGCCGTGGTATTGCTGCCTTCGCGCAGTTCGAGCGCGAAGGAAAAGGTCGACCCCTTGCCCAGCGCGGACTCCAGGGTGAAGTGGCCGCCGAGCATGGCCAGGAATTGCGCGCTGATGGTCAGGCCCAGCCCCGTGCCGGCCGATGTGGCGTGCGACGACACTTGCGAGAATGGTTCGAAGATATGCTCGCGGGCGTGTTCGGCGATGCCGATGCCGGTGTCGCTGACGGCGAAGTCCAGGCGCCAGGCCGGCCCCGCATCGGTGGCGGCGGCGCGGGTGCCCCGCACGCGCAAGCGGACTTCGCCGGCCAGGGTGAATTTGACGGCATTGCCCAGCAGGTTGATCAGGATCTGGCGCAGCTTGGCGTGGTCGACCACGACTACCCTGGGCAAGTGCTCGAGCTCCACGCGCAGCGACAAGCCAGCCTGTTTTGCGCGCGGGCCGAGCATGGCGACGACGTCGTCGAGCAAATCTTCGAGGTCGGTTTCCACTTCCACGATGCCGGCGCGGCCCGCTTCGATCTTGGACAGTTCGAGCACCTCGTTGATCAGGGCCAGCAAATGGTTGCCGGCCTTGTTGATCAGTTCCAGGTTGCCGCGCTGGCTTTCGCTGAGGCCATCGGCGCGCGCCATCAGGCGCGAAAACCCGATCACGGCATTGAGTGGCGTGCGCAATTCATGGCTCATGTTCGACAGGAACACGCTCTTGGCCTGGTTGGCGGCCTTGGCTTGCTCCAGGCTCGCTTCGAGCGCCGTGGTGCGTTCCAGTACCAGCTCTTCCAGGTGCGCCTGGTGGCTGCGCAACTGTTCGGTCAGGGTCTGGACCGTCGCCAGCACACGGTTGAAGGCGCGGCCCAGGTCCTGCAGTTCTCGCGGTCCTTCGGCCCTGGCGCGCAGCGAATAGTCGCCCTGGGCGACGATATCGTGCGCCAGGTTGCGGATCCGGTTCAGCGGCTGCGACACGGCGCGCTGCAAGCGGGCGGCCAGCAGCACCGCCATGAACAGGGCGCCCGCCATCGCCAGCCCGAACAGGGCGATTTGCGAAGCGAGCCGCTTGAGCAGGGGCGTGGTCGTGGCGCGCACCTGGATGGTCCCCACGGGCAGGTCGGCCGTGACCACTTCCTGCTGCACCACCACCGCGCTGGCGCTCAGTTCACTGTAGGACGGCTTGTCCGTCACGATCAGGGCGCAGGGCTGGCCGCCGCTGGCGCGCGCAAAGGAGGCCAGCAGGCGCCCGTCGCGCGTGAACAGGCAGGCCGACGCGATGTGGTCGATGCCTTCGAGCGAGGCCAGGTTTTCATTGGCCGAACGCTCGTCCAGGAAGGCCAGCGCCGCGTTGCTGCGCCCGCCGATCAGGCGGGTGGTCGATTCGACTTCGTCCTGCAGCGCCGCGCGCGAGCGGATCACTTCGGCCACGAAGTAGGCCGCCCCGGCCAGGGCGATGGCCAGCGCGCTGACGGACAGGATGATGAGCAGCAGCTGGCGCTGCAGGGACCGCGGATACAGGTGCACAGTCATGTCATTTTCCGCTCTCGCCGACCACGCCAACGGCGATCTCGATCAGGTTGGCGCTGATTTTCAGGCGCGCCCGGCGCGCCACGTTCAAGTTCATATTCCAGCGCACCCGGTCGTCGCGCGTGACGAAGCCGATCGCGAAGCCCGTATCCATGGCATCGCCCGCGCTGCTGATGGTCAGGGTGGGCGCGTCGCCCAGCAGGTCGCCGATATCGGCCACCGCGCCAAGGCTGCGGACGCCATCGACATACAGCACATGGCATTGTCCCAGCGTGTCGCGGCCGGCCGGCTGGATCACGCCGATCGGATGGCCGCGGTGCTGGCGGCGCTCGAGCGGCAGCAGCGCGGCGTGAATCGCCGCATTGCCCACAACGCACACCTGGAAGGACGCGTTCGGACGCGCAAAGGCGGCCGCCGGCCATTCGATGAACTGGGTGTAGTTGTAGATCAGGGCGGCCTTGAGCTCATTTTCGGTCAGGCGCGGGGCCGCTTCGGCAACGTGGGCGGTGGCACCGGCCAGCGCCAGCAGCGCACAGGCGCGCCAGTGTGCCGGCTTCGGGTGCGGAGCGGCGGCCATGATCAGAAACTGTACTTCGCATGGACGTAATACCGTCGTCCCTCGTACTCGAATGGATTCTCCGAGATGAACGGCGAGCCGACGCTGCTGTCGGTCCCGCGATGGGCCTGCGTGTCGAACAGGTTGCCCACGCCGGCGGCCAGCAGCCAGGAGCGCGTGGTGTGGCCCAGTTCGAGATTGGCCACCGTTTTGGCCGGATAGGACGTGACGGCCGCGCCGTCGTGGAAGCTGAAGCGGCCATACAGCACGGCGCTGGCGGTGGCGCGCCAGTTGCCGATGCGATGGCGCACGCTGGCGTTGGCGCGCAGGCGCGGCATGGCGTGCGCCAGGTTGTGCAGGATGCGTTCGCCCAGGGGGAAACCGTGGCCGTTGGGCGCCGCGTCGGTGGCCACCCGGCTGGCGTTGACCTTCAATTCGGTATGGCCGGCGGCGCTCTCGATTTCATAGACGCCCGACACATCGATGCCGCTGGTGGTCGAATCGGCCGCATTGTTGAACACGATGATCGAGTCGTAATCGTCGCTGTCGGTGATGCCGGCCGCGCGCATCTGGGTGCGCAAGGCATCGGTCAGGGCCAGGCCGTTCGACAGTTCGATGCGGTCGGCGAGGCGGATGCGGAACAGGTCCAGGGACAGCGCCAGCGCCCGGTCGCGGTAGGCCAGGCCGAGCGACACATTGCGCGAGCGCTCCGGTTGCAGCGCTTCGGCGCCGAAGAAACGCGCGATCGGGCTGGTGGGCGGAATGATGCCGGCGATCAGGACGCGCGCGCCCGGGCTGCCGGCATTGTGGCCGATGCTGGTCAGGTGCGACTGTCCCGGCGACGGCGCGCGGAAACCGGTGCCCAGCGCGCCGCGCAAGGTGAATTTATCGTCCAGCAAATAGCGCAGGGAAAGCTTGCCATTCCGGGTGTGGCCGAAATCGGAATAGCGCTCCAGCCGCACGGCGGTCGACAGCAGCAGCGCATCGCTCAGGTGGTATTCGCTGTCGGCATAGATGGACAGGCTCTGGCGCGCGAAGCGGCCCGCGGCCGCCGGCGAAATACCGGGCATGCCATTGGCGCCGATACCCAGGTTGGCGAAGGGGCCGGCTTCCCAGGAACTGCGCTCGCCGGCCCGGCTCTGATAAATTTCCTGGCGCCATTCGCCGCCCGCCGCCAGCGACAGCGTCTTGCTCAATGGCCAGACCAGGTCCGCATTGAGGTTGCGCTCGGTCTGGGCCAGGCTGCCCAGGTCGAAGGACGTGGGCGAGGCTGCGCCCAGGGAAGGATTGATGGACTGGTTCAGGCGAAAATCGATCTTGTCGCGCGCCATCGAGAAACTGAGGTCGTAGCTGGCGCCGCTGTCGAGCTTGCCCTTGACGCCCAGCACTTCGCTGGCATCCTGGTTGCGCGCAGCCAGGCGCGGCGTGAAACCGGCCGGATACAAGGATTGGAAATTGAACAGGCCCGGCGTCGCTTGCGCCAGCTGCAGGCAGTTGCGCGCGCTCAGGTAGCCGAACTGGTCGCCCGGCAGGGCCGGGCAGGCGCTCTGGCTGCCGGTGGCGGCATGGGTGTTGGTGTTGAAAAAGGAGCGGTTCAGGGCGCGGTAATTGAAGGAGGCCTCGCTGCGCGCATGGCTGAAATTGCCGAACATATAGGCTTGGGCGCCACCGGGCAGGTCCAGGCGCGCATGCCAGAGCATGCGCAGCGCGTCCAGTTCGGGGCTGCCCCAGACTTGCGCCGGGTTGGCGACGGCCAGGCCCTGCTGGCCGTAATACTGCGCATCGGGACGTTGCCCGCCGCTCGAGGTGGCGTCCTTGCGCACCGCTTCGGCCGCCAGGTTGGCATAGCCTTTCCCGCCCAGGCCCGTGCCCGCTTGCAGGGACACCCGCTGCTCGCCGCTGCCGTGAGCACCGCCGCTGTGGACCGCGATGTCGCCACCTTCGGCGCGGTCCGACAGGATCAGGTTGATCACGCCGGCGATGGCGTCCGACCCGTACTGGGCCGATGCGCCGTCGCGCAGCACTTCGACGCGCTTGAGCCCGGCGACGGGCAGCTGGGCCAGGTCCGTCCCCTGGGAACCGAGCGTGACGGGCGAACCGACGCCGACCTGGATCAGGGCCGAGCGGTGAAAGCGCTTGCCGTTGATGAGCACCAGCGTCTGGTCGGGCGGCAGGCCGCGCAGGCTGAAGGCGCGCACGTGGGAACTGCCATCGTTCAGGGGTTCGGTCAGGTAATGAAACGAAGGCAGCAGGTCGCGCAGCACCACGTTCAGGTCGCTGCTGCCGCCGTGCGCGGTGCGCAAGTCTTCGGCGCCGAGGCTGACCACCGAGAGCGAGGAATCGGCCAGGGTTTGACCGCCGAAACGCACGCCGGTCGAGACCGAGGTGTTGAGCAAGTCGGCCAGCGGCATGTCGAACAAGGCATCGGCGGGCACCGGCTCGCCACGCGCGGTCAAGGCGCTGGTCGCACACAGCATGCCGGCAGCCAGCCGTATTTTGCTTGCTGTCGATAATGAAATGATCGCTGCTCCCGAGTCAACGTCGCATGGAAGCTTTACATATATCCACTAAGTTGTTTTATGTCAAGCATCGGGCAGGGCGAGCGTTGCACGGGCGCCAGCCAGTCCCGGCTGGGGCCTGGCGCCGTCGTGCGACGCCAGCCAGAGCATCAGGACCGAGCCGGCCAGGACGACGCAAGCCGACGCGATACAGGACAGGATATGGCGCGCCGGTGCCTGGCGGCGAAGGTAGAAATACAGGTGTGCCGGCGTCGCAAGGAGCCAGTAGATGGGGGCGAGCCACAAGCCGATGACCAGGTGCAGGCCCGCAAATTCGTTGACCTTGCCGGGCGCGGTATCGGCCAGTACCTGCAGCAAGCCGGCCAGCAGGGCAAGCGCGAGGCACAAGGCGCCTTGCATGGCGGAGAAAAGCGCGAATTTCCAGGCGCGGGTGAACAGTTCTGGAGGCATCGGCGCAGTGTACAACAGGAAGGCGCGGCGGCGCTCCCTGGCGCCCTGTCAGGTGCCGAGATATTTCACTTTCGCATTGGCATTGATCACAAGCGGCCCGTCGCCCAGTATCGAATAGGTGAGGAAGGCGAAGTAGTCATCGTAGAGGACCAGCCGGATATTCACCAGGATTTCGGTGGGCACTTCGCCGGTACCGCATTCCCCATCGTCGCAATCGACTTGAATGCCTATCCCTCCCGAACCAGCGTTGACCTCCCCCATCGTGAGCCGGATGATTTCCTTCGCCACATCGTTCGCCGCTGCGGCTTTATTGCTGTCGTGCATTTCCACTTTGGGCACCGTGGCAATGTACTGCGCCGCGTTTTGTGCCGCTTTCTGCGCGACGGAGTAGAACATGAACACCCGTCCGAAAAAAACCGGAAATGCCAGCAATACAAGGATGAGCGGCAAGATGATCGCAAACTCGACGGCTGCAACGCCGCGATCGCGACGCGCTTTTGCTTTAGGAAACCCGGCCATATCCACTCCTTCTCGCCTTCAATGCAGTAAGGTTGATGGTATCCGCTGGGAAAGGGGGGCGATTGATATCAAGCAAATTATGCCTCGCTGGGCGCTCCCGCCTGATCGGCAAGCATGGCGATGGATAGACGTAAAAAAACCCCTAAGCGTTTGAATTCTTAGGGGTTTTCAGGCAAACATTGTCGACGTTTGCCATGTCCTTGGTGGTGATAGGTGGACTTGAACCACCGACCCCAGCATTATGAATGCTGTGCTCTAACCAACTGAGCTATATCACCCAACAGCCGAGCATTATAGGCACACTCGATTGGTCTGTCAAGGCTGCACCCTTATTTTGGATCGTGTTTTTCGATCAGCCCCAGCATCGTCGCTGCCGTGTTGTCGGCCAGGCAATCAATCACCACGCGCGCCGGCATGGAGCGCAGCCAGGTCAGCTGGCGCTTGGCCAGCTGGCGGGTGGCGATGATGCCCAGTTCGCGCAGTGCCGGGCGGTCGATGCTGCCGTCCAGGTAATCCCAGGACTGGCGGTAGCCGACGCAGCGCATCGACGGCAGGGCCGGATGCAGGTCGCCGCGCGCGCGCAGGCCCGCCACTTCGGCCACGATGCCGCTGTCGTCGCTATGGCCCAGCATCTGGTCGAAGCGCGTGGCGATGCGCGCGTGCAGCACGCTGCGGTCGGACGGCTCCAGCGCGAACGACAGCTGGTCGAAGGGCAGCACGGTTTTTTCGCGCCTGGCCAGCAGCGCGGACATGGGCTGGCCGGACAGTTCGATGATTTCCAGCGCGCGGTTGATGCGCTGGGCGTCGTTGGGCGCCAGCCGGGCCGCCGTTTCCGGATCCAGTGCCCGCAGCTTATCGTGCATGGCCGGCCAGCCGATCTGCGCCGCCTCCGCTTCGATGGCCAGGCGCAGGGCCGCATCGGCCGTGGGCAGGTCGTCCAGGCCGTCGGCCAGGCCCTTGAAGTACATCATGGTGCCGCCCACCAGCAGCGGCAGCTTGCCGCGCGCGCTGATGTCGGCCACCAGGCGTATGGTGTCGTCCCTGAACTGCATCACCGAATACGACTCGGTCGGGTCGATGATGTCGATCAGGTGGTGCGGCACGCTGGCCAGTTCTTCCGCGTTCGGCTTGGCGGTGCCGATGTCCATGCCGCGGTACACCAGTGCCGAATCGACGGAGATGATCTCGGACGGGATCGCGCGCGCGATGGCCAGCGCGGCGGCGGTTTTGCCCGACGCGGTCGGGCCCATGATGGCGACGGCGAGCGGCTTCACGCGACGGCCCTGGCCTGGCCGCTGCCGATGACGCGCACCGAGGCGAAAATGGCGGCGCCAAGCAGGCAGGCGATCAGCGCCAGCGGATACAGGGTGCCGTTGAAACTGGCTCCCACCGCCGTGCCCACCGCGAACGCGACGCTCATGTACAGCGCCCCCATCAAGCCCGCAGCGGTGCCGGCCTGCTGCGGGAAGGGCGTGACCGAACCGGATTGCGATACCGGGAAGTTGACGCCGTGCGCGCCCATGGTCAGGAACATCGATATGACCACCAGCGACCAGTGGGCAAAGCCGAACATGACGGCGGCCAGGAAGAAGGCGCCGGCGCCCAGCGAGATGGTGCTGCCGATTCGCAGCGTGATGGCGGCGCCGAATGCCCCCAGCAGGCGGCGGCACAGGAAGGTGCCGCCCATGTAGCCGGACACGCCGAACGCGAAGCAGTAGCCGAACCAGGCGGTCGGCACGTCCAGCACGCGGATCAGCACCACCGACGAACCGGAGATGAAGGCAAAGATCGCCCCGTACGACAGCGCGCCGGGCAGCGCGTGCGCCCAGAATTCGCGCGAGCCGAGCACGGTGCGGTAGTTCGCCATCAGCCCGGACCATTCGGTCGCGCGCGGGTTTTTGTGTTCGTTCGTTTCGGGCAGGCGCAGGATGACGGCGGTGAGCAGCACGCCCGACAGGATAGACAGGGCCACGAAGGCGGCGCGCCAGCCGAAGGCGACCTGCAGGTAGGATCCCAGAATGGGCCCGGTCAGCGGGGCCAGCGACAGCCAGGTGCTGGCGCGGGCCACCACGCGCACGCTGTCCTCGGGCGCGTAGGCGTCGCGCACGATGGCGCGGGCGATGATGATGGCCGAGCAGCAGCCCAGGGCCTGGATGAAGCGCGCCGCGATCAGCAGGTCGATGCTGGGCGAGACCGCGCACAGCAGGCTGGCCAGCACATACAGCGACAGGCCGCAGATCAGGACCGGGCGGCGGCCGAAGCGGTCCGACAGCGGGCCGACAATGAGCTGGGCGCCGCCGAAGGCCAGGACGAACAGCGACAGCGTCAGCTGCACGGTCGCGGCGGGCGCGTTGAACACCGTGGCCAGGCCGGGCAGCGACGCCAGGTACAGGTCGGTCGACAGCGGCTGCAGCATCAGGAAGCAGCACACCAGCAGCAGGATGGGCGCCTGCGCGTATTGCGGCAGCGGCGCGATGTTATCGGATGTGCGGCGCATTATTGGCCGCGCAAGAACAGCTTGTCGAGCGCGGAGATTTCCAGCTGCACCCAGGTGGGACGGCCGTGGTTGCACTGGTCGGCGCGCTCCGTGCTTTCCATCTGGCGCAGCAGCGCATTCATTTCCGGGTTGGACAGGATGCGGTTGGCGCGCACCGCGGTGTGGCAGGCCAGGGTGCCCAGCAGTTCGTTGCGGCGTTCGATCAGCACGCGCGAGCCGCCGAATTCGCGCACATCGCGCAGCACGTCGCGCGCCAGCGTCTGGGCGTCGGCGTTCTTGAGCAGGGTCGGCACCGAGCGCACGGCCAGGGTGGTGGGCGAGATGGCGGCGATGTCGAAGCCGAGCGCCTTGAGCGTGTCCTGGTTTTCCTGGGCCGTGCCCACTTCCACCGCGTCGGCGAAGAAGGTGACCGGGATCAGCAGCGACTGCACCTGCATGTCCTGGCCGTCGACCTGGGCGTCGAGGGCGTTCTTCAGCTGCTCGTACAGGATGCGTTCGTGCGCGGCGTGCATGTCGACCAGCACCAGGCCCTTGGCGTTCTGCGCCAGGATATAGATGCCGTGCAGCTGGGCCAGCGCGAAGCCGAGCGGATACTCGTCGTTCGACATCGTCTGCGCCGGTGCGATGAAAGGCGTGACCGGAGCGCTCGACGCCGCCGTATCGGACGCGAACAGGGCGCCGTAGCTGTCCATGCGCTGCGCCACGCCCGGGCCGTCGTAGCGGCTGCCCGGTGCGTATGGCGACGGCGAAAAAGTCGACGACAGCTGCGCGCCGAAGCTGGTTTGTTCATGTTCGCGGCGCCAGGTCGATGCGCCGCCGCCGACGTCCGCCGCAGGCAGGGGCGCCGGCGCGGTGCCGAAGGCCGTGGCCGAGGTCTGCGCCAGCGCGCGCTGCACCGCGTGGAACACGAACTGGTGGACCGCGCGGCTGTCGCGGAAGCGCACTTCGATCTTCGATGGGTGCACATTGACGTCGACCAGTGCCGGGTCGAGGTCGAGCGCCAGCACGTAGGACGGGAAGCGGTCGCCATGCAGCACGTCCTGGTAGGCGGCGCGCACGGCGTGCACCAGCAGCTTGTCGCGCACGTAGCGGCCGTTCACGTAGAAGAACTGGCCGTCGGCGCGCGCCTTGGACGCGGTGGGCAGGCCGGCATAGCCGTGCAGGCGCAGGGGCCCGGCCGCTTCGTCGATCGGCAGGCGCGCCTCGGCGAATTCGCTGCCCAGGATGTGGGCGCTGCGCTTGGCCATTTCGCTCACGTTCCAGTGGTCGATGGTGCGGCCGTTGTGGGTCAGCGAAAACGCCACGTCCGGGCGGGCCAGCGCAATGCGGCGCACGACTTCGGCGCAGTGGCCGTATTCGGTCTGTTCGGACTTGAGGAATTTGCGGCGCGCCGGGGTATTGAAATACAGGTCCTGCACGTCGATGGTGGTGCCGTGGGCGCCGGACGAGGGCGCCACGGCGCCCAGGTGCGAGCCGATGATTTCCCAGGCGTGTGGCGCGTCGAGCGTGCGCGAGGTCACGGAAACGGCGGCCACCGCCGCGATGGAGGCCAGCGCCTCGCCGCGAAAACCGAGCGTGGCCACGTTTTCCAGGTCGGTCAGGGAAGCGATCTTCGACGTGGCGTGGCGGGCCAGGGCCAGCGGCAACTGCTCGGGCGCGATGCCGCGTCCATTGTCGGTGATGGCGATGCGCTTGACGCCGCCTTCCTCGAGGCGCACGGTAATCTGGGTCGAGCCGGCATCGAGCGCGTTTTCCAGCAACTCCTTGACCACGGCCGAGGGCCGTTCGACGACCTCGCCGGCGGCGATTTGGGAGATCAACTGATCGGGGAGAGCCTGGATCGGGCGGTGGGAAAGGACGGAAGCGTTCATCCCCGGGATTATATCGCTTGCGCCCTGCGCCAACCCAAACCAGGGTCAGACCTCGGGCGAGAAATATTTCTCGCCCGAGGTCTGACCCTGGTGGGGCAACTATTTCGCTTCGCGCACCGGGATGGGGGCGTTGCACAGCTCCAGATGGCCGGAGGCGACCTTGTTCCAGGGCCCGCCGCGGTTGCGCTGGGCTTCGAGGACTTTTTTGTAGGTGGCGCTGTCGGTGCGCATGATGTCGAACTTGCTGCGCTCCGCTTCCGGGACGTCGGCCGCCACTTTCACGCTGATGATCGGGACGTGCAGTTCCGGCTTGTCGTAGAAGCCCATGGCGGCGGCGCCACGCGGCAGGGTCGAGAGCAGCGGCATGCCCGATACGACGCGCCCGACGACGGTGATGTTGCGGTCCAGGTGGCGCGGCGCATGCCCGATCACTGCGTACAGCGAGCTGCCGTTGCCGCTGTCGCTTTCGTTGTCGCGCCCCACGCCCACCATGCCGTAGCAGTGCACCAGCCAGGCTTGCCCCGTCTTCGGGTTGCGCGCCGAGGGGAAGCCGTTCGAGTGGCCTACCTGCGGGGCATAGCCGTCACGGTCCGGCAGGCGGGTGAACTGCCTGTCGTTTTTCAGCGGGACGGTGAATTCGCCGGCCAGTTTGGCCTTGGCGGTCTTGAACGGGCGCGGATTCTTTTCGTCCGGGTCGCCCCATTGCACCACCCAGTTGTCCTGCGAGCGGATGATCGCCAGGCCGTCGAAGTACTGTTCGCGGGCCATCAGCTTGATGTTGTCGGCATGCCGGGGCGCGAAGGCGGGCGCCAGTTCGATGACTACCCGGCCCATTTTCGTGTCCATGTACAGGGTGTTGGCCGGGTCCAGCGCGCGCCAGTCGCCCGGCGCCGATGCCTTGACGATGTCGCCCACGGTCGGTTTCTCCGGCAGCGGCCTGGCGCTCGCCCCATGGGCCATCCCGGCCAGGGCCATGGCGGCCACCAGCGTTGCCAGTGTGATGTGCTTTTGTGCTTGCATGCGTTCGGTCTCCTGTTGACGGGGGCGCTGCCAGATTGTAGTCGGGAAGCGGCATTCAAGGGAATGCTGCGGTGGGTCAAGGTTCCTCATCGCAAGAGACGAGCCGATACAATTGGCGCAGGCCAACGGTGGTATGATTCGCGCCTGACTTTAGGAAAATTATGGATCTGATGCAATTCTTCGACATGATTCTGCATGTCGATAAGACCCTCGGCACCTTGCTCGCCCAGTACGGAATATATGTATATGCGGTCTTGTTTGCGATCGTGTTCTGCGAAACCGGCCTGGTCGTGCTGTTCTTTTTCCCAGGCGATACCTTGCTGTTCATCGCCGGCGCCTTCTGCGCCACCGGCGAGATGAATTACGTCGTGCTCATGGCGCTGCTGATCACGGCCGCGGTGACCGGCAATACCCTCAATTACTGGATAGGTTCGCGCATCGGACAGCGGGTATTTACCCATAATTACCGGTGGATCAACAAGGATGCCTTGCACCGCACCCACGAATTCTTTGAAAAACATGGCGGCAAGACCATCATCCTGGCCCGTTTCGTGCCGGTGGTGCGCACTTTCGCCCCCTTCGTGGCCGGGGTGTCGGACATGACACATACCCGTTTCCAGTTTTTCAACGTCACGGGCGCGGCCCTGTGGGTGATCAGCCTGGTCACGGCGGGTTATTTCTTTGGCAATTTGCCTATCGTGCGCGACCACCTGACCACCATCGTGCTGGTGGGTGTGGGCGCTGCCATCGTGCCGATCGCCCTCGGCGGCCTGTACAAGTACGGCCGCAAGGTGATGAGCCGCTAAGCCGGCCGTGCCGCGCGCTCCCGGGGCGCGCGGAAGTTTCCCCGAAGATTCAAGTTTCTCCCCAATTGCGCCGTTACCCAGACTGTAATTCACATTTCTGGAACCCCATGCGCAACCTGATCGCCCTGTTCGCTTGCCTGTCCGTCGTCATGGCGACCGCGAGCGCGAACGATCCCCCCGCTGCCAGCGCGCCGCCCGCCGCTGCCAAGCCTGCGCCCGAGCCGGCCAAGCCGGTCGTGGCGCCGGCCAAGCCAAAACTGTCCCCGGCCCAGGCCGCAGCCGCCCAGGCCCAGGCCGAAGCCGACGCCGAAGCCGAGCTGTCGGCCAAGATCGCCACCCGCCTGGCCGCCATGCGCGCCAACCAGGCCGCCCGCGTGGCCGCCGCCGCCAAGGCCAGGAAAGCGGCCGATGCCCGCCGCAAGCAGGAAGCGCTGGTCGCCACCGTGGCCGCGCAGCCCGCCGTCAAGCCGTATCCGGGCAATCACTGGTCGTACGAGGGCGAAACGGGACCGGCCAACTGGGGCCGCAATCCCGAATGGTCCAAATGCGCCACCGGCAGCCGCCAGTCGCCGATCGACCTGCGCGACAGCATGAAGGTCGACCTCGAACAGATCGTTTTCGATTACAAGCCGTCCTCGTTCAGCGTGGTCGACAACGGCCACACCGTCGAAGTGACGGTCAGCGGCGGCAATTTCATCACGGTACAGAACCGTTCCTATGAACTGCTGCAGTTCCATTTCCATCGCCCGTCCGAAGAGCGCATCAATGGCAAGGGCTTCGAGATGGTGGTGCACCTGGTGCACCGCGATGCGGAAAGCAAGCTGGCGGTGGTGGCGGTGCTGCTCGAACGCGGCAAGGCCCACAATATGATCCAGACCGTGTGGAACAACCTGCCGCTGGAAAAGCACGACGTGGTCAATCCGGCCGTGGTGCTGGACGTGAACGAAGTGCTGCCGCAAAAGCGCGACTATTTCACGTATATGGGTTCGCTCACCACGCCGCCGTGCAGCGAAGGCGTGCTGTGGATGGTCATGAAGGAGCCGCAGCAGGCGTCGCCCGCGCAGATGGCGCTGTTCTCGCGCCTGTATCCGCTCAACGCCCGTCCTATCCAGGCTGGCCTGGGCCGGGTCGTCAAGGAATCGAACTGAAAGTGAACTAAACCCCGGCGCTGATCCTGTGCGTGCCGTGCCAGGCAGCGCCGGGCGCCAGCGTGGCCGGCTCGATCAGGGCCGGTTCTATGCAGACGAAGCGCAGGTAGTCGTCGTCTTCCATGTCCGCCAGGGCCGCCGTATCGAGCGCTCCCGGGTTCCACACCACCGCATCGCGAAACCCTGCCTGGGTCAGCGCCAGCACGCCTGAAGGCTGTTTCAGGGCCATGGCGCCGCCGATGGCGCGGTAGATCTGGTCCAGCTTGTCCTCGATCTGCAGGTCGCCGTGCTGCACCCCGGCGATGCGCGCATCCTTCAGCTCATCGACCAGGAAGTAGGTGTGCAGGGCGCTGGAGAATGCAAAGGCGTCGCTGCCGGTATTGGTCACGTCCAGCGACAGGGACAGGGCGTCGCCCTCCAGGGACACGGTCAGCGCCAGGCGAAAGCCATGCGGCCAGCCCTGGGCCAGGTCGGCATTGGCCAGTTCGAAGGTGGCCGCGGCCGATGCCTTGTCCGATGCGGCCAGGCGCCAGGTGCTCACGCGCGCAAAGCCGTGCCGCATGCCGGTGCCGCGCTCGGCGAACTGGGGAAAGATGACGGGCACGCCGCCGCGGATGGCGCGGCTGCCGTCGAGCGCGGACTTGGCGCTGCAGAACAGGCGCTGGCGGCCATCGCCCGTTTTCCAGGAAATCAGGTGGGCCCCGTACAGGGTGACGATGGCTTCGGCGCCGTCGGCGGCGCAAATGCGCACGGCGGGCAGGGCGCCGAATGTGGTGTGGGAGATGGTCATCAGGTCAGGCGGCCCTTGGCCAGTGGCGGGTTCTTCGCGAAATAGCGCTTGATCCCCTTGGTGATGGCGCCCGCAATCTCGTCCTGGTAGCCATTGTCGCGCAGCTTGGCTTCTTCTTCGGGGTTCGAGATGAAGGCCGTTTCGATCAGGATCGATGGAATGTCCGGCGCCTTGAGCACGGCAAAGCCGGCCTGTTCGACCTGGCCCTTGTGCAGGCGCGCGATGCCGCTGATTTCGTGCAGCACGGTCCGCCCGACCTTCAGGCTGTCATTGATCTGGGCCGTGGTCGACAAATCGAGCAGCACGCTGGCGAGCTGCATGTCGTGGCCCTTGATGTTGATCCCGCCAATCGAGTCGGCCAGGTTTTCCTTGTTGGCCAGCCAGCGCGCCGCGGTCGATGTGGCGCCTTTTTCCGACAGCACGAACACCGACGCGCCGCGCGCGGACGGCTTGAGGAAGGCGTCCGCATGGATCGAGATGAACAGGTCGGCCTGCACCTTGCGCGCCTTTTCCACGCGCGTACCCAGCGGGACAAAGAAGTCGCCGTCGCGGGTAAGCATGACGCGGATGTTGGGCAGTTCTTCCAGCTTGAACTTGAGGCGCTTGGCGATCGCCAGCACGATGTCCTTCTCGCGCGTGCCGGCCGCGCCGATGGCGCCCGGGTCTTCGCCGCCGTGCCCCGGGTCGAGCGCGATGGTGATCATGCGCACCACCTTGCCCGGCTTTTCTTCAACGGCGGCAGGTGGCGCGTCCGGCTTGACGACGGCCATGGGCGGCATCTGCGCGCGCTGGTCGGCGACCGGATCGTGCGGCGCCGGCAGCACCGGCTTGACGCTGGGCGCATCGTCGCGCGACCACTCGCCTTTTTCGATCATGGCCGCTATCGGGTCCACCGGCTTGACCGGGTACAGGTCGAAGATCAGGCGGTGGTTGTAGGTGCCGATGGGCGCCAGCGTAAACACTTGCGGCTTGACCGCTTCCTTCAGATCGAACACCAGGCGCACCACGTTCGGACGGTTCTGCCCCACGCGCACCTGCTTGATATAGGGGTCGCCCGACTGGATCTTGGCTACCAGGCCCTTGAGCGTGGGATTGAGTTCGAGCCCTTCGATGTCGACCACCAGGCGCTCGGGATCGGGCACCAGGAAATGGGTGACCTTCAGGTCGCTGTCGTTTTCCAGGGTGACGCGGGTATAGTCTTCGGCCGGCCACACGCGCACGGCCAGGATCTGGGCGGCGGCGGCGGGCAGCGCCGGAAACACCGACAGCAGCAGGGTGCCGCCGGCTTTCAGGAGGGTGCGACGGGTAACCGGGCCGGAAATCAAAGGTTTGGTGCGAATTTGAGGCGGTCGAGGCATAGCGAACCCAGGTCGGACAACGCTTGCAATTCTACATCACGTCCCTGGCCGGCGACGCTCAGCCAGACATTCAGGTCCGGCGGCGGCAACACCGCTTCCGCCTTTTCCGGCCACTCGACGATGCAGATGTTGTCGCCGTTGAAATCTTCCCGGAATCCCGCGTCGAGGAACTCTTCCGCGCTGGCCATGCGGTACAGGTCGAAGTGGATGACGTTGACGATGCGCTCGCCCAGCAGGATGCTGTAGGGCTCGGACAGGGTGTAGGTCGGGCTTTTCACATTGCCCACGTGGCCGACCGCGTGCAGCAGGGCGCGCGTGAGGGCAGTCTTGCCGGCGCCCAGGTCGCCATGCAGGTGGATTGCCAGTCCCGGCAGGATGGCGCGCGCCAGGGCCGAGCCCAGGGCGGCGGTGCCGGCTTCGTCGTGGAGGTGGGCTGTAAAGTGCTGCATCGAATAGAATGTCTGCTTATTTTGTGGCGGAATGCCGCTATTTTAACTGGCCCCTGCATGCTGCCTACCAATCCCGATCTTGCCGCGCTGGCGCTGTCCATCAAACGATGGGGAGCCGAGCTCGGCTTTGCCGACGTGGGCATCGCCGACGTCGACCTGCGGCACGCCGAAGCGGGCTTGCAAGCCTGGCTGGACGCGGGCCGCCATGGCGAGATGGATTATATGGCAAGCCACGGCATGAAGCGTGCCCGTCCGGCTGAGCTGGTGCCGGGCACGGTGCGCGTGATCAGCGCGCGCATGGATTACCTGCCCCAGGCCACGCCGGACAGCTGGCGCGAAGTTGAGGTGGCGCGCCTGGCCGATCCGCAGGCCGCCGTCATTTCCATGTACGCGCGGGGACGCGATTACCACAAGGTCTTGCGCAGCCGCCTGCAGCAGCTGGCCGACCGCATCGAAGCCGTTACGGGCGAATTCGGTTTCCGGGTGTTCACCGATTCGGCGCCGGTGATGGAATTGCCGCTGGCCGAGAAAGCCGGACTGGGCTGGCGCGGCAAGCACACGCTGATGCTCAACCGCGAAGCGGGGTCGATGTTTTTCCTGGGCGAAATCCTGGTCGACATTGCCTTGCCCGTCGACGAACCGGCCAGCGCGCACTGCGGCCAGTGCCAGGCCTGCATCGATGTCTGCCCGACCCAGGCCATCCTGGGGCCGGGGCGGCTCGATGCGCGGCGCTGCATTTCCTACCTGACCATCGAGCTCAAGAGCAGCATTCCCGAGGAGCTGCGCGCGCTGATCGGCAACCGCGTGTATGGCTGCGACGATTGCCAGACCGTGTGCCCGTGGAATAAATTCGCGCAGCGCGCCACGGTGCCCGATTTCGACGAGCGCCATGCGCTGGGCAGTGCGGGACTGGTGGAGCTGTTTGCCTGGAATGAAGAGGAATTCAACCGGCGCATGGAGGGCAGCCCGATCCGGCGCATCGGTCACGAGCGCTGGCTGCGCAACCTGGCCGTCGGCCTGGGCAATGCGGCCGACAAGCTGAAAGGCGACGCCGCCATCGTGGCGGCCCTGCAGGCGCGCGCCGGCGATTCCTCAGCCATGGTGCGCGAGCATGTGGCCTGGGCGCTGGCGCGCCACCGCTAGAGCCGCTTCAGACGCAGCGCCGACCAGTCCAGGTCCACGGAAATGGTGGCCACGCCGGTGACGCCCTGGTCCCTGGCATAGGAACTGATGGATTCACGGCTGATATCGGTGGCCTTGGCGGCGCTCTGCTTCAGGAAGGCAACCCAAAGCGATCCTTTTTCGCCCAGCCTGGCCAGCGCGAGCGGGAACCACTTCTCGAGTTCCTTCTGGTTCAGTGCGAACATCAGCACCACCTCGGCCTGCTGCTCGTCGCCGACCAGCAGTTCGGACGGCAACTGCGCCACCATCGACGGGTGCACTTCGCCGTTGAGTATCGCCAGCGATTTCGCGGTCTTCAGGTACATTTTTTCGGCAATCATCTTTTCGCTCATGGAATGTGCTTTCAAGTGGGTGCTCATGTCTGCCACTACTATCAGATTGTCGGAAGAGTTGAAGGTTCGCGTAGCGCGTGCCGCTGAGCGTGCGGGAATGTCGCTTAGGGCGAAAAACCGGATAAGCCAATTGCTCGCCGTCATTCCCGCGCAGGCGGGAATCCCTAGCACCCATGAGCGCGGCCGGCATTCGGCGATTTGTCAGTGTGCCGGGGGGGACCCTGCCTGCACCGCTGCCGCCTTGCGCCGTCCAATCCAGTCATTCACCACACCTTCGAGCACGGTCAAGGGCATAGCCCCATGCGTCAGCACTTCGTTATGGAACTGCTTGAGATCGAACTTGGGTCCAAGCTGGGCTTTGGCATGTTCGCGCAAGGCGAGTATCTTGAGCATGCCAACCTTGTAAGCCAGCGCCTGGCCGGGATTGACGAAATAGCGTTCCACTTCCGCCACCACATCCGTCTCGCTCATGCCAGTGTGGTCAAGCATGTACTTGATCGCCTGCTCGCGCGTCCAGCGCTTGCTGTGAATGCCGGTATCGATCACGAGGCGCGTGGCGCGCATCATTTCAGCGCTCAGGCGGCCGAGCGTGTCCAGCGGGTCCTTCCCGTAGCCCAGTTCGCTCGCAAGCTTTTCCGAGTACAGCGCCCAGCCCTCGCTGTAGGCGGTAAATGGCACCACCTTGCGGAAGAAAGGAACGCCTTCAAGCTCCTGCTGGATAGCAATCTGGAAGTGGTGTCCCGGAATGCCCTCATGGTAAGCCAGCGTACTCATACCGAATTTCGGCGTTTCACCCGGGTTGCGCATATTCGCGAAGAACATTCCCGGGCGCGACCCGTCCATCGATCCGGGCATGTAATAAGCACCCGGGGCGCTGTCCTGTGACGCTTCGGGAATCGGCTTGACCTCAACACCGAGCTTGGGACGAACGCTAAAGGCGACGTCCATCCCTTTGTTGATGTCGTCCATGATCTGCTGATACCTGGCCACCATCGCCTTCTTGCCCTCCGGGGTATTCGGATATTGCTGTTCCGGATTCCTGGCCAGGGTTTGGTAGCGCGCGCCGATGGAACCCTCCGCCAGTCCCTGTCCTTTGAGTAGCGCATCCATTTCGGCGCCCACGCGGGCCACTTCAGCCAGGCCGATATCGTGGACCTGCTGCGCCGTCATCTCGGTTGTCGTATGCATGCGTACGGCCCAGGCGTAATAAGCTTCGCCGTCGGGGAGACTCCACGCGCCACTGTTCGCCTGGGTCTTCGCTTGCAGTCCGGTAAAGTAGCCGATCATCGACCGATAAGCCGGATAAACGCTGCCATTAATCGATTTGAGTACCTCTGCCTGCAGTTGCGTCCGCGTGGCCGCATCCATCTCCGCCGCCGGGATCTTCACCAGCTTGTCGGCAAAGCTCGCATACAGGGCGCTTTGCGCGGCCGGCTTGGCCACGTAATCCTTCATCTCGAGGAGCACTTTGTCGATGGTAAAGCGCGGGGGGATGATGCCCTTCGATTCGCTTAGCTTCACTTGACTGAGCACCTGATCGAACTTGAGCGGAAATTTGTTCAGGCGCGCAATGTAATTGTTCGCATCAGCTGCGCTGTTCACCTGGTGCACATTGACCATGAATTCAGGCAGCCCGCTTTGCAAGCCCTGGTTCTGGTTGATCGGAAAAGCGTGGTCACGGAAGCGCTCGCCGTCGGCCATGGCCTGCAGGAAGTGGCGCATGATGTCGTATGACAGCCGCTCTTCGCCGCTCAAGGCGTCGCGCTTGTAGCTTGTCAGCGTGGCGAGGTCGCGCTTGAGCTGATCGAATTGTTCCTGCTGAGCTTTCAGCGAGTTATCGTCCAGCTTGTCGCTGTAAAAATCCAGCCAGCCAGGAAGGATGCGCATGCTGGACAACATTTCCGGACTCTTGATCGCAAACGCAGCGAACACGCGGGTGTAGAACCAGTCGATCGTGGCGGGCTTGAAGTGCCACGTATGGAGACCGATCAGCGTCACCACCAGCAGCAATCCAAAGATAATACCGAGGCCCCATTTTGCGACACGTTTCATGCACTCTCCGATTCGCCGTTATTGATAATGGCGGGATAGTGACATGTAAAATTGGCAGGGACAATACTTAATGGATATGTATAAGAGGTCGATGCCCCTGCCGGTGGCTATCTGTCTTCGTATCTCGCCGCTGCGGGGAATGGCGGGTCCCGGCCTATTTCAGCAGCCCCGCCAATTCCACGGCCGTCTTGACCTGCATCTTGTCGAAAATATGGGCGCGGTGCACTTCCACCGTGCGCATGCTGATGCCGAGCTTGTCGGCAATGACCTTGTTCATTTTTCCCGTCAGGATCAAATCGAGCACTTCGCGTTCGCGCGCCGACAGCGTGGCCAGGCGCGCCTGCACCGCCGCCGTCCCGCCCGCCTCGCGCGAGAGCGCCAGCGCCTGTTCCACCCGGTCCATCAGCTGGTTGTCGTTGAACGGTTTCTCGAAAAAATCGAAGGCGCCGCGCTTGAGCGTGTCCACCGCCATCGGCACGTCGCCGTGGCCGGTCAGGAAGATGACCGGCAGGCGCGCCGCCAGGCCGCGCGTGCACAGCTGGTCGAACACGGCGACGCCGTTGATGTCGGGCATGCGCACGTCGAGCAGCACGCAGTCCCCCTGGTCATCGAAGCGCGTGCCGGCCTCATCCAGGAAAGCCTGGGCGCTGGCATGCGCCCGGGCCGCGATACCGCGCGATTGCGCCAGCCAGGCGAGGGCGTCACGGACGGCCTCTTCGTCGTCTACGATGTGCAGCATGCAGGTCTCCGTTCATATTATTGTTGGGCCGGTAAGGAAAAACTGAATACCGTGCCGCCGCCCGGGTTTTCCCGGTGCGTTAGTGTACCGCCATGAAATTCCACCGCCGTCCGGCAGATCGACAAGCCCATGCCCATGCCTTCGGCCTTGGTGGAAAAGAAGGGCGAGAACAGGCGTTCGGCCACGTCCGCGGCAATGCCGTGCCCGTGGTCGCTCACCGCCACCTCCACCTGGCCGTGCTGCAAGCCGGCTGCAATGCGCAGCAGGCGCCGTTCGGGCGCCACTTCCTGCATCGCTTCGATGGCATTGCGCGTCAGGTTCAGCAGCACTTGTTCGAGCATCATGCGGTCGGCGCTGACCGGCGGCAAGTCGGCCGGGACACTGGTCTCGATCTTCACGAAATACTTGCGCGCCTGCAGTTCGATCAGGGTGTGGATGCCGGCCAGCAGGTTGGCGATGTCGACGCGCTGGCGCACCGGTTCGCGTTTCTTGACGAATTCGTGCACGCTGCGGATGATCTGGCCTGCCCGCTGCGCCTGCGCGCCGGCTTTTTCCAGGGCCGGACGCAGCAGCGCGGCGTCGACCCCGGTGCCCTCGTCGGCGGCGCGGCCCAGCACGTTCAGGGCCCCGGTGGTGTAGCTGGAAATGGCGGCCAGCGGCTGATTCAGTTCGTGCGCCAGCATCGATGAAATTTCGCCCATGGTGGCCAGGCGCGCGCTGGCGTGCAGCTTTTCCTGCTGCTGGCGGTTCAATTCTTCGACCCGCTTCTGTTCCGAAATATCCAGGATCGATCCCATCCAGCCGGTGTGCTCGCCCTTGCTGTCGACCAGCGGCGATTCGAAAATCATCACGGGAACGCGGGAACCGTCGGGGCGCTGGAAAATGGTTTCGAATTGCGGCTTGATATGGCCGGCCAGCACGTCGGCAAAGCGCTGCTGGTATTCGGCCATCGCTTCCGGGGCCCAGTAGGGCATGGGCGGCGCCTTGCCCACCAGCTCGTCGGCCGGCAAGCCGACGATCTGGCAAAAGGCGGGGTTGACGTAGGTGACGCGGCCTTCCAGGTCGCGCGCGCGCAAGCCCGTGACCAGGGAGTTTTCCATGGCCGTGCGAAAGGCCATCTGCTGGCGCAGCGCGCCTTCCGCGGCCAGCCGGCGCGCGATGTGGCGCCACAGGGCGATCAGGCTGGCCAGCAAACCGAGCGCAAGCGCGATGACCGAGCCGACCAGCAAGTTCGGCAGCAGGCGCGGCGCGCCCTTGACGCTGTCGGTGGCCAGGCGCAAGGTCGAACCGGGCAAGTCGAGGGCGCGCTTGTGGGTGTACACGCCGCGCCCCGGGCCGGCGGCGGCGCGCTGGGCGACGGCGCCGTCGTCGCGGTCGATCAGGGAAATCGCATTGTCCTGGGCGAACCACCAGGGCACTGTTTCGTCGAGCAGGGTCTTGAGGCTGTAGGTGCCGACCAGGCTGCCCGTGTAGCGGCCATCGCGGAAGATGGGCAGGTGGTAATCCATCAAGCCCGGCGCGCCCTTGGTTTGCGAATACGGTTCGCTGTAGCGCGGCCGTTCGGTCTTGCGGGCCAGTTCGGCCGCTTCCCGCGAGACCGGCGCCAGGGCCGGGGCGCCGTCGGCGCCGCTGCTCAGCACGGCCTGGCCGGCGGCATCGATCCAGTCGATGCGCAGCAATTCGTGGCTGTTCTTGCGCATTTGTTCCATGCGTGCCCGCACGGCATCCCGGCGCTCCGTAGCCAGGTCGGCACGCAGGGTCAGCAGCGCGTCTTCATTGCGGGTGAGCTGGAAGCGCATGGCCTGTTCCACCCACAGCGTGTCGGCAATCAATTGCTCCTGGCGCTCGTTGGATTCCATCTGGCGCGCCTGCCATGGCAGCCACAGCAGCACCGCCAGGAACAGCAGCACCAGCAGCAGCGGCAACAGCCAGCGCCACGGGCCGCCGAGGCGGAAAGGGCGGGCAGGCGGGGCGAAAGTGCTCATGGCATAGATTGTTGGGTTTTCTACCAAGTGACTATTGTGGTTATCCACAATTGCGGTGCAAAATGGCTCGGTACAGACTGGTCCGGAATTCAATAATAATAGATTTACCATCCCTCAGGAGACAACATGCAGATCAAATCGCTGGTCGTGGCCCTGGCCGCAGCCGTCAGCTTCAATGCCTGGGCCCAGGCCCCGATCGTCATCAAATTTTCCCATGTGGTCGCCATCGATACCCCCAAGGGCCAGGCCGCCGAACGCTTCAAGGAACTGGCCGAGAAGGCCACCAAGGGCCGGGTCAAGGTGGAGGTGTATCCGAACAGCCAGCTGTACAAGGACAAGGAAGAGCTCGAAGCCTTGCAGCTGGGCGCGGTGCAAATGCTGGCGCCCTCGCTGGCCAAGTTCGGCCCGCTGGGCGTGAAGGAATTCGAAGTTTTCGACCTGCCCTACATTTTCCCGAACAAGGTGGCGCTGTACAACGTGACCGAGGGGCCGATCGGCAAGGCCATGCTGCAAAAGCTCGATGCGAAGGGCATCACCGGCCTGGCCTTCTGGGATAATGGCTTCAAGGTGATGTCGGCCAACAAGCCGCTGCGCCTGCCGGCCGACTTCAAGGGCCAGAAGCTGCGCATCCAGTCGTCCAAGGTGCTCGACGCGCAAATGCGCGCGCTCGGCGCCAATCCGCAGGTGCTGGCCTTCTCCGAGGTGTACCAGGCGCTGCAGACCGGCGTGGTGGACGGCACCGAGAATCCGCCATCGAATATGTATACCCAAAAAATGCACGAGGTGCAAAAGCACGTCACCGTGTCCAACCACGGTTACCTGGGCTATGCCGTCATCGTCAACAAGAAATTCTGGGACGGCTTGCCGGCCGATATACGCGCCAGCCTGGAAAAGGCCATGGCCGACGCCACCACCTACGAAAAAGCGATCGCCCAGCGCGACAACGACCTGGCGCTGGACGCCATCAAGAAAACCGGCAAAACCACCATCCACCTGCAAACGGCGGCGGAAGCGGCCGAATGGCGCAAGGTCTTGCTGCCAGTGCATAAGGAAATGGAAGGGCGCATCGGCAAGGAACTCATTGCCCAGACCGTCAAAGCCGCCGGCAAGTAGTCACGGTGAAGATACTCGATCACCTCGAGGAATGGCTCATTGCCTTCCTGATGGGGGCCGCCACGCTGATCGTCTTCATGGCCGTGGTGCACCGCTACCTGTCCGGCCTGGCCATTCCGGGCCTGCAGGACTACCTGATCAGCCTGAACTCCAGCTGGGCCCAGGAATTGTGCATCTTCATGTTCGTGTGGATGGCCAAGTTCGGCGCCGCCTATGGCGTGCGCACCGGCATCCACGTGGGCGTCGATGTGCTGATCAACCGCATGAACAGCCGTTGGCGCGGGCGCTTCGTCATTATCGGCCTGCTGGCCGGCGCCGTATTTACCGCCGTCATCGGCAGCCTGGGCGCCTACCTGATCTGGCACTTGTCGCCCGACCAGACGTCCGAAGTGCTGGAAGTGCCGATGCGCTACGTCTACCTGTGCGTGCCGCTGGGCTCTTACCTGATGTGTTTCCGTTTCCTGCAAGTGATGGTCCAGTTCCTCCGGACCGGCGACTTGCCGCGCCATGACCACGCTTATGTCGAAGGACTCGATGAAGAAATCGCCGATGCCGGCAAGGAAATGAAAGCATGAACGCCGCCCTCATTTTCATCCTGCTGCTGTTGCTCATGCTCACCGGCATGCCGATTTCCATTTCGCTGGGCCTGACGGTGCTGGTGTTCTTCACGACCATGACCACGGTGCCGATCGAAGCGGTGGCCATGAAGCTGTTTACCGGCATCGAGAAGTTCGAAATCATGGCCATTCCCTTTTTCATCCTGGCGGGGAACTTTCTAACCCATGGTGGTGTCGCGCGACGCATGATCAATTTCGCCACGTCCATGGTCGGCCACTGGCATGGCGGGCTGGCGCTGGGCGGCGTGCTCGCTTGCGCGCTGTTCGCGGCCGTGTCCGGTTCCAGCCCGGCCACGGTGGTGGCGATCGGTTCCATCGTCCTGCCCGCCATGGTGCGCCAGGGCTACCCGAAAGCCTTCGGCGCCGGCGTGATCACCACCTCGGGCGCGCTCGGCATCCTGATTCCACCCTCGATCGTGATGGTGATGTATTCGGTGACCACCAATACCTCGGTCGGCCAGCTGTTCATGGCCGGCGTGATCCCCGGCCTGTTGCTGGCCTTCCTGCTGGGCCTGACGACCTGGGTGATCGCCCGCAAGAACAACTACCCGCGCATGCAGAAGGCGAGCTGGCGCGAACGCTGGGTCGCTTTCCGCAAGAGCGTCTGGGGCCTGATGCTGATCGTGGTGGTCATGGGCGGTATTTACAGCGGCAAGTTCACCCCGACCGAAGCGGCCGCCATGGCTGCCGTGTATGCCTTTGTCATTGCCGTGTTCGTGTACAAGGACTTGAAGCTGGCCCAGGTCGGCAAGGTGCTGCTGGACTCGGCGTCGCTGTCGGCCATGCTGCTTTACATCATCACGAATGCCATGCTGTTCTCGTTCCTGATGACGCATGAAAACATTCCGCAGGCGATGGCGGCCTGGATCACGGGACAGGGCCTGGGCGTGGTGACCTTCCTGCTGGTGGTCAACCTGATCCTGCTGGCGGCCGGCAATTTCATGGAACCCTCGTCGATCGTGCTGATCTTCGCGCCCATCCTGTTTCCGGTCGCCATGAAGCTCGGCATCGATCCCATCCACTTCGGCATCCTGATCGTGGTCAACATGGAAATCGGCATGTGCCACCCGCCGGTGGGCTTGAACCTGTACGTGGCCTCGGGCATCACCAAGATGGGCATCTCGGAATTGACGGTCGCGGTCTTGCCGTGGCTGATGACCATGCTCGGTTTCCTGATGCTCATTACCTACTTACCACAGATTTCCCTGTGGCTGCCTAACTTGATTTACAACTGAATTTTTTTCAACATGCGTGTCCAAAAAGCCACAACCCGGGATTTCAAATACGTTATGATGAGCACCTTTCCTGAGCACCGGAATGGTGCAAACAGGATGGAACGAATTAGCAGTTTGGGGAGTGGTAGATAAAAGAACGGTAGTTCATACCGGAGAAATATCGAGGAGACACGCGTTTTACAGAATGCTGTTGGAACTTCCAAACGGCCGGAAACGTGAATAAAATTTGGAACGCACCGCAAGGTGCGTTTTTTTTCGCCTGTACGGATCGCGCCGACCTCGGTTTGCGGCCGGATACGCTACACTGCACCCTATGAAACCAACGCCAGGCAGCGACATTTTTTCGGCCATTATTGCCGCCCCTTTCGGCGCGGTGGGCGTACGCACCGAGGCGGGGAGTTTGCGGGAATTCGTTTACCTGCCGCCCCATTTCGGTGAAAAGGACGCCACCGATGCCCTGGCCGGGCAGGCCGCGCGCCAGCTCGAACGCTACCTCCAGGATGCCGATTTCCCCTTCACCTTGCCGCTGCCGGACGTGGGCAGCGCCTTCCAGAAAAAGGTCTGGCAAGCCATAGCCGCCATCCCGCGCGGCACCGTGCGCACCTATGGCCAGGTGGCCAAACACATCGGTTCGGCGCCGCGCGCGGTGGGCCAGGCTTGCGGCGCCAACTGGTTCCCGCTGGTCATTCCCTGCCACCGGGTGACGGCGGCCGGCGGCCTGGGCGGCTTTTCCAACCACGACGACGAAAACGGTTTCCACCTGGCCGTGAAAAGATGGCTGCTTCGCCATGAAGGCGTGCATAATTCACCATGGCAGCAACAAACAATCTTCGGTTAATTGACGAGTTTTGCGATAATCTTTGGCTGGAGCAGGGGCTCGCCAAGAATTCGCTGGACGCCTACCGCCGCGATTTGCGCCTGTTCGCGCGCTGGCTCGAGGTCAAACGGCCCGAACGGGTCAGCCTGCACGCGGTCGAAGCGCATGACCTGGACGCGTATTTCGCCGACCGGCACGCCGAATCGAAACCCAGTTCGGCCAACCGGCGCCTGTCCGTGCTCAAGCGTTTTTACCAGCTGGCGCTGCGCAACCGCCAGGTGGCCAGCGATCCCTGCCTGAAACTGGTGTCGGCGCGCCAGCCGCTGCGCTTCGTCCATACCTTGAGCGAAGCCCAGGTCGAGTCCCTGCTGGGCGCGCCCGACGTGGCCACCCCGCTCGGCCTGCGCGAACGGACCACGCTCGAACTGATGTACGCCAGCGGCTTGCGGGTGTCCGAGCTGGTGAGCCTGAAACTGCTGGAACTGAGCTTGAATGATGGGGTCCTGCGGGTGACGGGCAAGGGCACGAAGACGCGCCTGGTGCCCTTCGGCCAGGAAGCGCGGCTGTGGATCGAGCGCTACCTGCGCGACGCCCGCGGCGTGATCCTGAACGGCCAGGTCGACGACGCCCTGTTCGTGACGGCGCGCGGCGGTCCCATGACGCGCCAGATGTTCTGGATCCTGATCAAAAAGCATGCCGCCAGGGCCGGCATCACGGCGCCCTTGTCGCCGCACACCCTGCGCCATGCCTTCGCCACCCACTTGCTGAACCATGGCGCCGACTTGCGTGTTGTGCAACTACTGCTGGGACACGCCGATATTTCGACCACCCAAATCTACACCCACGTTGCGCGCGAGCGCATGAAACAGCTGCACGCCGCGCACCACCCACGTGGTTAATTCAAATGGGGAAGTCATAACTGCGTCATAATGGTGCCGCAGTACTCTTTTTCTTTACCGACAACCCCAAGAGGTGATTCATGGCTAAAACTAATTTCTCGTACGAAAAGCGTCAAAGGGAATTAGAAAAGAAGAAGAAGGCGGAAGAAAAAGCCCGCAAGAAGCTCGAAGCGAAGAACAATCCGGGAACCGACGGCAACGCCGCGCCCGATGACGACGATGCCGACGAGGCCGAGTCCGACACACCGAATCCTTGAATTTGCCCGGCATGTAAAAATGTAGGGTGGAAAAGCGAAGCGCCTTCCACCACTTGCGGTCAGGTCCGTAAGTGGTGGAAGGCGCTTCGCTTTTCCACCCTGCGCACGCCTTGCGGCCAGCGCAGGGTGTTCGTTTACGCTACTTCAGCGAGCTTCTTCTCTTCTTCGACCAGTTCGGCGTGGCCTTCCTCGTCGGCGCCCTTGAACCATTTGCTCACGCGCTTGCCCAGGCTATCCAGGTAGGTGTAAGCCACCGGCACCACCACCAGGGTCAGCAGGGTCGAGGTAATCACCCCGCCGATCACCGCGCGGCCCATCGGGGCTTGCTGCTCGCCGCCGTCGCCCATGCCGATGGCCATCGGCAGCATGCCGAAGATCATCGCCAGGGTCGTCATCAGGATAGGGCGCAGGCGCACCTGGCCGGCATCCATGATGGCGTCGAACTGGCTGCGGCCGTTTTTCTGGCCAT
>Ga0187843_10000338_pt1 | contig 34555 bp, 40 predicted proteins | sample SpaLakP09_SKY_43_FD_134516 | JGI IMG/M metagenome (GOLD analysis project Ga0187843, IMG submission 134516) | Oligotrophic lake water microbial communities from Sparkling Lake, Wisconsin, USA - SP09_SKY_43 | ecosystem: Environmental > Aquatic > Freshwater > Lake | place: USA: Sparkling Lake... | reverse complement strand
GTCTAGTATAGGTGGTGCAGGGGGTAGTTATGGAGTTAACTCGGGTGCAGGCAGTAATGGAACACCTAATACCGGTTCCGGTGGAGGTGGTATGGCTGCTACAGATTCTGAAGACATATTATATAGTGCCGGTTCCGGTGCAGATGGAGTAGTTATTATTGCCTATCCTAGTTCTTATGCTCCAATCACAACAATAAGTGGCGGATTGACCTACACAGTTGACACAACCACTCGCAGTGGATACCGTGTTTATAAATTCACCGGCGGCTCTGATACAATCAGTTGGTAAATTTTACATCTAATCCTTCTCGGGATTTAACTTGGTCATCATAGAACGAATCAGCGGAGCCTGTGCCGATGCCTTAGCGACCGGTTTGCGGAATCCTATTCCCACTGTGGGATCAACATCATCCGATCCTCCACTGGCAGTGGTAACCACACTGGTTCGTTTGAGATTGTTGATTACACTGGTAGCCTGTTGTTCTCGAAAACTAGGCTCGCTAGCTTCTTCACCTAGGTCAGTGATCCTCAGTGTATCCAAGTTGAATTCCAAATCTACCTTTTGACCCACACCACTGCTGCTACGAGTTTTCATAAACTGTATTTGATAGCGGCCGCGTTCTTTCATGGCACGACTGGTAAAAATACCAATCACATTGTCTGCTGTCATGATCTTACTGAGTCCACCGCTAATATGGCTGTGATCAAATTCAATCTCTTCTACTGCCGATCTATTCAACTGACTGGCTGTGACTGTGACACATTGTGTCTCCATGGCCAAGTTACGAATCTCTTCCGACACATATTTGTCTTTAACAAACAAATCACTGGGCGAGACCTTCACACTTAAAGGCATCATCAAATCCAAGTAATCTATTAACAATACGTCGGGTTTTACACCTTTTTTCACCTGATATTCTTTCAAATAGGCGCGAATATCGTTGCAATTTTTTCCACTGGGCATATACTTGACTTGTAGGTTTCCAGCACGTTTTCCTACCATTTTGACCTTGAGTTCAACATCATCAATGTTCTTAAAAATCTCTCTAGTGCTGATGCCTGTGGTCATACTATCCAGTCGCATACTGACCAGCCCTTCGCTAAGTTCGAAAGTTAGATACAACACATTGAGTCCAGACAGTGCCCAATTCACTCCAAGGTTGGCCAGGAACAAACTTTTACCGCCACCTGATCCCGCACAGAAAATATTCAGTTCTCCACGATTGAATCCGCCATAGAGTTTTTTGTCCATAGTAGGCCAACCAGTGCTGACCTGTCCATTACCATCTTTGAGTTTAGTCAGTCGTTCTCTAGGATCTTCAAAGTAATCAGTGCCCATGTCCTTGTTCAAACTGATCTGGATAGCGTCTTTGATCAGTTTTTCCACAGGACCATAATCACCTTTTTCTAACAAATCGGCACTGGACAAAATGGCCCGCTCCAGTGCTCTGTGTCTACTAAACTGTTCAAAGTGATCCATCAGCCATTCATAGTTTTCTTTGGCTACACTGGCTGCTTTGAAATCAGTTCCGCAGTTGGCATTCACAATAGATACTGTGGGCATGACTCGGTAGTTGTCCACATACAAATTAATAAATTCAGCAGCCTGGTGTAATTTCTGATCAAAGTTTGCCGAGTCAAAGATATTTTGACAACGCATGAAAGTTTCAGCATCACCTAAAAACAGTTCCAGAAATTCTTTCTGTACATCAAAATTATAGTTGGGCTTGAGTGTTTTAGTTAGCATTAGACAGTTTCTTATGTAGTAGTTGAATTTTAATAGGGTTGGTTTCTCTATAGTGTAATATGGTGGCCATTGTGTAGAGTCTGCCGTATTGACATACAGCATCAGCAACATCTTTAATATGAGCCTCCCAAGGTGGCATACTGACTGACCACCCATGATCCAACGCGGATTGAATCATGGCAGCACCTGCGGCATCTCTATCGGGCACAACAATGGTGTCTCTATTTAACGCAGTGATTCTCGCCGCTTGATTTTTGCCGACTTCGTTGGTCATTATGGCCACACCGTCCACAGCAACAGCATCAAATTGTCCTTCAACAACTATACAGTATTTTCTGTCATAGTTGGCAGTTTGTGCGTCGAGATTAAAAACATATCCAGGTTGACTGACATTTAGGTATTTGGGTTTACCTGGTGTAATTTTACGAGCAGTAAACCCCACTGTTCTTTTTTCGTGGTAGAATGGTATAATCAGTCTATCCCTGTATCCATCAGCGGGAGACCACATCCAAGGATACCAATCTATGTTCATACCTCTCATGACCAAATACTCAAACATTTTTATCACAGACTCTTCAAGATCTGCCTGTGCCCATTCTTTCAGTGTTCGAGTATCCTTGGGTAATTCTCGATCTTCTAATGTGAGATTAGCCAGGCTTTTCAGCACAGGTGTAGCGTTTTGCTGTTGACGCATCAGTTCAAAATTCAATTTGCTGATTTCATCAGCACTCATACCTAGCCATTGGCAAAGTCGCTTGGTATTGGCACTGAGCAATCGTCCTGGGCTCCATCCGGCTTTGAATCCGCAGTTGAAGCAGTGATATTGGAACCCGCTCTCTGCTGTGGTCAATATACCGCCTCGGCTGCGAGTATCTGCTGCCTGTCCTCTATGGTGGCAGCAAACAGCGTCAAAACTGATCCACCCACTGGGCGTGGTTTTACGACGACCTGGTATTAGAGATAATATTGTATTTGAGAAGTCCACATGCTATTTTAGCATCTATACAGGACTTTGTCAAAACTTCCGAAGAAAGCAGGATTGTTGTTGGTCGATTCGGCAGGAGCAACCGCAGGTACATACATGATACGAACATAGGTGTACACGCCGTTGAAGTTAACATAATCAACACCTGTATATCCGTTATAAGTTCTAGTGGCTACAGTGGCATATCTACCAAAACTAGCCGGGCTATTGTCCAGTGTGCCCTGTATATAAACAGTTCCGCGATACCCAGTCATATACATGGCAACTGTGTGTAGTCCGGTATTGCTGTTGAATTCTGGATGGGCGTAAACGTTTCCACTTTTGTGCTCATAGAGATTGCTGCTAGCATTGAAACTGGATTTAAAGGACACTATCTCTTGACTGGGCTGTAGGACAGGATACATGTCTTGTAAAACTCGTAAAGTTCCTGCCACAGAGTAATAGGTATTGGCATAAGCAGGAAGATAAGTCCCGTCTACAGGATCTTGATATTTTACAGTGAATTGATATTCGCTAATATCAAGATCCATGGTATCGCTTTCAGTAAGAAACAATTCCCCTATGCCTTTTAGTCTCGGTGTACAAACCGTTAGACCAGTTGCCGAAGACACAGGAAAAATACTGCTGTGGTTAAGAGTAACGGTTGTGGTAGTAATACCTACGATTGCTGTATTGGCAGCGATTCCATATCCAGTAACAGTTTGTCCGATGTTTAAAACAGATGTATCATTAAAACTCAATACCGTACCAATATCTGCTTGTGTGGCGCTGGTGTATAGAGTTTGACTGTCATCAAGAATGGTTAATGGTTTTTCTATGAGCAGCCTACGGTTAACAGCATCAAACATGCTGAATACATAGGTAGCAGTATTCGATACAGAGATTTTTTTCTGATCGCTGTTTTTAAACTGTATACGTATTTGGTTTTTAACACCTTTTTGAATGTTGAGATCTCGTTGATACATTATTTGATAGACTCCGGGTGTATTAGCATCCAAATCTAATATTACGTCCAGTTGATTGTCATATAAATAGATTGGCAAATTTTGCATAATGATATTTATTCTTTAATCAATGAGTCTACCTGACCAATTTCAACAAAATTATCCTTTTGTATCCTGCATTAAATCCAATGAAACAGAATATGTCGGCATTGTCATTAATTTTGACTCACATGTAGCCAGCATTTATGACATATCGATTATCAAGGATATTGAAGAAAAAAATCAATTTTTAGAACTAGGCGAGATCTGGTGGTGGGAAAGCAACAGGCGTATACCCATAAACATTTTCTTAAAAAAAGAAATGGCAGTATTTCGTTATATTATTAAAACATTCAATAGTAAAGATGTTACTGTAATTTTTGGACCTACAGTAAATCTCAGTGAAATAGCAGAAAAACGAGTGAAAAGAAAAAGCATTCAATTAGTACGAGCACCTAAGAATAATCGTGACTAATGCTCTCGCAGATTAAATTCATATGTACTATAACTACCATAGCATAACTTAGTGCATGGGCTTTTTTAAAATAATATTCATCGTTGGCAGGTTTGACCCATACTTCCTTCATTACAGTATCCCAATCCTGTCCAATTAGATAGCGTTTAGCAGGACGGATCATTGCCAATACCGCAGCTAGTTGTTCTGTATTTTTTGGTTTCATTTGACGCAGTATTGATCCATGTCCATTGACATGAAACAGCAAATTAACAAATTCATCCTGTTCTAATAAATCCCATAGTGGTTCGGTATTCATTAATGACTCTAAATGATCATTATCTCGAACGCCTTGATAAACACTGACATTGAGAAAATCTATTTTAAAATATCCTCTTGATTCTGCAGTCTTATAGTCAATACTGGCTACACCGGTTAGGGGATTGACAGGTATGGCATGGCAATATACTCCAGTGTTGTGTCGTTTATTACCGTCAAGACTGGCAGGAATATGTTGGATAATTTTTAATACAGAATTTCGATCTGCAAAATCAATATCAATGTCCACGTATTTCCTCTAAGGTAGGTGCGTAGTTTCCGCGATGTTGTACAGTGATACTGCCTGCAATATTGGCAAACTCTATAGCAGATTCTATATTGCCGGTTATGAGATATTGATAGGTCAGTGCAGCAAGAAATGTGTCCCCGGCACCGCACACATCACTGACTTCTACTCGCGGAGCAGGATAGATTTTACCTTGATAACTGGCACCACGATCCCCCAGTGTGATGATCATATTATCGGAATAACTTTTTGCCAGGCTGTGTTCTTTGCTGTTGATTTTTACAAACGCGCCATTCATTCTAGCCAGTTCGGTTTTTTTAGTATCTATGAATACCGGAACTTGACATTCTTTCAGTATGATTCCAATTTGTTCATAGTTGATAAATCCCTTATTGTAATCTGAAATAACAATAGCGTCATATTCAAATAATTTACACAAGGTAAGGCCGTCCCATTCGCGGACATATGGTTCAGAATCTACACGTAATAAATGTTGTCCTGACCTTTGATCTATATAACGAGTTTTAACAATGTTTTCGTTATTGGTAATATATTCAACATCGATGCCAAGTGCAGTAAAATTAGATCTTACATTACCTGCCATGCCGGGCAAATTGTAATGCTCAATAATTTTCATCACCGGAACAGGTGCTTCGGGACTTAGTCTGTCGCAGTGCCCAATATAGTACTCATCGGTACAACTATCGCCGATCAATAATACGTTGAATGGTGTCGGTGGTTGAGTATTTTTCAATTCGCTCATAAAATTTTACCTCTTTACAATATTCTTCACCTATGATAGGTCGTCCTCGATAATCGCTGCCTTTGACCATGATATCGCAGTGATTTTTAATCAGTTCTACCAGTTCTTGGTCAGTGTCAAACACATATACCTTATCGACCATGTATAGACAGTTCAACATGGTTTTGCGTTCATGTTCGTTGTGTATGGGTCTATTGGGACCTTTTAATTCTCGAATACGACGATCACTGTCTATGGCAACGGTTAGTATCTTGCCTAAATCATATGCGTATTCTAAAAGTCCTAAATGCCCTATATGTAGTATATCAAAGGTTCCATTGACAAATATTTTCATATATCATAATGCTTTCTTAATAATCCCACGTCTGCGCAGGTGAATTCCTGATATTGGTGTTTTAGATTTTCAGGCATAGGAATATATTCTATATGTGCATTATATTTGTCAGCAATCATTCTTGCAACATTTTCAAACGAGGTAGCCTGTCCGGTACCTATATTCCAAATTCCAGTTTCTGATACACCTAAAAAATGTTTATGTATTTTACAAACTGTTTCAACTGGCACAAAATCTCTGGAGAATTTGTCACTGCCTTTGAACAGTTTTATTACACCAGTATCTTTGGCCTGTTTTTCAAACTTATGATAAGGACTTGCTTGATTGCCCTTGTGATCCTCATGGGGGCCATATACATTGAAATATCTAAATCCCTGTACTTTAATAGGCCAATTACCTGCTGTGTGTGTTATATATCTGTCAAATAGATACTTACTCCAAGCATAGGGACTTTGGGGATTCACAGGAGAATTTTCGTTAAAATCTTTATTCTGTCCGTATACACTGGCAGAACTGGAATATTGAAAATTTACATTGTGTTTTAAACATTCATTAACCAACCATCTACTAAAGTCATAGTTGTTTTCAAGTACCAATTCTACATTTGTTTCGGTAGTGGATGTTAACGCACCCAGGTGAATTACCCAATCTAACCCATCTACTGACGGAACAGCATCACCTGGTTCATAAAAAGACAATTCGTGATCTTTTAGATATTCTACTAAATTTTTTCCGATAAAGCCTCGATGCCCTGTAATTAAAATTTTCATTTCTGACTATCACCCTTGCCTACACGATAGTTATCTTCTACACTATCGGGTGTGCTGACTTCAATTATTGTACCTGCCTCAATACAAATTACTTGGTGAGGGAATAGCGGCTCATTACGCCAAGTATCTCCGGCAATTAGTGTACGGCTATCTGTGGTAGCATCTCGGGTATTAATCCATCGAACTTCAAATCGTCCATCTAATATATACCAAGTTTCATCTTTTTCAGCATGGAAGTGCATGCTGAATCTGGCGCCTTTGTTGAACTTTAATAATTTTCCACAATACTTGTCATTGGTGGCCCAAATTAATTCCGATCCCCAACCCTTTTCTACAAACCCTTCCAATCTCATTTTATTCCTACCTCTTCACAAATTTCTCGTACCAGGGCAACATCTGCCGGTAATTGTTTAAATCTTGTAATCCAATATGGCAAATCAAAAGCCGGGGCGATCATTTCCAATTGTTCATCGCTCATCTTACCAATCATTTCTTTTCCACTTACTGAATTTAGCGTGATCCAGCAACTGATATTTCCATTGCGTATATCGTAAACAGCACGACTTAGACTGACATAGTTGTAATAATGTGCAAACTCAGCGTTTTGTGCATCACCCCATTCCATCATGGTTTTTAAACTACGCTCCACAGCACTTTCCACTGGTTCAATCTTCAGCATGTCATATAGATATGCATCATAAAGTTCATCTCTACACCAGTGATCCAGTTTGACTCCGCTCTTGATCACATGATCTACAAACTTATCCGGATATAGTGGGTTGACATTGTTGACGAAACTGCCAAATTTTACAAAGGCGTTGTAATAACTGCTTTCGCAAAATTCCTCATAGGTCTTGGGTTTTTTAGCACCTTGTGTTAATTGCCAAAAACGATTGAATGCCATAAACCCGGCCTGTACTCGTTTTTCATCTCGTTGCATAGCACGGCGTTTCTTCTCACACATATGAGCCATGAGAGTCCGCTCTTTCATAAAACTGGTGTTGCAATGAACACACTTGTATGGTTGTGCCAAGATCAAATCACTCATACTCTTTGCGTTGTTTACGATCAAACCCTAGATTATCAAACAGTTCTTGTCGGTCCTCTGCGGTCATTAAACTGGCCAGCAATTTAATATCTTCGATCTTTTTAGCAGGGTATGTTTCTGCCAGTAGATTTTCAAATTTGTTAACTTTTTCCTTTTTACCCGCTGCCATGTAGGGATGATATGTCGGAGATCCGCCCCCGGTTGCGGCAAACAATTTCCACAACAGCGCCTTGTGATTTTTACTCAATGTCCAATGATTTTTATTGACAAACTCGTTGGTGTTTTCTAAATACCACTCCTGTATATCTCGATCGCCTGTGGTATTTGATACATAACGCATTAGTATATACGGGCTGAATGCTTTCTTTTCCTCAGAGGTGAGGTTATCATAGAAATCATAATTTCTCGTGTCTACCGCTGCCAGTTCGCGTTTGATATCAAGTTTTGCTGCGGCCATTTTCTTTACTCAAGTAGTATATTACTTTAACACGGTCCAGGGCTTCTTGTAAAGCAGGATTGGTTAGTGCTGCACGATGAATATCACCCCACAACTGACTTTCTCTTATTTCGTTGAGTAAGTCTTTCCTTCGTTCACTCACCAAATGTTTTTCTCGTTCTGGATCGCCAATTTTTCTTCGATATACAGTATCGCCGTTATCCGGGCTTTCGTATACGTAGGTCATAGTTTTACCAGCAGGCTGAATAACTGACCAGTTCGCTTTGACGACTGACTTCTTTGACGAAATAAGCACAGGCAGGATTGGGACCTTCATGCAGCGGAGTACACAGTAGTTGTCCCGGTTTCATCTTGGGAAAATACCATTTGACATCTTGATAAACATCAATGATATCAATATCAAGAAATTCTGGTCTATAACTGCCTAATGGATTAAAACAAAATGTTTGAAATCCTCGATCGTTCAAACTGGTCAATGGCAGTACTTCCATTTCCGGTCCTTCGGGATCCCCTACAATTGTACACCAATCCAGTGGCATGGTTAATTCATGATCTCCAATCTTCAATACCACAGCCGGACCTGTGAAACTTTCCAAAAAGATTAAGGGAATGAAAAAATGATCAGGATTGCTGCTATCGCTGTTGTCTAGCACCGCAAATCGTAGATCTTCTTCAATTTCGTCGGGTAGATCGTTAAGGCTGAACAATTCGTTATCAAGTGTTAATATTCTCATTGGTATTTGACTTTTTCTATGGTAAAGGGGTAGTGTGCTTCTTTGTAGAAACGTTTTCGATCTGTGAGATGTCGTTTTGCATATTTGGCTGCGGCCGTTATGTCCCAGATCTGTACAAAGTCTTTGTCGTCGGCTTTTCTAATTCCTCGTCCAATGCTTTGAATAACTCGCACAAAACTTTTTCCTGGTTCCAGCAAGACCAAATTAAAAATCCTGGGAATATTAATGCCGACGGCAGCAACGCCATAAGTGGCCACGATAATTTTATTGTCGGCAGTTTTAATTTCGTCATAGTGTTCTTTCCTGTTTTTTGTTTTGACTTCGCCGGATACAAAAACACTATCTGGTAAATTTTCAACTAAAAACTTACCACTTTCAATTCGGTCTACTAGAATCAGTGTATTACCAGATTCAGCAATACGACTGATTAATCCAGCAATATAAGTCATTCTGACTTCATCGCAGACCAGGTATTTTAATTCTTCTTGATAGCTACGAAATTCTTTCCATTCGGCAGTCTGAACAATATTTACATGACATTGACTCAATACGCCGGACTCCTGCAGAGTATGTGCCTGAACACGATTTACCACTTCCCCTAGACTGGCTTTGATGGCCTGAAATTCGTGCTCGGCCTTGGGGATAGTTCCGGTCAACCCCCACCTGATCGGAGTTTGGGACAAGTTGCGAGTCAGTAGGTTTTTCAACACATCGGCCTTGGCCATGTGTACTTCGTCTACCATAACAGTTTGAACATTGTCTAATAGTTCTTCTAATCGAGCCGAGGCAAGTTCGTCATAATTCTTGCTATTTTTGTCTAAAATATTGAGACTTTGCCAAGTACAAATTGTGTGAGTTCGATCCAGATCTTTTCTGTCTCCGTAATAGACTCCTACGTCTAATTGGCAATTGATGAAATCTTCTTCGGTCTGTTCCACTAGACTTTTGTTAGGAACCACAGTAATTGTACGACCGAATTTTTCACAGATTTTGCTCAGTGTTGCAGTGGTAATGGTTTTACCAAAACCGGTGGCAATTTCTTGAATACACTGCGGGTGTTTGAGAAACATGTTGATAACATCAACTTGATCTTCGCGTAATCTAATAGGTTGTCCAGCAAAACGATGTCCTGTTGGCCAGGTCAAATCACCCCAAAAATCAGTGTCAATTGACTCGAAATCTAGATTGATAGGATTGCGGTGATCTTCTAGTTCAATATAGAAGTTTCTACCTTCTAGATACTCCAATACCTGGGGCAACATGCTCATATAGGTGGTTCCGCCCAGTCCAAAGAAACTGATGCTGCCATCCCACCTACCCAGGCGATAACTGGGGCGAAAACGGGCACTAGGGTCCTCATATTTGAATTTTTTAACCAGTGCTTTGCGAGTGTCGAGATCAAGATTTTCAATCTTAACATTGACTTCGTCTTTGATTATTACCTTGCAAGAAGCCATGTAAATTCCGTTTGCGTGGGGTTGATTTTTTCGGTGTAGTAGACCAAATTTTCGTGATTTTTCACAAAATCTCTCAGGCTGTAATGTACATTATCAAAACCTAAATTGACCACCGTGTGAAATTTGATTCCAGATTTAAGCACAGGTTTAGGAAACTTGCCGCTAACAAACACAGCACGAGTAGTATCTGTGATGGGATTGTTAAAACCGGAATTTTTCACAAAATTATTGAAATTTTCGTGAGTTTCTTTGGGTAGCCTAAACATCACACTGACCTCTGCAGAATCAATACCGATGTTTTTTAGGAATTCGCAGCAGGCCTGTAATTTTTCCAGTTCACTACCGCCAGGAATAATAAACAGAGTCGGCGTCATATATTTTACTATATCAGTCAGTGAAAAAATGTCGTATTTTTCACTGTTGATATGGAAATCTTCGCTGGGATTGCTTCTTACAAAATCTCTAGTGTTTTGATTGATTTCTTCGGTTTCAAGGTATTCCTCAATGTTTTCACCCCAGGTCAAAACTCCTAATTTTCTTGCCTCAAAGACAGATTTTAGTATATTTTCAGACGGAAAAATTGGAGAATTTTGTGAAAAATTGCGAATTTTTACCCCATCATTTTCTGCCACTAGTATAGGTATGTACTGCTCCATGTTTTCAACAATATTATTATATTGTTCGACATAGGATCGAAATTCTGTATCCATTTCAAATGCGTTTTCTTGGGCAATGTTTTTCAAATGAGCAATGCTGTATTCGCTTAGAGGAAAAATCCATGATTTTTTCTCAGAATCCCATTGACCCAAATGATTAATGGTTTTTTTACTTTTTATATCTTCGATAATTTTTTGGTCAAACGGAAATTCTACTTGTATTGCTTTACCATAGTAGTCATGGTCAACAACGGTGATGCGTTTGACAGTGTTGATTTTTCTAATCCCCAGTCGATATGAGGGATTTTCCAAATATTGTAAAATATCCTGTCCTGCGTGGGCAGAAATTGCTGAATGGTATCGCTTTAGGATCTTTACCATGGCAGCACCCTGCTTTTCGGTCAGGCTATTTTTAATAATGATCTGCTCGTATATACTGTGTACCAGCCGAGTATCCCAAGAATTCAAGGGGATGCTGTTTCTAACAGAAAAGATGACAAGATCTTCAATATTCATGAGTTTATTATACACGAGATTTGATCAAAGAGCAATATCTTCAAGACCGGCGGCTCGCAGTTTGATAATGTTGTTGATCTGGTAACCTTTGATGTCCAGCGCCTTGATAATGCCCAGCCATTGATTTCTCAACATGGCAAATTCGTTGATGATTTTTTCCATATCAACTACATCTGCCTCGCCTTCCACGTATTTTTCACAATCTCTGCTGCTGAGGGCTCGTTGATAGTTTTCCAAATACTTTCTAAATGCCTTAGATCGTACGCGGCGTAATTCGATATTGAGATATTCCAGCACAGCCTCAATTTCTTGAAGTTGATTGAATCTTTGTTCAACAATACCAGGCAAGGCCGCCGAAGCCCGCTCCACAATACCGTGGATTTTGACTTCTTTGCGGGCTTGATCTAGTTCGTTGTAAAAGTGCGTTAAACAGTCTGGAAGGTGTGCGATGTCTTTGCTAACTCGGCTATACCAAGTCATCAATGATCCTCATCGTCGTCGTATCTATCCCAATCTGCGTCATCAATCTTGTCATCAACATAGCCATTTTCCTCGTCCATGACAGTTTCGATGGCAACATCAAGATGAGGATCAAAGCCAGACAGACTTTCAATCACACTCATTTCCACATCACGGCCGATGAGAAAATCTATGAAGTGTGCTGCGACTTGATCACGAGTTTTTTCCGGAACATATTCTTTAAATGTGTCCCAAATTTCAATAATGAGATCTTCTTCCATTTTTTATTCCTCAGTTTCTTCAACAGTTACAGGAGCGGTTACAATTGAATTGTCCCATTCCAACATGATTGTCATTAATTTATCTTCTGTCCAGTTTTTACGGAATTCACTGCTGATTTCCCCGGTCTTCTTGCTAACATATTGTAGCTTATTTCCGCTCTTTGTCAAGATCCCCATCTTTTCAAAAAGATCAACAAGCCCACTGGTAGGACTCATGCCAGTTGAATAGGGAATTTTAACCTGAACACTTTCAAAAGGTTTAGCATAACGAGTTTTCATGATCTTACAGGCCGAACGGATGCCCAACACATCTGTAACCTTGTTGCCATCCTCATCCTCTTTGAGTTTGAGTTTTTTCATAGCAACAACAATACTGGAAGCGTAGACAAAGCCTTGACCACCCGAGATCTTGTCATCTGGGTCAAACATGTCTTGGCTAGCATAGGTATGATTCGTACAAACCATGCCTACATTGTAATTGCCAAACATATTAACACAGTTACGAACCAGTGCTGTCAGTGCTTTGGGTTTACGACCCATGTCGCCTTTTAGGTCACCTGCTTCAAACTGATTAATATCAGTCGGAGTCAACAACATTCCCAAACTGTCAATGACAAAAAGAACTTTAGGACGCTCATCATCCGGCATGATCTTATATTCTTTCATGAATTCATGAATGGTTTTTGCCACATCATCAATCATGGCCATATTGAGTTTAAGCAGTTTATCTTCGTGTGTATCAACACCCAAGTCCAGTAGCCATTTTTCGTCCAGAGCGTTTTCTGTATCAACAAGAACAACATAAATGCCTTGTTCTTGTGCGTGTCGAATAATGTTGCCAGAGCAGATATAACTCTTACCAGCACCACTTTCGCCAGCAAACACAGTGACTTTGCCCAGTGGAATGCCTTTGAAAAAGTCCCCACTGATTAGATAGTTAAGAGCATAGTTGCCTGTGCTGACCCAATCAGTTGGATCATTAAAACCAATACCAAGTCCGTCAATAGACTTGGTAAGGCTTTTGCGAAATTTTGTAATATCAAAAGCCTTACTCATATTAGTCGTCCCTTTCCATTTCGATCGCTTCTTTGATCAGCAGTACCAGTTGTTCCGTAGTCGGAGCAAGAATTTTTACACTCTTATAATCACCGTCGCTGTCTCGACCGCCCACTTCAAACATGTAGCCATTGTCATACATGTTCACAGTGAATGACTCGCTTATCTTGTCAATTTTATCGCCAATCTTAGAGATTGTTTTTTTAGTCATATCAATCTCCTATTAAGTTGATTGGCGTTTGCGAATCATAGCAATAATGTCTGCGGCACGACTGCTGGCTTCGGCACCCGACTCAGCGGCAGGTTCTTCTTCTTTGACCTCTGGCTTTGGTGTAGCAACAACTTTAGCGGGTGTTGCTGCCGCAGCCTCAAAAGGGATGTCAGTGTCCTCTACTGCTGCCCCACCTTTGGATCCGGTAGCAGTTCCGCCACCGCCCATACCTGCGGGTTTAAAGTAAGAGCCCCAACGATCCATGTCAAATGCTTCACCATCGACACTGGCTTCGAACATTTCTTTCATGACTTTGAGTTCAACTGCGCCTGGCTTCTTAGGCAGGAAGTCTGACAGATTAAACAGTCCATACTGTTTGATAGCAGCCTGTTCTGCTTCATTCAGTGCTCGTTCACGACGAGCCCAGTTGCTGGTGCTGTAGTCAGCATAGCCACCTTTGCTGGTTTTAACGATCTTAAAGTCTAGTCCACGAACATAGTCGGTGGGCAGTTCTTCAATCTCACTGTCCATCAGTGCGTTCTTAACAATGTTAAAGATTTGGCTGCCGATGATAAAGCGTCGGATGGGATTTTCTGGTGTTTTGTCTTCGGCCAGTTTGCTGTCAACTACATAGCCCTGGAACAGATATGATTTCTTTTTCCAATAGCGACGTCCCATTTCCTCCAGGCTCTTGTCTTTAAACCATGGACGAACTTCGGTAAGAATAGGGCAAGTCTCTCCCCACATCTCCATACAAGGCACTTGGACCTGTACAGGTTTGCTATTGGTTTCACCTTTGACGCCAGCAAAAGGCAGTTTGATTAGGTTGCGTTCAACCCAGAAAAAAGTGTTGTTTGAGTCTGCGTCTGGAAGGAATCGAACGGTGGCAGTTTGCCCGTCTTGGATATTCCAGTGTGGATAAATTGCGTTGTCACCAGTACCGACTGTTTGTTGACTGGATTGTTGAAGTTTTGCGCGAATTTCTGCGAGAGTAGCCATAATATTTCTCCTTGATGTTTATGTGCCTATTTTATGCCATTTCTTCTAGCCCACTGACTAAAAGAAAAAAGTTAGCATACAGCTATTGTATGCTAACTTTATTTATCTCGCAACCTCAAAAGTAGCCAGATTATTTCAATCCGGCTAATTTCAATATGTTTTCCATTTCACCACGCTCACGAGATTTATCAAATTCGTGATCCATATCATCGTGGGCACCGTCACCATGCCCTGGAGCATAATCATCGGCATACGGTTCTTCTGGTTCTGTTGGCATTCCGCTGAGTTTGCGAATTCTAGCCAATCCATCTACGTCGTTAACTTTACCATGTTTTTTGGCCCAACGACGTGTGAGCTTTTCCATAAACTGCTCGGCCATCTCACGGGCACGTTCGCCCATTTCTTCACCGTATCGGTCAGAAATTTCTTTCTTAACTTCGGTGGCAATGTTTTCTGGATCTCTAAATGCGCCCACATCGGGATTGTCTTCGTTAAAGCGACTCTTGACAATCTCAGCAATTTTCTTGACCATGCCCGATCGACTTTCTGCTGTCATGATGCCATGTACTGTGGCAGTCCCACGTCCTTCCGGTTGTGTCATTTCCGTAGTAGGTTGTTCTACTCCTGCCGGAGGAGGGGGTGGTGCTGCTGGTGCGGCAGGTGCCGGTGGTTGCTCTGCTCCGGCCGCTGTCACAGGTTCTGGCGATTCGCCTTCCGCATCCGTATAATTAATGCCTAATTTGTCTAATAAGCCTGGTTGATTTTCTTTGGCCCAAGGAATGAATACATCTTCCATTGGATCTGCTTCGCTGTCAATTCTTGCCTCATCTTCAAAGTTTTGATTTAGTTCTTCGTTATCTAAACCTAATTCGCTAAAAAAGTTTATGGCTGTTTCTCCGTCGGGACCTAATTGTAATGGTTCTGGTAATTGTTCTAATGCCTGTTTTAATGCCTCGACTTGATCGTCGGTCAGTTCGCCCTTTTCTGTAGCGTCTGCCCACTCTTCAAATTCTCTAAATATGCCTTCTTTGACAGGCGTATCCTCATCATCGAAATCATCAATGTCATCCTCGCTGACTAAATCTTCTAGTTCAATCTTTTCGCTCATGATGCGATGTATTAAGGGAAAGAATTGTGTAAGTTCTTCTTGGAAATTTTTCTGTGTAAATTTACTCTTATAGTCTTCCATAGTGACAGCATCTAATTCTGCCATGTCATCGTCTAGTTGTTCTTGCTCGTTAAATTCTGATAACCAATTTTCGTAATATTGACGCTTGCCTATTGCGGCTATTTTATTTTTCAACTCTGTAAGTCGGCCTACGGCCCTCTCTGTTATTCCTGTGGCGTCATCGTGTAGTGTTTGATGTTGTACTTTTCTTTGAAATTCGCCTAGTTGAGCAATTTCCTCACTCATTTTAATAATAGCACGGCCTGCTGGGTCATGTGGGATGCCGCCGTGATCTACGTGTTGTGCCATGGCAAATGCGCCTGCTGGATGAATGAACGGATATTTAAAACGCTCACCATCTCTGTTTTGAATAAAAATTGCCTTGATGTTTTTACGTTGGCTACGACTACCAGCAAAATCTTCATCTACCGGTTTGTGATGTCTTACAATGACTTCGGTGCGTCCTTGGACAGCACGACTGGTTTTGCGCGAACTCTTGTGGTTCCAACGGCTTTCATTTACAGTATTCATAGGTTCTTCTTCCTTAGGGCCTTGGGTCGCAGCTAGATGCTGGAAATCATTTCGATCAAGATTGTTTTTGGCAATGTCTCTGGTATCAAATCTCAACAGTCTACGCATGGCAAAGAAACGCATTTCTTTTAAAAAATCATACCATGTTTGTTTAACAGGAGTATCTTGATTTTCTGTAATGCCTTGACTATAGTACACTTTAAGACTGCCTAGGTCATTTAGGCTGATGCTGACACGACCTAGGTTATTGCCTTCGTGGATAAAGTCAAAATCAAAAAAACGTGCTGCTGCTGGGTCGATGGTCACAGCACCGGTTTCGTCGCCCATCTCTAGATTGGAGAAACGACTGCGTACTTTGTCAAAGACATCTTGTGAAATTATCTGAATAGCTTTCATCTTGTATTTATGTTAAAATGTATTTACATAGATAGGCATGGGCATGATCCATTCGTCCTCGGATTCTTCTCGCATTTTATCATAGATACTGGGATCCCACTCTTGCAGTGTCATGGCCATGCGTATGGCCAATAGCAAACTGCTGACTAGATCGTCATGCGTTCCAGATTTGCCGACAAAGGTAAGAGCCTTGGCCACATAGGTTTTCAATTCACTAATTAACGGTTTGCTATTGATGGTCATTCTATTGCTTTCGATTAAATGCTTTAACTTGGCGCAGGCCGATATCTTGCTATTATGTGTAGTGTTGAATCCTCTACGGAATCTGCGTACATGACCGCGCTTAACCGGTTCACTTAAAAATAATCCCGGAACACTTTCTTCGCCTATTTCATCCATGGCCACCAGTGCTGCTTCACCTATGCTGTTGTTTTCAATACTGTAATATAAACTGGGTGTAGCACCCTTTCTTGCACATTCGGCGCTGATATAGTTGCAAATATCTCTTAATACTCGCACTTGTCCCTGCACAGGAGTAAGGTTATGATGCCATTCGCCCACCTGTTCAAAACTGGGCAATTCCAAGATCTGTATGGCCGCCGGATCTCCACCGGTTCCTAAACTGGGATCTAATGCTACCAGATAAGTGTGTTTGGGGTTGATCTTTTTATACCAACGGCATTGACCCATTTTCATTATGGGTTCTTTTCCTTCTAGTCCGGCTAGTTTGAGACTGCTGATTAGAGTTTCATCAAATACCAAAAATTCAACTTCGTGTTCTCGTCTAAATCGTTCTTCTCCGATGCGACTGCGTTCTACTTCGGCCCAGGCTTCATCTCGTTCAGGATGTTCGCTCCAATGTGCTTTGAATGGGAAGAATCCGTTTTTACCCACTATGGTGCTGTTACCATGTTCATCAAATCGTTTATTGGCTTCGTGCCAAATCTGTGCGAACTGATCTTCATCACTGTTAGGAGTTGATGTAATAATAGCCTTACCACCAGTGGCCAGTGTAGGGGAGATGGAGGTCCAGAATTCACTGGCGATGTTAGGCGGCACGAACGCAAACTCGTCTGCATATAGTAATGATAATGACATACCTCGACCTGTTGTTTCTGTAGTGGTCTGTGCTACAATACGACTGCCGTTGTCAAACTCAATGCTTTGTTTGTTATAACTAGTGCAACCCGCGCGAATATGATCGGGACATAATTCATAGGCATACCGAACACGCAACATGATCTCTTGAGCACCTGTGTGTTTATGTGCTGCTACCAGTATGGTGCTGTTGTCTACAAACATGGCATACCACAGTAAATAGCCTGCTGCTGTTGTAGTTTTACCTGTTTGTCTGGGTAGTAGGTTTACATTAAATCTATGATCGTGATAACTGTCAATCAGTCTGCGTTGATAATCAAATGCTTCGTATTTTAGTTTACCCTTAACTGGATGTTGTATGAAGAAAAAATTGTCTAGGAAGTAATGCGGCCCGTTGACAGGGTCCTTACACTGAGCCAGTTCTTCAATCATCTGTTCAGTGTATTGAATCTGACTGTATGGTGTTTTAACCAGTTTGTATTCGTTGTCTTTCTTTGCCATAATTTTATTTACATAAAAAAAGCCTCCGAAGAGGCTTTTTTATACTCAGGTATTTCATTAAACTTTAGGTGTAACTTTGCCTGTGGTAGGGTTTACATGGTCGCCTTTGCTGACTTTTTGTCCAGGCTTACAGTAAACTTTTTTGTCAGTTACAGGATTAATATAGTAATCACATCTTTCATCAGTTGCTGGGTTAACATCATTACCAACTGATTTGACACGGTATTTTGCTCCGCTGTCACCCTCCGCTACATTCTGACTGCTTTCATATAACCGATTTTGAATCTTATCGTAAAGCAATTCACCATGGTGATCTCCTAGATAATCTAATTCATCTTGGCTCAATGGTGTGCCATCCATAAACTGACCGTCACTAAAATATGCGTCTACAAAATCTGGAGCATCTCGCATATCGATACCATCTATTTCTAGTGAGTCAGTATCAACTTCTTTACCATTAACTGAAATCGCACGATGGTGATGGTGGCTTTCAGTCACAAACTGTTTCCACTCTGACATTAGTCGCTCTTCCATGGTAGCAAATGCTCGGGGCATGTTGCCATCCATACGATCACCTTGGCCAGGTTGATTCTCACGATGAGCAAATTCATTGGCATCAAATGATTGTTGAGGCTCGGGACTATTGGGGCTATTGTCATACATGCCCTCGTCTGTTTCTTCCTCGCTGTCCATCTCACCGTTCATACGATCCATCATACTGCGCATGATTTCAGTTTCGTCACCGCCGTCTAATGGTGTAGGTTCTGCGGAGATCACTTCAATGTCGCTATGGTCATGTGCTGGTTCAATTCCCAAGTGGGCCGGTTCAACTTTATGAACACCTGCTAGTTTCATAATATCTGCTAGCATGCCACTGAGTTCTGGACCGCTGCTGGCTGTCATGGAAATACTGGCCGGTGTATGCGATTGTCCGCCCATTCCTGGCATAGGCATCATTCCGCACTCTGCTAAATCTAGGTTTTCTCTCAACGTATTCTGGTAGTCGGTGCCGGGCGCAGCACTGGGTTTAAGATAATTGGGATTCTTTTTTTCAAATTCCTCTGGGCTCAACACAGGAACAGGGCGACCGGAGGCATCAACAGGAACGCCTTTACCGTTGGCTTCTCTCCACTGTTGATCAGCAACTCGTTTGTTTAGTTGCTGTTCGTATCGTCCGCCACGATGTTGCTGTTGCATGGCTAGTAATTGTTGTAGTTCAGGGCTACCCTGTCCTTCGCGAATTACATTAGGATTAGCGGAATCCAATTCTGCTAGTCTTTTTAATACATCGATCATCTGCATGATTATTTCCTTAGATCTTGTGCCTGAAATTTTAAGATACTGGGCTGTTTTTCTTCGGTATCTGTATTGAATTTGGCTGATTCAGTAGTGGGTATTTCTTCACCACGGGCCCTGCGTTGTAATTTTAGTATATCGTTTAATTCTTTGACAAACCCACTGTTATATTTGTCGCCGTAATAGTCTTCGAACTGGGCATTTCCTGCTTCTTTATAATCAGGATCATCTAACAGTGCGCCTTCACGTGGTTCTGCCGGTACTTGATATTCTTCACTGGGCTCTCCCGGACGACGCACTACCAATCTAGGCTTACCTACACCTAACTCAGTAGCAAGGTATTCTGAGAGTTCCTGCTGTGTAGTAGGATAGTCCAGTGTGATATCGTAGATATTAACTTCGGTATTTTTAATACTAGGGAAATCCAATGGTAGTTCTTGAATAGGAGTTTTAGCTGTCTTCTTAAAACTGATCAGTTGATATCTACCTAATAGTGACTTTAGTTGATCTTCTTGGTCGGGAGTGATATCACCGGCGATTTTGACCCGGAAATCGTACTGCTTTTTGCTTTCAGAAAGATAGGCTTTGAATGATTTAGACATAATATTATTTATTCAGATTCTTAAGTTTTTCCAAGATGCTGTTACGATCGGTTAAAATATAGCCCTCGCCCTCTACAGTAGCACTTTCCCCGCCATGCTTTTTTTCTATGGCCAGTTTTTTCAACTGTAGATCCACCATCTTTAGTTTTTTATCAATCTTGTTGGTCTTGGCAGTGATGGCAGCATTCATCATTTGTGCTGCTACTTCAAACATTCTAGCGCCAAATCGCGGATCCACATTCATTCCTAGATCCATTAAGTCATCATAGGCCTGTTCTGCTTTGCCTGCCAACCCGTCTAGTTCGGCGTCGCTGATATCGCCTAGTCCTTTGACCCTGGGCAGTGCAGCAGCGATTTTGTCAAATTCTTCCAGTCGATCTTCCAGGCTGATTACCGGAGTTTCAATTGGTTTAACATCCTTGGGATCCATATAAGGTGTATTATCGGGTTCGATGTTCAAAATTTCTTCTAATCTTTTAGTCATAATTTTAATTATCTCTTTTTATTTCCAGAACTGACAAAAAGGTCGTGCTCATTGATTACCCTAAATTTTATACCTTGTTGCTGGCACCAGGCCGAGGCAGCAGCCCATTTTGCTTGATTTTTAACAAACTGTGCTTGGTTATAAGGATTCTTTCCTACACGTTCTTTTAACATTTGATTGGCTGGTTTAATCTCTACCATTTCTACATGTTTCTTTTGATTACGATCTATATAGGATATTAAAAAATCCGGAACATAAACAGTTTGTTTACCGGTTAAGGGATCACGATAAGGTATTTTTACGGGTTCGCTAGCCCATTGTTGTACTGCTGGATTGTTGTCGCAAAACATACAGAAAGTAGTTTCCCAACTGCTGCGACAGTATGGTAGCCGAGACCCGGCATATTTTTCAGGATTTTTAGGTGTAAATATTCCTTGAGCAAATTTCATGCTCATGGCATAATATTTCTAGAAATTTCCATGTTGGGCTGAAATGCTAATCCATAACCTAAGAAACTAGTTTTTAATCGATTATAATTTACAATTTCTGCTACCAGCGCACTTATTTCAACATTATCTAGACCTTTTAAAGTATCTAATATTTGTAAAGGGTTATATCCGTCTTGTTTAGCCTGTTTAAAAATAGCAATAGAAACCGATTCAGCAGATTCCCTTTCAAATCCTCTGCTGGTAAAAAATGCTCGCATAATATCAAATGTTGCAACATCTACTTCTAAAGGTTTTGTATAGTAAGTATCAAATGCCAATAGTGTAGAATTTTGATTGTTTGTATTTTTAGGAGGTAAGTTGGTATAGACGTTGTTCATTATTGACCGCTTCCTGGTACTACCTGTTTAGCTAGGGTGCTAGGGCTAACACTATTCTGTGAGCTAGGGATTATCATATTGATTCCGCGATTAATATCATCTCTAACACCCCCAGGTTGATTACCTGTTGATGCTATATTTCCTAATACACCGGATAGTATACTGTAACCTTCTTGACGTAATCCGCCTTTGGTAAGTTGTCTGACATTTTTATAAAGATCTCTAGACTGTAATGCTACTCCTAAATAGTCCAATGGGGTTTTTGCATTAGCCAACGATCCATCCTCTCCAAAAATAGCATCAGCACCTGCTATAGCACCCAGTAGTCCGCCGGCACCGGTTCTCAATGGACTCGGAGTATTATCATAATAGACCGGAAGCCACCCATGTGGCTGTTTATTTCTAACAATTTTTCCTTGTTTATATGATACACCTTCATAGTCCAATGTCATTTTGTTTCCTAAAACTTTATTAGATTCACCCTGATCCAATGTATCATGTGTCCAGTCAGATATTTTTGGGTTAATTAAAATAAATTGTGTAAATTTACGTTGATGCAGTACATAAATGTTTATGCTGTTAAAGAATGGTTGATTTTGAAAATTGTCTAAACCATAAGAATAATCTTTTGTACCAAATTTTGTATCAGCAAATTCGGGTACAAGTCCTTCCTTGACCTGTCCATATACTCCATCCATATAATAATAGTTGTAATAATTTTTCCAAAGATTAGTTGTAATATCGCTATTATCGTCATGGAAATCTATATTAACAGAAGAGTAGGTTATTTTAGTCTGTACAACGGTTTTTCTATTATATTGATTAAGGGTTTCGGTACTGATTTTAAATTTAGGAAGTTCGGCACGCTTTACCAATAAACCAACATCTTTAAGGCCTTTTTCTCTATAAGTTTTATCCGGAATTGCATCTGGATTAATATCAAAATCAATAAAATACAAAAATCCTGCTTTAGGAGCACGAGCGTAGTTATTCTTTACATAAAGTCTATCGGCATGTTGATAATCTCTGAGATCACCGTCGCTTTTGCCCAATATACCCGATGCTACCCCACTTAAAAAATTTGAAAAAGCATTACTCATACTGATATTTATTGGTTAAAAAAAGCCCGAGATAATCTCGGGCTTGTAGCTAGTTGAAATTGTATTAACCGCCTAATGCCAATGTACGGACGGTACGTCCAACATCGACTCCTAATCCAGTACGATCGCCACCTGGACGATTTAGTTGGATTGCGTTATCATAAGTGATCGTTAGTGTAATATCCATTGGTTCATTATTGCTATAATCGCCGCCCTGGTATTCTGCCATCTTAACAAAACAACCTAAAAATTCAAAACTTTCCAAACTGGTCGGTTCATAGGCGCCGTTGCCACCGTCGGTAATTTCTACACGCATTCTAAACTTGTAGTCAATACCAGATGCTGCACCGCTTTGCTCATAGAAATCAAATTGTTTCTGTAGTTGTTCGCCAACCTTTCTAGACACCGCACCTGTAACATCATCGCGTAGTACCAACTTGGCATCGGTAAAACTGTGACGTCCTGCTAGTTTAACTGTACTGTTGTAGACATTCAACTTGATCTCTTCAAATGTAACCTGTGGTCTGGATACATTCATAACCTGTTTAGTCATTTCTGTGCTAGGAGTACCAGCTACACCAAACCCGTCTAAGGTAACACGAAAGCGATATCTTAATTTAGGCATTAACAAACCTTGAGTATTACTACTCTGGTTTGTTGATAATGGTACTGTAAATCTATTTAAACTTGCGATTGGCATCTATATGCTCCTTTATTCTTTGTATTTACCTATTATCTGCCGGCTGCAATATCGCCAGTGTTTTTAATACGCAGAGGAATATAGATAAACTCTACTGCTTTAACTGGTTCTACAGCAATGTCCATATACAATTCACTACGATCAATACGTGCTGGAGTATTATTAGTTGTGTCGCATACTACGATAAAATCATATAGAGCACGTTGTCCAACCAATTCGATTAGGAGATTTTCCGTAGCGGATTTAAGCTCTCTTCTTGTTTGAGTATCGTTTGGTTCAAACAAGAACGGTTTAGCTAACATAGCCAATTGTCTACGTAGATAAGCAACTAATCTTACTACATTGATACGATCCAGCGCACTGGCGTTCTTGGCACGTGTCTTTTGTCCATAATTGACCAATCCAATCCCGGGCAACGTTGCTATGGGATTAATTGCAATATTATTGGTATCATTTTGCAGAATATCACGTAATGCTTGATGTAATGCTGTGGTTTTAAATTCGCCCTCGCCATCGATGTATCCTACGGATGAAGCATTGTCAACGCCGCCCCGGCGTGTTCATGCTGGTGCAAACCATTGATAACTCTTGGCATCACTATTGATAATAGTGCGTAACATCATGTGGCTAGCCGGCACAACAATATTCTTACCTTTGTTGTCTGTGGTATAACCACTGGGATAGAAAACACCTAGATATTCATTGTGTGTTACCAATCCTGCATCACCGTTGTCGTAGGCATTGGCGGTATTCATTCCCCATGCCGTTAGATCAGTGGCATTTGGCTGCAATCTAAAAGGAGCATCGCCGACAACAAATGCTGTTTGACCAATTTCGGTATTGAAAGCAACCATATTAACTATGGCTTCAGGATACCCAGGAGTGGCAATTAGATTGAATATCAATGTGTCTGTATCTCTGATTGCAGTGTTGGTGTCAATAAAAGATTTCAATCCGCTAACAACAAACCTTCTCTGTGCTAGACGACCAAAAACTCCACTACCGTCCTGGTTAGTTCCGCTGACGCAACTCCAACGATTGGCGTTGTACCCTTCCATACTTTCATCATTGAATCTAACATTAAGTGCGGTTTTATCAATTGCACCTTGAATGTATTTCTTAATTACAAATCCACTTCTGCGTAGATTCCATAATCTAATACCTTTTGGATATAGTGCAGGATTGGGCGCATCAGGATCAACATAGTCACTGACCAATAAATCAGTAATTGGAGTTACATATTCAGGACCATCAACACCATTGTCTGACCAACGAGCATTGGCAAACACCCATCCATCAGGACTATTGTTGTCCGCGGTGTTTTGTAGATCCCAGGTAGAGGTTATTCCATTATATACGTAGACTTTTTTACCATATTGATCAGCATCTGCTGTACTAATCCAAATATCTCCGGTAACCAAACTGCCTTTGTCAGACCGATCGCCGTCAACTGGCTCTAATGCACCAATGATAGGACCAGCAGGATTGGTTGCAGGGTATGCTGTTAGATAACCAACCCACCCAGTACCGTCGTGAACCATGATATCTACATCTTGTAGTCGCGCATCGTACCATAATGTGCCATTAGCAGGCAATGTGTAAAGAGCATTGGGTTGGGCTCCGTACGGTGCATTTGTAGTATTTTGCAGTGGCTTCCAGTTAGAAACTAGAAAATCAAAATTGTGTCCGGTCGGAGCGGCATAAACATTAGCCGACGCAGTAGTAAAGTTGATCTTTGATAATGGAGTATCAGTTCCATCTTTTAGTTCAATGTCGCCACCTGTTAAATGTGTAAATGTAACTTTTTTAGTTGTTTCGTTGTAACTGGCAACCACATTAGTTAAACGTCCACTAACTGCTGCTGGAATTCTTTCGGCAATGCTGGTAGTGGTAGTAGTGTTCCATGCAGAAACAGTAATGGTAGCCGAGCTACTCCATGCACTGCTACCAGGAACGGTTGCTCTAATGCTAAAGTTTTGAGTAACTGTACTGCTGGTAGTTACCGATCCAGCACTAGAGGAAGCAACTGTTAAGCCAGAGGCAACACGTCTATAAATTTTAAATGTGGCTTCTTTTCTAACCCCATGATTGTAGTCGGTTTCGATAAAGAGTGTTCCTACCGGAATGTTTTTTCCACCAGTTGAATCTAATTTTTGTAGGGCTTCGGGAGTGCTGGCATAGATAGGAGCAGATACGGTATTCCAAGTCTGTGTAGAACCACTATAGTATTTCACAGCCCAATTTGCGCCACGTCCGGGTGTGGTTGTTTTAACCCATACACTGCCAGTTGGAGTAGACGCAGTAAAATTAGGATAGTCAGTGTGAGGACTTATTTGTAGTGTTTTTGTGGTAGTTGTGTTGGCAATAGCAGTCCACCCGGTACTACCTACTGCTACCCATGTACTGGTTGTTCTGTACCATAATGCATTTTGGTTGTCGGAAGTAACTACCATGGCATAATCGCCTGCCTGTTCGTTTAACCCGCCTGTTATAGGTATTAAATTAGTATCTGCAACAGTTGCTACATTGGTGTCATCGATAATTTTAGGAGTTTTGGCGACAAATGCTCCTACACCGTTCTTTGCAGTTGCATCCCATTCGAACACACCGTATAAACTGTCGTTGCTGTCTGTCCAATAAGATCCGGCTTTTGGCGATCCGGTAGGAATGCTTGTATCGGCAACCAATTGACCTAAATCAACATCTGCTCTGGCAATATATGCTCTGGAACTAACACCCAATAAACTATAAGCGGCTTGTAATCCATATTCGTTTAATTCGCTGCCGTGAACTGAATTGCCTTGATTATCAACATAAAATTCAGGACTGCCAAATGTATCTACCAAATCTCGTTGACTGGTTATGATCCATACTTTGCCGTTATTAGCAGCGGTTGTTCCTTGTGCAATTCCGCCACCAGGATTGGTTTTATCCTGCGCTGTTGCTACAAAAATAATTGGTGTGGTTCCAGGAGCGGTAGGGTTATAAAAACTTTCGTCGATAACATTTACCTGTACGCCCGGTGATTGTAGTGTTGCCATTGTTTGATCTCCTGATGGATTACTTTAGATTATTTAGCAGCAGAGATAAAAAATCTCCCGCTTAATAAATAAGAAAAGGGCACAAAAAGGGCAGTTGTATGCGTAAATTATGTAAAAATTGTCAACAACGACCGGTTGCAATCAACTATTGTAAAGAAGGCAAAATTTATTATAGATCTAAATGCGACCATTGTGCTAGGGGATTAAAAACAGAAAGGCCCATGTGGGCCCTAGGCGGCTATTGTAAACGAGATCAATGCGATCGTTGCGGATTCAAAAGCCGTCATCCAGAAATATTCAACGTATTTTATGTCGACGGCAATTTAACCAATAACAGAATTGCTAATCTCAAAACAGTTTGTGCTAATTGCCAGAGAATTCTACATCGTGATGGTGTTCAATGGCGGCAGGGAGATCTAGTTCCTGACTTTTAACCACTGATTCCAGTTGTAAGAATAAATTTTCTATCGAACTGTCGTTGGCAATTTCAACGTCCACTGGCTGTCCAATCCATGCGGTTTCACTGGCGTGAATTCCTAACCCTTCTAAATGCTTACGTCCGTGTGCCCAATTCATATTTCCGTTGGGTCCGCGGTTGTAGTTTACCGCAGACTCATACCATTCGGGTTCAGGACCACGACGAATTCTAACCACTATGCCACCGGCACGTTTAATTGCTAGAATTTCATTTGGGAAACGAACATCGCTGATAACAATGTTATCGCGTGTTTTACGCATTTTATTTTCTAAACTGGCAATCCAAATTTCGTCATGAAATGCGCCGCGTAGAACCTCGGTTCCCCAGTATTGTAGAACCCACCTAGGAGTAAGATGGGGGATATTCAATCGGGTGGCCCACCATGCATCAACCTGTTCTCTCCATTCTCGGGCTTCTTTGGTTCGACCTTCTAGCAGTGTTCTATCCCATCCAAATACTGCTGCTACAGCATCTTTCAGTGTGCTGGCAAAACTATCTCGTCTAAATTCATGGTAATTTACCAAATAGTCTGCCGCTGTATCCTTGCCAGCCGATATAAAGCCCACAAATCCTACGATCATATGCAATCTCCGTTAGATAGTAATAGTGTATTACAGATCAGTTAAAAAATCAATCTCAATTTAGCCAGTGACCCAGGTCAACGGGGCCCCGCCGTCTTTGTAATTGATTAAATCTTGTTCTAATACTTCAATTTCGGCCTTGCCTTCGCTTTTTAATGCGCCGCCGTTTAACTGTGTACTGCCTTGTGGACTGGCAATACTGGCAAATTTTTCTCGTGCCTCACCTAACATGAGTTTGCAAGTGGCTAGGCTGTAGTCTTTTAACCACTGGCCTGCATACGGATCTTGTAATAGATTGAAATCTGGGCGATGATTATACATCCATACCAACAACTCTTCTTCGTTGCGCGGGCGCTGCATTAGGGTCAGCAGTTTAGTTGTAGCATTAAAGGTAAAGTTGATATCACTACCAAACATTTTGCCCACTTGTTTTTGATAACTGGCAAAGGCGTAATAGGTAGCCAATCCGCCCATATGTGTGGAGGTCAACAAATAGGTATTACTGTAAGCCAAGTTAAATGGTTCAAATAAACTACCGCCATCTCCGCCACCTGTGCGACTACCAATACTGCGACGAAATAACTGGCGAACATTCATCACTTCCTTGGGCATGATATAATCGTTGGTATCAGTTATGGTTGTAATAAACCCGAAACTTTCCTCAACACTGTTGCTGCTACGCTGACGAAATTTAGCCAGGGCTCGATCTATAGCAATATTATAGTCTTTGGGTTCTAATTCCACATCAACCATGCTGCCGCCTAGCATGCTTTGGATATATTCTATGACCTGTTGTCTTTCGGTTATTGTGTCGCTCATGTGAGTATTTATATCGATAAATATAAGATCAAGGAGAACTAAAATTCCACGTTTAAGTTTATATCGTCCAGAAAAAGGAAAAGATTTTCGATTTCTAGATAGAATCATCAATGAAGAATTTCAAGTAGGCGGAACTGATGTTTATTTGCACAAATATTTGGGTCCGGTAGATCCTGCAGATGGTGAAAGTACTCCTGCGGTTCCTGTAAATACCAATCCTATTCCAGAATTAGGTATTCAAGATTTAATTTTTATGGAAAATAGAGACAGGCATTATGCTCCTGATGTCTATGTTATGCGCTGCATCTACACTATGCAGGACCTAGATTTTAATTTAAGTCAGTTTGGATTGTTCTTGCAAAATGATAACATCATGGTTCACTTTCATCTGCGCAGTACAGTAGATACCATTCAAAGAAAAGTCATGCCCGGTGATGTGATAGAATTACCCCATCTTCGAGACGAGTATGCTCTGGATGACAGTTTAATAGCATTAAAAAGATTTTATGTTATACAAGATGTAAGCAGACCGTCTGTAGGATTTAGTCAAACTTGGTATCCACATTTGCTTCGTGCTAAATGCGTTCCTCTAGTTGATAGTCAAGAGTTTAAGGAAATTCTTGATAGTGATGCAGGGGCAGGAAATGGAAGTACTCTACGGGATCTGCTCAGCACTTATCAACGCAGTATAGAAATCAATGATCAAATTATTGCCGAAGCAGAAAAAGACGCTCCGGCTAGTGGTTTTGATACTAAAAATTTATACGTTATTCCTACAAGAGAAAACGATAGAGAAAATACCGGTGATGCCAGCATAGAGTACGCTGATGCCAGCGCTGAATTATCGATATTAGATGCCAGTGTTGTGCTGCAAACACCCAACAACAATTATTATTTGGGATATTTGCAAGGAGATGGTACTCCTCCCAACGGTGCGGCCTATGGGTTTGGTATTTCATTTCCTACAACTCCTACATTAGGACAATTTTTCCTTCGTACAGATTATTTGCCTAACAGATTGTATAGATATGATGGCAGACATTGGATCAAATTTGAAGACAATGTACGCATGACACTAACTAATGTAGGCAATCAAGATGCCGCCAGTGGTACCTATGCTGGACGTCAGGTACGTCAAACACAAAAAATGTCATTTATTAACAATACCAACACAGCCACTATCAATGGCGAAGTTGTGGTTGAAAGACAAGCATTAAGTAAAGCACTACGTCCTAAGGCAGACAACTAATATGAGTGATTGGTTTTATGATGGTCAGGTCAAAAGATACCTGACACAATTTATGCGCGTAATGAGCAACTTCAGTGTAAAGGATGCTCGAGGACGATTAACTCGCGTTCCGGTAAAATATGGAGACATGAATCGACAAGTATCTCAAATACTAAAGAAAAACACGGAAAATACCATTCCCAGTGCGCCGTTTATTGCTTGCTATATTAAAGATTTACAATATGATCGCGCTAGAATGCAGGAACCTACTTTTGTCAACACTGTAAATATAAGAGAACGTGCAATAGATGCCAACGGTAATCAATATCTCAACACACAAGGTAGCAATTTTACTGTAGAACGTATGATGCCAGTTCCATATCTAGCAGATTTTGCTGCTGACATTTGGACTACTAACACGGATCAAAAATTACAGTTATGGGAACAGATCTCTGTGCTGTTCAATCCCAGTTTAGAATTACAGACTACCGACAACTATATTGACTGGACCAGTATCAGTGTGTTGACTCTTAAAAGTCAAGTATTCACAAGTCGTAGTGTGCCCCAAGGTTTAGAACAAGATATAGACATTTTAAACATGGTTTTTGATACACATGTTTGGATTACGCCGCCGGTTAAGGTCAAGAAGTTGGGTATTATTACTAAAATTATCACTACAGCATTCAGTACAGATCAAGGAGTTATTAGAGATGATCTCAGCAATGCCGATGCTGTATTAGGATCGTTGGGAGACACACTGGCCAATGTTGTAGTCACCCCGGGAGATTATGACCTACTGGTGTTAGACAATTCTGCTACACTGATTTCCCGTAATGGGCAAACTGATATTTTAGATATCACCGTACCTGCTTATCAAAACTCCTGGAGAACCATATTAGATCGGTATCCTGGAAGTTTTCGTCCTAGTCTTAGCCAACTTAGATTAACCAAACAAGATAATACAGAAATAGTTGCCTATATAAGTTTGGATCCAACGGACGAGCGTAGAATGTTAATGAGCATTGACACAGACACTATTCCTACCAACACTGTTATTTCAGGCAGAGGCACCGTTGATGCCATAGTAAATCCAGAAACTTTTAATCCCGCCGGGTGCGGAGCAGGTACAAGATATCTTATATTGGAAGATATCAATGTCAACAGTCATTATAACGATCCCGGATATGACGGTCCGGACGCTTGGAAAAATGCCGACGGTATAGATACTCAACTGTATGCCAATGACATAATAGAGTGGGATGGTAGCAAATGGACAACTATTTTCAGTTCGGTCTCTGCAACAGATATAATTTACATAACCAATTCATATACCGGAGTTCAGTACAAATGGAATAATGGCACCTGGAGCAAAAGTTTTGAAGGCGTATACGACAAGGCATTATGGCGGTTGGTATTGTGAATCAGGTAGTTTGCAGTGGTGGTCTATTTTTGGCAAAAGACACTCATAGACTGTTATTTTTGCTGAGAAATCATAGAAAAACTGCCGGAACTTGGGGAATTGTAGGTGGTAAAAAAGAACCCAGTGATCTCACACCCGTTGATGCCTTAATTAGAGAAATTCAAGAAGAAGTAGGACGCACTCCTATCATACGAAAAATTGTACCGCTAGAATTATATACCAGCAACGATCAAAATTTTCAATACAATACCTATGTGCTGTTAATAGATCGAGAATTTATTCCTACACTAAACGACGAACACGAAGGTTATGCATGGTGCAATTATGGAATGTGGCCGAGACCGTTGCATCAAGGAGTTAAAAGAAGTTTTAGTAATAAAACTATTAAAGCCAAACTGGAAGTTATTTTAGATTTAATTTAATCAATTAAATCGGGACCAAACGCCCATGTTCCTAAATGTCGTAAGTCCATACTGAGATTTGTATCAATTTTAACGGTATAACCGGCTTCGGCTATCTTTTGACAAAGAATCATATCTTCGCCTAAATGGTCATTGCTTTTAGGTGTCCATCCAAACTCAAACCAAGGCTTGGGTATTTGATTAAAGATATCGGCTTGCATTAACATACAGCCCATGCCTACACCTTCTACAGGTACTAGATCATCCTGTGGTTCAAATGGTAAAGGATTTTGCCAATCGCCAATGACTTCATAGGCCACACCCTTTGCTGGTAATTGTCTTCGAACATAATTGGCAGCAACTACAGGCTCTCGATGAGCCAATAGTCTTAGTGCGGTAGTTGCCGGTGCAACAATATCACTATCCAACCACAGTAGATGATCTGCTCCTGTTTCTAACCCAAAAGTTGCCAGTCTTTCTCTTTGTGTTAGTAAAATAGTACTGGCATCCATAATGACCTGAGTATCCAGGCCACTCATGGTGTTCAGTTTTACTATTTCAGTCAGGCATTGTGCATGAGCACTGTGAAGGAAATCTCTAGTAGGAATCAGTATGGCTAATTTGCCTTTTTTAATGATCCATTTGCTGCTGTCAAATACACTCTTTTTCATGCCCCTGCCACATCATCACTTAGAGTTTCACCTTGTATAACCAGTTCTTGAATAGAATTAATTAAGTCTTGTGTACGTTTGGCAGTGAGAACAAAATCTCCAGGGCTAAGTTTACAAGTGGTACGCATGGTTTCTATGCTGACTTTGTTATTACACAGAACCTCTAGAGCACTTTGTCTAGCAAGATTCTCTATAAAGTTTTGACGAACAACTTCTTCATTGTTGCTGAGCAATTCTTCGCATTCATCTCTCTCCATTTCACTGGCAAGATCCAATAATATTTCAAGTTCTTGTTGTTCGGCTGAAGTTGAATTTTTATTGTCGGCTAACAGTTTAATTCTATTAAGAAAATTTAATAGGGTTTCGGGATTGCTATGGCGATCATGCCAAGTAATATTGTCTAGTTCCCAACGACTAGGGCCAGATGCGGCCAGATCTAGGATTTGATCTATATCTTGTTTTTTCATGTAATTAACTTTTAATATGTATAAGGTGTGGTCTTACCACCAAACGTACTTGAAAAACTAATTGAAGCCCCAGCAGCTTTGCCGCCATAATTTGCACCAAGAGTAGCACTCAATCTAATATTAGCACCAGCAGTAGGAGCAGAATTAGAATACGATGTATATACTCTTCCCATTGTTATTGCCGATCCTGTTGCTGGTAAGATTGCCATGATTATTTCCTATTGTACATTTATTTTTTAGATAATGTATTTACAAGATCACGCAGTTCACTAATTTGCTGCTGTTGGTCTTTAATGGCCTCCACTAATAACGGAATTAATTTTTCGTATTGAATAGTTAGGTAGTTCTCTCCTGATTTACTGTTACCTGATCCGTCATCATCAAATGGTGCTGGACGAACTGCTTCTGGTAATACTGCATTAACTTCATCAGCAAATAATCCTACTAGTTTCTTAGTTCTATCATACCCATATGATTCTGCTAGAGCATTAGGTGTGTATGTAATACCAGTTAATTGTAGCACTTTTTCTACAGCATTGTAAATGATTTGGACATTTTCCTTAAGTCTTCTATCCGAATAGTATGCTGTAATTTCGTTAGTAGCACGAATTTCACCACCTGTGCCACTTGGAGCGGTACCTACTCCTAAAGAAGCACTTTGTAGACCACTGCTGTTTATGGTAACATATGTAGTAGAAGCCGCATTATTTCTAAAATAATGTGTGTTAAAATCTACGTAATTGCTAACAACGTTTACGCTACCCACGATTTGATTGTAGGTAGAATAGCTACTATAGTTAGTATAATTAGTCTGCGCATTTAATTGAAGTGTGGCATATCCTAAGCTGTTGGCAATTACCCTAATAGTCGGGGTTCCGCCCGAGCTAGCAAGGTCTAATAAATATGCCGGGCTGGCCGTTCCAATGCCTAGTCTTGTGTTGGTATTGTCCCAAAACAAATTACCACTGGTAGGAGCGCTTAATGCCGTAGCCCCTGTGTAATAAGGTACATAACCGGCTGTTCCACTATTAAGCGTACCCGGACCGGTAGCACCTTGAGCACCTGTACTACCTGTTGTACCAGTTGTTCCTTGGGTACCATTGGTTCCAGCAGTACCTTGAGAACCTGTACTACCTGTTGTACCAGTTGTTCCTTGGGTACCATTGGTTCCAGCAGTACCCTGGGTGCCATTGGTACCAGCAGTACCCTGGGTGCCATTGGTTCCAGCAGTACCCTGGGTGCCATTGGTTCCAGCAGTACCTTGAGTACCTGTGCCACCAGTTGTTCCTTGGGTGCCATTGGTTCCAGCAGTACCTTGAGTACCTGTGCCACCAGTTGTTCCTTGGGTACCATTGGTTCCAGCAGTACCTTGAGCACCAGTTGTGCCTTGTGGGCCTGTGGCTCCTTGAGTGCCTGTGGCTCCTTGAGGCCCAGTAGTAGCTGACCAAACATAACTACTACCGTTCCACCCTAGATATGTACTACTAGTACTAACCGGTGCTGTTATAAAACCAGTTACGCCTGCACCTGTTTGATAATGAATTTGATTAGTTGCACCACCAATTATATTATTGGCATTAACTGCACTGTTGACGTAGATACTACCAGTATTGGTATATACAGGAGCACTTGTGCCGGCGCTGACTAGAATTTGTCCTGCTGTACCTGGACCTACATAGGCGGTTGTATCTGCGGCGCTTTGATAATGTAGTTGTCCTGCTGTACCACCTGCTAAATTGGCGTCAATAGCACCTTTAGTTCCGCTAACAACTTCATTAGCATTGGTGCTGTCTGGAATGAATGTAAACTTGCCTGTGCTGTTTTTGTAACCAAAGAAGCCAACTTTGGCTGTGGTTCCATTATGCCACTGGAATGCAATACCGCGATCTTTACCGTCATTTGTTCCAGGAGCAGCACCACCGGCACCGCCGCCGATTGTGATAAGTGGATCGGACACATTAGTTACCGTAGAATTAACCGCTGTGGTTGTACCTTGTACAGTTAAGTTACCAGTAATAGTAAGATCGCCGCCAATTGTCGGACTGGTGGACCAACTAGGAACAGATCCATTACTAACTAATATAGAACTAGCACTGCCAATCGATAAGAATGTACTGGCATTAGCACCTGATTGATAACGTAGGCTACCTGCAGCGCCTCCTAGATCATTGGCCGCAAATCCAACTTGCTGTGTGCTGGTATTGCCTGCATTTAAGATATTGGCTACAGCAGCATTACCTACATAAATTGAACCAGTTGATGTATATACAGG
>Ga0187843_10000337_pt1 | contig 34581 bp, 32 predicted proteins | sample SpaLakP09_SKY_43_FD_134516 | JGI IMG/M metagenome (GOLD analysis project Ga0187843, IMG submission 134516) | Oligotrophic lake water microbial communities from Sparkling Lake, Wisconsin, USA - SP09_SKY_43 | ecosystem: Environmental > Aquatic > Freshwater > Lake | place: USA: Sparkling Lake... | reverse complement strand
TGCACATAGCAAGTGGTTCATGCCTCAGTTCTATATGACAGGAATGAAAAATGAAAATTCGCCTATTGCTTGATGGGTTAATCCGGTTTCTGTATATCGCTGATGCAGATCTTTTCAGCATGGTCGATTGTTTTCGGCATCTCATTGGGTCTGAATTCCCATGTTGAGCTCCAGAGCTAATTCTCAGAAAACATCGTGGCAGGCATTGTTTCGTCACTGTTCCCAAATACAGAATCTTCATCTGCGTCATTTATTTGCCAGAGATCACGCACGCGGTGAGCATATGGCGCTCACCGCGCTGGGTTTATATCTTGACTATTCAAAAAACCGAATGACTGACGAAACGATCAACTTATTGTTGGAATTGGCAAATGAGAATGAGTTAACAGAAAAAATCGATGCAATGTTTGACGGGCAGAAAATCAATCTGACGGAGCACCGTGCAGTATTGCATATTGCCTTGCGTGCGCCTGTCGGCGATATCATTCATCTGGATGGCATTAACGTCGTGTCTCAGGTGCAGCAATGCCTAATGCAAATGCGCCTGTTATCCGATCAGATCCGTGATGGACGCTTGTATGGCGACACTGGGAAGGTGATCAAAAATATCGTCAATATCGGGATAGGAGGATCGGATCTGGGGCCAGTGATGGCCTACGAAGCTCTGCGTTTTTATTCCCATCGCGGCTTGTGCTTTCGCTTTGTATCGAATGTCGACAGCAGCGATTTTGTTGAAGCTACACGGGATATTAATCCTGAAGAAACCTTATTCATCATTTGTTCAAAAAGTTTTTCCACGGCTGAAACACTAAGTAATGCTCATCTGGCGAAAGCATGGTGCCTTGCCAGTTTGAAAAGAAAGGAAGCGATTCCCAAGCATTTCATCGCCGTATCCGCTAACGAACATGGCGTTGCTGAATTTGGTATTGATATTTCAAGGATGTTTATCTTGTGGGATTGGGTGGGTGGTCGTTATTCGATCGCCTCGGCGATTGGCTTGTCAACGATGATTGCTATTGGCGCCTCGCATTTCCATGATTTCCTGACAGGTATGCACGACATGGATCAACATTTTCTGAATATGCCGCTGAGTGAGAATATGCCTGTCTTGCTCGGTCTGATTGCGATCTGGAATCATAATTTTTTGCTGACATCGAGTGCAGCTGTTCTTCCCTATTGCTATTACCTGAAACGTTTCCCCGCCTATTTACAGCAACTGACGATGGAAAGTAATGGCAAGCATGTCGATATTCATGGCAGAGCAATCGATATACCGACATGCCCTGTGTATTGGGGAGAGTCTGGTTCAAACGGACAGCATTCTTTCTTTCAGTTATTGCATCAGGGTACCGCATTAGTGACCACTGATTTCATTGGCTTTTGCCAGCCCTTGCATCCTGAACGTCATCAGCATGATTTGTTGATGGGTAATTGTTTTGCACAAACAGAAGCATTGGCATTTGGTAAAAGTGTTGCTGAGTTACTAGATGAAGGCGTACCGGAGGAATTAGCATTGCATCAGGCTTGCGAAGGTAATCGTCCCAGCAATACATTACTTGCAGAGCGCCTGACTCCCGCTATATTAGGGCAGTTAATTGCCTTGTATGAGCACAGTGTATTCACGCAAGGTGTTATCTGGAATCTAAATTCTTTTGACCAATGGGGCGTTGAGTTGGGAAAGCGCATGGCAAAAATTGTGATCAGAGAATTATCTCCAGATGTACCGCCAAATCATGTGCGTCCGGGAGAGCAGCAGATGCACGATAGTTCGACGCAAACTCTGATGCAACGTTATCTTCAGTATCAGAACAGCTAGCATGTCATCGCAGCAGTCACAACAATCGCAGTGGTTACATCCACTGGCCGGGCAGCCCGTGCCTGCTTCAATGCTGGTGAATTTGCCAAGGCTGATCGCGGCGTATTATACCGAGCGACCAGACATCAGCATTCCCGCACAACAGGTCGCATTTGGCACTGCCGGACATCGCGGAAGCTCTTTCGATGTGAGTTTTAATGAGTGGCACTTGCTCGCGATTGCCCAGGCGATATGCGAATACCGTTTTCAACACGGCATTCACGGCCCCTTGTTTCTTGGAATCGACACGCATGCCTTATCGATTCCTGCAAAGGACAGCATGTTGCAGGTACTCATTGCTAATGGGGTGGCAGTACTGCAGGCAAGTCGCCGTGAATACACACCTACACCGGCACTCTCTCTGGCTATTTTGTCGTTCAATCGTGCACGTCAGACGGGTCTGGCGGATGGGGTCGTATTGACGCCTTCGCATAATCCTCCAGAGTCTGGCGGTATTAAATATAACACGTGTAAGGGTGATGGTGCCGATATGCAGGCAACGACGTGGATTACCAAGCGGGCAAACTATTTTTTAAGCGTAGTGCTGAATGGCGTTAATCAAATCCCGCTCAGTAAGGTGAGGGCATCGCCGTTACTGTTAACGTATGACTTTCTCGGTAGTTATGTCGATAGTCTGGCTACTGTTATCGATATCGAAGCCATACGACATGCTGCCTTGCATATCGGGGTCGATCCTTTGGGCGGTGCAGGCGTACATTATTGGGAGCGAATCGCCACGCAATACCGGCTCAATCTGGATCTGATCAGTACCGATGTCGATGAGCGCTTTGCCTTCATGAGCCTTGACTGGGATGGTCAAATTCGTCTTGACCCTTCATCACCGTATGCGATGCAAAGGCTGATACAGCGTAAAACACAATACGATGTGGCGTTTGCTTGTGATACGGATCACGACAGGCATGGTATTGTGACTGCCAGCGCGGGGTTGATACCGCCGAACCATTTTCTGGCCGTTGCCGTCGACTATCTGTTTCGACATCGTCCTTTGTGGGATACCTCAATCGCCGTCGGTAAAAGCGTGGTTTGCAGTCAAATCATCGATCGTATCGCACAGGCTTTGGAACATAGCGTGTACGAAACTCCGGTTGGATTTAAATGGTTTGGCGATCGCTTATATGACGGCACTCTCGGTTTTGCTGGTGAGGAGAGCGCAGGTGCAAGTTTGTTGCGACGTGATGGCAGCGTATGGACGACCGATAAAGACGGGATTGTCATGGGGTTGCTCGCCGCTGAAATCATGGCGGTGACAGGTACGGAGCCTGGTTTGTTGTACGGGCATTTGAGCTCGACGTTCGGTAATCCTGCCGCAAAGCGCATCGACTGTATTGCCACTTCGCGGCAAAAAGAAATCTTGGCCTCATTGCACTTTGCGCAACTGGCGCGCCATGAGATCGCTGGCGAACCCATTCTACATTCCAGCACACTCGCTTCAGGAAATCAGCAGGCAATCGGCGGCATCAAGCTAACGATGAAAAATGCTTGGTTAGTCATACGCCCCTCGGGTACGGAGTCTCTGTACAAAATTTATGCCGAGAGTTTTTTGGGCGATGCGCATTTGCAGCAGGTCATCGACGAGGCACAACTTCTGCTAACCCGTCTTTTCGTTGCGGAGCAATCCATTGTTACCGGTGTCTGATCGCGTTGCAGTATTGGTTTGATTCAGGCATCTCAGATACCGGCTAAGAACGCTAACGCACAGAGCAAACTCTGACAGCGCTGTATATCTGCGGTATTGCATATCATGAATGCTTAGGATTGACGCTATGAAGAAAAACACATTGTCCTTGGAAATACTATCTCAGATCGATGCTTATTGGCGTGCTGCTAATTATCTGTCTGTCGGGCAGATTTATCTCTTTGCGAATCCTTTGCTCAGGCGTTCGCTGGTGTTGGCGGATATTAAGCGCATGCTGCTCGGGCATTGGGGAACGACTCCAGGACAAAACTTTATCTATGTACATTTAAATCGCATTATCAAGAAATACGATATCGACATGATCTATATATCCGGGCCAGGTCATGGCGGGCCCGCCGTCGTTGCCAATGCCTATCTGGAGGGGAGCTATAGTGAGATTTATCCTGAAATTGGTCAGGATGAAGCGGGCTTGCAAAAATTGTTTTTGCAATTTTCTTTTCCCGGCGGGATTCCCAGCCATGCATCACCGGAATGCCCGGGTTCGATTCATGAAGGAGGCGAGCTGGGCTATTCGTTAAGTCATGCGTTTGGTGCAGTATTTGATCATCCTGAACTGATCGTTGCTTGTGTTATCGGTGATGGTGAAGCTGAAACGGGGCCGCTCGCAACCGCCTGGCATTCGAACAAATTTTTGAATCTGGTTCACGATGGCGTGGTACTGCCGATTCTGCATCTGAATGGCTACAAGATTTCGAATCCCAGCCTGTTTGCGCGTATCTCAAGGGAGGAGCTGGAGCAATTGCTCAATGGCTATGGCTGGACGCCTTACTTTGTCGAAGGCGATGATCCCGCGCTGATGCACGAAGACATGGCAACGACATTGGATGCGGCGATAGAGCGGATTCAGGCGATTCAATACGAGGCGCGTACGCTAGGGGAAACCCACCGACCCCGTTGGCCCATGATTGTGTTGCAATCGCCCAAAGGTTGGACTGGCCCGGTGATGGTGGACGGCTATCAGATCGAGGGAACTTTCCGTTCGCATCAGGTGCCGCTCGCCGTTTCCGCTTTCGCACCAGTCGGGCATCTGGAAATATTGGAAAACTGGATGCGTAGCTATCGGCCACAAGAGTTGTTTGATGATTCTGGACGTTTACGCCCGGAACTAGCGGCGTTGGCACCGAGTGGAACCAAGCGCATGGCTGCCAACTTGCACGCCAATGGTGGCTTATTGCTGCGTGAATTGATCATGCCGGATTTTCAAAACTATGGCGTGAGTCTGGTCGAACGCGGTACCAGCGGCATGGGAGATATGCATGTGCTGGGAAAATTTTTGCGTGATGTGGTTAAGCGTAACCAAAGTCAGCGCAATTTCAGAATATTTGGCCCCGATGAAACGCTGTCGAATGGTCTGGAAGCTGTATTCGATGTCACAGCGCGCCAGTGGAGCGCTGAGCTTTCTTGCCACGATGAATTTTTGGCAGAGGATGGCAGGGTGCTTGATAGCATGTTGAGCGAACATCAATGCGAAGGCTGGCTGGAAGGCTACTTGCTGACCGGCAGACATGGCGTGTTTACCTGCTATGAAGCCTTCATACACATTATCGACTCCATGTTTAATCAGCATGCGAAATGGCTGAAAGTTGCTGCCCAACTGCCGTGGCGCGCCAGCATTGCCTCCCTTAACATCATTCTGACTTCGCATGTCTGGCGTCAGGATCACAATGGTTTTACGCATCAGGATCCCGGATTTATTGATCACGTGATCAATAAAAAAGCTTCCGTGATTCGTGTGTATCTGCCACCGGATGCCAACTGTCTGCTATCAGTGATGGATCATTGTCTGCGCAGTCGCGATTACGTCAACATTGTCATTGCCGGCAAGCATCCTGCACCTCAGTGGTTAAGTATCGAAGAAGCTGTCAGGCATTGCACACAAGGTATAGGTATCTGGCAATGGGCCAGTAATGACAAGAGTGGAAATCCCGATGTTGTGATGGCCTGTTGCGGCGATGTTCCTACTCTGGAGACAATGGCTGCGATTGATATCCTGCACAAACATTTACCTGCGCTGAAGATACGTTGCATCAATGTGGTTGACCTGATGCGCTTGCAACCAGCTAGCGAACATCCACACGGCTTGAGCGATGTTGCTTTTGATAACCTGTTTACGATAGACAGCCCGGTCATTTTTGCGTTTCACGGCTACCCATGGCTGATCCATCGCCTGACATACAGCCGCAACAATCAAAGACATATTTATGTGCACGGCTATCAGGAGGAGGGAACCATCACCACGCAATTTGATATGACCGTGCTGAATCAGCTGGATCGTTTTCATCTGGTCATGGATGTGATTGATCGCCTGCCACAGCAGTGTGAAGAGGCGCAACGTCTTAAACAGACTCTTGAAGAAAAATTGATCAGCCATGCGCACTATATTCGTCAGTACGGAGAGGATATGCCGGAAATCCGGCAGTGGCGCTGGAATCATCGGAACATAAACCATACCGGAGCAGATCATGAGTAAGTTGGAAGATACAGAAATCACATCCTGCAAAAGCGAAATGGCCCGTGATGTTGAGGCACTGGTTGATAAATATCGTGCGATATTCAGTTGGGATGTTCCTGAAGTTGATATGCCATTGGCAGAAGATTTGATTTTTACCGAAATGCGATTGGTGTTACAGCGTTTGTCTGAGCGAAAAGAACCGATAGATTCCGGTGGCAGAATATGAGTATACCGCTGCAACATCTGACGCATACCATTGACCGCTTGTTTGCCGACAACAAAGGATTGCTGGCAATGGATGAGAGTAGTACGACCTGTAATCGTCGTTTTTCAGCACTGGGAATTCCTGTTTCCGAAAAATATCGACGCGCCTGGCGGGAGCTGATCATCACAACCCCGGGTTTAAATGATGCGATTGGCGGAGTGATACTTCATGATGAAACCGTTTATCAGAGTCAGACCAATGGCAAAACATTCTTGCATACATTGGCTGACGCCGGCATTCTATTTGGTGTGAAAGTAGATCAGGGCTTACGTCCTTTTGCCTTGCATGCGGACGAGCAAATCACGGAGGGTCTAGATGGATTGCCGGAGTGTTTGCGTCATTATGCAGCGCTTGGCGCTACGTTTGCGAAGTGGCGCGCCGTGATTCATATCTACAACGGAAAACCTTCGGCAGCATGCATATTGGCGAACGCGCATGCATTAGCGCGCTATGCAGCCATGTGTCAGGAGGCCGGTCTTGTGCCGGTAGTCGAGTCTGAAGTCCTGATGGATGGTGCGCACACAATAGCGCATTGCCAGGAAATCAGCGAGCAGGTATTGCGCACTGTATTTCAAGAATTGAATCAGCAAAATGTATTACTGGAGGGACTGATTTTAAAACCTAATATGGTTCTGCCGGGTGCGGCTTATCCGGCATGCGTTGAATTACAAGAGGTCGTACAAGCGAGCATCAGTTGTTTGTTACGTGCGGTTCCTGCAGCCGTACCCGTGATCGCTTTTTTGTCTGGTGGTCAGTCTGGTGATTTGGCTTCTTCCAGGTTGAATGCCATCAACCTGTTTCGTCAGGATCATTCCTTGCCCTGGAAATTAACATTTTCATTTGCCAGAGCCATTCAATATCCGGCATTGAATATCTGGCGCGGTGTACCTGATAAGGTAGAGGATGCGCAGGATGCTTTGTATCGACGTGCCCTGGATAACCAGCTGGCATGCCGCTCTCAATACGTTGATACAGGAATCTTTGCGGATGCTGATGTGGCAGTCAATCAATGAATTCCAATCCATTGAAAATTTTCTTGGTGCGACACGGCCAGACCGCCTGGACAGTATCCGGTCAATATACCGGGTTCACCGATATCGAACTATCCGTCAATGGACAGGCAGAAGCGCAAAATTTGCGGCAACTGTTGAGCCACTATACGTTTTCTTATGTTTTTTGCAGCCCTTTGCAACGCGCGGTACAAACCTGTTCGATCGCGGGTCTTGTTGAGCATGCCTGTATTCGTGATGAGTTCAGCGAGTGGGATAATGGTCGGGATGAGGGACGTACTCCGGAACAAATCCAGATGTTGCGCCCAGGCTGGAATTTCTTTCGTGACGGCCCTGACGGCGGTGAAAGTATTGATGCTATCAGCCAACGTGCCGACCGTTGCCTGACTCAATTTCGTCAACTGGAAGGAAATGTCGTAGTCTTTTCACATGCCCATTTCTGTCGTGTTCTGGCGGCCAGATGGATACATCTTCCGGTCTGGTATGCACAACATTTTGTTCTGGATACGGCATCCTTCGGCATCTTGAGTTACGAACATGAGGACATATCCAGAGAATCCATATCATTTTGGAACTCAGCGGTGCTTGAAAAGCGAAACTAAGAAGCTTCATCAGTATGTATCATACCGATGAAGCTCTATCGCTGCTCCGACGAAATTTTTCTAATATATACATATACATGAGGGCTGTTAGCGCGCGCCTTTGCTATGTATTTGTCTGTTATTCTTATGCCTTCCGACAACCTCTTCCTGTTCCGTCTTTTCTCTGAGTTCTTCGGCTTCAATAGCAGACACGCTTGAGAAATCTCTCCTGCCATTGTATGCGGTCAAGGTTTTTCGTTTGGCGTGTTGAAGTCCGGCGCTCTCTTGCAAGGCGTCTGGAGACGCATGTTTAGATGGGTTGGTGATTTTGCTCATATTGTTCTCGATATCTTGAAAGTCGTTGTGATGTTTCAGTCGTATGCCGTCAGAGACCGACCTACCCGAAAACCTTATGCAGCAGGTTTGAAAGTCAGTATCGGTCGTCAAATCTGTTTAATCAGTCACGTGACAATATTGATTTTATTGTCAATGAACTTGACACCAGGGGCACTCCAGGCCGCTTGCGCTGCCAGCTCGCGTTCAGCCCAGCTGTGGGCAACACCAGTCAATTTCACTGTGCCTCGTTCGACATGAACCACGATATCAGACGCTTCTTTCTTAGCTCGTCGTTTTAAAGCGGCTTCGATATCGGCATTGATGATCTGAGCGGATGCTGTCGGTGTCAGCGTGACTTCATTACTGACGCCTGTGACTCCCATCAAATGGCGGACTGCGTAAGCTGCTGCACTTCGCTGATATTCCCATTCGACGTTACCGGTCAGCGTGATCCATCCACCTTCCACCATTACCTTGATACTGTCTTTCGGTATGTACGATGCCCATTCGAGTACGTTGGTAACAGTGCGTGCAATATCGGAATCATTTCTTTTGCTGGAGCCGGGCAGGTTAACTTCGATTTCGACCGCCATTGCATTGACGCCCATTACCCGTCGTGCGGCACGTTCGGCATTCCATTTTTCGGCGAAACTATTGACATGCCCTGATAAGGTAACAATACCATCGTCGACTTCAACGCCAATTCCATTGGCAGAAATAGAGGGATCCCAGTTGAGCTCCGCAATCACATCCTGTTTTAATTGTGTAGATGATTTCATTTTATTTTTCCTGAAGTATGTTGTTTCAACATGACGGCGAATAATCCATTATTGAGTGATATGCCTGCTTTGCGGTGTTGGTGTATTCGCCCGACAAGCATAAAAGAATCAGATTATTTTTTAATTTCATTACCAATAACACCGCCGACCGCAGCACCGCCGACGGTACCAACACCACTGCCACCTGTTAATATGGCTCCTGCGACGGCACCTGTACCTGCACCGATAGCGATATTTTTCTCATGTGAAGACATGCCTGCGCATGCACATAGACTGCCAAAGGTGGTGATGCTGATCGCAATCTTTACGTTGCGAAATATTCTATTGAGATAGTTCATCAAAAACTCCTGAAGTGACAAATACAAGACGTTTACTAACACTTGATGGAAATGACGGATTTGCTCATATGTACCTTTTGTACGTGGTATGGCATCTCCTTTAATCATAAATCACATGTAGTATTGGCCGATTTTTCATTGGCTTCTGTACGTTGGCACACAGCAAAGCGATGTTTTTCGGAGCTTGTGACACGTGGATTTAAATATTTATTTAAGTGAGTTAGCGCACAGAATGAAGCTTGTTCAAGGTGCAACCTGCTGATTACCCCTTTATGTAAATGACTGAATTGGTATCGCCACGTGCATCAGCCTACCTGAGCTTCCGGCTTAAGATTACGGCAGAGTTAGCGTACTCATTTCTATCCGGCACATTGGGTAACCGACACAGAAATTCGCCAGTGACAACGCTAAACAGAAAGATTATTTATCCATGATGACCAGTGTACTGATCGTGACTAATGATGCTGTGGCGATGACAAAACTGGAATGCACCTTATGCTCTACAGGGAGCGATTTCTTCCAGATTAAAAAAGCTGATTCGTTTTCGGTGGCTCTGGATTATCTCCATCGTGGCTGTATCGATGTGATGCTGCTTGATCTGATACTGCCGGACAGCCAAGGTATGGCAACATTACACCGGTTATCGGAGGTGACTCCCGGTATGCCGGTGTTCATTCTTGGTGACGTGTGTGTGGAAGTAATGCAAAACAAATTGAAGACGGGTTGTGTCGTCGGGTATCTGAGCAAGGACTGTTTTTCCAGTGATCTGCTGGTACAGATCATTTGCAATATGCTTCAGTTGCCTTTGAAGAAAGCGGTCATTGTGTCGGATGTCACGCATGCCGATATTGTTTTGAATTCGATTAATGATGGGGTCATCTGTACCGATCTCAATGGTAATGTCGACTATCTGAATCTCGCCGCTGAGCATTTGACTCAATGGAGCAAGCTGCATGCATTGGGTCAGGCCATTGAAGATGTGATGCCGATTGTTCACAGCGGAACACGTAAAAGCACAGAAAATCCGGTTCAATCAGTATTGAAAAGCGATATGCCAACCATGCTGGAACCCGGATCGGCGCTGGTTCGCCCTGATGGCAGTGAATTGGAAATTGAAGACTCAACGTCGCCTATTCATGATGTGAATGGCACGATGGTTGGTGCGGTGATGGTGTTTCATGAGATAACGGCAATACAGGCAAGATCCGCAAAAATGGCTTATTTTGCGCAGCATGATTTTTTAACCAATCTGCCTAACCGCATTTTACTGAATGACAGAATTGCACAGGCAATCAGTCTGGCTCGTCGTAATCATACCCAACTGGCGATCTTGTTTTTGGATCTGGATAATTTCAAACAGACCAACGATACGTTTGGACATGCTGTCGGCGATCTATTATTGCAATCGGTTACCGAGGGACTGTGCTCCTGCGTACGCCATTCCGATACGGTTAGTCGTCAGGGCGGTGACGAATTCGTCATACTCATTAATGCAGATATGTCCGGTAATGATGCCTCACTGATTGCATTCAAAATTTTAAAATCGTTATCCACACCCAGAAAAATTGGCGACAATATTTTGCATGTCACCACAAGCATCGGTATTAGTATTTTCCCCGTTGATGGAGAAGACGCAGAAAGTCTGATCAAGCATGCTGATATCGCAATGTATAAGGCAAAAGAAAAGGGTGGAAATAACTATCAGCTTTATCAAAATGAATAAAACACATTTCCCGGACACATCAATTTATTCGCATACTTGAAAAATACCTTGCCGAATGTTCGTTGGCGAACAGATATATCAGAGAAAGAAAGCGCATGATGGTTTATCGGAATCATCCGGTGATACGGCTCGTATGATATCGAAATCGATTTAATTCATTACGATGTCAACAGGCCGACAGGATCAATCAGGCAAGCTCAAGTAATGATGTTTCTGCCTGAATTCACTCTAAGAGGAAAAAAATGAAACAACTATTGATTATCGTATTGGCTTGCTCAGTGACTTTGTCTGGTGCCGTATTCGCAGCTTCGACAGAAGCAATGGCAACTTACAAATCTATTCATGAAACGGCAGAGAAAACTTACAAAGATGCTCGCGTTAAGTGTGATGCCATGACAGGAAATGCAAAAGACGTCTGCATCGCAGAAGCAAAATCCATTCGGATGCACACGGATGCAAATGCGAAAGCGGAAATGAAAAATACAGTGGAAGCACGTACCAGCGCCGCAAAAGATAATGCCAATGCTGACTACGATGTCGCAAAAGCAGTTTGTGGTAGCCAGGTCGGCAACGATAAAGACGTCTGTATTAAAAAGGCAGATGCGGTGAAAGTTGAAGCGATTGCGAATGCCAGCGCCAATAAAAAAGTCAGTGAAGCGCGCTCAGAAGCACGGAGCGAAAAAATAGATGCCAATTACAAAGTTGCGATAGAAAAATGCGATGCATTGGTAGATACAGCCAAGGATATGTGCATCTCTGCAGCGAAAACCAAATTCAACAAAATGTAATATCTGTGGCGATGTTTCTGAATCAATGACTGAAGCAGGTATCGCCATCATCTGAGGCAACTATGTCTATCCTGAGTTTTGAGCACAGCAGACGGGCGATGATTGTCGACTTTGTCTTTTACGGCATCAGCGTACCGGCGCTATTGCTGCTTTTATGGTTGACTTGTCCGCCTGCAGAGAGGTTGTTAGGCTGCTTCTGGATTATCGTCGGTTTTTCAGGTGCCGGAGCGGTTGAATATGGTTTGCATCGTTTTATTTTGCATCAGATATCCCCTTTTAGCGATTGGCACAAACGGCATCATGCTTTACCCAGGGCCAGAATTGGTACACCGACTATCGTCAGTGCTTTGCTGATTTATCTCTTCGTTTTTAGTCCGGCGCTGATCTTTCTGCCATTGTTTCAAGCTGTTGCCCTGACACTTGGCGGAGTTGCCGGATACCTTCTTTACATCGTTACGCATCATGCTACTCATCACTGGCGTGGCAATAACCGCTGGCTCAGACACAGAAGGCGCTGGCATGCTTTACATCATAGCCGTAACCCGGAACGTTGCTATGGCGTGAGCAGCTCATTTTGGGATTATGTGCTGGGTAGCAAAGATAAACGCAGCTCCTGACAGCATCGTACAACAGTGGCGTTAAGGTCATGTCAATGAAGGATAGAAAGTAGCCAGAGATTTTCTGCGTAGCAGAATCAATTATCGGGAGATGGCAATGAAAAACAAAGTATCTATGCAGCTCGCTAACTGGCTTGGCATCCTATGCATAGCGATGCTGTCTTGCTCAGTATCTGCACAAGGGTTGTATAGCCAGCAAAAACTGGATCAATTGCTTGCACCGATTGCGCTTTATCCCGATCCCTTGTTGGGACAGGTGTTAATCGCGGCGACGTATCCGCTGGAGGTCGTGCAAGCTGCATCGTTCTTAAAGCGATCTCCTCAGTTAAACGGTAACGCGTTAGCAGAAGCCGGGCAGAACCAGGGCTGGGACACCAGTATCCAGTCTTTATTACCATTTCCATCTGTGCTGTTGATGATGGATCAGCAACTGCCGTGGACACAGCAAGTTGGTGATGCGTTCCTGTCGCAAGAGCAGGCTGTCATGGATACAGTACAAAATCTGAGACATAGAGCATGGCAAAACGGAAGCTTGCGCAGCAATCAGCAACAGGTCGTCAATGTGCAAGCGGATGCCATCACGATAGATCCTTATACGCAAAATGTGATCGCCGTACCTTATTACGATCCTATGATTGTCTATGGTAACTGGTGGTGGCCGGATAGCCGGCCGATGATTTGGGTGCCTCCCATGATCTACAGGACATCGATGTACGGAAGCGAGATTGGTAGCGGTATCGCATTTGGCATCGGTATAGGTATTATCGGATCGCTGTTTCTGGATACGCGTCCTGACTGGAGAGGTCATCATATGATGATTTTCCAAGGCGGGCACAACAGATCGGGCGGTATAGGAGCTGTATGGCATCATGATCCTTCACATCGGCAAGGCGTTGCTTACAGAAGTTCGGAAACGCGTAACCGGTTTTTTTCTCCAGTAAATCAGCCCGTTAATCGGGAGGCTTACCGGGGAAGAGTTGAGTCTGCTTCCCAAACGACTCAGTACAACAACCCGACTCATCAGAGTCGGAGCGGCGTATTGCCAATTCTGGGTAAACCAGCCATTGCAGGAAAATTCTCTCGCCCAGACAATCTGCAGCCAGAGCATGTGCCGCAAATCCGGTCTCAGCCAGTACAGTCGAATTCTGTAATGCCTGCTCAGATACCAGGACGTCAGAATCACAATGTCGACTTAACACCTCGTCATCCATTGATGCCTGCGGGAAGCGCAGCTCAGATGCAGAGCCATGCGGCACGTGGTCAACAAAGCATGAGGCATTCAAATGCAATGCCAAACAATAATCATCCTGTGCAAGCACGTCCATCAGGGAGAAAATAATCATGAAAACGCTCTGGAAATTACTGCCTGCATCCATGTTAATTCTGGCAACACTGCCGCTTACGGGCATTACCGCTGATTCTGATTATACGAAAGCCACGTTACCTGTTTCTGCGTCTTCTCACCCTGAAAGTCATACCCTGTTTTCTTCTTCTGATGAGGCGGTCGCGGCTTTTGTTTTTGCTTTGCGTAAAGAGGACCAAAAATTAGTCGGGCATATTTTAGGACGTTCCGCTATTCCCTATGTTTATTCCAAAGATAAGAGTGTCAGCAGAATGTCCGTCGAGCGTTTTTTAAACGCATATGATGAAAAATCATCTCTGCGTTATAAAGATGATACATCAGCAGAATTACTCGTTGGTGAGCAGGAGTGGCCATTGCCTTTTCCATTGATTAAAACTGGCGCCCAATGGCATTTCGATGCGGTTGCCGGCGTAGAGGAATGGAAGCAAAGAAGAATAGGTGGAAATGAAATCGCTGCGATCCAGATATCTTTGGCCTATGCTGATGCACAGCGTGAATATGTTTTGCGAGATAGAAATCAGGATGGTTTGCTTGAGTACGCTCAACGGTTTGACAGCACATCCGGACAGCACGATGGATTATATTGGCCTGTTGCTGAAGGTGAAGAGCTTTCTCCGATGGGGGAAGCATTTGCCTACGCACATCAGGAGGCTGGTAATAAAACGGTGACAAGGCTCGCAAAGTCCTATCATGGTTATTATTTTAAAATCCTAACCAGGCAGGGCAGTTCGGCACCGGGGGGAGCATTTGATTACATGACCAGATCCAGACTGATCGGAGGCTTTGCTCTGATCGCTTATCCTGAACAATACGCTGTTACCGGCATCAAGAGTTTTATCATTAACCATCAAGGTATTGTGTATAGCAAGGATCTGGGTGTGCGCACCAGCCAGCTTGTACGTAAGATCGAGGCTTATAACCCGGATACGAGCTGGAGTAAGGAATCGGACTAGCTGATATGTGCGGAATTCAATAAACGTATTTCAAGATACGCATCATCGACACTCCCTGATGATTGATGCAATAAACAAACGGGTGAAAATTGCATTTTTCGCCCGTTTGTTTATCTGCATATTTGCCTGACTTGAATCACGCCTGCCATTCAAAGAACAGCAGGCGTGAGCTTAATTACAGACTTGTTTCTCAAATCCGAATTCGCCATAGCGAGAGGCTATGGATTCAGCGTACACGTTGCTCAATAGTGATCTGGTCGATCTCAACACGACGATTCGGCTCCAGACATTCGATCAGTTTTGCTTTTGTTCTATCATGACATTCAACGACAGGATTACTTTCTCCTTTGCCGCTGGCACTCATCCGGTTACCTGAGATACCTTTGTTACTCAGATAGGTTTTGACGGCGTTTGCACGTTCTTCAGAAAGCTTTTGATTATACTTTTTTGTGCCAATTCTATCGGCATACCCGGTAATCACCACATTGTTGATTTGTGTATTCGTAGTTAATGCCTCGGCAATGCCATCCAGCTTGGGCTGGTCGCTACCTAAAGTCGCACTGTCGAAACCGAACAGTTCGGTCGCAGATAAAGTAACTTTTTCAAAGCGTGCAGGCGGTGGCGGTGCAGCAGGTATCACGACAATAGGTGGCGTGGCAATGACCGCTTGCACGGGTTCCGGTGCACGTGCCTGAGCTTGCGGACGGCTTGGCGTTTTATCGAATGCGTAAGTCAGTGCAATCGACAACAGGCCATTGCTTGCCTGGCTAAATCCAAAGTCATTTCCTCGTAGATAACCGTGGACTTTGCGCAAATCCACTTGCAGGCTTAACTGGTCGCTCAGCACATATTGTATCCCCGCACCAATATTGGCATTCGGTGAGTAGCGATCGGCCTGCCCAAACGCCGAATTCATGCGATCGCGTTCGGCACCAATACCGAACACGATAAACGGACGAACTACCTGCCGCGAGAAAAAATACAGTGCATCCAGACTGTAGGTGTTCTGATAGAAGCGCTGATCGCTGTTTTTACTGCGCGTATAAGTGCTGCCTATCTGCAGATCGAAGTCATCCGAAATCGGTTTGCCAAAACGCAGGCCGACGCCATAAGCATTGGAGCCAGAGCCAAAACCATCGTCGATTTGCGCAGCATGTAAACTAGGGGAGATATACCAGGAAGGATTGTAATCGTCGGCCAATGCAGATGTCATGGTCAGTGCGGAGGCTAAAACGAATGCACCTGCGAGTATGAATTTGATTTTTTTTTGTTTAAACATATTGTTTCCAATGAATGAGGTAAATAGGGAAGTCGGACTATATGAATTCTGATCGCTGGCTCTTTCATCCTTTTTTGCGGGGAAAAATCCCCTGTTTATGGATATTCAGGTGAAATCGAATGCTTATCGAGAGTCTCTCTTTTTGTTTCAGAATGTTCGGTGCGTTAGCTGACATAGATACCGAATTGAGACAATTCACCGGAAATTTTTCATCAATCTTGGCGATGTAAAGCGTTGGATAGCGTACAGAGTGCATCTGTTAATTCAGCGATGATGATTTTCCTATCGTTGCCTGAGGATGTCAGTGAACATATCCTGTGCATTGATTTTTTTAACCATGTACTTTTGAGAGAACATAATGCAAAGCGAACATTCGGAAATCTATGTCTTTAATTCACATAATGATGCGGACGATGCGATCCGAGCCTTGGGTACGTCTGGTTTCGATGTCAAGAAGCTGTCACTGGTGGGTAAGGGTTACCATAGCGAAGAACATCCCATCGGCTTTTATACTGTTGGCGATAAAATAAAGGCCTGGGGTGGCATTGGTGCTTTCTGGGGAGGTATCTGGGGTTTATTGTTGGCACCTGCCGTATTTGTATTGCCGGGGATTGGCTTGGTTGCGATGGCCGGCCCTATCGTATCCACGGTTATTGCTGCTCTGGAAGGAGCCGTTGTTGTGGGTGGGTTATCTGCAATAGGTGGTGCGATGACCATGATAGGCGTGCCTAAGGATCAGCTCATTAGATACGAATCCGCTGTCAAAGCGGATAAATTCGTACTAATTGTTCATGGAAATGCCAATGAGGTACAACAAGCGAAGAATGAGCTGCGTAATTGCAAAGCAGTTTGTGATGTGTAATAGCAGAAAGCGCTATTGCTGATGGTGATTGGCTGGCATTGTCTTTGTCAAATATACCTGAACTTACAATGTCATCATGACCAGCAGTCGTGTTACGGATTGCTGGTCGTGATTGGCATCGTAAATTTATTCACTACGATATCAGATTGACATCAGCGTTTAATTCTGGAAATTTTGGTTCCTTCAATACTGATACTGACCATCAGACCCGACTGATCAAAGATAAATGCATAGGCATCATCTTTTAAGCTCGATGTCGACAGATTCTTGGCTGCACCTTCATTCATCAATACAACAGTAGGTCCGACACCGACTTCCCATCCATGGGTTTCAAGCAAACTGCGTTCGACTTGTTCAGTCATTAAGAAAACCACATAGCCATAGGATTGCGCACCTGCTTGCCATCCCCAAGAGGCAGAGACTGCATTGAAATATTCATTCGATTTGCCGGATTTAATCAGTACACCCTCGCCGTAGCTTCCGCCAAAAACCAATCCTGCTTTCACAATTTTAGGAAAGACTAAAATGGCGCGTGCTTTTTTAGATAGTGTTTCTGCAATGGGATTGCTTTTGTATAAAAGATGTAAGGCTTCATTGGCATCACGGTCCAGATCCGATGCTGTTGCTGCGTTAGCCTGATTCATTGTTGCAATCAGAAAAACGCTGAAAAAAATCAATGTCGCTGATTTATATATGTTTCGTAGATTGCTGCTCATTGTATTACTCCATGAAATCACCGGTACCGATTTATGCCATCAATTTGAATTTGCTTGAAAAGGGAACGCCGACGGCAATCTCGCTCCCTGCTTTTGCTGTTGATCCTGCCTTCAGCAGATCATGTCTGAGTTGATGCTGGCATGAGCAAGTTGAAGGCATGGACATCATTTACTTCATGGCTGGCTTGCACGCTTTGGCTGTTGTTTTACTTGCCTCATCGCAGCTATGCATGGCCTTGTCAGCACATTGTTTTGCGTCTGGCGCCTTGTTTTGTGTATGGCAATCTGCTGCGGCCAGATGGTGTGACGCGGCTTTTGTATGGTCGTTGGCAGCTTGCTGATGCAGATTGGCTGCTTCCATGTTGCTATTGGTAGACATAATTTTTCCTGGATGAATATAGATGACATGTGAATGATGCTTATCCGTATGCCGAACCTGTTTTCCGGCATACGGAGTAGTTTGAAGCCAGGCACAAATCATTTCAGTTCGCTAACGAACATATTCCGAACTCATTGCATCACGACAGGTTTGCTATACATGAATTCTACAATATGATTTTGTTGATCATTCTCTAGCATTATGAACAAATTCTCCGATAGCGCACCGTCAATACGCAAACTTGATGTCACATCAGGCGCAGCCTGTACCGTAACGGAAATCTGATAGTCGGTATCGATGTAGCGATAGTGAATGTCATAGGACGTCCATTCGGGTGGTAAGCAGGGCTGAATGCTGAGTTGCTGTCCTTCGCGGCGCAGGCCGAGCAATGATTCCATGATCAGTGTATACATCCAGCCAGCAGAGCCGGTGTACCAGGTCCAACCGCCTCTGCCGACATGGGGTGTGACTGCATAAACATCGGCAGCCATCACATATGGTTCGACTTTGTAGCGCAGTATTTTTTCGCCGGAATTACTATGATTGATAGGATTGATGATGTCGAATGCTTCCCATGCATAGGCTGCGTTTCCCATTTTGGCGAATGCCATGGCGGCCCAGATTGCAGCATGCGTGTATTGCCCGCCATTTTCCCTGACGCCGGGGACGTAGCCGCGTATGTAGCCCGGATTTTGCTCTGATTTGTCGAACGGCGGATCCAACAGCTGAATGATGCCTGTCGTTTTTTTGATCAATCGCTGATGCATAGATGCCATGCCCTGAATCGCATGTGCAGGATCTCCTGCACCGGAAAGGATTGCCCAGCTTTGCGAAATTGAATCGATCTGACATTCGATGTTGAGTGCCGATCCTAAAGGACTGCCATCATCAAAGTAGGCACGCCGATACCAGGCGCCATCCCATGCCGCAACGTCGATATGTTCGGCAATCAGTTGCGCTTGCCCGGTACAGTGTGTGGAATAGCTGAGATCATGATTACGCAATGCAAGCGCAGAGAATGTTACCAGCACCTCATGTAAAAAGAAAGCCAGCCAGACGCTTTCACCCTGACCGAGATGCCCCACTTTGTCCATGCCGTCATTCCAGTCGCATGAACCCATCAACGGCAGGCCATGAAGGCCGAAGCGCAGACCGTGTTCGATCGCATGCACACAATGCATGTAGAGAGTAGCAGATTGTGTTGAACTAATTGGCAGGTCGTAGTAAGAATCTTCCACCGGATTCACATCGCGCCCCTCAATAAATGGAATGACCATTTGCAGGATATCGGTATCACCGGTATTGCTGATATAGCGTGTTACAGCCAGAGGTAACCACAAATAATCATCCGAACAATGTGTACGCACGCCTCTTTGCGTCGGCGGATGCCACCAATGTTGAACATCTCCCTCAATAAACTGATGTGCAGCACAGAGTAATATCTGTTCTCTGACTAATTCATGACCTGTATGCGCGAGCGCCATAGTGTCTTGTAACTGATCGCGGAATCCGAATGCGCCGCCTGATTGGTAATAGCCACTGCGTGCCCACAATCGACAGACGATGGTTTGATATAGCAACCAGCCATTGGCCAGTAAGTTCAAACCATGGTCAGGCGTATGCACCTGTACTGCGCCTAAGATGTTATTCCAATATATCTGAGTGTCGTGTAATGCACTTTGCGCGGCGATGGCATGTCGGTGCCGCAGAATCAGTTCTTTGGCCGAAGCTTGTTTCTGATCGGCGACACCGAGTATATACACCAGAGTTTTTTCTTGCTCTGGTTTTAGCTCGAACGTTACCTGCAATGCTGCGCAAGGATCAAGACCCGCTCCCAGCTTGCCAGATAAATGTCTTCGGCTCATTGCCGCCGGTGCCCGGAGTGTCCCATTACGACCAATGAACTCACTGCGATCACCGCTGGCGGTGCACATCGGCTGATCCACACAAAAGAAAGCAGTACGTCCGGTAAAATCGATATTGTAAGGATTTCGCGCACAAATGCCGTTGCCATCCACAGCCATTTCGGTAACGATATGCATCGCCGATTTGCTGCGCAAATCACCGAGTACCCATTCAACGTATCCGGTGACTGAAAGTGTCCTGTGTTGTGCGGATCGGTTCAGTATCCGCAGTACAGCATATTTGACTGGAGCAGTCTGATCGACGTACATGCTGAGTTCGGAACGGATGCCATCTTCGGTATGCGTAAACACACTGTAACCGAAACCATGGCGGGTGTGATAATCGCCTGCGCCACCGCAAGGTAAGGCCGTCGGCGACCAAAAATGACCGGTTTCTTCATCACGGATATAGAATGCCTCGCCGCTGCTATCGCTGACAGGGTCGTTATGCCAGGGCGAAAGGCGGAATTCATGGGCATTTTCCGACCAAGTATACGATTGTCCGCTTTCAGAAACAATGCTGCCGAAGCCCGGATTGGCAAGGACATTGACCCATGGAGCCGGGGTTTGTTGTCCAGCATTGGTGGTGATCAGATACTCTTTTCCATCTTCAGAGAAACCTCCTATGCCATTATCAAAATAAAAAATGGGTTCCTCGGCAGCGCTTGCAAGCGGAATAGCGGAGCGATAGCTGGCAAGGTTTTTGACAGGAGTTAAATTGCTTAGCCGCACATCAGGAAGGTCGCGTCGGTTCAGTTGATCGACCAGACTGCCACGTTGATCGTTAAGAATCACGCGAGCTACCGATTGAAACAAGATTCGGTCTTCGTTGGAAATTTGATCTGCGGCACGGACATAAATACCGCCCGGTTTTTCCAGAGCATGAGAACCGATAACTGACGAGACCAGTCCTAATATCTGATCCTGCAAGATTTGCCGGTAACTCGCATGGTCTTCATTCCAGATCACCAAATCTACGGCGACGCCGCGTGATTGCCAATAGGAATGTGCCTGTATTAACTGGCGAGCAAGTTCGATGTGTTCCTGACGACTGATTTGGAGAAGCACTATTGGCAAATCGCCAGAGATCGCGTAGCTCCATAAGGCAGATTGTCCACGATAGTTTTGTCTCAGAATATCTTGTGTCGCCCGCATCAGGGGATTGATGTAAATAATCGAGTTAGCTAGTCGGGCATAGAGCTGAGCATCTTTTTCACTGATATTCAATTGCCGCAAGACAACCTGGCTGTGAGTGCAGGATAAATCGATCACGCGATCTGCCAGATGTTGATCGCGGTATTTTTCTATGAGGTTCAGACATAAAGTGCGGGAATCAGCAATGCCGGTCACGAGATCAATGGTCACGCATTGTTCGGGATTTAAGGTAATCCGGTAGCGGATCGCCATAATCGGATCAAGCACCGATCCTTCGCTGTTTGATAATGGCCCCGGATTGCGCATCGCCGCAGGCGAAACGCAGGTATTGCCGCGTCCGATGAATGTTAACCGGTCGGTTTCATAAGAGATATGATCGGCCTGCTCTCCGTGCAAGGCCATAAGATGAAACATGGTCGGTACTTGCTCATCAACCGAGCGGGGTCGGCGTGCAGATAAGATCGCACTGTGATCGTGAAGTATTTCCGTTTGCACAAACAGTTTGCTGAATGCCGGATGCAGATTGTCTGCCAGGGGCAGTGCCAGTACGATTTCGGCATAACTGGTCAGTTCTATCGTCCTGCGCTTAGCTGAACGGTTGATTATGCGAGTGCGCCGTAATTCGATATCGTCTTCCGGAGAGACAACGATTTCGGTGTGCAAGTCAATATGGTTGTCGCGACGACGAAATTCAGCTCGCCCCTCGGAAAAAACGGCTTCGTAATCTGGAGTACTCACCAGCGTCGGTTGAAAGGCTGTTGACCAAAATCGTCCATTTTCGATGTCGCACACATAGCAGAAGCTGCCCCAGTTATCCCGCGTACTATCCTCATTCCAACGTGTGATGGCAATATCTTTCCAGCGGCTGTAGCTGCCGCCGGAGCTGCTGATCATCAGATGATAGCGACCGTTCGATAGCAATTGCACTTCAGGAGTCCGGGAGTTCGACAATGTCAGAATGCGTAACGGGGTTTCCTGTTCATTGCTGCTGCTGCGAATATCCGCCAGCTCCGTAGTATTGGCATAGTTGGCCGTAGCTTGTGGAACGCGTTCATGCAGCAAGGGAACGGTCGCCTTGAACAGGGTGTCTGATTCAAAACGTCTTTGCAGTGGCTTGTCTAACAGCAGGTAAGCCAGCGAGAGCAGGCTCATACCCTGATGATGCGCCATGAAAGAATGAATCAGGACATGTGTCTGACCCCGCGGCAAGCGGATAGGGGTGTAATCGATGGCTTCAAAGAAGCCGAAATCTCCTTCAAATCCCAGACAGGCTAGTTGCTGCAAGTTGTCACAGGCGGATTCCGGTGCGACCATTAAAGCCATCATCGAAGCATATGGTGCGATTACCAGATCATCACCGAGACCTCGTTTAAAGCCCAATCCAGGTACACCAAATGCCCGGTATTGATAGTTCAGATTCGTATCGAACGCGTTATAGCCGGATTCGGAAATACCCCATGGCACGCTACGTTGCTGACCATATTGAATCTGCCTTTGGACGGCAGAATGGTACGTTTGCTCCAGCAATGTATGCTGAAAGCTGGGCATGATCAGTAAGGGCATCAGGTATTCGAACATGGAGCCGCTCCAGGACAGCAAGATCGGCTCGCCACCAGCGACGGTCAGTTGACGCCCCAGCGCAAACCAGCTTTCTTGCGGAAGTTGTCCTTGCGCGATGCCGACAAAAGTCGTCAGCCTTGCCTCTGAGGCTAACAAATCGTAGCTTCCGGCGTCGCAGCGGCGCTCGTCGAGATTGTAGCCTATCGCGAGCAGATGGGTGGTCTTGTCGTATAAGAATCCATATTGTGCCGTCGCAAAATCAAGTGCCAGCTCAATTAGGCCTTCGATCTCCAGGATGCGTAATGCAGCTCGATTCGTAGCCTGCGCGATCAATGGAGCAAGGTTCTGTTTGAGTTCATTTTCTTGGGCAATATGTAGCGCCATTATCTCGCTTTGGGGTTCCAACGTATTCTTATGGACATCATCGCCGGATTTATGTGTGATACCTAGTGCGGCCAATTGGCGCAGCGTAAAAATATCTGCCATTTGCGGAAACATTTCCAGGCAGTGTTTTTCGTCAATAGATGCCGCCCACGGCGCCAAATATGTAATCTCTGCCAAGTGATGGCGACATTGCTCTTGCAAGGCATTGACCCAGAGATTGGTCTGAGAAAGGCTTCCAGTGTTTTGATCTTGCTGAAACTGCTTAATCAGGTAATCAACATAATTGATACTGTGATACGTGCTGCAAATGGAAGCCGGTGGCAGGCGGCACAGATAGTCTAATTCATAACCGATATTCAATAGACTTGTTACAGGCGTTTCGGAATGCGCCTGTTTCAATGTCAGGTAAGTATCCCTTAAGCCCTCAAACAGACGTGCTTGCAAAATCGGTTGATCCATCAGTTCCAGCAGGCCGGATTTCAATGTCAGTAAATGAGCTGAAAAATTTCCGCTATCGACAGTGGATACATACATGGGCCGTAGTGGCGCTAGAGTCTGTGTATCGTACCAATTATAGAAATGTCCCTGATAACGCTCCATTTTGCGCAGACTGCCGAATGTATTCTGCGTCCGGACTATGAGTTGCCCTGCAGAGATATACGCGAAGTCGCAGGCAACTAGATTCGCCAGCAGGGATAATCCTATGTTCGTAGGCGAGGTACGGTGAGCAATAGCCGATATCGGTTGTTGTTGTACGTTATCAGGAGGCAGCCAGTGATCCTCAGCACCGACATAAGTTTCAAAAAACAACCAGGTCTTGCGTGAAAGCCGGTTCAGGAACTCCGTTTGCTCAGAGGAGAGCGCTTTGATTTGCCGTATCCTTGGCAAGCTCAGCCAATAAGCAATCAATGGCGATACAAACCAGCATAACAATAAAGCCGCAGATGGAAACAGGCTGACTGTCGACCATCCCACGATAGCCGAAAAGATGACGCCTGAGAGTAGGGGTGCTATCCACATGCGACGTAGTGTTGAAACCAGAGTCCGGCTGGTATTTTGATTCTCTATGCTGGACGGATTCCATTCCAGCAGATGCTCATGAGAGAAGGAAATACGCCATTGAGTACGAATAATGGCATCGCCATACACCCATGCTTCATAAGGCAGGAAGCAAAGATTCAACAAGGCATGCGTCAAATGTAGTCTCGCACTGCCGAATATCACGCGTACATGCTGATGAAACTGCAAATCCCTGGGCTTCGCCAGTAAATGTACCAATAGCGACAGTAAAGACGGCAGAAATAGCAGGGTGCTTGCTACGTAAGACCAAAGCCATGCATGGGGTGCAAGCGTCAGGCTCAGCCAGCCGGTAATGAGGAATACGATATACGCAAGAGGAATCAGACTGCGTCGCAGATTGTCGAATAATTTCCAGCGTGATAGTGCCGATAGTGGATTCGGATAGTGCGTGGTCTTTCCCGTGGCGACATCTGTCATGCCCGGAACCTGCGGTAACAACCAGGAGGCAAGTTGCCAGTCGCCGCGTACCCAGCGATGACGGCGTCTCATATCACTCAGATAGGTGGAAGGGTATTGTTCGATTAAAGTTGCATCGCTGATTAAACCTGCACGCGCATAGCAGCCTTCGAGCAGATCGTGACTTAAGATCCGGTTTTCCGGCATCTTTGTATTGAGTGCATTTTCAAACGCATCAACATCGTAGATACCTTTGCCAATAAAGGAACCCTCTGCAAAAACATCCTGGTACACATCCGAAACGCTGCGCGTATAAGGGTCAATCCCGGTATCGCCACCGTACAACAATTCATAGCGTGACGCAGCAGAAGAAGGGACGCCGACTGCAATACGCGGTTGCAGTATTCCATAACCTTCTGTGACGCGAGAGTATTCTGCATCAAATACAGGCCTGTTTAAAATATGCGCCATGGTAGCAATGAATACTGCTGCGGCTTCGCGCGGCAGTTCCGTATCGGTGTCGAGCGTAATCACATACTTGATCTGCGCAAGCCCGCTGGTATTGCCGACAATTAAAGAAAATGCAGAAAGATCAACGCCACGCAGGAAACTGTTCAGACCGCTCAGTTTTCCTCGCTTACGCTCAAAAGACATCCATGTGCTTTCTTGCGGATTCCATATCCGTGCGCGATGGAACAGCAAAAAATAAGCACCATCGAGGCGAGGGTATTTTTGATTCAATGCCTCTATTTTTTCTTTCGCCCTGTGTTGCAATGCATAATCTGAGTTTAGTACTTCCTGGGCGGCATCGGCAAAGTCACTTAACAGGCAAAAGCGAAGATGTTCGTCACGGTTGGCAAGGAAGCGCACCTCCATGGCATCAATAAGCTCATCAATGTTATCGGCACTGGTCAGTATCGTCGCCACGACAACCAGACAACTGTACTCTGCCGGAATTCCTTTGGAAAAATCCATACGTGGCAACGTTTTTGGCGTCGTCATTAATGTCACCAACCAATTGACAACTGCGAGTGAAAACTGGCCGCTGATCAATAATGTGGCACTTGCCAGTAGAATGAAGAGAGTGATTTGCGATAGATTGTCGATTGCAGGTCGCAGTATCGCTGCACTGGTTATCAGGCTAAGTATTGCGATGGCACCGACATAAATGATAAATGCTTCGTTCTTTGCCAGGTGACAGATTTTCTCGCCGATCCCAATCCGGGCTTTTACCGATTGCTCTAGTTGTGGCAATCCGCAGTCGATCAGGAAATAACCGAGATGAGCGTATCTATGCTGTTCGCCGTGCTCTGCCGCCGCGTTTGCGGCGAGTTGAACGGCATGTCTGGCGATATCCGATTCGGAAAACTGGCTCTGCCGGGCAACTTTTTCTATCACGTGACGGTATCTGTCCCGTGTCGAAAAATCCATTAACGAATACACTTGCGCAGGGTCTTGTCGCAGAATGTTTTCAACGGCACTCATACTTTCTACAAATTCACGCCAGTCCATCGTGGACAGAAATCGCAGGCTACCTATACTGTTGCTGATCGATATTTGATCGGCTGCCTGATTTTGCGATTCCTGCTGAATAAATTTATCTATCGTTTGTGCTTTCTCTGCTAAACGCTGCGATAGCCAGTTCAAGGGCAAGGTTAAGGTCGGTGCCTGGCCTTGCAATCTGCGCACCAGTTCAGCCACAAATGAGCTATCCAGCGGAGGACTGGAACGCGACATATCGGCGACTAACAGAATCAGATTGCTGGGATCTTTTTCCGCCGTCAAAATCATGGCATCTGCCCATGCAATAGCCAGCTTGCGGTTTTCCTGTGTGATGGTGAGGCGCGTCGCAACACGCCTGAGATTTTCAATCAGGGCAAGTCGTAACATAATCGGAACTGCCCACAGCTCTCCGAGTTTGAGTGTGGCTATCGATTGGTAAGCTGTGATGAAGCGACGTAAATTTTCAGGGTCGACCCTGCCATCGCCATGTGAAATCGTTTCGAGTGCGATGTCATAAACCCGTGGTCGACCGACTATACCGCCTTGCAGTAAACGCGGCAATTCTTTGCTGTAGTGCTTTGGTAAATGCTGTTTAGCAGTGCGTATTTGGTCTTCAATCAGATAGAAATTGTCCAGCAGCCATGCCGCAGCAGGTGTTACCTGATTGCCGGACTTGATCGTTTCGGTCAGCAGGCTACAGGTGTCGATAATAACTTCTTCATTCTCCGATAAGCGTAATAATAATTGATCTGCACCGCCATCTCCACTGAGTTGATGGCTGTTAGCGAGGATACGGCCATGCTGTTCCATTTGTTGTGCGCTGAACAGCTCTGCACGCAGTGGTGTTTCTGCCAGATTTTCCGGATGATGCGAGCGTAGCCACAGGCGTTTTCCCAGCCACGTGGTACGCAGAGCACGAAAACCGTCGAACAAGTTCTTTTTTACTGTGTTCAAAGGAGCACTTCTTTCTTTTTAAGAGGAATTCTGATGATGATCAGTGGCGAAGATAAGTTGTGACGTAGTCCTGGCAAAGTTTTTATGCGCGAAAAATAAAAGCAGGAGTAAAGGTATTTCAGAGCATACATAACACTTTGAAAATAATAGGTACGTTAGCGAACATACCTGACAAATGCTTGAAGATGATTGTGCGTCATCGCACAGACCGACCTCCGTAATGCGATTACAAGAGAGTGAACAGCAGTTTTGCTGACTTATTGGAGAGAAAAATGAGAATAAAGACCTGTTCACTGGCCGAATTTGTTGTCATCGGCATAGCCGTGACATCGCTTGTTGCATTGGGAGGATGCAGCAGTCTGAAAACACCGGCGACGGCGGATGTCGCTGTATCTGCTGCAGCAGTCGATAATGCCAATGTCGCAGGTGGTGATGCCTTCGCTCCGGTGGAGATGCAATCTGCGAGAGCTAAATTAGCGCTGGCACATAAAGCAATGCGAGACAAAGACTACCAGCAAGCCAGTGACCTGGCGATGCAAGCTCAGGCCGACGCTAAACTGGCGCAAAGCAAAGCAAATACAGCGAAAGCTCAGGAAGCTGCCAATGCTTTGCAAGTCGATATCGGCGTGCTCCGGGAAGAGTTAAATCGTGCCAATATCAATAATGCTAACAGTAGCAGCACGAATAAATAGTGCTGACAAACACGATTATTTTAATGTATCCAACAATCTTTTTTGAAAGACAAATCATGATTAAAATTTCTTTGACACCCAGTGCTTTAGTCATGCTGGCACTTATATCCGCATGCAGCACAGCGCCGAAAACAACCTCATTGCTGGAAAGCACCCGGGAAGATTACCGGCTTGCGCAGAATAATCAACAAATGATGCTCATGGCGCCGGGAGAAATGCGTGACGCGACCGATGCAATGACCTTGGCGAATAATGCTGCGCAGGCTCAGGACAGCGCAGACAAGATTGATCAGCTCGCCTATTTGGCGAAGCAGAAAATCGATCTTGCACAAGAAGCCGTCAAACAGAAAACAGCTCAGGCTCAAATTGCCGGAGCTGCAAAAGAGCGTAACCGTATGCAGTTGAATCAAAGAACCGAGGAGGCTGATCAGGCGAAAGTGCGGGCGGATCAGGCGGAGATTGCAAGCCATGTGGCGCAGAACGATACTCAGAATGCACAATTGCAAGTTGCAGCGCTATCGCAAAGTCTTGCTGATTTGAAAGCACAAACCACTAGTCGTGGCGTCGTTATCACTTTAGGTGATTTGTTGTTTGCTACCGATGACGCAAGGTTAAAGCCAGATGGCATGCGCATGACACAAAAGCTCGCCAAGGTGTTACAGGATAATCCGCTTCAGAAAGTGTTGATAGAGGGGCACACCGACAGCACCGGAAGCAAGGCGCACAATCAGGAATTATCGGAGCGTCGTGCCGATGCAGTCAGTAACGCACTGCAATCGGACGGAGTGTCACGAGAACGTATTATGGTGCGCGGCTATGGCGAAGCATATCCACTAACCGATAATCTGACATCGGAAAATCGCCAACTGAACCGGCGCGTGGAAATTGTTTTGTCAGATGCGAATGGCAATATTGTTAGTCGTTGATTTACTATGGCATCAGACAGGGGAGGTAAGATGAATACGCCGTCTATTAAGGCAACTAAGGTACCGAACTTGCAAGATCATGCCGATCAGGTGGGAGAAGTCGCGCTGGATATCGGACTGGAAGAGACATTTCCAGCTAGCGATCCTGTTGCGATTACGATTACGCAAATCAAGGGTGTGGTTGTCGTAAAGCAGGGTAGTGAAATGTTATAACGGCTATTTGCCGCTGTCTAGAGCGGCAAATAAAAGTGCTGTATTTGAATGGATTCACTGAGGCACCACATTGCAGGGGTCTACCCCCTGCATCAAAAGATAGTTCTTTTTACCCTGCCAAGCTCATTAATCATTCCAGCCTTCAGAAGTTTTTCTGCTGCTTGAAGTGACTGCTCTTGGTCAGGCGTGGATATATCCCGATTATCCTGGCCGGGAGCAAACTGTGGCAACTTAATTTTCAAATTGCGACCACGTCGAATGAATATTTCATGGGTCGCTGGATTTATGAACGAGGCTCTCCGTTTTCGTTGACTGTAACTGTGGCCCCAGGGGGAGTCGTCATTTGCATGTGATGTTCGCGCCCACGAAAATTGTAAGTGACATCCCAATATTCAGGACGTGCCTGATTTTGAGTGCTGGTACAGCGTTGGACATCCTGCGTATATACGTTTGGGTCCTCTTTATCACGACCTGCATTAGATCCGACCACGGCACCAGCAACAGCTCCACCGGCAGTCGCTATATCGCGGCCGCTTCCACCACCTACCTGGTGTCCCAGTACTCCGCCTATCAATGCGCCGACCAACGCCCCGGGGACGTTGGGTTGTGAGCGGCTGCGCTCGATTTGCTGTTGCTCTATCCAGCACCGTTGTTGTGGCGAGCCGACCACGGCACGAACTGAAGTGACATTGGCATCAAATAATTGTTCACGTTCGCGCCGATGATTGTCGTATACCGGAATTGGTGCCGGAGCATACCTGCGCTCATCCGTATCCCTGTCGTTAGCAAGCTGCCGGACCGACGAAATCATCTTGTCCATTCCCATCGATCTCAATGACGAATAGCGACCCGGACGCAAGACCATGCATTGGCCGCGAAATTTGGAATCCTGGCAAACTTCCCAGTTGTCGTGCAACACAATGACTGAAGAGGCGCGGTCATTGAAGCCGTAACGAACAAAATCCACGACCTGTGATTCGGTACTGAACTTTCGTCCTTCAAAATTTTCATGTTCATAGAAAATGACTTGTGCATTTGCTTGCATGGAAAGACTTGTAACCACGGCTGTCAATGCGATGTTAAATTTTATTGTCATCAAAATTCCTGACTTATAGGTTACGAAGTTGATATGGGAGTGCGCTTGAGTTATTACGTTAGAACGTTTTTACCAGACGCTATGACGACTATGCTGGTTTTGCGTCTGGATATCTGTGCGAAGCCGAACACATTGTTCAATGAACTCACGACCAATCAGCATGTAATCTGCGAGACGCGTTCAGACCAGAACGTCGTCTGCATAGTTTGATCAGACGCGTAGTCACCAGTCAACAATACTGCTTGTCGAGAAAATCTGAGGCTCTGCGCTATGGTATTGGTTTGGATTCAAATAATAAAAATCAAGTTGCCATACGGGTTGGTAGCAGGCGTTCGTATTCTTTTTTAACCACCATATAGCATTCACAGGTACGCTTTTCCAGGCCAGTTCTGTCGAGGACTTTAATATGGCCGCGTGTATAGCTGATCAGTCCGGCATTTTGAAGTTTTAAAGCGGCTTCTGTCACTCCCTCGCGTCGAACTCCAAGCATATTTGCGATGAGCTCCTGTGTCATGACCAGATCAACACCGGTGAGGCGATCAAGACTAAGCAGCAGCCAGCGGCAGAGTTGTTTGTCCAGAGTGTGATGGCGGTTGCAAACAGCAGTCTGTGCCATTTGCGTAATCAGCGCTTGTGTGTAACGCAATAACAGATGCAGTACAGGTCCTGCTTTATTGAATTCTTCCTTGATGCAATTGGCAGGCAACCGGTAGCCATAACCGGCACTTTGTACTACCGCACGGCTTGGAGTTGTTTCTCCTCCCATGAATAATGAAATGCCGACTACGCCTTCATTTCCTACGACGGCAATTTCTGCCGATCCGCCGTCTTCTAAAACATATAACAGAGAGACGATCGAGGTGGCTGGAAAGTAGACATAATTCTGGGTTCCTCCCGACTCGTAAAGCACTTTGCCAAGCGGCATTTCGAAGTAGTCTAGTTTCGATTGGATTTTTTCCAAAATATCTGCAGGAATGCAGGCCAACAGATGGTTCTGTTTTGGGTCAATAGTGAATTTCATAGGCAATCTTTCAGCTTGAGCAAAAAAATAGTGCGATCAAGAAGCGCTTTTGTACTGACTTCATCGATAGAACGCTTGGTTAAGGTTCTTGCCTTGGCAATCGACGTATGACTTTCGCATGTTTAACGTCGATGTTGCTGTCGATTTCCTGATGGTGTATTGAACTAGTCGGGCTGTATTGCCCGATTACTTTGATAGAAAAAGTCCTTGCACTCGTATTTTTATGAGGAGTGTTCAGGTGTTTCAGTATTGGCAGTATGTAATCAAATAGATGCAATGTATGTGTGTTATAGCACATAGTCATCATATTTATCACGCTCAAATATGATATTTGCAACAAAACTATCCAAGCTTCGTCTTTTAGCAAAAATATGTACTACCTGTTACCGTAACAATTGATAGGGGTATTGCAGGACAACATGAGTGTTTGGTATATGAAGAATAACGGAAGCGTTTCGGCTACTGGAGGCTCCAGCGGTGAGCCGGTATACCTAATTCAGAGGTATTTTCAGCAGTCGATCGAATTCTGACTGAATGACCTGATAACACTCGCAAGCCATTTTTTCCAGTCTGGCACGATCGAGCACTTCAATATCTCCCCTGCAATAACGGATTAATCCCGCTCTTTGCAAATGTCCGGCGGCTTCTGTCACTCGTTCGCGCCTGGTACCTATTGTGTTGGCGATCAATTGCTGTGTCATGGTCAGAGAGTTTGTCGGTGAGCGATCCAGATTCTGTAGCAACCAGCAGGATAATTGTTGCTCAATGCTGTGATGAGTATGACAGATAGCGGTTTGCGTCATCTGTGTTATCAAAGCCTGAGTGTAATGCAATAACAAGTGCAGTACCGGTCCTGCGAGGTTACATTCCGCTTTAAGAAACTCTCCTGGCAAGCGATATGCACATCCGCTACGCTGAACGACTGCACAATTTGGCGTGGCATTTCCGCCCATGAATAGAGAGGTACCGACGACACCTTCATTTCCTATCGCCGCAATTTCTGCAGATATGCCATTTGTCAGTACATAGAGCAGGGTAATGACCGACGTAATCGGAAAATAGACGAATTGCTGACGTTCGCCAGTGTCATAAATTTTGTTACCTGATTTTAGCTCGATCAATTCCGCATTGAGTAATATCCGCTTCAGTTCTGGTAAGGCTAATGCGGCCAGAAGATGGTTTTGTGAAGCCAGTTGAACAGGTAAAGACGATTTGTCTTGCCGTATCAAAGCCGCCCTGTGACGAGCAGGATAATTAATAATACGACGATGAAACCGGTCAGCCCGCTTGGCCCGTAACCCCAGTTCCGGCTATGTGGCCATACTGGAATGACACCGAGTAACAAGATGACTAAAATTATTAATAGAAGGGTACTCATCGCCGAACTCCTTGTGAAGATTCTGAAGATGGATGATCTTTTAGCTGCGATTTGAAATAATGCAGAGAGTTGAATAAGGCATGGTGCAGTGTCTCAGTACTATCGATCATTTTTTCCCAAGTATCTTCAGTAGCACTTTTTATCTCATTGAGTTTTTCACGAATAATCTTGGCTTGCTCGTAGACTTTATTTTTTTCTTCGATATATTTCTGATGTGCTGCTGTGGTTGTTTCTTCAGTCTTATTTTCAATGTCACCTAACATCGTATTGAGTGTGTCAAGCCGTTCTTGCATTTTTAAGATATATTCATCGCGTCTTTTCATCGTGTTCTCCTCTGTGAAAATCAAACTGATTCTTTAAATCTTTCTGTATTCGCCTTTGCTGCGTTTCCACTGCACAATTTCTTTGGCTGTTTCGTCTGAGTTGTTCGTATGCAAAGTGGGCATGTTTTCCGTCGCTAATCTGGCTTCAAATCGACGAACCTTGGAACTGCTGATTGCCAGTCCCAGCAAGGTGCCGGTGAGACTGCCGATAATGGCTCCGCCTAATGCACCTAATAGCGCCGCTGAGACTGGCGAGATGATCAGTGTATGTATTACGGGAATAAAAAATGGCGCATCGATCACGTAAAGAACAGAAATGATCGCACCGGTACATATCCCAATGGATAGCCCGCTAAGCATGCCGATGGAAACAGGTCGGTCTGACTCATGATCAAACATCGCTGATGTCTTGAATGGCTGCTGATTGCCCGATTGTGTGTGCATTGGATTGATCTCAGTAATATGGCGTGTCGTGCTATTCGTCACGATATTTCTTTGAAAGCTCAGAATATCTGCGTGTTTTGTCGCTAAACGATGATTGCTATTGAGTGGTTTCATGTCAGTTTTCTGCTTGTTACCGGATTATTTTGAGCATGTACCTATCTTGATATTACGGTCTGTACGACACCCAACATAGTTGCTTGCTCAAGATAGTGATTTGTTCGTTAGCCTACGAAACACAGCCGCGATTCAGCAGATACTGACATCTGGAGGAGGTGCATCTTTCCTCTCAGATAGTTACAGTCAACTCTGGATGCAACTTAGCTAAACCTGCGAAGTTGAGAGCATAGACCTATGCGCAAGGACGAGATATCCATTTGGCTTAGGGGCAGCAGATACGAACAGACATTACCCAAACACAATCGAAGTGAGCAACGTGAATATGATAAGTCGTTGTATAAAAATCGAAATTTGGTGGAGCGATTTTTTAGCACTATAGAAGATTTACCGCGTGATATGAAAAACTGAAAAGAAATTTCCTTTCGTTGATCAATTGCGTTTTTGCTTATACTTGGGCGTGTCCGAATTTTTGTGTAAACGGGGTTTCGCTTAATTCATAGATATACGTTCACCAAACTGGATAGTAAACCGGATCAAGGCAGCTTTCCAATCCCTGATTGGCAGCGTCCATTTTTTACTGATGTTGCGCAGAGCAAGGAATAAGAGTTTGAGCAATGCCTCGTCGCTCGGGAACGAGCCCCGATTTTTGGTCAGCTTGCGCAAACTCATATTGACCGATTCAATGGCATTCGTCGTGTAGATGACCTTGCGAATTTCCGGCGGGTAGTCGAAGAATGGAACCAGGCAGGGCCAGTTGCGACGCCAGGATTGGCCGATAGGAAGATACTCGGCATCCCACTTCTCTTCAAATTCACCGAGTCGAAGTTCTGCCTCTTCGGCGGTGGCCGACTGGTAAATCAACCGCAGATCAGTAGCCACTTCCGGACGTCGTTTCCATGAGACGTAGTTCAAGCTGTGCCGGACCATGTGGACGATGCACAGTTGCACCGTGGTCTTTGGGAACACGGCTTCGATGGCATCCGGGAAGTCCTTCAAGCCGTCAACGCAAGCGATGAAGATATCTTGCTCACCGCGATTGCGCAGCTCGGTGACGACCTGCAGCCAGAACTTGGCACCTTCCGTTTGTGCCAGCGATAGCCCCAGCACTTCCTTCTCGCCGTCCATGGTGATGCCGATAGCCAGATAGACCGCCTTTACCCGTGCCGTTCCCTCACGTACTTTGACATGGATGCAGTCAAGATAAACGATGGGGTAAATCGGATCCAATGGCTTGCCATGCCTTGACTTCGTCAACGACGGCAGCAGCGCCCACCTCGAAAGCCTGGCCTACCATTACAGCAACGGCCAACCGGATCGACAGCCACAGCTTCAAAGCCTACAACGCCAGCGAGATCGAAGGCAGCACTCTGCCCAACCTAGCGGCACCGCACGCCGATGGCGGCTGCGGCATACTCGGCCAGA